>Ga0182024_10019599_pt1 | contig 12451 bp, 9 predicted proteins | sample P32metaG_FD_120480 | JGI IMG/M metagenome (GOLD analysis project Ga0182024, IMG submission 120480) | Permafrost microbial communities from Stordalen Mire, Sweden - P3-2 metaG (Illumina Assembly) | ecosystem: Environmental > Terrestrial > Soil > Wetlands > Permafrost | place: Sweden: Stordalen... | reverse complement strand
GTTATCCAGGTCAATCCCGTCGATGCCGCCGACCCCGGCCACGCCCCCTCCCAGGTCAATATCGTCAATACCCAGGACGGCTTCAAAGTGGACATCAAAGTCGTGGTCGGCTCGGACCCCCGCCAGGCCCGTTTCCCGCAGCAGCTCGTCCGAGCACTCCTCCTGGAGTTCGCGTACCGCACCCAGCCAGCCGTTATTGCTTCCGGCGCCGCTTACCCTGAGCCGCCGTCATGGCTGGTCGAAGGCCTCGCCAACCTCACCGCGGATCCCGACCCCGATGCCGGCGCCGGCCTCTTCCGCAGCCTGATCGTCAGCGGAAAGACCCCCACCCTCGCACTCTTCCTCTCCGAGAAGCCCGACTCCCTCGACGGCCCATCCCGCACGCTCTACTCCGCATGCGCCATGAGCCTTGTCCGCCTCCTCCTTCAACTGCCCAATGGCCACGCACTCATGCGGGACTTCATCCGCCATTGGCCCGGGCCCAATGACGACCCCGAAGCCGCGCTCCTGACAACCTACCCGGCGCTCAACTCCGGCAGCCAGAGCCTTGAAAAATGGTGGACCCTCGGCCTCGCAAGCCTCTCCGCCGGCGACCGCTACGAGGGCCTCTCCCTCCAGGAAACCTCCAACCAGCTCGATGGCATGCTCACATTCGACGTGGCCATTGATAAAACCGGCAAAACCAAGTCCTTTACCCTCGATCAGTACGCCGATTTCAAAGATACTCCCGGCGCTGACGCGGCCCTCAACTCCCTCAGTGTCCGTCTCCTGGGCCTGGAAGCGCAGGGCAGCCCCCTCATGCGCGACGTCATTGGCGCATATCAGACGCAGGTGGTCGAACTCGCCCACCGTAAGGATAGCGCACACCTCAAGGCTCACCTCGCTTCCCTTGCGGCCTACCGTACCCGGCTGTCCGCCCACATGGATCAAATCGCCGATTACCTCAACTGGTACGAGGCGACCCAGCGCACGCAAGCCAGCGGCTCTTTTGACGAATACATCCGCACCGCCGATCTACTCGACAACGACCCCGGCCCACCCCGCACCGACCCCATCTCGAAATACATGGACTCCGTCCAGCAACAACTCTCCCAATAAAACTGCTCTAGCCCCGCCGCCCCACGGGCTCCCCCGCCTGCAGCTTGGCCATGCAATCCGGGCAAATCCCGTGCGAAAAATCGGTCCCGGTTTGCTGGTGGATATACACATCGATCGTGTGCCAGTAATCCTGGTCGTCGCGCACCGATTTGCAGTACATGCAGATAGGCAGCAGACTTTTCAGCCTTTTCACATCCGCCAGCGCTGCCTCCAGGTCCGCCACCTTCCGCGCCAGCACCCGCTCGAGCTCCACCACGCGCTGGCCCACGGTCAGACGCGCCCGCAGCTCATCCGGGTCGAATGGTTTGATCACATAATCGTCGGCCCCCGCTTGCAATCCCGCCGCGATCTCCTCCTTCTGGCTCTTCGCCGTCAGAAGCACAAGGTATACATACGGCCGGTTTGCATGCTCCCGCACACGCGCGCACACCTCCAGCCCGTCCATCTTCGGCATCATCCAGTCGAGGATCGCCAACGGCGGCGCATCTTCGCTCTCGAGGATCGACAGCGCCTCCTCCCCATCTTCCGCCGTCACCACCGTGAATCCCCAGTTCATCAGGTTCCGCTCCAGCAGATGCCTCGACACGTAATGATCTTCCGCCACCAGGACCCGGTTCGCAGCTTCAGGCATCATACTTATCGGACACGATCATCCATTCCCCATTTCTTCGCAAGCACCCCGCAACCTGCGCGTCTTTTATCCGCTTAATTTTTCAAACTTTCTTAAGAAAAATCTCAGAGACGCCGGCGCCTTCCAATCCAGCGTCCTTCGTTTCAAGCTGTCGAAAAATCCGGCCATCCACCCGGGCACGACTTGCCTCGCCTCATTCCCGCGCCCTAAAAATCTGCGCTAATCTGCGTAAAATCCGTGGACGGACCGCCCCCCTTCATCCTTCATAATTCATCCTTCATCCTTTCCCCCCCACGTGCTTGAATCGCCCCCTTCGCTTCTCTCAATGAAAGTCTCTGATCTCCGCGGCATCCTCCAATACGTACCCAGGTTCCGGGAGAAAATTTTCGTCGTCGCCATAGATGGCGATATCATCGCCTCCGATAACTTCGGCAATATCCTCCTCGATATTGCCGTCCTGCGGTCGCTTTCCATCAAGGTCATCCTTGTCCATGGCGCCAGCGCGCAGATCCGGAAGCTCGCCGCCGAGCGCTCCGTGACCGTCTCAAACTCAGACGGCACCGGCATCACGGACGAGCCGACTCTCAAGATCTCCATCGAGGCCGCCACGCAGATCCTCAACGACGTGATGCAGGGCTTAACCTCCGTCGATCTCCGCGCCGCATACGCAAATTCCATCATCGCGCATCCCGCCGGCATCCTCGGCGGCGTCGATTTCCTCAATACCGGCCGCGTCGAGCGCGTCGATACCAAGGCCCTCCACCTTTTCCTTAACGAAGGCATCATCCCCGTCATCCCACCCATCGGATTCGATGGCGAAGGCAAAACCTTCCGCGTCAACTCGGACGGCATCGCCGTCGAAGTCGCGGAAGCCATGCGCGCGATGAAACTGATCTTCCTCTCCTCCATTGAGAACCTAAGCCTCAATGGCGTCGAAGTCCGCCAGCTCTCCATTGCCGAAACCGAGGACCTCCTCAAAAAGCATAAAGCCGGCAATCCCGATTACCAATTCGATCCCCGCCTCGCCTCAAAGCTTGAGCATGCCGCGCGCGCCTGCCGCCAGGGCATCCCCCGCGCGCATCTCCTCAATGGCAACGTGGACGAGGCCCTCCTCGCGGAAGTCTTCAGCCATCACGGCGTTGGCGCCATGATCTACTCGAACGAGTACCAGCAAATCCGCCGCGTTTACCAAAAAGATATCCGTGCCGTAATGGCTCTCATCCGCCAGTCCGTCGAGAGCGACGAACTCATCCGCCGCACCAGGGCCGAAATCAAGGCCCACGTCGAAGACTTTCATGTCATCGAAGTTGACCGCACCCTCGTAGGCTGCGTCGCCCTTCACGTTTACAAGGAAGAGAAGCAGGCGGAGATGGCCTGCCTCTATGTAAGCAAAAACCACAGCGGCGAAGGCTACGGCCGCAAGCTGATGGCCTACGTCGAGCAGCTCGCCGCGCAAAAGGGCGTCAATGAAATCTTCGCCCTCTCCACGCAAGCCTTCGCCTACTTCCAGCAAAAAGGCGGCTTCCAGGAAACCACGCCTGACATATTACCCGCGTCGCGCCGCGAAAAATACGAACAAAGCGGCCGCAACTCGAAGGTCTTGGTCAAGTATATAGATCCGGGCGCCAGGCCCGGAGGGCCCGCCAGAAGTTAGGGCCGTTCCACATTTCATGTAGCGATAATTCCGGCGACTCCAACGGAGTCGCAGAGCGGTGGCCGGGGGTCGATTCCTGAGCCTGTCGAAGGACGATACCCCCGATTATCCAAGCAAAAGCGGCACGACCGCAGTAGGGGTCGCGGAATGGGGTGCCACTACATCTTTGATGGAATTGCACTGGCCGGGAGCGCCAGCCCCCGGCCTATTCGGAGCTTGGATTGAGACAAGTCCGAGAACGGAAAGGGAACCAGAACTACTGACCCGGCTGCAAGTGCGCCCACGCGGCATCCTCCTCCGGTCGGCTCCAATCCTTCGCAAGGGCAGTTTCGCTTAGAATCGCCGTCTCGACGCCGTCCGCGGGCTCGTCCGCCAGTATCGTCACCAGCGCCCGGTGACGGCGATCAAGACGCACAGGTTCCAGCAGGCGAACCACACCCTGCTCGTCGACAATGGCTTCGACGGTCTGAATCATTGCCCGACGATACCACCCAGGAAATTTCAAGACAAACTGCATTTTCGCAACACGCCGATGCGTCCAATTCGCAAAGAAAAGCGCTGCCCCTTCCGGCTTTCATCCTTCATACTTCATCCTTCACCCTTTCCCCCAAGTGCTCCTCGACGCCGTAGTCATCCTCCTCTACTTCGCCGTCATCATCTCCATCGGCCTCTACAAGGGACGGGGCGACAAGACGATGGAAAGCTTTGCCGTGGGCGATCGCAACATCCCATGGTGGGCCGTTCTCGCCTCCATCCTCGCCGCGGAAGTCTCCGCCGCCACCTTCCTCGGCGCGCCGGGCGAGGGCTATGAATACCGCAATTACTTCTACGCCCAGCTTGCCATCGGCACCATCATCGCGCGCCTGCTCGTCTCGATGATCTTCATCAAGCCCTACTACGATTACCGCGTCATCTCGATCTACGACTTCCTCCGCATCCGCTTCGGCGAAACCACAAAGAACGGCGCGTCGATAGTCTTCCTGATCACGCGCGTCCTGGCCAGCGGCAGCCGCCTTTACGTCGCCGCCATCGTTCTCGTGCTTGCGTGGGAAAAACTCTACCACGTTCAGCTTTCGCCCGCGCAGGCAGTCTGGATCTACGTCGCCGCCCTGGTACTCCTGACCGCATTCACCGCGTTGTACACCGCGCTCGGCGGCATCAAGGCTGTCGTCTGGACGGACCTGATACAGGCCTCGCTCATGTTTGGCGCGCTCGGCTTCGCCATCTACAGCCTTCTCCATATCATCCCCGGCGGATGGGCCACCGTCGTCAAGCAAGTCCATCTCGTCATCCCCGCCCCCTCGGATGTCGCCGATAGCGGCCCCGCCGCCGCGCAAAAGATCGCCCAGCAGACCGCCAATCATGCCCTCGGCTTTTGGAACTCCGGCTTCATCCCTGGCGCCGGCTTCTGGCCGAATGTCCGCAATGTACTCGCCCTCGAGTACACCGTATGGGGCGCATTCGTCGGCTCCACATTCACGACCATGGCTACCCACGGCACCGATCAGGACATGGTCCAGCGCATGTTGACCGCCAGGAACTATGTCCGCGCCCGGCTCTCCGTCGTGCTATCCGGCCTCGCCGATCTCCCGCTCCAATTCTGTTTTCTCACGGTCGGCATTCTCCTCTGGGCCTACTACCACACCCCGGACATGAAAAACCCTTTCGCCTATTATATAGTCAACCAGCTTCCTCCCGGCGTCCGCGGCATCCTCGTCGCCGGCCTCTTCGCCACCGCGATGGGCTCCCTGTCGACTGCTCTCAACGCGCTCGCCACCAGTTTCACCGAGGATTGGTACATCCCCTACATCAATCCTGACGCGGAGCCCCGCCGCATCGTCCGCGCCGCTCGCGTCAGCACGGTGATCTTTTCCATTCTCCTGGTCGTCGTCGGCGCATGCACCGCGTACGCCGTCCTCGTCCTGCCAAATCTCCGCATCATCCCGATAGTGCTCGGCATCTTCGGTTACACCTATGGCTCGCTCCTCGGCGTCTTCCTTGCCGGCATGCTCACAAAATCCCGCGGCAACAATACCGGCAACATCATCGCCATGATCGCCGGCTTCATCGTGGTCGCCATCCTCAGCGGCCTGCACAATACATTCTGGATCATCATTCACGGCAATCCCTCGGCCATTCTTTGGAAACCCGCGTGGCTTCCGGAAATCTCATTCACATGGCGCATAGCATTCGGCAGCGTCACCACATTCCTCATCGCAATCCTGTTCCCGACTTCAAAATCCCAGCAGGAACTGGCTCGCGCTCACGTCGCCAACGCTCCCGATTTCTCCGCATCCTAGAGCATTTTTTGAGTTAATCTGATGCAATCCGCAAGGATTGCGAATCAGGTTTGCAAAGGGCGAGATCGCCCTTTGCTGGGGCTTCGGGGCCAAGCCCCGATCATAATGCACTTCTGGCAAGCCGGCCTTGACAAACGAACTCATCCTGGCCTCGCAAGCTTCAGGGCGCGCCCCGCCGCTTATCAGCCGGCTTGCCCCGATCGAACGAGCCCGGCGATGTTCGATCATCTCTCGTTGAAGACTAAACCGAAGCCGCTCTCGACTAAGTCAAACCTTCCCACGCGCATTTCTTCTTCCCGTCGTTCTCCACGAAATTCCACGCATTTTTTTGTCAATCTTTTCTTAAAGAAATTCTCGTCTCACCTCTCCGTTTTCATTGCCGTGCCACTCACCTGTTTTTTCATTTATCACCGCATTTTCCTTGTCGGCTTGTAACAGGAATTTTACGCTCGGCCCGTGTAACGGGGATGGAAAAAGCACCTGTTAACAACTTGTGAATAACGCCCAGCAATTTTTCGAGCTTTCCCTCCTCTCGCGTGGAAGCGCTTTCGCGCCCATTTACCTACGCGAAAACCCGCATTCATCAGTGTTCCACATTTTTGAACTTTGTAAGTCGTTCCGCTCCAGCATCTTGTATTTCTATGCTTTTTGCTGGAAATTCGTTCCTTCAACCAAAAACCCCCTGGCGCGCCCGCAAAAGCGCCTCTTTCGCACCCTCTCGAATGTCACAAATGGGTGCGTTTTCCCCCGTGTATAATTCCTATGCAGACTCAATTTCCCTCCAATCTCCAGTTGATGTGGCAGGCCATCGCCGAGCACATTGCCGCGCATGTCTCCAAGGACACTTATCAGCGCTGGTTTCAGGCCATCACGATGACCGTCGCGGATGAAAACCAAATCACTCTCACCGTCCCGAATAATATCTATCAACTCTGGATTGAGTCCAATTACTTCCCGCTCCTCCAGAACTCCGTCGCCAATGTTCTCGGCGGCCCTCGGGCCATCCATTTTGCCACCGCGGCGGAAGTTCCCTCGACATCCAATGCATCCAGCGCCCATCATCGTGACGTGGACCAAGCGAGTCTCGAAGATCCGGCTGAGGGTGAAGCGGAGCCCCCCCCCTCCGGCCCTTCGCGCCATAATATAAAGAGCGGCGCCGAATCCCGTTCCCACGGCGCGCCCGCCGGCGCTCACGCCGCCAGCACCGGCATGAATCCGCGCAACACCTTCAGCACTTTCGTTGTCGGCACGAACAACCAATTCGCCCACGCCGCCGCCCTCGCCGTGTCGCAATCGCCCGCGCGCACCTACAACCCGCTATTCCTTTACGGCGGCGTCGGTCTCGGCAAGACCCACCTCATGCAGGCCATCGGCCAGGCCGTTTCGCAGCGCGGCTCATCCATAAAGGTCATGTATCTCTCGTCGGAAAAATTCGCCAACGAGTTCATCGACGCCATCCAGAACAACTCCATCGTCAAATTCCGCAAGCGCTACCGCCAGGCCGATGTCCTCCTCATTGACGATATCCAATTCTTCGCCGGCAAGGAGCGCTCCCAGGAGGAATTCTTCCACACCTTCAATACGCTCCGGGACGGCCACAAACAGATCGTCCTCTCGAGCGACCGCCCCCCGGCGGAAATCGTAAACCTCGAGCAGCGCCTTGTCTCCCGCTTCGAGTGGGGTCTGACCGCTGAGCTTCAGCCGCCCGACATCGAGACGCGCCTCGCCATCCTTAGGAAAAAAGCCGAGTCCCTCACCATCAAGATCGAGTCCAGCGTCCTCGAGTTCCTTGCCCAGCGCATCCGCACCAACGTCCGCCGCCTCGAGGGCGCCCTCATGCGGGTCGCCTCCTTTGCCTCCCTCAGCGACAATGCCCCCATGGGCACCGAGGCTGTCGAGCGTCTCCTCAAGGACATCCTCAATGAGGAAGGGCGCCGCACCATCTCCATCGATCTCATCCAGAAGAAGGTCGCCGAGCACTACGATATCCGCGTCGCCGACATGACCAGCAAGCGCCGCCCGCAAAACATCGCCTTCCCCCGCCAGATCGCCATGTACCTTGCGCGAGAACTGACAAAATCCTCCCTCGCCGAAATCGGCGAAGCCTTTGGCGGCCGTGATCACGGCACCGTGCTCCACGCTCATCGGCTCGTCAAAGAGCGCATGCTGAACGAGGTAAAACTTCGCCAGACCGTCTCGTTCCTCGATACGGATCTCAATCGCTGAGAGACTGCGAACACTCGAAGTGGCTGGCACGCCACGCACGCGGTGTCCCGGCAGTGACCGCCGCGCCATCTCGCGTGCGGCGGGCCATTCCGCCATTTCGGATTTCTAATTTCGATTTTCGAATTTACTTCCCATGACCATTCTATTCGCCATCATTCGGCATTCTCCTCAAAGCCTGATTCCATGAAGCTAAGCGTTAGCAAAGAAAAGCTCCTCGAGGGATTGCAGACCGTCCAGAACGTCGTCAGCACCCGCACAACCCTTCCCATCCTCTCAAACGTTTTACTCGAAGCCGCCGACGGACAGCTTCGCCTCACCACCACCGATCTCGATGTCGGCATGCGCGGCGGCATCGAGGCCAACATCGAAAAACCTGGCGCCGCCACCCTTCCCGCCCGCCGTCTGTTCACGATCGTTCGCGAGCTGCCTTCCGCTGAGATCCTTCTCGAAATCGATTCCAAGAGCGTTGCTTCCATCCGTTGCGGCCCCAGCTACTTCAAGATCCTCGGCCTCCCCCAGGAGGAATTTCCGCCACTGCCAAAATTCGACGGCGCAAAAACTTTCACACTTCGCCAGAAGGACCTCAAGGATGGCCTCCGCAAAACCTCCTACGCCATCTCCACCGACGAAACGCGCTACGTCCTCAACGGCATTCTCTTTTCCTTCAAGGACAACAAGCTCACCCTCGTCGCCACCGACGGCCGCCGCCTCGCCCTCGTGGACCTCGAACTCGAATTTCCTCGCAGCCACGAAGTGGACATCATCCTCCCCACCAAGGCCGTCACCGAACTCACCCGCCTCGTCTCCGAAGAAGGCGACGTGAAAATGAGCGTCTCGGAAAACCAGGTCGCCTTCGAGGTCGATGGCACTCTCCTGGTCTCAAAACTCATCGAGGGCAATTACCCCAACTACCGCCAGGTCATCCCCCCGGAGGCCAAGGAGCGCATCACCCTCGAGCGGGAAAACTTCCTGAGCACCGTCCATCGCGTCTCCCTCCTCTCCAGCGAGAAGTCCAACTCCGTCAAACTCGTCTTCTCCAAGAACAACATCGACATCATCGCCAATACCCCGGAAGTCGGCGAGGCCCGCGAATCGTTGGCTGTCGCCTACAAGGGCCGCGATTTCTCCGTCGCCTTCAATCCCGAATTCCTCATGGCGCCACTTCGCAACCTCCCGAATGACGAAGTCTTCCTCGACCTCATCGACGAGATGAGCCCTGGCGTCATCAAGGTCCAGAGCCCCTTCCTCTATGTCCTGATGCCGATGCGCATCTCGTAATTTCGGTTTGCGAATTCTCCCCGGCTCACTATCTTGGCTCCCCGCTCGCGGCACGGTGTTCGCGCGCTACAATCAAGCTCTCGTGGCGGAACTGGCAGACGCGTACGGCTCAGGACCGTATGGGGTAACCCGTGGAGGTTCAAATCCTCTCGAGAGCATTTGGGCCTGCTAACAGGCCCTGGGCCGCTGGAACACCGTAATACCGCGAATAATAAATTTTACGTGCTACGAAATCCGAATGTTTTCGCGCAGGGAAAAACCTTAAGTAGCTTTATTATCAGTTGACTTAGACATTTTAACCGGTTTCACTGCCTGAACATCTCCCCCAAGAATGACCTGGCTTTCCTTCCTTCAGAGCTTCCTCGTCGCCTTATCCATCCTTACCGCCCTCGGCATTTTCTTTTTGATTCGCGTCATCTGGCCGCGCAAATAAACTGCTCACCCTGCAAGAGCAAGAGCCCAAATTCGTCCGCTCCCTCTTCTCGTCAATAGCGGGAAGGTACGATCTCGCAAACCATCTCCTCTCCGGCGGTCTCGATTTTCTGTGGCGCGCGCGCGCCGCCGCCATCGTCTCCCGCTGGACTCCCGCCGCCCTCCTCGATCTTGCCACCGGCAGCGGCGATCTCGCCCTCGCCATCCAGCGCGCCTCGCCCCGCACCAGGGTCACAGGCGCGGATTTCTGCGAGCCCATGCTCGAGCGCGCCCGCGCAAAGGGCCTGCGGGACACCGTAGTCGCCGACGCCCTCCATCTTCCCTTCCCAGACGCCTCCTTCGACGCCGTCACGGTCGCCTTCGGCCTTCGCAATATGGAATCGTGGCCGGCGGCCCTGCGCGAGATGCTCCGCGTCCTCACCGGCGGCGGCCACCTACTCATTCTCGATTTCTCACTGCCTCCTCCTCCTCTGCGCTCACCCTACCGCCTCTACCTCCACCACATCCTCCCCGTCATCGCCGGTGTCGTCACCGGCGAGAAACAGGCGTATAGATACTTGGGAGCCTCCATCGAGAAATTCCCCGCAGGCCCGGCCATGCTCTCCCTCCTGGAAGAATCCGGCTTCGCCCTCCCGGCATGCGAGCCCTTAACAGGTGGCGTAGTCTCCCTCTACACCGCAACCAAGCCTAGCCAGCCCTCAACATCCTCTCTCCCCTCCCTTGCTTGAACCTACACCTTAACTTGAACTTGAACCCTCCCTCCCCCATTGCAGTTACACTTGAACTTCCACTAATTCTTCCCTGCATCCGTCCCAGTCGCAGCCGGTGAGGCGGCCGGAGCCCCAGGCAACACCGCTGCCGTCAGCGAATCGTGATCCGTCTTGTTAATCAAAAACGTTCCGTCAAACCCGGTGGCCTCCGCGTCCCAATAATCACCGGCCGCCGCCCCCACCTTCACCGTGTACATCTTCTTGTCCGCCATCGTGACAGTGATCGTCGCCGCCGGCTTATCCAGCCCCTGCTCCGGCGTCTTTGCACCTGCCCAGTCCGTCGCGCGCAGGGTCGAAAGCGTGGTCGCAATCGCTTCGATATTCGCCGTATTTAGCCCGATATCTCCCTTGGCCGGTTTCCACACACCCTTCTCCTTGACCAGGGATAGCGTTGCCTGCCCGTCCGCAGTCACATCCATCCCGACAATATCCTCCGGCTTCAGGTCGAATATCCCCAGTGTCTGCCATTTCAGCGGATCGGTATAAATGTTATCCAGCACGCTCTTCGGCACGGTGATTATAAACGGCTCGTCATCCAGCTTCGCGAACACATTCTGCCCATTCAACATCCCAAATGAAATCGTCTCGATTGGCTCCTCGCCGGCCTTCGTCTCCGCTGTGTTATCCGTCGCGTACGAGGAGAACGTCACCTTCAATTGCGGCGTATCCAGCCCATATCTGGCAAGCTCCGTCGCCACGTCGGACACAAACGCCGTCGCCGTCGTATTCTGCAGCGCGCTCACCATCGTCTGCACCGCCCCGCTGTTGGCCGGCTTGTCGCCCATGCTCTTGATCGTCCAATCCTCGCCCTTCCGCGCCAGCAGTATCTCGGCTCCCCCAGGGGGCGGCGTGACATGGATGCGATCCACCGTATCGAGGTTCAGCCGGATCAAATGCCGGTCCCGCACATCGTTCGGTTTCGTATCCAGAATCGCGTTCACCGATCCCGACAGCACAAGGTCCGCGTCCCGCGAGGAGAGCCTCGCATAGACCTTCCCGGGTTGTTTGTCGATCGGCTTGGAAAGTTGCAACACCACCGGCTTGTCCGCCCCTTCGGCGGAAAACGTCACCGATCCCGCCGCGTCGTTCAGCGCTGTCGTCGCCGCCCCCGCTTGATCGCTGCTTACGAATGAATCCACCTTTGTATTTAGCGTCTGCGCAACCAGGTCGGAAATCTTCTCGTCATCGCCGCGCGCCTTGATTGGCTTATTGATCTGCCAATGGTCATGATCCTTTTGCAGCTCCATCTCACCCGCGCCCGACTTGATATCCACCTTGTCCACCTGCGCCGCCCCGGTATTGGACAATTGATGATCCCGAAAATCATCCACCGCCTTGGTCACCTGCGTCCGCAGGTCATTCGCCACGACAAACACATCGTCGGAGTTCGCCAGCTTGACATACTCCTTCCCCTCGATTGCCGTATCTTTCCCGAATAGAATCTCCGGCGGCGCGCCGTCTCCCAGCAATTGCAGCGTCACATTCGGCTTCACCAATCCAAGGTCCTTCAGGTCCGTCTTGCCCCCATCCGCCTTCAGCGTCGTCTCCTTCTCGAAGTCCTCAATCGACGACAGCAGTGTCTCGACCGTCGCTCCGTCCGCGCGATCCTTGATCGGCGCGTCCATGTCCCATTGGTTATTCCGCTTCCGCAATTCGATCTTCGTCTCGTTATTGGTAATGTCGATCCCATCGACCTTGTCATGCTCCATTTGCACAACATGCCCGCTGATCTCCTCCGCCTCCTGAGTCGTCGGCTGCGTCTGCTCGTAATCTCGCAGGAAGAAGTACACACCCGTCGCGATCAACAGGAGGAGGATGGTATTTCTGGTTTTCATTTCAGGAGTTGGTCCGGATTCCCTCTTCTCAGCGGCGCCGTTGCGCCCACACAAATCCGCCCACCATCGCCACCGACACCGGCATGATCACCATTACCAGCAGCTCCATGCGCTGCATCTGCTGATCCGTCAGGTTCAGCGTAAACTGCTGCTCCGCCTTCGGCGGAATCCCGATCAAATCCTTCCGGTTCAATATCCAGTTCAGCCCCGCCACCACAAAATCGACT
>Ga0182024_10019598_pt1 | contig 12452 bp, 11 predicted proteins | sample P32metaG_FD_120480 | JGI IMG/M metagenome (GOLD analysis project Ga0182024, IMG submission 120480) | Permafrost microbial communities from Stordalen Mire, Sweden - P3-2 metaG (Illumina Assembly) | ecosystem: Environmental > Terrestrial > Soil > Wetlands > Permafrost | place: Sweden: Stordalen... | reverse complement strand
TTCATGGACGATGATACGGGAGAGCCCGAAATGACCTATCCCTACGGTGGCGGCTCCTTCCAAGGCACAGGCGGCAATCCCTCCGATCTCGGTATGCCATCTCCCTATGGGAATGATCCCATCGACAACCTCAGCATGAGTATAACCGCGGTCTCCGACAATGGCTATTGCGGCCCAGTCAGTTATTATGACTCGTCAGGCGATAGCGGACCCAGCGACGTAGGAGGCGCCCAGTATATTTATCAGAACCAGACCGGCATATACACGGTATTCGATACCGGCACCAATCAAAGCGCCTCCCAACTCGATATCTTTCATGAGTACTTCTGGCCGTCCGGCCTTAGCGACAGTGGCTGGGCGTTCGGCACCACCGGTACCGCGTGCCTCTCGAACAGCACTGGGAATCTGGTATTCGTGGCTCCAATGACCTCAATCACGGCGATCAACGATGCTGGCGAGGCCATCGGCATCGACCAGACGGGGACTGCCGGCTACCTCTGGAAGCCCACATCAAACAGCGGCGGCTCCACAGTCACCATCTACAGCCTCATCCCGCAGGTATTCCAACCCCTGGTGCAAAGCATCGTCCCAATCGCCATCAGCGGCACCGATTCTCACGGCAACACCGGCATACTCTTAAGCGGCACCTTCCAGCCCACCGCCACCGCCCCGCAAACATCCGGCACCCTCCTGCTAATCACCGGCACAGGCGCCCCCACCTTGCAGCAAGTCGCCCTCCCGTCCAATGTATCCATATCATCGTCCTCGCCAGTCATCTTGAATGCACAGGATATCCTCGCAGAAATTGGCACAATCACATCTGGGTCAACCACCGTACCAAACGCTGCTCTCCTCCTGGTCCCGCTGCAGATTAATGAAGTAACTTCCCTTAATCCATCACCGGGTCGGCCATTGACATCAGCCTCTGCAGCATGCGTTGGGGAACCGGTAACCCTAAGCATCAGCGGTACTAATATCTTCCCAGGGTATAAGTTCGTGAGTAGCCTTCAATGGAATGCGCCCAACGCAATCAAAAACTACGATACTGGAGCATTTGGCTCGAATTACGGCCTCCCGCCGATAGTCAACCTGACATTGAGCGACTCAACATCGAGCCCAATTTCGCTTTACTACCCCGTAATCCCTCAGAGCGGGGACTCAACAACGACCGTAACCTCCGGGACAACTCCGGTTTCCTGCACTTTAACATTAGTTACCGGAGGTACGTGCACAGTGACCGGCTCACTCAATTTGGTTGCGCCGGCCGTTCAGATTACGGGCAGCATGCCTGGCCTGCTTGGTACGGTAACGAAAGGTTCAGTGGGCTACCTTGGCGACGGATACAATGCCGCTCAATTTCCACACAGCAGTGTTGGAATGGAAATTAATTCATCAGGGGTAATGCCTCCCCACGGGTTCACTTCGGGATCAGCAGCCTGGCTGCAAGTCATAACAGACGTGGTAAGTGCTGTAACAAACGGAACCTATGCTTATGGAAATCAAGAAGATGACGTTAACGCAAACGATCATGGCTTTCCGTATCCATCCTGGGCGGGTCCGAATGTTTCCGGCACCGTTCCGTATGTTTCCGGCAACGTTCCTTTTACAACTAGCGACTCTCCAATATGGCCTGTAATCGAGCCTTCGCAGACTGAATTAGACAGAACATTTAACGGCATGATGTATAATATGTGGAGGTCGGATGTGCCCAATTCCATTTGGGTGCCGCTAAGTGTGATGAACTGGGGCTTTCAGGGCGAAATCATTTGGTCCCCAGCCCGCCAAAGATTCATATGGGGAGGAAACTCCACTCGCCTTTCTGTTCGTATCACTGCGCCTCCGGGTGCGCCCACATGGGAAACATCGGCATACTAATTATGAACCATAAAGATTCTGCGCGTTTCATCTTATTACTAATTATCCTTTCAAATATCAATTTTGTCAGGGCCGCTGATTCCGTCGATCATGAATCGTCCCAGGCACAGTCCGCTCTAATCTTAACGCCTTTACCGCAATCTGCTAAATTAGACTATGGACACGGCGAAATAGCATTTAGGTTAGAAAATAAATCCTCGGAGACTATAATGGCTGACCAGAATTGGCATTGGATTGTGCGGTTGTTTACATTTACCGATTCGGGCGATAGAATTCCCCTTGAAGAGTTCCGAACGGGAGGGCCTCTTATCACATCGGGACCACGGCTTCCACCAGTCCTTATAAAGCCCGGCGAGACGGGTACGTTCGGTGGCTTTTTTTCGATGGAGGATCTCAAATTAGTGCGAGGAAAGAACCGGGAAATTATCGGCGGTGTGAGCGGAGCCATCGCAGGTTCGAATCAGAGGGTTGAGTTTTACTCAAATCCCTTCTCTGTCCCCGCGAGTTTGACAGAAGTTCCCTGGACTGACTTGGGAGAGCAGAATTACCTCACAGTCGTGGCCGACACGGCGAAAATCGGCATCAATCCTCACAAACTGGAGTCAGGAATATGGAAGAGAGGCTCGGTGAATATCCCTGTCTCAATAAAAAACACGTCAGGACAGCCCTTAATAGCGCTTGAGTATACACACCTCTCCGGCACGCCAATCGAGAGGAAAACTCCACCTACTTATTGGACGGCGGTCAAGGCCGTGAAACCCATACTTCAGCCCGGGGAATCCATAAGCAGTGTTTGCGAAAATGATCTGGACGCGCTCGAAGGTTACAAAGCCGGAGACAAAGTGGTTGTGTTGGTGGAAGGACGAATCCCAAATACAAATCAGGTTTTTCAATGCTCGTCGGCTCCGCTTGAGCTTCCCGCTTTGCCCAAGGATAAGCCTCCAAAAGGAGCGCTGCAAATCCCCGGCTTGTGATAGCATTGCCCGGTTTAATTGGGGCGGCACACCAACTAAATCCCGCACCCGCGTAATAGTACCTCAGACGGAGTTCAATTGGAAGATCACCTCCCCACCTCCCGGGAATCCGTAGCTTAAATCAGGTGTCAAGCTTAAATCTAAATCAAGGGTCACATCTTAACATACAACATCTCTCTTGACCGTTCCCCGCCCAAAATGCATCCTCCGGACAAATGGCAAGAGCCCCCCGAATCCATATCCCTGGCGCCTGGTATCACCTCGCTGCCCGCGGCATCGAGCGCCGCGCAATCTTCCGAGGCACGCAAAACACAGACAAATCATCCCGCTCCTTCTGGCTTGAACCCGCTCCTGTCGTGGCGGTGCCAAAAATGACACATTATCCCCATTCGCCGTTGATATTTGCATAAAAATGTGCTATCATCCCCAAAATAAATCCCATGCGCCGCAGCCGAATATTTCCTAGCCCACCCCTATCCAGGTTGAAGCCAATCATCCCCGAATAAACCAGCCTCACCAAATCCCTCATCACTCCTTTTACTCGCTACAATCCCTCCAATTGCCCAAGTTCATTCCCAGCCGTCGCTCAAACCTATTCAAACCTATTCAAACCAAATCAAGGTTGAAAATCTATTCAAATACCAAAAAGTGATCAATTTCAAGACACACTCAACATTCAAGCCGCCCGCACTTTCAAGCTACGCCCGCCTGGAATTTCCGGCTTCCCCAAGGCGCCGCAGGCATCCAGAATCGGGCGTCCACCCGAAGCGTTGCGAAGATAGGGTTCTCTATAATGTCCACAATGCTTGCCGCGGGCGCGCGCCGAATTTAGCATCGCGAGTTTCCCGCATGTTCACCCCGCGGAAGTCTCTTACAATCACGCTGGCAGCGATGGGGGTCGTTGTCGCCGCGGGCGCGGTATGGGTTGCCACGCGGCCAGGGGCGCCCTACATGCCGCACGGGCATTGCTTTCTTTGGGAGCCGGGGCTTTTGTGGACTCACGTTACCTCAGACCTCCTGATCGGCATGGCATACGTCTCGATCTCCGTCACGCTTGCTTATATAGTGGCAAAGGCGCGGCGGAATTTGCCATTCCACTCAGTGGTGCTGCTCTTCGGGCTGTTTATCATTGCCTGCGGATCGACTCATTTCATGGAGGCATGGACGATCTGGCACCCCGATTATTGGTTATCCGCGATGATAAAGGTGGTAACCGCGGTCGCATCGGTGGCCACCGCGATCCTGCTGCCGCCCCTGGTTCCCTCCATCCTCAGTCTGCTGGCCGCATCGCGGTTGCAATCGAAGCAAAAGGAGGAATTGGAGGCGGAAATGAAGCAGCGGATGGTGGCCGAGGCCGATCTGCTAAAGATGAAGGAGAACCTCGAGCAGCACGTGCGGGAACGGACCTCGAAGCTGAGCCAGGCGAACACCGCGCTGACGCTTTACGAGAACATTTTCAACAAGTCGGCATGGGGGGTGGCCATCGTGGACTCCCTGCGCGGCCTGATCCACCTGGCGAACCCGGCGTTTGCCCGAATGCACGGCTATAATCCCGGCGAGATGATGGGGATGCCGGTCAGCCAGACATTCGCGCCGGAGTCGGCACCGCGGATTCCGGACCTATTGGACATCATCAATGCGCGCGATCACCTGATGTATCATTCGGTGCATATCCGCAAGGATGGGAGCCGTTTCGATTGCCTCACCGACGTGACCCTCGTCCGGGACCCCGAGGGGCTGCCGCTATTTCGCTTCGGGTACTTCCAGGATGTTACCAACCAGAAGCGGGCGGAGGAAGATATACGGAGCGTGGTGACGAGCGCCCCCTGCATCTTGTGGCGCGCTGTCGTGCAAGGGGAGCAGGGGTGGCAAACATACGAGCCGGGTGTGCGCAAGTTCAAGTGGGACCTCAAGGTCCAGGACGAGCCGGGGGCGCAGCATTTCCTCCCGCTGACGGTGCCGCAGGACGGGACTTATTCGCGGGTGTGGGTTGAGAGCCGGTACGAGGAGGACGCGCGGGCGATGGATGAGACCGCGGCGAAGGCTTTGATCAACGGGGATGCATCCTACTCCCAGCAGTTTCGCGTCTGCGACAAGTCTGGCACGACGATCTGGATCCGGGAGGAGGTCGCCATTGTTAAATTGGGTCCCGGCAAGTGGCAATGCACGGGGGTATGTATGGATGCGACTGAGGAGCATCGGTTATCGGACCAGCTACGCCAGCAGGCGGAGCTGCTCGAGCTGGCGCACGATGCGATCATCGTCCGCGATTGCGAAGGAGAGATCCTTTATTGGAACAAAGGGGCCGAGGACCTCTACGGGTGGCGCCGGGATGACGTGATTGGGAAGTTTATCAACGACATCCTGACCGCGCGCAAGCCGCCGGAAGAATCTTATGGGATCCTCGGGGAGCGGGGTTACTGGGCGGGCCGGGTTTACCATCGGACAAAGGATGGGCGGGAGATCGCCGTGGACAGCCGGCATCTGCTCGTTCCGCGGGCGGATGGGACAAAGGTAATCCTCGAGGCGAATCACGAAATAATGACCGCCCTACCCGCTGAAATCACCTAGAGAAACGCCCTGAGCCCGGAATTCGGCAAATGGCATAGGCTGTGCTCATTCACGTCTGAGAGAGCCGCGATTTACCCAGCCATCCTTTACCAATGCCCACCGCCCCCCATCGAATCCCCTCGGATGAGAAAAACTCCGCCGGAAAGTTGAAACGCGTTCTGTTGCTCGAGGACGATGAAATGCTCAAGAATGCGATAAAGGAGTATCTGGAAGGCAATTATTATGAGGTCATCGCGGTATCCAATGGCGCAGAAGGCGTGAGGGCCGTGCTTAAACAGGAATTTGACGCCATCGTGTGCGACATGATGATGCCGAAACTGCCGGGCGATATGTTTTACACCGCCATCGAGCGGATGCGGCCGCACCTCTGCAAACGTTTTATCTTTATCACGGGACACCGGGGCAACCCGAAGATCAACGATTTCATCAAACAGGTGAAGGGCGCCATGCTGGCGAAGCCGTTCCGCATGGATGACTTGATCGAGGCCCTCGGCTTTGTCCAGGTCAAGGCCGCAAACCGATAATCCCCCTCAAGAAGATGCGTATCCTAATAGCCGACGACGAAAAAGAGCTGGCAGCCGGCCTGGCGCAATTCCTCCACAATGCCGGCCACGAAGTCTGCACAGTGACGACAGGCGGCCTCGATGTCCTGCCCGCATACGACCGCTTTCATCCGGATGTGGTGCTGATGGATGTAATGATGCCGCGCTTTAACGGGATCACGATCTCCCATGCCCTCGTGAGCCGCAACCCGGGTGTGAAGCTCGTGCTCTGCTCGGGGGCTCTCTCATCGGATCATCCGTTCGTGGCGGGGTCGGGCGCGAGCCGGTTTTTGCAAAAGCCCTTTACGTTTTCCGAGGCCCGGCTGGTCCTCGAGAGCCTCGTTCAATCCTCGGAGCTGGCCGAGACGGCGTAGGAAGCCGTTGCGGTGGGGAGTTTTTTTTCGAACCGCGGATTCGCGCAGATTAACGCGGATTCCGCAGTGAGGAAAATTCTGTTCATAGTGTTAGCAGGCCCTGGTATAAGCTGCCGCCTCACGGAAGCCGCCGCCGGCGTTCGGACAATCCATGAGTAACCTCCCCTTTGCCAGATTTGCATTCTTGATTGCCGCCGGGGTTCTCATCCTTTCCGGCTGCGCGTCGAATACGGACAAATCCGATGACCATGATAAAGCGGCGGCATATACCGACCCCGACAGCGGCGTCGTGTTTCCAAAGCACGCAGGGGCCCTCGAGAGAGATTCACTTACTATCGATGATACTGGAAAGAATCCCCTTCGCGCTCACTACGAATCCGCGGAACAAGTGGATATTCCGGCGGATCGAACTGCGTTGATGAAATCGGATCTGAGATTTTTTTTGAACGTGGATATCAGTGTAATCAAGTCGTCGACGGCCAATCCGGATCAGTTGCTCAGCCAGACCATCAGATCGCTCCAGACTCATCCGAACTTCGTGCAAACCGACTATCCCGGTTTGAGCAAGTTTGGAAATTTGCAGGCGATTTGCGCGCAGTGCACCTTTGACCGGCCGGAGTGGAAAGACCGGGCCACGCTCAAGATCGTAATCATTCCGCGCGGGAATTATCTCATCTGTTTCACCGTTATGTCCGGGCAGACGCAGGCGGATCAATGGCAGGCAGAGATAGACAACTTCATCCAAACGATTGTCACGAGGTCGGAAAAGAATCCCGTAATCATGGGGTCAGGCTCAGGCTCGGGCGACTAGAGCAACTCAACTAATCACTTGGCATTTTTGCCAGTCCTAAGTCTCTGGTGTTGTGGTCTTTGTGTTCTCTGTGATTAAAAAATCAGAATTTAACCGCAAAGATCTCAAAGATCGCAAAAGGCAATGGCCCAAGGTGATGGTCGGAAGGGCGGGCGAGCTCGGCAGAGGCTGTAGTGTTTGTTAAAATACTAATCCTCATACCCTCTCGGATGCTTCACGTGCCAGGCCCAGGCGCTTTCCACTATCTTCCCGATCGACTCGAATTTCGGCGCCCACCCCAGTTCCGTTTTGATCTTCGCCGACGCCGCGATCAGCCGCGGCGGGTCGCCCGGCCGGCGCGGTTTCTCGACCACGGGGATTGGTTTGCCGGTTACTTTTTCGCACGCGGCGATCACTTCGCGCACGCTCGTGCCGCCCCCGGTGCCCAGGTTGTAGAAGGCGCTGCTGCTTACGCCCAGGGCGAGGATATGCGCCTGCGCGAGATCGACGATATGGATGTAATCGCGGATGCAGGTGCCGTCCGGCGTTTCGTAATCGGCGCCGTAGATTTCGACGTGCGTTTTTTGCCCGAGCGCCACCTTGAGGACATTCGGGATGAGATGCGTCTCGCACCGGTGATCCTCGCCGTACTTGCCCGTCGCGCCGGCCGCGTTGAAGTACCTCAGCGCGACGAACTTAAGCCCGTGAATCTCGTCATACCAGCGCAGGATTTTCTCGAAGAGCAGCTTCGATTCCCCGTACGGATTGATCGGCCGCTGCGGGAGGGTTTCATCGATGGGGACGCGCTCCGGCGGGCCGAACGTGGCGCAGGTCGAGGAGAAGACGAACCGTTTCGCCCCGTGCTCGATCATGGCGTCCAGCAGATTGAGGCCGCCGCCGACGTTATTGCGGAAGTACTTCGAGGGATCGGTCATCGACTCGCCGACGAGGGCATTGGCCGCGAAGTGCATCACCGCCTCCGGCCGGAGGCGCTCCATGGCCGAGAAGATGGCCGCGCGCTCCTGCAGGTCCCCCTCGATGAGCGGCGCCCTGGGATCGATTGCGCCGCGATGCCCCTCGGTGAGATTGTCAAACACGGTGACCGCGTGGCCCTGGTCGAGCAGTTGCTCCACACAGATGCTTCCGATATATCCGGCTCCGCCGGTGACGAGTAGTTTCATTGGGTTAACTGGCACTAGGACGGCAGGCGGTGGAAATGGGTAGGCGGCCCCTGCGTCTGCTGCCGCAGGACGAGGACCATGGCGAGGACGTGCGCATTGCCCGCGCGCGGCGCGAGGATCTCCAGGCTGCGCCGGGGCGAGCCCCAGACCAGGATTTTGATATGGACCATGCGGACGCCCCAGGTCCGCATGTCGCGTCCGCTATCCTTGTAAAGGTCGATGGTATTGGTGCCGACGAGGGCCGAGCCGTAGTCGTCGATTTCGCAGACCTCGCCGGTTTCAAAAATCTTGAACCTGGTGCCGACCGGGAAGCGCGACCAATCGGCGGCCGCGCTATGGATGGCGCCCGTGGTGAGCCTGCAGCCGCACGCATCATGGGAGCCGCCGGCCTCCGCGGAGGTATAGGCGGTGGTGCGGACGATCCCGGACATGCCCGCCACGCCGTGATGGTCATGAGAGGCGCATCCGGTCAGGAGACTGAGTAAGGCAAGTGCCACAGGGTAAAGGGCTTGCTTCATTACGGAGATGGCGGCGTCGTCCGTCCCGCAGCGGCGGGTCGGACGACGCCCGCGCAAGGTGGGGGTGGGAGCGTTTAATTAAGGTTGATTAGGGTTGATCAGGTTTGAATAGGTTTGAATAGGTTTGAATAGGTTTGAATTGGTTTTAGGGGGGCTTCGTTCCGTCCCGCAGCGGCGGGACGGACTACGCTCGCGCAAGGGGGGGTGGTTTTTAGGGTAGAAATGGGTTAACGGGGGAGGGGGGGCTTGATTAGGGTTGATCAGGCTTGATTAGGGTGGAATTGGGTTGATCAGGCTTGAATAGGTTTGAATAGGTTTGAATAGGTTTGAATAGCGTTGAATAGGGTTGATTACCTCCTATGGGATGGGGATGGCAATATGCAGGTTTTTGGCCATTTGAACTGCGAAAGGCTGCTCGGGGTCGGGGCTGCGAGCCTGGAATTCGGTTTTAGAGGCTTAATTTGGCTTAATTTGGCTTAATTTACCCGAATTTACCTTAAGATGGGGGGGGAGTGTCTGGAAATTGATCACGGGGTGGGAGGGTTCATGAAGCGGTGCCTTAGGCGGGATTTACGGGGAATTGGCTCGGGATGGGTTAAATGGGTTAGGATGGGTTGAGATGGATTTGGGGAGTGGATGGGGAGTTTGGAGTCGGGAGTGGGGATTGGAGGGTGGTGCGGGTTCGATGGACTGCGCATGGAGGGAGCAGGGGTGGAAAAATGGATGTGTCTCTTTACTATCCTGGCAGGTCGGACTGTGCGGTACCTAGGACTTTTTGTAAATGGCTGATGGCGAAGGGGCCAACGTTTGCTATTTCGAGCATATATGGAGGGTAAAAATGGGGCGATTTTGCGATTATCGAGGGTTTCGGTGGTTGCCGGTTTTCAGGTCTCGTTTGAGAGCGCGGTCGAGGATGGCTGGGAGCAAGGCGTCCGGTTCGACGGCGGTTTCGGATTCCAGCTTCGTCCTATCCAATGCCCGCAAAAGCCGGCGTGCTATGCGGCTCCAATTTCTGCTTTTTGAAAGTTCGCATTCCCATACTCGCACCACCTGCCAACCTTCCGCGCGCAGCGTTCGTATCACCTCACAGTCGCGTTTCTTGTTCCGAGCCAATTTCGCGGCCCACCATTCCGTACGTGTCTTTGGTAAAGGCGCGTGCTTTGGCTTTGGGCATCCATGCCAGAAGCAGCCATCCACAAAGACGGCGAGATTTTGCTGTGGAAATGCAAAGTCCGGCCTGCCGAAAATGGGAAGGTGTCGTCGCCAGCCTTTAATTCCGTTCTGTGGATGACTATGCTGCGGACTGAAAAATCGTGGCGCGGTGTTTTGCGAGGAAGGCCGGTTCTGGTGGAATTGCGTCATCGGGCAACGAGAGTGGAAGTCCCGAAAAATGGCCGAAATTTTCCTCTACGGAGCGATTAGACAGCTCCTTTTGCAGCCTAGGAGAAAGCATCAGACGTAATGCATCGTCGAACGCGATTAGACCGGTATCAAATGCTGCATCGTGCAGTCTCGACAGGCAAAGACCGTTCCGAAGATTTAATCGCTGTTCAGGATAATCGCTCCAGGGAAGGATGTGGGATGACACCAAAAGCTCGCGAACAGCGAGCGTGGTGACTCCGCAGCGCCCACCGAAATTATTGAGAACCACGTCTCTGAAATATTCCTGCCCTCTTCTCAGCTTAACGCTGGCGACCCGCATCGTCTCGCTCGGTGGGCGAAAGATACCTTTGCGCAACCCTTCCTGCGGAACCACTTCGAGCACTTCATCCTCTTGAGCCCCGAAGATATTGCGTATAACTTCCTCGCTGGCCGGGACAGATTCGCTCAAATCGGCCTGAAATTCATCCCACACGGTGCGATCTAACGTGCTAGCACCTGTGAGGCCTTTGATTCCGCGCAATTTAAGACTTGGGTCCAGCGATGCAAAATTTGACAGCTTCATCGCAACGCTGTTCGCGCTTCGACCAAGCTTTTCCGCCACCTGCACAATTACTGGCTGCCGCGCGTGGAGTTGCCCGAACCGCAGCTTGTGATATACGTTGAGCGCAACGAGCAACTCATTCCTATTCCATTTACGGGAGGCACCCATTTCTTAGACTAGATTTACCAGGCGGTTCGAATAAAGTCATGAACGAACAATTTTGTAAACCAGATCCTGCGGCCATCTTCGGCTGCGCTTTGTCGCTCTGGGAGGCGTGTAAAAAAGCGGGCGTGGAGAATCCGATGCTCGATTTCAGCGAGACTTACGGTGGTACAGACGAGTTGATGCGCATGGTTATGGCTGTCGCGTACTTATTTGAGCAATGGGCATGCGCGAACATCGAATTCGACAGGCTTCCCGACGTTTGGCCGTATATGATGGAAGATCGCTTTGGGGAAGCTTGTTTGGCGCTGGTTCTGCCGAGCCGGCTCGATCGTTTTGACGAAACCGATTGTCTGTCCATTGCACTCACGATGCGTTTGCCAATAAAGCTGCCCTTAGCGGCAACGCCCGCGTGAAGACTGAATCTGGCCGACCTGATTGGGTTCGGTCCCGAGGCCGAACTATCTGCTTCTCCCAATGCTGAATGGTACGGTCGGAGGTTTCGTCGACCGTTTCCCCTTCGCTCATTTTTCGGGAAATCTCGAGTAATCGGCGGGTACTTGATGGGCCAACGCGAAGATACGTTCGCGGTGCTGCGGTACGACTCCTCCCGCATCGATGATCTTGAAATAGACGGTGTAGCCGAGGGCCTCGGTCAGAGTGTTGTAGATGATTTGAAACGTCCGGCCTTGGTCGTGGTTCCTGAGGTTCTTGACGTTTTCCAGAACGAACGCGGACGGTTTGTGATATTCGAGTATGTTGGCGATCTCAAAAAAGAGGTTGCCCTGCTTGTCGTCGTCAAAGCCATGCTTCCGGCCAAGGCTAAGTTTTTTGGAGACGCCGGCGATGCTGAATGGCTGGCAGGGAAATCCAGCGCAGAGGATGTCGTACTGGGGAATGTCGGCAACCGCCACCTCGTGGATGTCACCATGTGGTTTTTCGCCGAAGTTGGCCTCGTAGGTGATTTGTGAATATTTGTCCCAATCCGACGAGAACACGCATTTGGCTCCCAGGCGCTCAAACGCGAGGCGAAACCCGCCGATGCCGCAGAACAGGTCGATGAACCGGAATTTTTGATGGGTTGCAGATTCGTTGCCGTAGGGCGGTGGGTCCTCGCGCAGCACGCTTGCGGTGGGGTGAGCGCCGTTGGGTTTCGTGTGCCGGTTCCTGGTCGTTTTGCGCATGATAAACTGAACCGCATCGTAGGCTCCTGAAAAATTTCGCACAAGGGGCTTTGCGTTCGCGCTGGATCACCTGGGGGTGTCGTTCCTCGGCGCTCGCAGGGAGGGGTATTCAAGGCAAACCGGATGGTGAGGTGGGTGGTGGCGCCGCTTTCAGGGCTTGGGGTTTTGTTTGGGGCTTTCCGGCTCGCCCGCCTGCCGACCGCCATGTCGCCCTTCCTCCTCCTCGGGGGGCGTCGCTCCTTGGCGCTCGACCCCCGGCTATTGTCTGTGGGCTCGCCCGCCCGCCAACCACCACTTCGCCCTACCTCCTCCTCGGCCCTTTCAGGGCCTCTGTGTTTGGCGAGCCTCCGGCCTCGC
>Ga0182024_10019597_pt1 | contig 12452 bp, 12 predicted proteins | sample P32metaG_FD_120480 | JGI IMG/M metagenome (GOLD analysis project Ga0182024, IMG submission 120480) | Permafrost microbial communities from Stordalen Mire, Sweden - P3-2 metaG (Illumina Assembly) | ecosystem: Environmental > Terrestrial > Soil > Wetlands > Permafrost | place: Sweden: Stordalen... | reverse complement strand
GCGCCATGGCCTGGCTGTGGGGCCTTCTCGGTCTGGTCGGGATCGCGTTGGCGTCGGCTGCCTATATTTCGGTGCGCGCGACAAGGCGGCTCACCGCTTCGTTCGCGCGCGGCCTGGCGACGATCCGGAAGCTTACCACGCAGGAAGCGCTGACCGGGCTGCCGAACCGGCGCGTGATGCTCGAAAGCCTCGACGAAGCGATCGCGACGCGCGGCGCGCGTTTTGTTGCCTTCGCACTGATCGACATCGACAGCTTCCACGACGTCAACGATACGCTGGGCCGTGCCGGCGGCGACACCATGCTGTGCAGCATTGCCGAACGGCTCAAATCTGCGCTGCCGCCCGGCGCCGCGTTTGGCCGCTTCGAGGACGACGCGTTCGCGACTGTCGTCGTAAGCGACGATGCGCAGCTGGCGAACGAGCTTGGCGAGAAGCTTTCGGCCTCGCTCGCCGCGCCGATCTACATGGATCAATCGTGGCAGATCAGTGCCAGTATCGGAACCGCCAAGGCGCCTGACGACGGCACCACCGGCGATGAATTGCAAAGGCATGCAGCCTTGGCGCTGCGCACGGCAAAGCGCAGCGGCCGCGGCTCGGTGCGCCATTTCGTGCCTGACATTCACGCCGAGCATGCCGAGCGCCGTTTTTTCCTGCGCGAACTGGAAAGGGCGATCGCGGAAAATGCCTTCGATGTGCACTACCAGCCGGTCGTCGCCGCCGAAGGCGGCGGCATGGTCGGCGTCGAAGCGCTGCTGCGCTGGAATCATCCGACGCGCGGCGCGATCGCGCCGTCGCTGTTCATTCCGCTCGCCGAGCAAAGCGGCCTGATGATCAGGCTCGGCGAGATCGTGATGCGCCGCGCGCTGGCCGATGGCGCGCGCTGGCCGAGCCTGTTCGTCTCCGTCAACCTTTCGCCGGTGCAGATCAGGAGCCGTGGGCTCGCCGAGTTCGTCGCCTCCGCGCTTGCGGAAACCGGCATGTCGGCCGGGCGCCTGGTGCTCGAACTCACCGAGGGAATTCTGATCGACGATCCGGAAGATACCCAGCAAAAGCTCGACGCTCTGCGCGAGCTTGGCCTCTCGACCGCGCTCGACGATTTCGGCACCGGTTATTCGAGCTTGAGCTATCTGCAAAAATTCCACTTCGACCGCGTCAAGATCGACCGCACCTTCGTCGCTTCGCTCGGCACCACGGGCAACACGGGCGCCATCATCCAGTCGATCGTCACGCTCGGTCATGCGCTGGGCATGAAGGTGCTGGCGGAAGGTGTCGAGACCAACGAGCAGCGGGTGCTGCTGCGGCTCGCCGGCTGCGACGAGATGCAGGGCTTTCTGTTCGCCAAGGCGCTTCCGGCCGAGGCGATCGATAGGATCCTGGCGAAGCCCCAGGCAGTCCGCGCTGCGCGGCAAAACGACAATGCGGTATCCTGACAGGCGGCGGCCGAGCCGCTATTTATAACAACGGATTTCGCTCCGCTGCGGAAGGAAGCGCCATGCTGACCAACAGTCTGCCCGGCCTCGATTTCGGCCTGGGCAGCGACGTCGAAATGCTGCGCGATACCGTGCGCGCTTTCACCCAAGACAAGATCGCGCCGCGCGCCGACGAGATCGACCGCTCCAACAGCTTTCCGCGCGAGTTGTGGCCGCAGCTCGGCGCGCTCGGTCTGCTTGGCATCACGGTCGAAGAGGAGTTGGGCGGTTCGGGCCTCGGCTATCTCGCCCATTGCGTGGCGATGGAGGAGATTTCGCGCGGCTCCGCGGCGATCGGCCTGTCCTACGGCGCGCATTCGAACCTGTGCGTCAATCAGCTCCGGCGCAACGGCAGCGACGAGCAGAAGAAACGTTATCTGCCCAAGCTCGTGTCCGGCGAGCATGTCGGCGCGCTGGCGATGTCGGAGCCAGGCGCCGGATCGGACGTGGTCTCGATGCGCACGCGCGCCGACCGCAAGGGCGACCATTACATCCTCAACGGCTCAAAAATGTGGATCACCAACGGGCCGGTCGCCGACACGCTCGTGGTCTATGCCAAGACCGACCGCACCGCCGGCGCGCGCGGCATCACCGCCTTCATCGTCGAAAAAGCCTTCAAGGGATTTTCCACCGGCAAGAAGCTCGACAAGCTCGGCATGCGCGGCTCCGATACCAGCGAGATCGTGTTCGAGGACTGCGAGGTGCCGCGCGACAACGTGCTCGGCGTCGTCGGCAATGGCGTCAACGTGCTGATGTCGGGTCTCGACTACGAGCGCGCGGTGCTGGCGGCGGGGCCGATCGGGGTGATGCAGGCCTGCCTCGACCTTGTTATTCCTTACGTGCATCAGCGCACGCAATTCGGCCAGCCGATCGGCCGCTTTCAATTGATGCAGGCCAAGCTCGCCGACATGTATGTCACGCTCAACGCCGCCAAAGCCTACGTCTATGCCGTGGCGCGCGCCTGCGATCGCGGCGAGACCACGCGCGAGGACGCTGCCGGCGCCATCCTTTATGCCTCCGAGCGCGCGACCTGGATGGCGCTCGAAACCATCCAGTGTCTCGGCGGCAACGGCTATATCAACGACTATCCGGCGGGGCGGCTGCTGCGCGACGCCAAACTTTATGAGATCGGCGCCGGCACCAGCGAAATCCGCCGCATGCTGATCGGGCGGGAGATCTTTGAAAAGACGCGGTGAGCTTTTTGTCGCCCCTTGCGGTTAGGCTGTTAATTGTTGATCGATCGTCCGTCCTGGGAGACACTCGGCGTCGGCGGAACAACAGGGGCGCAGGTGTCGTCGCCAATCGAACAAGGATTGCATTTCATCGAGCGCTGCGCCGCGAGCGACGCCGCCATGGCGGCGGCCGATTTCCTGGCGACGAGCTGCTCATGCACATCCGCGAGCGCCGACGTCAGGAATACATTGATGCGCCTGAGCAGGTGGTTCTTTGGGACCCGGTCGTCGAGTCGAAACTCATAAAACAGGCTCGCTTGATCGCCGCTCCCCCGACCCATCATGATCTGCCTCCGACCTCATCGCGTCGGAAAAGCGGAATCACTGTTCGTCGCCAATCTCAAGTCTTTTTCGACAGCATCGGCCCTTAGCCGACGCGACGCTGGTGCTTGGCGATGTCCGCATTCGGTGGCAAAGCGGAAATTGGCTTGTCGACGCCCTGTTTTTTTCGGCGTTTGCACCAATATCGGGGCTTTGTGTCGTCTCTAGTATGGGGATATACCATTGAGATTCGTCCCCGTATCGATTACATCTCGTTCACGGAGGGCCTTTCGCGAGGGTACTTTCGAAAGTGGAACGAGGGCGGTTCCCAGAAGCGCGGCCATACACCGTGTTTCCGTGCGGTTCTGGCATCGACCGTCCGGCGCGTGACCGGACTGCCAGGTGCTGGCTGCACTGGTGCCGGAGAGGGTACTCCCGTTTGGATCCGGTGATTCCAGGAAGCGCGGCCCGGAGCCGAGTCGAGGTAAGGCCTCGGCGTCGCGCCGCGGTGGAGCGCCGAAAGGCGAGCGCGCCGCTCTTAAGTCCCGCGCCAATGCGGGGCAGGGGGCGAACATAGTGCGCGCCGCATACGCTGGCAGGCTTTTGTCTCTGCGGCGGGGCGGAAACCAGTGGTGCGCCTGTCGGCGCTCCGCCTCCTTTTTTAAGGGAGGCACGAAGGGCTTTCTTGCAGTGGCGTGGCGAGACTCGGATGCGAACGCGCATCGCGGGAACGAGGAAGAATTATCCTCCCCCACGAAAGTGGGGGAGGGGGCATAGGCGGCTTTCAGCCGCCGTTCTTTACGTGAAGTACGCCGACGCGAAGCGGCGGCTGTGGCGAAGCGTGGTGGAGGGGGCATCTGACTCGACGCTTCGTTGTCGTCGCAGAGAATCGTCGAGGCCCGCGCCCCTTCCACCGCGCAAGGGCGCGGTCCCCCTTCCCCGCTTTCGCGGGGCAGGATGAAGGACGAAAGGAGTAGCCCATGTATAAAGGCAGGCGAAGCTTTCCCGGCCGGCGGACGCTCGAAGAGTGGCTGGCGATTCCGTTCCGCCAGCGCATTCCGCTGGTCTGGCGGGCGCCGGCCGACCTGTTGGGGTCGTTTCGGTCCTGCACCAACAAGCGCTGCCGCCGGCACCGCATGTGCTGCAGCGACCAGCCCGAGGTCTGCCGGAAAAGGGTTTGGCGAATCAAGAAAGTGGTGCCGAAAACGCTGCGGTGGGAATGGGCGCGGATCAATAACCTGGCGAACTTGCCGTATTGGGCCAAGGCGGACCAGGACCGGCCGTTGGAGCGGCCTTGAGCAGGCGGGAAAAGCGGGCCGCCCGACGTTGCGTGAGGGGGTATTTTGTGCAAACTCCGCGGCGAATTGCACCTCCCATTTGTCATTGTATGCGAGGCGCCCATCCTTCCGGGCCGGCGACGTTCGGCCCTCTAAAAAGACCGGGGACTTTCGATGGAAACGTTGTGGCTCATCGTTTTGTGCGGCGTATTGGCGATCGTCTATGCCATCTGGGCCACGCGCTCGGTCATGGCTGCCGATGCCGGCAGCGAAAAGATGCAGGAGATCGCCGCTGCGATCCGCGAGGGCGCGCAGGCCTATCTCAAACGGCAATATTCGACCATCGCCGCCGTCGGCGTCGTGGTCTTTCTCATTGTCGGCTATTTCCTCGGCTGGCTGGTCGCCGTCGGGTTTGCGGTCGGCGCCATTTTGTCCGGCTCGGCGGGCTTTATCGGCATGAACGTCTCGGTGCGCGCCAATGTGCGCACCGCGCAGGCCGCGATCTCCTCGCTCGCCGCCGGGCTTGAAATCGCCTTCCGCGCCGGCGCCATCACCGGCCTTCTGGTCGCCGGTCTGGCGCTCCTTGGCGTCACGCTCTATTTCGGCTTCCTCATCGGCACCCTGCATATGGCGCCGAACGATCGCGAGGTGATCGATGCAATGGTCGCGCTCGGCTTCGGCGCCTCGCTGATCTCGATTTTCGCGCGGCTAGGCGGCGGCATTTTCACCAAGGGCGCCGACGTCGGCGGCGATCTAGTCGGCAAGGTCGAGGCCGGTATCCCCGAGGACGATCCACGCAATCCGGCGACGATTGCCGACAATGTCGGCGACAATGTCGGCGACTGCGCCGGCATGGCCGCGGACCTGTTCGAGACTTATGCGGTAACCACGGTCGCCACCATGGTGCTCGCCGCGATCTTTTACCGGACCGCAGGCGCCGACGCGCTCTTGAAGATGATGCTGCTGCCGCTGTCGATCGGCGGCGTCTGCATCATCGCCTCCATCATCGGCACCTTCTTCGTCAAGCTCGGCGCCAGCCAGTCGATCATGGGCGCGCTCTATAAAGGCATGCTGGCGACGGCGGTGTTTTCGCTCATCGGCATTGCCGGCGTGATCTATGAGCTGATCGGCTTCGGTCCGCTGTCGGGCGTCGCCTACTCCGGCGAGACGCTGTACATTTGCGGCATCGTCGGTCTTGTGGTGACCGGTCTGATCATCTGGATCACCGAATATTTCACCGGCACCGATTACCGCCCGGTGCAGTCGATCGCGCAAGCCTCGGTCACCGGCCACGGCACCAACGTCATTCAGGGCCTAGCGGTGTCGATGGAATCGACCGCGATGCCCGCGATCGTCATCATCGCCGGCATTCTGGTCAGCTATAATCTCGCCGGGCTGTTCGGCATCGCCATTGCGGTGACGACCATGTTGGCGCTCGCCGGCATCGTCGTCGCGCTCGATGCCTTCGGTCCGGTCACCGACAATGCCGGCGGCATTGCCGAGATGGCCGGCCTGCCCAAAGAGGTGCGCAAGTCGACCGACGCGCTCGACGCGGTCGGCAACACCACCAAAGCGGTGACCAAAGGCTACGCCATCGGCTCGGCCGGTCTCGGCGCGCTAGTGCTGTTCGCGGCCTATAACGAAGATCTGAAATTCTTCATCGCCAATGGCAGTAACCATCCTTACTTCCAGGGCGTGACGCCGGATTTCTCGCTGAACAATCCCTACGTGGTCGCGGGCCTCTTGTTCGGCGGCTTGCTGCCCTATCTGTTCGCCGCCATGGGCATGACCGCGGTCGGCCGCGCGGCGTCTTCGATCGTCGAGGAAGTGCGGCGGCAATTCAAAGAGCGGCCCGGCATCATGGCGGGCACCGACAAGCCCGATTACGGCCGCGCCGTCGACATGCTGACCAAGGCCGCGATCAAGGAAATGATCATTCCGTCGCTGTTGCCGGTGCTGTCGCCGATCTTCGTTTATTTCGTCATCTACTTCGTCGCCGGCGGCGGTGCGCAGGGCAAATCGGCGGCGTTCTCGGCGCTCGGCGCCATGCTGCTCGGCGTGATCGTCACCGGCCTGTTCGTCGCCATCTCGATGACCTCGGGCGGCGGCGCCTGGGACAACGCCAAGAAATACATCGAGGACGGCCACTACGGCGGCAAGGGCTCCGACGCCCACAAGGCGGCGGTGACCGGCGACACGGTCGGCGATCCGTACAAGGACACGGCGGGCCCCGCTGTCAATCCGATGATCAAGATCACCAATATCGTGGCGCTGTTGTTGCTCGCGGTGCTGGCGCACTGAGTGGACTTGATTGTCACGCTCCGCGAAAGCGGAGCATCCAGTAATCGCAGGTTATTGGGTTTAACTCGCGCGCCAGCGCTTACTGGATCGCCCGCCGGCGCGGGCGATGACAAGGATGGGTTTCGGGCTTAAGTGCCCCTGCCTTCGAGATTGTGAATCATCGTCGTGACGACGCTCAGATCGTTGCCGCCGGTCGGGGTGGTCTGGCTGACGAAGTCGAACACATGACCATCCTTCATGCCGTATTCGGCCACTCGTTTGACCTTCCGGCCCTGGTCGAAATAAACGGCGATGACGCGCTGATCGGTCACCTTGGCCTGCATGAACGAGATCGGGCGGTCGGCCTTCTGCGAGATGTAGTAGAACGCTTCGCCGCTCACGGTGGCGACCGTCGAGGGCGTGCCCAGCACGAGCAGCACCTGCTCCTGCGACGCGCCGAGCGGAATCTGCTCGAGCGCCCCTTCGGGCATGACGTAGCCGCGCTGGAATGTTTCGCCGGTGCAGCCGGCAAGCGCGAACGCCAGAGCGATGGCGCAAGCGGCAGTCACCGTCCGGCCTTGGCTACGCGCGAAGCTACCCCACATCCTCGTCCCTAACTTGCGAAAAGCCGCCGCGTGCCGTACCCCCAAAGCGCAAGATTGGCAATCGGCCGCCTTGACGCGCACTTTGGAGCCGGTCGTCGCGGCCTCGGTTAACCTTATGATCTGGCGGCTTTTTCGCACCCATTCCCAGGATCGCAACATCGATGAGCTCTATGGCGCGATCGTGGCACAGGCCCGCTCGCCGGCATTTTACCGTGACTATGGGGTGCCCGATACGGTTCAAGGCCGCTTCGATCTGATCGTGCTGCATCTGGTGCTGCTGATCGAGCGGCTCGGCCGCGGCGCCGATGCGGGACGCGGCATCGGGCAACAGCTCTTCGACGTGTTTTGCCGCGACCTCGATGGCAACTTGCGCGAGATGGGAGTGGGGGATCTCGCGGTGCCGAAGCGGATGCGCGGCTTCGGCGAGGCGTTTTACGGCCGCCAGGCGGCCTATCTCGCCGCTTTTGCCGCCGGGGACGAGCGGGAGCTTGAGAAGGCGCTGCGACGTAATATCTTTGCCGATGCCGCCGGCGACAGCGGCGCGGTACGGCTTGCCCAATACGTCCGCGCGGCGCGGCGCCGGTTTGAAAGCCAGGAGGACACTGCGCTGTTGCGGGGCGAGGTCGCTTTTCCCCAACCGAGCGCAGAAGCTATCGATCATGTCTAAAGCCAATTCCGATAAACTGCCTGCCCCGCCGTGGCAGGTCCCCGTTGCGGTGGATGACGTTCCCGAAACGGGCCAGCATTTCGATCTTGTCGCCGACGCGGGCGTCCGGGCGGCGGCGGCGCGGCTTGCGGGCTTGCGCGATTTGCCGCGGCTGGCGGCGCGCTTTGACGTGAAGCGGCACGATGCCGGCGGGCTCCATGTCACGGGGGTCGTGTCGGCGACGGTCGGGCAAAATTGCGTCGTCACGCTCGAGCCACTGACGAACGAGGTCGAGGAGGCGATCGATCTCGTCTTTGTGCCGAAAGAGCCTCCTTCGCAGGAGGAGGCGGAAACGGAGCCGCGCGACGTCAAATGGGGCGATCCGGAGCCGTTGATCGGCGGAATTGTCGATTTGGGCGCGCTTGTCACCGAATTCCTCATCCTTGGGTTCGATCCCTATCCGCGCAAGCCCGATGCCGTTTTCGAGCCGCCGCAAAGCCTGACGGCCGAAGAGGGGCCGTTTGCCGCTCTTGCCAAGCCGGCGAAGAATTAGGCTCGGCGCTTCAAATCCAGGCCCCAAACCGCTATTCTTATCCCGGTGTCGCATTCCCACCTTTCGGACCTGGGTCATTAAATGTCGGACAAGGTCCGCATTGCGCTTGATGCGATGGGGGGAGACCACGGCCCCGCCGTAGTCGTCGCCGGCGCCGAATTGGCGTTGGCGCGCCATGCCGCATGCGAGTTCCTGTTCTTCGGCAATGCCGCGCAACTGACGCCGCTTTTCGATGCCAGGGCGAAGCTCAAGGCGGTTTCGCGCATCGTCCATACCGACATCGCGGTGCGGATGGGGGACAAGCCGAGCCAGGCGCTGCGCTATGGCCGCTGGAAATCGTCGATGTGGCTCACCATCGATGCGGTCAAGAAAGGCGACGCCGATATGGCGGTGTCGGCCGGCAATACCGGCGCGCTGATGGCGATGTCGAAGTTCAATCTCAAGACGCTGCCCGGTATCCAGCGGCCGGCGATCGCGGCGCTGTGGCCGACGCTGCGCGGCGAATCGATCGTGCTCGATGTCGGCGCCACGATCGGCGCCGATGCCGAGCACCTGGTCGATCTCGCGGTCATGGGCGCGGCCACCGCGCGGATCCTGTTCGGCCTGCCGCGCCCCAGCGTTGGCCTTCTTAATATCGGCGTCGAAGAGGCCAAGGGTCTCGAACAGGTGCGCGAGGCCGGGCGTATCCTTCGTGACGAAGACATACCCGGTCTCGAGTATCGCGGCTTCGTCGAAGGCGACGATATCGGCCGCGGCAAGGTCGACGTGGTGGTCACCGAGGGCTTTGCCGGTAATATCGCGCTCAAGACCGCGGAAGGCACCGCGCGCCAGCTCGGCCAATATCTCAAGACGGCGATGAGCAGTTCGTGGAGCGCCCGCATCGGTTATCTTTTCGCGCGGTCGGCGTTCCAGAGCCTGCGCGAGCGCATGGATCCGCGCCGCGCCAATGGCGGCGTCTTCCTCGGGCTCAACGGCATCGTCATCAAGAGTCACGGCGGCGCCGACGCGGAAGGTTTCGCCGCCGCCATCGAGCTCGGCCACGGCGTCGTCTGCGACGAGCTGTTGGCGAAAATCCGGACCGCGCTGGAGCGTTTCCACAATCCTCCGCAGCAGGCTGTCGGCGGAGCGGCCTCGTGACAGTGACGCGCTCGGTTATGCTCGGCTGCGGCAGCTATCTGCCGAGCAAGGTTCTCACCAACGAAGATCTCGCCCGCAAGATCGACACTTCGGACGAGTGGATCGTTCAGCGCACCGGCATTCATGAGCGCCGCATTGCCGCGCCCGGCGAAGTGACCTCGCATATGGCGGTGCGGGCGGCGCAGGCCGCGCTCGCCCATGCGCGTGTCGATGCGCAGTCGATCGACCTCATCGTGCTGGCGACCTCGACGCCGGACAATACGTTTCCCGCCAGCGCGGTTGCGGTGCAGGCCGATCTCGGCATCACCCATGGCGCCGCGTTCGATCTGCAGGCGGTGTGCTCCGGCTTCGTCTATGGCTTGGCGACGGCCGACGCGCTGCTGCGCACCGGCGCCTTCTCGCGCGCGCTGGTGATTGGCTCGGAGACGTTTTCGCGTATCCTCGACTGGACCGATCGCGGCACCTGCGTGCTGTTCGGCGACGGCGCCGGTGCGGTGGTGCTCGACGCGCAGGAGCAGCCGGGCACGAAGGAGGATCGCGGGGTGCTCACCGTCCGGCTGCGCTCCGACGGCCGCCATAAATCGAAGCTCTATGTGGACGGCGGACCGTCGTCGACCGGCACCGTGGGTCATTTGCGCATGGAAGGCCGCGAAGTGTTCCGGCACGCCGTGGCCATGATCACCGACGTGGTCGAGGACGCCTTCAAGGTCACGGGCTATACCGCCGCCGACGTCGACTGGTTCATCCCGCACCAGGCCAATAAGCGCATTATCGACGGCTCGGCCCATAAACTGGGTATTCCGCCGGGAAAGATCGTCGTCACCGTCGACCGCCACGGCAATACCTCGGCTGCCTCAATTCCGCTGGCGCTGGCCGACGCGGTGGCCGACCGCCGCATCAAACGCGGCGATCTCCTCTTGTTCGAAGCCATGGGCGGCGGTTTCACCTGGGGCGCCGCGCTGGTGCGCTGGTAAGCGTCCGCCACGGCCGCATCCCCCCCGGTTGACTCGTCCGGCAAGAAGCTAATATCCTTGATAATTCAGCACGATATCTTGATCGACGTTCGATCGGTCGCCGTGCTCGGGGCTGGCGATGGCGGGAAAGACAGTCACACGTGCGGATTTGTGTGAGGCGGTCTATCAAAAGGTTGGACTGTCGCGCACGGAATCGGCGACTCTAGTAGAGTTGGTGCTCAAGGAGATCACCGACTGCCTTGAACGCGGCGAAACTGTGAAATTGTCGTCGTTCGGGTCGTTCGTCGTGCGCAAGAAAGGCCAGCGCATCGGCCGCAATCCGAAGACCGGCAAGGAAGTACCGATCTCGCCGCGCCGGGTCATGGTGTTCAAGCCATCGGCCATTCTCAAGCAGCGTATCAACGCCGAGAGTGACGGCGATGGATCCGCCTCAAGCTGAGCAGCGATCGCTGGCTGCGCTCGGCTTGCCAATAAGTCTGCCTCGGGGGGTTGTCGGTGGAAAAGGCGCCGGACGCGTTCCGCACCATCAGTGAAGTCGCTGACGAGATCGACGTGCCGCAGCATGTGCTGCGTTTTTGGGAAAGCCGGTTTCCGCAAATCCGCCCGATGAAGCGCGGCGGCGGCCGGCGCTATTACCGGCCCGACGACGTCGATCTGTTGCGCGGCATCCGCCATTTGCTCTACGGCGAGGGCTACACCATCCGCGGCGTGCAGCGCATTCTGCGCGAGCAAGGCGTGATGCTGGTGCAGACTGTCTGGCGCGTCGACGTCGAAGCGTTGCCGCCGGCGGAGGAAGACCACGAAGGCGAGGCGATCAGCGGGGAATCAACCGAACCGCGGTTGGAGCCGAATCTGTTTGCTGTCGGCGATGAGCGGCGCGAACCGAGACTGGAAAGCGCGCCGGCGCTGCAGCCGCCTGCGCCAGCGCCGCGACGCCTCGCCGAAGAGGCGCGGCTCAAGCTGCAGTCCGCGCTCGACGAACTCGTCGCTTGCCGCGGCATTATCGACGGCGCGCTCTCGGGCAATTGAGCTTCAATTCGCTCGCACTCGAACGGCCGGCGGATTGGCGGCGGCGGCGATTGTGTCGCCTTGACCGCAACTACCGGATGTGATGCGCTTCCCGCTGTTTCGGGTGGGCGCCATGAACAGTTCGACCAGCATCCTCGACGTGAAAGATCACGACATCTTCGGCGAAGAGATTTCCGACGCGGCCTTGGGGATCGCCGCCACGATGGTGCGAGACTGCACGGCGAGCCTGACAATTGCATTCTGCAGCGGCCTCGACGAATGCCCGCGTCACCTGCCGCGTTTGGGTGCGGGGTGCCGTTTGATCTGATCGCTTCGAGTATTTTTTTCGGGCGGCCGGCCCCAGGAATTTGGTCGGAGCGCCGAGATTTGAACTCGGGACCCCCAGTCCCCCAGGCAGAATTGCCGACCGGACCTTTTAGCTGCACGAACAATCATAATCGATCACGAACGTTACTAAGTCTTGACGGCACGCCATTTTTCAGCTCACCGACTCAGTCCTTCACGCGCACGAGCGTTCATGGGCTGTCATGAATATTCTGCTTCCACGCTCGCTTTTGCTTCCATATTGCTTCCAAACGCGAACTCGTAATTCACGACCGCGCATGCGTAATAAGTGCCAAAATGCCTAGTAAGCGAAACAATCGTCGCGGCCCGGAGGTCTGTGATTTGGTCGCGATCGGGTGGAAAGCAGACACGACTCAAACATCGCAGAAGTCCGAGTCTGACCCGATGTCGACATGAGCCGTTCAGGGTTGCTGCTTTGCAACTGACCTCTGAACCCCATTCCGCCGATCGGAAAACCCTGCTGTAATCCCGCATTCCAAGTGAGCGCAGTCCGTAGCCTTGGGGAGGCAAATGCGACGACGCGACCTCATCAAGATAATTGCTGGTTCGGCGACCGCCTGGCCGTTCGTAACACGGACGCAGGAACGCGGCCGCATCTATCGTCTCGGCTTTCTGGTGCCGCCGCCGCGCCAGTCGCCAGCCAT
>Ga0182024_10019595_pt1 | contig 12453 bp, 9 predicted proteins | sample P32metaG_FD_120480 | JGI IMG/M metagenome (GOLD analysis project Ga0182024, IMG submission 120480) | Permafrost microbial communities from Stordalen Mire, Sweden - P3-2 metaG (Illumina Assembly) | ecosystem: Environmental > Terrestrial > Soil > Wetlands > Permafrost | place: Sweden: Stordalen... | reverse complement strand
CCGCCGTGTCCGGCGTCAATTACGATGCGGCCGATTTTGAGGCCGAGGGCGCGCGTAAGCGTGGATTGGCCGTCGTGAGTTGGTTGCGGGGCGATGGCGGGCTGATCAAGGTCCGGTTTAGAGGTGCTCTTGGATACTTTCAGGGCGGTGGGCTGCGAAGGGCGAACCAGAGTGTCGCTCATGCCATCCGGTTCAATGGTGCCCACCTCGGGGCCGCGGAGTTCGGTGGTCTCGTGGATATTGGAGGAGTTATGAGAAGCGCGCGCGATTTTCAGAATTGCCGGCGGCGGCTGCTTTCGGTAGAGATCGATCAAAAGTTGCGGCGGATTCGGTGAGACAGAGGCTACGTATTCCTTGACGCGGTTCACATTGAGGACGATCCGGACGACACCGGCGTGATTTTGCGCCACGCGAATGGCGGTTAGTATGTCGCCATCTACGTTGGCATTTTCGTGCGCCACTTCGCGGGCAACTTCTGAAGTGAGCCGCGCTTCACGCAGGTCGAAAAAAATCCGCTCGGGATTTTCCAAGCGTCCAGAGTTGTAATGCACGACATCTTCCAGGTCGATAGTTACGCGCGTGGCGTCTTCCGTTACGGCGCTGCGAATGCGGCGCAGCCTCGGAATGCCAACGGAGTGAGATGTCGTTGGCGAAGGCGGAAGGGCGTCACTGGATTCATCCTTGGGCAGGACAGCTTCGACGGTGGCAGCGTCGGAGGTGGCTTTATCTTTCTCTTTGTCGGGCGAGGGCTTGGAACTATTTTCCAGCAATGCCAATTCCGCGACGCCTTCCTGCGCTTCGCGCTTTCTGGGGGAGCGCGGAAAGCGCTTCAGGAAATCCTTATAAGTCTGGGTAGCGCCAGCATAATCGGCAAGCTGATCGCGCTGGAGCTTCGCGCAGACAAGCATGGCGTCAGGAACGTGGTGGCTGCTTGGATATTCACGCAACAGAAAACGGTAGGAGTCTGCGGCGTTTTGATAATAGTTGCGGCCAAAACGTTCGCCCATTTCGGTGTAGAGCTGGGCGATAGCTATCAAAGCCTCGGGCACTTCGTTGGCGCGCGGAGTGATCAGGTAAACGCGACGATAGCTGGAAACCACTTGGCGATAATCGCCGAGCGTTCGCTTAGTTACAGGTTTGAGATTTAAGGTGGTACGCAATTGCTCAGCGCGCTGGAATTGCGCGGCGGCCTGGCGCTTTACGGTGGCGGTTGGCGCCGAAGGCGCGGCGGTGGCGGAAGGGATTAAAGCGGGGTAGATGGACAACAAGATGAAAAACGGCGAAACGAGGGCGAACATCTTTTTGAGACTTTTTGCGGCGGTTGGAATCGCGCTCGGCATTTTCTTTTCGGGTCGCTAGCAAACGAATGACTGCGTTGTTCGACGACTCTTTGCCTCAATCGTTGTTGAAAACAATTCTACCGTTAGCGTCGGTTTCCCGTCGAATGGGACGTCGCCAAGTGTCTGTGAGGCGTCCCGAACCAGGTTGGAAGTAGGCATTCTGCACTTTCTGCACGTAGTTGCGAGTTTCGCGGAACGCCGGAATACCATGGGCCCGGTCGACCGCGCCTTCACCCGCATTGTACGCCGCCAGGGCCATGTCCAGGTTGCCATTATAGCGGTCCAACAAGGTCTTGAGATAATGAACACCGCCGTCGATATTCTGTTGCGGGTTAAAGACGTCGCTTACCCCGAACCGGCGCGCGGTGGTAGGGATTAACTGCATAAGGCCACCGGCCCCTTTGTTCGAATAAGCAGCGGGATTCCAGTTGGATTCTGTCTGGATGACCGCGCGGATTAGGGCCGGGTCAACGCGATGGCGGTCGGCAGCTTCGCGGACCAGTTTTTCGACACCGTCTCGATCCATGTATACGGAGGGATGCGTACGCCCCGCGAAGGGAGCTTCACGCGGCAGGTAAAAATTGGTGTGCTTTACGGCGGCCAAGTTTATTTTTACCGGGGGATCAGCATTGACAAACAAGCGTCGCCCGCTAAGGTCCGTGCTGGCAGTAATTTGTGCAGCAGCTGGCAATGCAAACAAGCCAAGCGCTCCTAGAGCTACAGTTGCCGATAGTGCGGTGAGCTTAGACATAAAGGGCCAGGGAAGGCTGGTGTTCAATTCGAATTTGGTGTTCGCGTCCAGTTAATAAAGCGGATTACTGGTCGCAGTTTGAGGGGACGCTGGGCGATTAATGCCCGAACAAAGCAGTCTGAGAGCCCACGGACCCTCTTTCCAGCGCTGCGCGATTATAGCAACGGCTCAAGAAGGGACGGAATAGAACGGAGGGTACTATTTAGAGCGGATGTGTCTTTTCCGCCAGCCTCTGCGAGGTCTGGGCGGCCGCCGCCGGAACCGCCGACTTGCTTGGCGAGCGCCTGTATCAGCTTGCCGGCGTGGACTTTAGAGGTGAGGTCCTTGGTAACGGCTACGATCAGGGCTACTTTGTCGCCATCGGGCATACCCAGGGCGATGACGGCGGAACCCAGTTTCTGGCGAAGGCTGTCGACCAATTGGCGCAGGCCGTCGCGGTCAACGTTGGCGACTTCGGCGGCTAGTACTTTTACCCCTTTGATGAGCTGGGTTTTGGCGGCGAGTTCGTCGAGTTGGCCTAACGCGCCTTTGCGCTTCTGTGACTCTAATTCTTTTTCGAGCTGCTTCGCGGTTTGCGAGAGTTTTTCGACAGTGCTCAGAAGAGCGTCTTCGCCGACGTTTAGCTGGCCGGCGAGCTGGCTCAGGAGACGCGACTGATTCTGGTAATGTTCAAGCGCGCCGGTGCCGGTTACGGCTTCTATGCGGCGAACTCCAGCGGCGACAGATTGTTCACTGACAATTTTCAGGACGCCGACGTCGCCAATGCGGTGAACGTGCGTGCCGCCGCAAAGTTCCTTGCTGTAAAAGCCGCGGGGGGCGTGGGGGTCAGGAATGGTTACCACGCGCACGTTGTGCTCGGGATATTTGTCGCCGAAAAAGGCTAGGGCGCCGGAGGACAAGGCTTCTTCCAGGGAAGTGACGTTTGTTTCGATCGCGGTGTTCACGCGAATTTCATCGTTGACCTGTTGCTCGATGTCGCGCAGTTCCTGAGGGTCAACGGCCGCGAAATGAGTGAAGTCAAAACGGAGACGTTCTGACGAATTCAAGGAGCCAGCTTGCTTGACGTGAGTGCCGAGCGTGTTGCGCAGCGCGGCGTTGACGAGGTGCGTTCCGCTGTGATTGCGCATGATATGCGTGCGACGCAGGGCGTCGGCTACCACAGTGACGCGGTCGCCTACATGAAGCGTTTCCTTGGCGGTGACGCGATGGGCCACCAGGCCGGCTACAGGGTAAAACGCGCCGCTTACGTCGGCGAGGCGTTGCGTGCCGGCATTGTCGAAGAAGGCGCCGATGTCGGCCATCTGGCCGCCGGATTCAGCGTAGATGGAAGTCCGATCAAGGACGACTTCCCCGCTTTCGCCGGCTCTGAGTTCGTTGACGGAACCGCTTTTGGTGATGATCGCTTCGATGCGGCAATCTTTGGAAGTAGTGGCGAAATAAAAGCACGGTTCAGTTTTGAAAGTGTCCGCAATTTTTGCGTAGGCAGGATTGACACTTTCCTTGGATGTGCCTTTCCAGGAGGCACGCGCGCGGGAGCGCTGCTCTTGCATGGCGCGTTCGAACGCGGGCCATTCGACGGTGATGCCGGAGTCGCGGGAGAGGTCTTCGAGGAAGTCGCGCGGGAGACCGTAGGTGTCGTAAAGCATGAAGGCTTTTTCGCCGGAGAGCGAAGCTGACTTGGGATCGCGGGCGGCGGCTCGCGTGCCATCGCCAGTAAATTCGGCAAATTTTTTGAGGCCGACAGTGATGGTGCGAGAGAAGCGCTGTTCTTCGCCCAGCAGAATTTGTTGGACTCGGGCGAAATTTTCTTCCAGTCCAGGGTAGGCGGCGCCCATTTCGAGCTTCACCGCTTCGGCCATAGCGGGGAGAACGGTGGCCGGAACGCTGGCAGCGGCCTGCAAGAGATTTGCGTGGCGCAGAGCGCGGCGAATAATTTTGCGAAGGACGTAACCTCGACCTTCGTTGGAAGGAATGACGCCATCAGAGACCAGGAATGTTGCGGCGCGGGAATGATCGGCGATGATGCGTAGAGACGCGTCGGAGTCCGGACCTTTGCCGTATCGCGTGCCGGTGAGTTCGGCAGCTTTCTGTATCAAAGGCTGAAATAAGTCGGTGTCGAAATTGCTGAGCTTGCCCTGAATTACGGCGGCAAGCCGTTCGAGGCCTGCGCCGGTATCGATGGAGGGTTTTGGCAAAGGAACGACTTTGCCGGAAGAGTCGCGATTGAATTGCATGAAGACCAAATTCCAGATTTCGACGTAGCGGCCGCAATCGCAGGGAAACTGGCAATCGGCGTGGCCTTCGTCCGAGGCGATGGCGCCCATGTCGTAATGGATCTCGCTGCAAGGTCCGCAGGGGCCGGTATCACCCATGGCCCAGAAATTTTCCTTTAATCCGGGTACACCAACGATGCGTTCGGAGGGAACGTTTTGGCCGAGCCAAAAAGATTTGGCTTCTTCATCAACTCCTAGTGAGACTCCGGGAGCGATTTCAGCGCCGCCGAAGACCGTGACGTAAAGCTTGGATTTGTCGAGGCCAAACCAGTCCGGGGAGGTGACGAGCTCCCAGGCGAAGGCGACGGCTTCTTTCTTGAAGTAATCGCCAAAAGAAAAATTGCCCATCATCTCGAAAAAGGTGTGATGACGCTTGGTGAAGCCCACGTTCTCGAGGTCGTTGTGTTTACCCCCTGCGCGCACGCATTTCTGTGCGGTGGTGGCGCGTTTGTAATCGCGCTGTTCCAGGCCGAGAAAAACATCTTTGAACTGATTCATTCCCGCATTGGTGAAGAGCAGCGTGGGATCGCCGTGGGGCACGAGCGAACCGCTGGGAACGATGCGATGACCGTTTTGTTCGAAGAATTTTAAGAATGTGGCGCGGATTTCGTTGCCGGTCACGTGAGCCTCAAGTGGCGTAAGGAATCGTCAGAATATTATCGCAGAGGAGGGAAGAGGCACCAAGAGAGCCGGGGATAAACATTGTCGGCTATATTTAGGCCGACTCTTCATCAACGGCATTTTCAATCGCGGGGACATCTTCGCGGGTAACTGCTCGCAATTCGGCGCGAACGACGTCAGAAGCGAAACCGGCACGCAGCAGGCTGCGGAACAAGGAAGCGATTTTACGGTCGTCGATTTCGCCGCGAAATAATTTGAGTTTTTTCTCTATGCGATGACGCACGACGGCGCGCTCGTCGGTCTCTTTGGCGGACTCTTCGAGAGCCGAGTCGATATGACGGTCCGGGATACCGCGGGCGCGCAGCTCTCTGGCGATGCGAAACTTGCCCTGCTTGCGGATTTCGGCGCGCTGGCGGGTAAATTGTTTCGCATAGCGCGCATCATCGATCATTCCCTGACGCTTCAGGCGGTCGAGCACGGACTTGACCATGGCTTTGTCGTCGGTGCGTCGTTCCAGCGATCTCTTCATTTCGTGGACGGAATGAGCTCGACGCATCAGGGCGCGTACCGCGGTGTCGTATAACTCTGGCTCGGAATCCAGCTTGCGAGGTGCGCGAAACATATCCGGAGCATAGAAGGTGGCGGCGTGGGAGGCAAGCGACCTAACTCGGATCGAGATGATGGGCGCTATTGCTCAGTGAGACGTCGATAGAGGTGCGACGGATGGAAGAGAGATTCCTCCACTTCGCAGGCCGACTCGTTCGCGGACGAACGAGGGGAAAAGGCGTCGGCCTGCTCCGGTCGGAATGACCGCTGGTAGTTGCGGTTAGAAATTCGGAATGACCGTTGGTAGCTGCGTCAGAAACAAATCGGCCTTCCGTCGCGGCCTTTGTTCTGGGTCCAGCCTCGCGAGGGTGTCTGCTCGATTTGAGCGTCGCAGATTACATCGCAGAGAGCGCTTGGCGCGGAAAATGCGGACTCGAACAGCAGACAGCGGCAGGTTTAATGCGTTCGCGACTTGGGAATAGCTCATGCGGTTGTAGTAGCGCAATACGAGCACAACTCTGTGTTTTTCCGGGAGGCTCGCCAGGGCTCGTCTGATTCGACCCTCAGCCTCGTTGCGAAGAGCTTCGGAGAGCGCGGAAGGTGTGGAATGGTCCAGGAGGCCGTTAATGTCGACTTCCTCCAAAGAGGAGCTCTTCTCGTGTTTTCGTCGGCGAAGCTTGTCGATGCAGTGATGGGCTGCTATCTGCGAAATCCACGGGCGGAAAGGCACCATCTCATCTTTTTGGTGCAACACCCGGTAAAGCTTCAGGAAGACTTCAGCAGCGGCATCCTCAGCATCTTCGAGCTGACGAAAAAACTTCCTGCAGATCTGCAAAACGTGGCGATAGTGAGAGACGTAGAGCACTCTCAATAGTTCTGAAGACACCGCTGCCGGCTGAATGACTGCGCCGCACATCTGTCTTTCCCCGAGCAATAAGGTTAACGTAGATGACATTGCGTCCTTCCTTTCACCAGACACACCAATAGCGTTGGCGCGTCAAACATGTTTGAGGCCGTCGTCAGGTGTTTTAATTCTTGAAGCGCCGAATCAGCACGTGTGGCCTACAGCAACCGAACTGAGCCGGCTAGATACAGAAAAATGTTTGTCGCGCTTATTGTTGCGTTCGGGAATTGCGAGCTTAGTCTCGCAGCGACGGATAACCAGAAGGGTCAAGTCATCGCTGGGTGGACACTGAGCCGCGAAATCGAGCACCGTCGCAAGGGTGGAAAAAAGAACCTGGTTTGCGGTGGAGCCATTGTAGGACTCCACCGCGGCTGACAAGCGTCCGATCTCGAACTCTTGATCATCGCGATTTCGACATTCGGTCAGGCCATCAGAGTAAGCGACCAACATATCGCCAGGATTTAAATAGACTGTCCCGCAGTTGTACGAGGCTTCTTGGAGGGCGCCCAGCATCGGGCCACCTTCCTCCAATCGATCCACCGCTTTGCCGCTCCTCATAATCAGCGGAGCGGGGAGCCCGGCGTTGCAGTACTGCAATTCATTTCCCTTGGGGTCGAGGCGGGCAAAGAATAATGCGGTGATGGGCGGCTCACTGTGATCGAGGCATAGCTCGCGATTGACGGCGGCGATAACATCCGCTGGATGAAGATAAGTGCGCGCAGAACGCTGAATTAGGTCGATCAGATGAGCTTGCCAAATTCCGGCGGATAGCCCCTTTCCGGCGATGTCACCTAGAGCGACTCCCAGCACATCATCAAGTTGCATCACTTTGAAAAAATCTCCGGAAAGATGACGCACCGGAAAGATTTCGCCGGCGATTTCAAAGTCGCCCCACACCAGTTCACGAGGGGAGCAGAGTTTCCTTTGGATTTGCGCGGCCTCGTAAATCGCCTGTTGGAAGATGGCGTGCTCGCGACGCACAGCGTCCAGTTGTTGCTTGATCGCGTGAATGTTTTCGGTAGTGGCCGCCATTTCTGAATTCTTACGCCGGCGACGTTTGGTTGTCTGTCCGGTTTCAAGCGCCGAACTGTTCTTAGTCCGCTTGGCAGGGGCCTTGCGCGTTTCTGGCGTCTTCGCGGTCATGTTCATCCTACGAACCTGTAGCCAACTCCATGAATGGTCAGAAAAAAGCGCGGCTGGTCTGGAACAGGTTCAAGTTTTTGGCGGAGTCGCACGATGTGAGCATCGACCGTACGAGTCGTTGGGAAGTTTTCGTATCCCCAAACCTCGTCGAGGAGACGATCGCGGCTTAGGGTTTCCCCGCTATGACAGAGAAAATGCTTCAGAAGCTCAAATTCCTTACTGGAAAACTCCACCGACTGGCCATTACGCAACACGCGATAACTGCGCAAATTTACTTCGACGTCCCCGAAGGTGTAGCGGTCTTGCTCTTTTGGAAGAGTTTGGGAACGGCGTAACACTGCCTTCACGCGGGCGAGCAATTCGCGGATCGAGAAAGGTTTGGTGACGTAATCGTCGGCGCCCAGTTCGAGACCGACGACCTTGTCCACTTCCTGTCCGCGGGCGGTGAGCATGATTATGGGAATCGACGGCCGCTTGGCCTTCAGTTGCTTGCATACATCGAGGCCGCTCATGCGCGGCATCATCACGTCCAGGACGACCAAATCTGGCGATTCCTTCAAGGCTTTCTCGAGTCCTTGAACGCCATCAGGCGCGGTGAGCACTTCAAAGCCTTCGAACTCAAAGTTGTCGCGCAAGCCGGCCACCATGTTCGGCTCGTCCTCGACGATTAGAATTTTAGCTGCTGACATACCCTCCCCCTTTAGCTTGGTGGGGACATTTGCGTTTGTAGTTCTCATGCTACCGCGCTCCCCGCGTCACCGAGTTGTGTGGTTAGAACCAGAGGCAACGCGATGGTAAATTTGCTGCCCTTGTCGGGGACGCTTTCGACCAGCACATCTCCTCCGTGGGCGCGCACAATGTGGCGCACCAACGAGAGTCCCAGCCCGGAGCCCTTCACGTCGTGCACCAAGGGATCGCCACAGCGGTAAAACTTCTCGAAGATTTTCTCCTGCTCGTTGGCGGCGATGCCAATACCGCGATCCTGAACTTCCAACTTGACCGAGCCGTTCGAGCGGTACAACTTCACGGCAATGTGCTTCTGATCTTTCGAGTACTTCAGCGCATTGTTCACCAGGTTAAGCAGTGATCGGGCGATCGCTTCGCGGTCGACATTCACCGGTGGAATATCAGGCGAAATGTTTTCTTCGAAGCCGAAACCGTTTTGTTGGATTTGGAAGCGATAAGAATCCAGAGTGGAATGTACGAGCTCACCCAGATTGGTCTCCTGGAATTCGTACTCCTTTCGTCCAGCATCGATTCTGGAGAAGTCCAGAATATTGTTGATGAGCGCGGTCAAGCGTTCGCTCTCCTCGCGGATGATGCGGAAATACTCCTGATATTTATCCTTTGACGATAGGCGTCCAAGCTCCAAAGTTTCAGCGTATAGGCGAATGAGTGCCAGGGGTGTGCGCAGTTCGTGTGAGACGTTAGCGACAAAATCGGATTTCTGGCGCGCTAGATTCATTTCCTTGGAAACGTTGCGATAAGTGAGAAAAATTCCCCCAACCATGAACAGAGATAGCGCGGCTAGAACGATGTAGTTATATCTAAGGAAGCGTGCCCCAATATCCGCGACGGTTAATCCCTGGTACTTGATGGCGAGAGTTAACTCCGGAAAAACCCATTGAAACGTGCGTTCTGCCTCAGGATTAGCCCCATCCCATTTCCCGGAAGTCACCCACGGGGTGGAATCCTTCAGAGGATGGATCATCATGACCGGCGGATTGGCCTCCATTTCCGGCACGTTGTTCTTGCTAGACAAAACATCTTTCATCATGGCCGGCAAGAAGGTGTTACGCACGTAATCCGGGTCAAAAGAAACCACACCCAGCACCGTACGATCCTTCGAAACACCAGGCGGGACGAAATAGGCAATGCTCCAATAAACAGGTTGATTATCCCGGAGGCCCCAGCCTCCATAGAAGTTCACCGGTTCTTCCTCTTTGTCGGCCATCGCTCGAAGGTGCGACGTCATCTGGGCAGCTTCGATGGGAATCCAGGAAGAAGCGCCGTTGATGTCCTGTTGCGCGGTTAGACAGAATTGCTGGTCGTGTTCGCGGGCGGGCTGCATACGACTCAGGAGTAGGTTGTTCTTTTTGTCATAGAGTAAGGCGTACCCAAATTCAGGATGAGCGGACAGTAATTGGTCCAACTTGGCCTTGATGGCGGCATGGTCTTCATCAGGGTTAGGGAAAGCCGTGCGGACTGGAGTTGTCAATTCGATTGCCTCGTGCAAAGTTTTCTTTTCCGCTATTTTCAGCACGTGGGAAAGTTCGCGCTGGATGGCCGCTTCGAAGCCTCCGGAGTGTTGGAGGTGTTTAAGGTTCCAAATGCTAAAGCCCATCAGAGCCGCGGCAGGAAGCACAATTGCTAGCTCCAGTGTCAGCAGGGTTCGCGTCCTGTCTGTTAATCGCCACTTCTTAAACATTCAAATCCTCACGTGTGTATTACTGCCACTCAACGTCACGACTATAAAGAACCCCCAGCGGGATGTGTCAAGGCTTAGCAAACCGTTGTAAAAAGTTGTAAAGGGGCAATGACAGCGGCTCAGTATTTACAGGATGTGCGGATATCGCACAAGCGCGGGAAGGCAGAGGTTAGCGCCGGAAAATTAAGATTGGCAGGAACGTTAAGACGATGTGGCCTGAGTTCGAATGTTCTGACGGTGACTACTTACGGGCGTAGCGCTCGAAATCGACCATCTGGCGTTCCATTTCCTCGCGGGCGGAGTCGGAGGCAGAACGCACGCCTTGAATGCGGAGTTTGAATTCGTCGGCGTTGGAGGCGCGGAGCAAAGCTTCGTCCAGGGTGATGAGGTTTTTGGTGTAGAGATCAAAGAGTGATTGATCGAAGGTCTGCATGCCGTATTGGCTGGTACCGGCAGCGATGGCGTCGCGGATCAATCGCGTTTTGTCGGCATTGATAATGCAATCACGAATGTAGTTGGTGGCGATCATTACTTCCACGGCAGGGACGCGGCCTTTGTCGTCGGCGCGACGCACCAGGCGCTGGGAGACGACGGCTTTTAACGTAGCTGCCAATTGCAGGCGAATTTGTTTTTGTTCCGGGGGCGGGAAGACGGCGATGATGCGCTGGATTGTTTCGGTGGCATCGAGGGTGTGCAAAGTGGACAGCACCAAGTGTCCGGTTTCCGCGGCGAGCAAGGCTGTCGAAATGGTTTCCAGGTCGCGCATTTCGCCGACGAGAATCACGTCGGGGTCCTGACGAAGGGCGGCGCGGAGAGCGGTAGAGAAATTTGCAGTGTCGACTTCGACTTCGCGCTGATTAATAAAGCTTTTCTTGTCGCGGTGCAGAAACTCGATGGGATCTTCGATGGTGATGAGGTGGTCGGCGCGATCGGCGTTGATACGATCGATCATGGCCGCCAGGGTGGTGGATTTACCGGAACCGGTGGTGCCGGTGACCAGAACCAGACCGCGTTGCTCCTCGCAGATGCGGCCGATCACGGCCGGCAAATTTAATTCTTCCGAGGTGCGAATTTTAGTGGGAATTACGCGCAAAACCATCCCGACGTTGCCGCGCTGCTGGAAAACGTTGACTCGAAAGCGGCCAAGACCCGATACGCCATACGCCATGTCCAGCTCGGCGGTTTCTTTGAACTTTTGCTTCTGGCGATTGGTCATCATGCTGAATGCCATGGACAGCATTTCTTCCGGCGTCACGCGAGGAACATCAGAGAGCGGGGCCAACACGCCTTCGATGCGCAGATAGGGATGATTACCGACTTTGAGGTGCAAGTCGGAGGCTTTGGTGTCTACTGCGCGACGTAAGAGGTCGTCGATACTGAGAGCCATAGAAATTATCCCCGCAAGATAGAGCTATTAACGGACACTAACATTCGAGTGGTGGAGCAGCAAGAAAACAACCGGGAGAGGTTACGAGCTAGTTACCTGAGATCCGCCATGCAGAACACGGATGGTTAAAGCTCAGCTCGTTTGAGGTACAAAAAATCGTAGAGAAGCGCGGCGGCAAATCCCCCCGCCAAAGGGCCGACCCAGAAAACACCGTGATTAGCCCAATGGGTGGCGGCGAGGGCTGGGCCAAAGGCGCGCGCGGGATTGAGAGCCCCGCCTGTAAATGGTCCGGCGACAATTATCCCGAGGGCATATATGAGGCCGGCACCAAAGCCAGCGATAGAACGAAAAGCTCCGCGATCATCAAGCGTGGTGGCGAAGACAGTGAGCACCATGAAAAAGGTGGCGGTGGCTTCGAGGGCCATGCCCGCCCAGCGTGGAAAATCGCGAGCGAATTGAGGAGTGCCGAGCGCCACGGCTCGCCAGGTGTCCTCTGGAATGATGGTACGTAGCAGAAACGCGGCTGCAATTGCGCCCGCCAACTGGGCAATCCAGTAAAGAATAACGTCGATCGTGTTCTGGCGTCTGGTGACCCAGTAGCCGATGGTTACGGCGGGATTAAAGTGACCGCCGGAAATGTGACCGAGAGCGGAGATCATGATGGCGAGCGCTAGTCCATTCGCGAGCGCAACGCCGAGAAGTCCAATGCCGCCGGCGCCGTGCAGGAATTGATCTGCGCAGATGGCGCCTGCTCCGAAGAAAACCAGGGCGAAGGTGCCAGGAATTCGGCGGCGAGTTTTTGCGTGCTGGTGTACATGCGAAATCCTCCGGCCGGAAGATACACGCGACGCGGTACGGAGGGATTTTAACTTGAAGAGGGGGATGCGACCACAAGAAGCGTGGAGGCATGTTTCGTGACTTTGGGATGGCGAATCGATATGAAACGCGCGTCATGAAATATGAAGGCAGGACGGCGCGCACAATCTCTCATACAAAAAAAGGCGCATCGCGCACTTCCTTGCCCGTTAAGATTTGTGGCCGGGTCAGCGGGATGTGGCGG
>Ga0182024_10019594_pt1 | contig 12453 bp, 8 predicted proteins | sample P32metaG_FD_120480 | JGI IMG/M metagenome (GOLD analysis project Ga0182024, IMG submission 120480) | Permafrost microbial communities from Stordalen Mire, Sweden - P3-2 metaG (Illumina Assembly) | ecosystem: Environmental > Terrestrial > Soil > Wetlands > Permafrost | place: Sweden: Stordalen... | reverse complement strand
GACCTGGAACAATTGCAATTGCGCACGCTGCGGATTCAGGCGGATTCGCTGGCGGCGGTTGAAGCGGCGACGGCGGACCGCGATGCGCGGAAGATCGAATACGAGAGCAAGCAAAAGGCTTTTAACGAGCAGGCCACCAGCGAATCGGAATTGCAGGAAGCGAAGCTGGATTATGAGCAGAAGGAAGCGGTGCTGAGCAACGCGCTGGTTGAGCGTGAGAAGCTGCTGGCGGACGTGGATGTGCAGGCGCGGAAGATCGACAAGATGCAGCTTTTCAGCCCGGTGGACGGGCAGATTAAAGACATCAACATTCAGGAGGGGGAAATCGTCGATCCGAACAAGCCGGATGGGGCGCTGACGATCGTGACCAATAATCCGCTGTGGGTGGAAGTGAAAATTTCGTCCGCGCAGGCGGAAAAGTTGAAGCAGGGCGATTCGGCGATGGTGGCTTATCAAAATGCGCCCAATACATGGATGAAGGCAAAAGTGATCTACACCGATCCCGAAGTGGACGCAGCCAGCGACAAGGAAGCGGTGCGACTGGAATTGAAAAATGATGAGAACAACCGTTCGGGTCTTTGGGTGAATGTTCGCCTGGGATCGGACGGGGGCGGTCAGTAACGCATTTGGCCGGCTAAAATTTTGTGTTTTGGCAAATGACCGGACTTCCAATTTCTCGATGAATCGCGAGCCTTGGGGTCGAAAGAGGCAATTTAGAAAGTTGGCATTAGAGGCAGGTGTTTAGTGGCATCGGGCATCGTTGAATCTCAGAATGCGGAAAAATCGTTGCAGGCGCAGGGATCGTCTCTGACGGGACTGGTTCAGCATCTGCTGGTGGCCGCCGACAGCCTGCCCGAATTCGTCAAGGGATTGCTGAAGACGCAGGCGTTGATGGTGGCGGCGACGGAGGCGGCGGCGTTTCTGGTGGAGGCCGGTAAGGATTCGAAGGAGCCGTCGCTGCGGTTGATCGATCATATTCGATCGGATAACAGCAGCGCGGAGGTTCGGGCGGCGGCGGTGGCGGCGTTTCAGGAGATCATCAAGCCGATCCTTTCGCAGAACAAAGATGGGGCGATCGTCGAATTGTCAGCCAACGAAGGCGGCGCCGGGGCGGAGCCGCAATTTTGCCTGATCACGCCGCTGCGGAGCGATGCGCAGACGGTGGCGGTGACAGCGGTGATTATCCGGTGCATGGACCTGGGGCGGGCGAAGCAGCGGCTGCTGTCGATGCAGCTGGTGGCGGGATACATCGATCTTTACATGCTTCGGCGCAAGAGCGAACAGTCGCAGATCGTCGCGCAATCGCATCAGCATGTGTTGCAGCTTGCCACGGCGGTGGCGACGGCGGAGGGATTCGAATCGGCGGCGATGAATCTGTGCAATGAGCTGGCGACGCGGACGGGCGCGACACGCGTCGCGCTGGGGTGGATCAAGGGCATGGATGTGAAGATCAAAGCCCTTTCGCACACGGAGCAGTTCGACAAGCGGCAGGAGCTGATCAAGATTCTGGAAAAGGCGATGGAGGAGTGCATCGACCAGGAAGAGCCGGTGCATTTCGAGCCGCAGGGCGGGGGGACGGAAAATGTAAGCCGGGCGGCGCAGGAATTGGCGCGGGCCGAGGGGGGGAATGTGGTGCTGACGCTGCCGCTTCGGCGAAGGGCGGAAGTGGTGGGCGCGGTGACGCTGGAATTTCCGCCGACCCATAAGCTTTCGCAGCAGGCGTCCAACGGGCTTTCGGTGGCGGTCGATCTGCTGGCGCCGCAGCTTTATGATCGGTATGTGAACGATCGATGGCTGATTACCAAAGTGGGGATTAGCGCGGAAGGCCTTGGTAAGAAGATTGTCGGGCCGCAGCACACGCTGGCGAAGCTGCTGGTGGTTGTGGGCATCGCGGCGGTGATTTTCATCTGTCTTTTCAAGCCGATGTATCACGTGAGCGCGCCGTTTCAGTTTGCCGCGATCAATAAGCGGAGTTTGAAGGTGCCGTTTGATGGGCAAATCGACGAGGTGTATGTATTGCCTGGGAATCAGGTGAAGAAGGACCAGGTTCTTCTGACGATGAAGACGTTTGATTTGAAGCTGCAATTGAACGACGCCGAAGATTCTATGCGGAAGGCGGAAGCGGAGTATCGCAAGAATATTACCGAGGGTAAGGATGCCGATGCGGTGATCGCGCAGAAGGAAATCGATGCGGCGAACTCGAAGGCGCTGTTTTATCAGGAGCAGATCGATCATGGGGTGATCCGGGCTCCGTTTGACGGGGTGGTTCTCTCCAGCGAGCGCGATCTGATGGATCAGCGGAATGCGCCGAAGAAGCAGGGGGATGAGCTTTTCGTCATCGGCGCCAATCGCAGTTTGTGGGCGGAATTGTCTGTCGGTGAACGGGATATTCAGGAATTGCGCACCGGACAGCACGGCAAGCTGGCGACGACGGCTCTGCCGACGGATCGTTATACGTTTACGATCGAGCGGATCGTGCCGATGCCGGAACCGAAGGACGGCGACAATACATTTATGGTATTCGCGCATCTGGATGATGCGGCTTCGCCGACGTGGAGTTCGGGCATGACCGGGGAGGCGCGGGTGGATATCGAACATCGTCCGCTGGCGTGGATCTGGACGCACAAGTTTATCGATTACCTGAGATTCAAGATTTGGATATGACGATCGGCTTGTGAGCGGTTTTTGTGATTCGGCCCTCACCCTAACCCTCTCCCGGATTACCGGGCGAGGGGACAAGAGGGGTAGCGTCGGTAATAATCATGCTTCAACTTCGGCCTACATTCTCTGAATCCTGGTATCGCGTCGCGGAGCTTAAGCCGAAGCTGCGCGCGGGGGCGCAGGTTTCGCGGCAGTTTTATCGCGGCGATCGATGGTATGTGGTGCGCGACCCGGCGGGGAATCAGTTTCATCGGCTGAGCGATGCGGCGTATCGATTTGTCGGATTGCTGGATGGGCGGCGCACGGTTGAAAACGCCTGGGATCTTGTTGGCGGGCAGTTGGCCGATGATGCGCCGACGCAGCCGGAAGTGATTCACGTTCTCAGCCAGCTTTATGCGGCGAATCTGCTGGAGACGAATGTCACGCCGGATGCGCTGATTCTTTTGAGGCGGCACAAAAAGCTGGTTCAACAGAAGATGCAGAACCGGATGATGAACGTGCTGTTTCCGCGGATCCGGCTTTGGGATCCGGATCGGTTTCTTTGCCGGTGGATGCCGGTGGCGCGGCTGATATTCAGCAAGTTCGGGGCATTCATCTGGCTGATCGTGGTTGGGCTGGCGCTGGCGACGGTGTTGCCGCAGTGGGATCAGTTGAAGGCGGCGGCGACGAATACGCTGGATTTTCAGCATAATTTCGAGAACGTTTTTCTGCTGTATGGGACGTTTGTCGTTATCAAGTTGATCCACGAACTGGGGCACGCATTTTCCTGCCGGCGATTTGGGGGGGAATGTCACGAGTTGGGGATCATGCTGCTGGTGCTGGTGCCGACGCCGTACGTGGATGCATCCACGGCGTGGTCGTTTCCGAGCAAATGGGAACGCATATTTGTGGGCGCGGCGGGGATGATCGTTGAGTTGTTTGTCGCGGCGCTGTGCGCGTTCGTGTGGCGATTTACGAATCCGGCCACTTATCCGCTGGTGAGCCAGCTTGCGTATAACGCGATGTTCGTCGCCAGCGTTTCTACGCTCATATTTAACGCCAATCCGCTGCTGAGGTATGACGGCTATTACATTTTGTCGGACGTGCTGGAGATTCCGAATCTTCGGCAGAAGAGCACGGAATATTCGCTTGGCTTGATCAAGCGGCACATTTTCCGGTTGAAGCTTCAGCAGCCGTTGCCGCCGATCGGGCAGCGGGTGTGGCTGCTGACTTATTCGCTGGCCAGCTCGATTTACCGCGTGTTCATCGGGGTGATGATCGTGGTGCTGGTTTACGAGAAGGTGCCGGTGGTCGGGGTACTGGTGGCGATGGGAGGCGTGATCACCTGGGCGGGCGTGCCGATGTATCAATTGGTGAAATACCTGGTGCTTGATCCGGAGCTTCACCGCAAGCGCAAGCGGGCGATCGCGTTCAGCGTGATGGTGGCGGCGATCGTGGTGCTGCTGGTTTTCCAGGTGCGGTTTCCGGTGCATGTGGAATTTGCGGGGATTGTGCAGCCGGATGATCCAATGAACGCGGCGGGTGTGGTTCAGAGCGGCGTGCTGAAATGCGCGGGCGCGGGGCGGGTGGCGGCGGTGCTGGCGCAGGATGGGCAGATTGTGAAGGCGGGCGATCCGATTTTGCGGTTGGATGATCCGGAAGTGCGGCGGGACGTGGCGCTTTATACCGCCAAGATCGATCAGGCTGAGGCGAAGATGCGGCAGTCGCGGGTTGAGGACCAGATTGAATTCATCAAGGATACGGAGGATTTGGCGGTGTGGAACGAAGAGCTAGCCGACGCCGAGCGCCGCAACGGCGACTTGACGATCACGGCGCCGTTTACGGGGCGGCTGATTGCGCCGATGCTGCATGAACTGCCGGACACGCTGGTGCAGCGGGGACAGGAAATCGGGCGGGTGGCGGTTTTGGATAAACTGGTGATTCGCGGGGATATCGATCAGAAGGATTTCCAGCTCATTCAGATGATTCAGGGGATCGATCACATCAAGGTGGATGTACGTCTGGCGGGGCTGCTGGGCACATCAATGAAGGGCGGCGCGCTGACGCTGCCGCCGGCGGCGGTGACGGATCTGGTGGATGCGTCGCTGGGATCGCATGGCGGCGGCGATGTTCAGGTGGATCCGCGCGATCCGAACGGAGTTCGGACGCAGCTTCCGACGTTCGAGGCGTCGGTGAAGCTCGACAATCGGGCCGAGACCTATTATCCCGGTCAGCGGGCGTTCGTGCGGCTGACGCTGGATCGCCGGACGTTGGCGTGGGTGTGGACGAATAAATTCTTTCAGTTGATTCAGGCGCATCCGGGGAAGTGGCTGTAATCATGTCAGTGGCCTCCGACGATCTGTGGTCGATATTCGATGCCCGGCGGGTGAAGGCGCCGGAGCTTAAAGGACTCGATCAATTTTTCGGCGGGGTGGTTGGGTGGGCGAAAAATAAGCGGCGCGTGCTGGCGAGGCTGCTGGCGCAGGCGCGGCGGATCGAAGCCCTCGAAGCCGACATTCACAACCTGGGCGCGCATCATTTTTCCGAAGCGGTGGCCGAGTCGCGCGATCTGGCGCGTCTGGGGAAGCTGGAAGGGCCGGCGCTGGACCGGGCGATGGCGATTACGCGGGAGGCGGCGCTGCGGGCGATTGGTCTGCGGCCCTTTTTGGTGCAGCTTGCGGGGGCGCTGGGAATGCTGGAGGGAATGATCGCTGAGATGGCGACTGGGGAGGGTAAGACGCTGACCGCCGCTCTGGCGGCCGCGGTGTGGGGCTGGCATGGGAAGCCGGTGCATATCATCACGGTCAATGACTATCTTGTGGCCCGCGATGCCGAGGAGATGGGGCCGGTTTACAAGATGCTGGGGCTGAGCGTCGGGCACGTCATTCATGACACGCCTTCGAAGGACCGGTTTGATCATTACCGCCGCAATGTGGTGTATGTGACGAGCAAGGAATTGGTCGCGGATTTTCTTCGGGATCAGATCGCGCTGGGTAATTTGCGGTCTTCGACACAGACGGTGGTGGGAATGCTGATGTCGGGGGCGCAGCGAAGCCCGCTGCTTGTGCCGGGATTATGGCGGGTGATTGTGGACGAGGCGGACAGTTTGCTGATCGATGAAGGGGTTACGCCGCTGATTATTTCCAACGCGCCGGAGGAAGAGGGGAATGCTGCGCTTTATGAGCGGGCGGATTCACTGGCGAGTCAATTGGAAGCGGGCCGCGATTTCAAGATTGACTGGACGCTTCGGCAGGTGGATTTAACCCCGCGCGGCGAAGATCGGCTCGATGTGATCTGCGAAGAGGACGGCGGATTCTGGAAGGGAAAACGCCGGCGGGAGGAACTGGTGGTGCAGGCGCTGTCGGCGCGGAATTGTTATACGCGCGGGGAGCATTATCTGGTTACGTCCGATGAGAAAGTGCAGATCATTGATGAGTTCACGGGCCGCGTTTTGGCGGATCGGTCCTGGCGGCATGGGTTGCACCAGGCGATTGAGGTGAAGGAAGCGGCGCCGGTTACGGCGGACAAGGAAAATCTGGCGAGATTGAGTTTTCAGCGATTTTTCCGGCAATACCCGATCATGTCGGGGATGACGGGAACGGCGTGGGAAGCCCGTTCGGAGATGTGGCAGATTTATCGGCGTCCGATGGTGCGTGTTCCGACCAATCGGCCGTGCATTCGTCAGCATCTTCCGCTGCAGATGTTTGATACGCTGGAAGAGAAGTGGGATGCGGTGGTGAAGCGGGTGTGCGAGATCAATGAAACGGGCGCGCCGGTTCTTGTCGGAACGCGAAGCGTGCTGGCGTCGGAGGAATTAAGTCAGCGATTTGCGAAACTTGGCAAGGCACACCGGGTGCTGAACGCGACGCAGACGGCGCAGGAGGCGTCGATTGTGTCGGATGCGGGGCAGCCGGGGCGAATTACGGTCGCGACGAACATGGCGGGGCGCGGGACGGATATCAAGCTTGGGCGCGGGGTTGCGGAGCTTGGGGGGCTGCATGTGATTGCGACGGAGCCGCATGGATCGGGGCGGGTGGATCGGCAGCTTTTCGGTCGGGCGGCGCGTCAGGGGGATCCGGGCAATGCGCAGATGTTTGCGTGCGCGCAGGACGATCTGCTGGTGCGGCATGTGGCGCGGCTGCGATTGAGCTGGCGTGCCGTTGGCGCCAGCCGGCTGGTCAAGATGGCTCAATCCCGCGCTGAGCAACTAGCGCGGTTCAATCGCAAGCAAGTTTTGCGCAACGATGACTGGATGGATCAGTCGCTGCCTTTCTGAAATATCTTGCTCTTTTGCATTTTAAAATGTGCACTGGAGGCGCGCAGAAGGTATAGTAATCGGGGCTAGGGGAAATTTGCGGTTGTTTTTGAGACGGCATGCCTGTTCGTCTCTGTTGCCGGAATTTTCGAAGGGTGGGAATTTGTGTGATTCCCGGGATATTGATCGTTATCCGGTGCTGTACATTTTGCACAGCGCTGAGATGTATGGGACGGAGCGCATGGCGATCGCCACTGCGAGCGGTTTACCGCGCGAATTCCGGACGATATTTCTTGGTCCCCGGGGTCCGGCCACATGGGAGGCGGAGCGACTGGGCTTTGAGGTGCATTACTTCCATAGCAGTAGAGAATTGATCCAAAGATTGCGGCTGTTGTTCGAGCGGCATGCGCGGATGACGGTCGTTTCCACGCTGCCTCGCTTTTCGCTCATCGCCATCGGATTGAATGTCGTCTATCGACGGTCCATCAGGCACGTCTGCGTCATTCATGGGAGCTGCGATGAGAAGCGGGACTATGGGGCGATCCGATGGTTAAATCCATTCGATGTGACGTTCGTGGCCGTCTCGCAATTTGTAAAAGAGAAGCTGATTGAATACGGCATGCCAGCCCATCGCATCGAAGTGGTGCGGAATTTTATCCTGCCTGAACAGATCGAGAACATTTCCAAGCGGGGCCGTTTTGCCGCGGGAATTCAGCGGGCGCTTTGCGTCGGGCGGACGGAATACGTCAAGCGGTTTGACGTATTGCTTGACGCGGTGAGTTCCCAGCCGGAACTGGCGGACTTTCAGGTTGATGTGGCCGGTCATGGAGATTTGCTGGATGAGCTGCGTCGGCGGGCGACGGCGGGGCGCAGCGCGGTGCGATTTCTGGGGTTTGTGGAGAATATTGAGCAGCGTTACGCGACGGCTGATTTGCTGATCCATCCTTGTCCGAGCGAATCGTTCGGGCTGGTGGTGCTGGAAGCGATGGCGGCGGGGGTTCCGGTGCTGGTCGCCGACCGGGGCGGTCCGGCGACGTTTGTGGAGCACGGGGTCACCGGGTTCAAGTACCGGGCGGGTGATCCGCATGACTTGGCGCGGCAATTGATTAAGCTGCGGAGCGCCGATGCGGGCTGTTTGAACCAGGTGGCCGATAATGCGACGCGCGAAATTGAGACGCGTCTTTCGGCGGCGGCTTCGCTGGACCGATATCAGCAGGTGTTCGCTCCGATGCCCCAATATGCCGGCAAACCCGCGCCATCCCGTTTTGTACGTGCTTCACAGCAGCCAGCTTTACGGCACGGAGCGAATGGCGCTGGCGACGGCGCTGGGGTTGGCCGACGAGTTTGAGACGATTTTTATCGGACCTCCGGGGCCGGGGCTGGTCGAGGCCGAGCGGCTTGGATTCGAAACCCGGCAATACATCACCAGCAAAGATCTGGCCCGCGTGCTGCGGCCGCTGCTTAAGCGGTTTCCGTCGCTGGCGTTCGTGGGCACCGGCCCGCGATATAACCTGGTTTGCATTGCGCTCAATGTGATTTACCGGCGGAAGATCAAGCATATTCAAATCGTTCACGGCGGATCGGGCATCGAAAAGGATTACGATCGCAAGAAGGTCCTTAATTTTTTCGATATTACTTTCGTCGTCGTCTCGGAATGGTCGAAACAAAGGCTGATCTCGTATGGAGTGCGCAATCGGATCGAGGTTATCGGAAATTTCCTCATCCCCGCACAGCTTGAGGCGATGCCCAGGCGTCCGCTCTATAATGCGCCGGGCGTGCGGCGGGCGTTGGTGGTTTCGCGCGTTGACGGCCTTAAGCGGGTGGATCTGCTTCTCGACGCCCTGGATCTGCGCGGGCGAGAACTGTCGGACATTTCGTTTCGAATCCTGGGCGTCGGCCCGGACAGCGAAAAACTTCAGCAGCGTGCTCGACGAAGCCATCCCAATGTGGAATTCGCCGGGTTTTCGGCCAATGTCGCGGGTGAAATGGCGCAGGCCGATCTGCTCATTCATACGTGCGGAGTGGAAACATTTGGCCTGGCGGTGCTGGAGGCGATGGCGGTGAATCTGGCGGTGCTGGTTCCCGATCAGGGCGGCACGGCGATGTTGATTCAGGACGGTATTTGCGGTTTTACTTTCCGCGGTGACGATGGCGCGGATCTGGCCGACCGGCTTGTGGAATTGAAGGATGCGCCGGCGGAATTGTTCAATCGAATGGTTGCCAATGCAGATCTTAAGGTCCATGGTGAATTCTCCGCTGAATCAGCCCTCCGGCGATATCGCGAGCTCTTCGCGCCCGACTGAGGCGAAAGAGCGTCCGCCGCTGGTTTACATTCTTCCCAGCTCGGACATGTACGGGACGGAGCGCATGGCGCTGGCGACGACGGAAGGGCTGGCGGCGGATTTCCGGGTGATTTTTCTGGGGCCGCTCGGGCCGGCGATTTACGAGGCGCGAAAACTTGGATTCGAAACCGCTGAATTCCAGACCACAGCGCAGCTTTATAAAGTGCTTTTCAAAACCTTCCGGCGATTTGATTCGCTGACTTTTGTTTCAACGCTTACGCGTTATACCAAGGCCTGTCTGCTGGTTAACTTTTTTCTTCGGCGGAAAATCCGCAAGATCCACATGATCCACGGCGGCGGCGACGAGAAGATCGATTACGGGCGCCTCAATTGGTTCAATCCTTTTGAGGTCACTTTCGTGGCGGTTTCGGATTATGGCCGGCAGCGAATGATGCACTTTGGCATCCGGCCCGACCGGATCGCGGTGGTGGGGAATTTCATGACGCGGCGGCAGCTTGAGTCCGTGCCGCGCCGGCCATCGTTCGATCGCGGCGGGGTGCGGAAGGTCGTGCTGGTGGCGCGGGTTGATCCGCCGAAGCGGGTTGATCTGCTGCTTGATGCGCTGGACCTGTGCGGGGAGCAGATGCGTGATGTTTCGTTTCGCGTGCTTGGGTGGGGGCCTGATCTGGATCGACTCAGTGAGCGGGCGAAGAGAGACCATCCCAACGTGGTTTTCGCGGGGTATGTGGATAACGTGCCGGAGGAACTGGCAGGGGCCGACCTGCTTCTTCATACGTGCCCGATCGAGACGTTTGGGATGGCGGTGCTGGAGGCGATGGCGGCGAATCTGCCGACGCTGGTTCCCGACGCGGGGGGAACGGCGGCGCTGGTTCAGGATGGACACAATGGGTTCACATTCCGTGCTGACGATGCGGATCATCTGGCTGCGAAGCTCGTTGAATTGAAGAATGCGCCGGCGGAGTTGCTCAATCGGATTGCGGGGGAAGGGCGTGCGACGAGCGAGACGCGATATAGCGAAGATGTTTCCATTGCCAAATACCGGGAGTTGTTTACGCCCAGCTCGCTAAAATTGCGTTGATAGAAGTGTGATTCGAAATAAGTGGCTGATGCCGAAGTCTTCGCGAAAACCTTTGCTTTACATCCTGCACAGCAGCAACCTGCACGGGACTGAACGCGTGGCGCTGGATACGGCGCAGGGGCTGGCGGATGAATTCGAGACGATTCTTTTCGGGCCGCCGGGGCCGGCGATGGAGGAGGCTGAGCGGCTGGGGTTTCGGGCGGTTCGATTCAGCGGGGCCAGGCAATTCGCCAAAATGCTTCGGCCGTTCATGGCTCGATATGAATCGTTTACCTACGTGGCCACGGGGGTGATGCATTCGGCGGTTTGCCTTGCGCTGAACGTTCTTTATCGGCGGCAGATTCTGCATTATCAGATCGTGCACGGCGGCTCGACGGATCAGCATTCGTACGCGAAAAAGAAATATCTCAATCACACGGGCGTGCGATTTATCACGGTTTCGGAGTGGACGAAGCAAAAGATGATCAGCTTCGGCGCGCGGGCGGATTTGATCGAGGTGGTTCCGAATTCGATTTTGCCGGATCGGATCGCCAGTTTTCCGCGTCGGCCGGCTTTTGACCGACCCGGGGTGCGCAATGCGATCGTTGTTTGTCGGCTGGATCCGATGAAGCGAGTGGATACGTTGCTGGATGCGATGGACCGGGGGCCGGCGGAATTGCGGGAGATTTCGTTTACGGTGCTGGGGACCGGAAGCGAAATGGATGCGCTGAAAGCGCGGGCGGCGAAGAGCCATCCGAACGTGCAGTTTCCCGGGTATAGCTCGGAGGTTGCAAGGAAGATGGCGGAGGCGGATTTGCTGGTTCACACATGCCCGGTTGAGCCGTTCGGGCTGGTGATTCTGGAGGCGATGGCGGCGGATTTGCCGGTGCTGGTCGCGGATGCGGCGGGGCCGGGGGAGATCGTGGAGGAAGGGGTGAGCGGGTTTAAGTTTCGCGCCGGTGATGCGGATGATCTGGCGAAGCGATTGGTGGAACTGCGGGAGGCGCCGGCGACGGTTTTGAATCATGTGACGGCGGGGGGGCGGGCGAGGGTGGAGGAGACGTATTCGGCGGGGAAGATGATTGAGCGGTATAGATCACTGTTTTCGCGGCCTTGACCTTTTTTTAGAAACGACTGAACGGTGGCGTAGATTATCGGACCCTCCCGATCTGGGCGCGGGGTCTATCCGTGCCCGGGGGAATCGGGGAAAATCGACATTTTTGATGGAAGAAAAAGGCCGGTCGGCGCCACTATGACTGTGGAATGTGTGACATTCGCTGCGATGGCCGGCACTCGGTAAGACTTCGACGGAGACTCCGCGCGTGGTGCAGAACAACCCGGAGGCGGACGACATCGAGCTTTTGCGGCGAGGCGGCGCTGGTGATTCGGCGGCGTTTCATGCGTTGGTCGATCGGCACGCCCAGCGATTGTATCGGCTGGCGGTTTCGCTGATCGGCAATGCCACCGATGCCGAGGACGTGCTGCAGGAAACGTTCATCGGCGCGTTCAAGGGATTGCGGTCTTTCGAGGCTCGGTCTTCGGTGAAGACCTGGCTGACGCGGATCCTGGTGGTGCAGGCGGCGAACTGGCGGCGAAGCAAGCGACGGAAAAGCGTGGAGTTGGTTGACGATTCGATTCCCGCGGCCGGCGAAAATTCCGAAGCCGGGATTGATGTGCGGGCGGCCATCGGAAAGTTGTCGCCGGAGCATCGCGAAGTGATTGTGCTGCGGGAGTTCGAGCAGATGTCTTATGAAGAAATGGCGCAGGTGCTGGGTGTTCCGCGCGGGACGGTTGAATCGCGGCTGCATCGGGCGCGAAGCGAGATGCGTGAAAAGTTGAAGGATTATTTGCCCTGATTTGGCGCGAAGAGAAGAAAGATTTCCATGGCCGATTGTCCCTACAAAGAACATTTGAGCGTTTTCAGCGACAGCGAGCTTTCGGAAGCTCGCCGCGCGGAAATCGAGGCGCATTTGCGACGGTGTTCAGCGTGTGCGGCGGAATTGGGCCGGCTGCAGGCGATGTCGCGGATTTTGAATTCGGCGCGGGCGAATTCATTTGACTCGGCTCGGCTTTCGCAGATTGGTCTGCAGCGGCTACACCAGCGGTTGGACCAGGCCATGGAGGAGGGGCTTTTACGATTTGTGCGGGTGTTTAATGCGATCGCCGCATGCCTGCTGGTTGCGGGATCCGCGTGGCTG
>Ga0182024_10019593_pt1 | contig 12453 bp, 10 predicted proteins | sample P32metaG_FD_120480 | JGI IMG/M metagenome (GOLD analysis project Ga0182024, IMG submission 120480) | Permafrost microbial communities from Stordalen Mire, Sweden - P3-2 metaG (Illumina Assembly) | ecosystem: Environmental > Terrestrial > Soil > Wetlands > Permafrost | place: Sweden: Stordalen... | reverse complement strand
TACCATTTACCAGGAAATAATTAATCCGCACGGCTAAGTTTATAAGATAACCTATTGATTTAACTGGTCGGGGCGGAATGATTTGAACATTCGACCCTCTGCTCCCAAAGCAGATGCGCTACCAGGCTGCGCTACGCCCCGACACTCCACGATTGTACCGCGAATCGGTTTTATTTAATGCAGGCCGCTTGCCGAACCCACCGAGTTGCCGATCCAGACGATCAGCCACACCAGCACAATCACCGGAATGGCAAACACCAGTGCCAGCGCGCCGGCCAGCGCGAGCAGAAAGATCCAATCCTTTCCGGTGTGACGGCGGGGCTCATCGAGGTGGCGGCGCAGCAAGCGGAAGTTGCGGCGATTGGGCTTGAATGCAATGTCGAAGATGTCGCCGAAGATGGGGATGGAGCCGACTAGCACGCCGATGGCTACGTTGACCGTCATGCGCACCAGCGCGACGTAGGGGACGCCGCGCATCCAGGCGGCCACGGGAATGATGAGCGACACCAAGCCGGTGAGCAGGTCGCCGATGAACGGCACGAAGCCGACGATGCCGTCGAGGCCGAAGCGGATTCCGGTCCCCGGGATGCGGAAAGCCTCATCGAGCAGAATCTCCAGCTTGTGCAGCGTGCTGTCGCGAAACAGCCATGCGCCGCGGTTCCAGCGGTCGCCGGGCTGGATCACGCCCTGGAGCGGGGTGTTTGCCGGGATGTTGGGGAAGTTGGCCATAAGCGTTGGCTCGAGCATCGGACAGGCCGCGGCAGTTGGTTCAATGGTACAATCGATAGTTGGATGGCGGCTATAGTTCAGCGGCAGAACGCCTGACTGTGGCTCAGGATGTCGTGGGTTCGATCCCCACTAGCCGCCCCAATTGAAACAAAAGACTTAAGGACAATTCCTTCCTGCAGCGTGCAATAGCGTGCAATGTTGCGCCAGTTTGCATGTTGATCTAGGAAGGAATGCATGGCGCTCAGGCTCTACAGACGGCATCGCAAAGAGTGCGAGGCTGGACATCCCGAAGACTTCAAGAGCGGTGAGTTCGAAGAAGGCCGGCGTGGCTGGAAGCGCTGCGGCTGCCCGATCCACGCTTCTGGGACGATTCGAGTCAAGTTCAAAAGACAATCCACCGGCCAGTGGGAATGGGACGCGGCCAGAGCTGTCGCCACCCAATGGGAGAGCACGGAGACGTGGTGCGAGTTGCCCCCCAAGGGGACGCCTGAGCCGTACCAGCCAGCAAACGCGCAGACAGCGGCGCCGACCGTCCCGGAAGCGACAGAAGCTTTCTTTTCCAAATGCGAAACCAAAGGCATCCGACGGACGACGCTGGCGAAGTGCCGCACCTTTACCAACCAGCTCAACGCGTACGCGGCGAATCGTGGCTACATCCGAATCGACCAGCTGTCGGTCCTCGATATGGATCGTTTTTACGCCTCATGGACGGACGGGATTCGGTCGAGAGCCAAGAAGTTGGAACGGTTGAAGAGCTTCATTCAATTCTGCAAGAAAAGGACTTGGCTGACGGAAGACATTGCAGAAGACCTCGATGCCCCGCACGGAACTTCGGTCACCATGCCCAAGGCGCCATTCTCCGATGAGGAGCTGCAACGGATCTATGCTGCCTGCGACAGGATTGGCGCGCCGACGAAGCCGGGACCAGGCTACAGGACATGGGCTGGAGAGGATGCAAAGGATTTCATTTCTCTCTCGATTTACACTGGTCTGCGAATCTCAGACGTCGCCACCTTCGACGTCACCAAGCGGCTCCACGGTAACGATGTGTTCTTGCGCATGCACAAAACAGGGAAACCGCTCTCTACTTGGGTTCCAGACTGGCTGGTGGAACGCTTACGGAGACGCGAGAAGATTTACGGATCCCTGATCTTCCGTTGCGGCGTCACGCTGAATATGAAGCAACTGTGTGATATCTGGCGCAATGCACGCCTGAGAAAGGTCTTCGATCTGGCGGGTCCGTTCGAAGAGAAACCCACGCCGCATCGATTCCGGCATACATTTGCACGAATTCTCCTTGAGAAAGGCGTCCCAGTTGCCGATGTTGCTGAGCTGATCGGTGATACTGAGCGCATGGTCACACTGCATTACGCGAAATGGATTCAAACTCGTCAGGATCGGTTGACGCGAATCCTGCAGGAAGCCTTCGCCGATAAGCCGAAGCCGAAGCTCGTAGCAATGCTAAGTGGCCGTTAATAAACCGCGAACACTTCAGAATTTCCTCGTTCTCCGTTCGATCCGGTGTCGTATTTCAAGCGAGGTGCGACAACCTGGTGTGGATTCTTCGTGCGACGGATTCCGGAATGGTGTAGGTTGTATGCGCCTTCTTTCTGCCTTGCCGAATCTGGATGACTCCGGGTTCATTCTTGACGAGCTTGCGTACAGTCTCCCGGCCCAACCCCCATCTTTCCGCGAGTTCTCCGATTCTGTAGTGCTTCTCGGCGAAGCTGCCGGCGTCGAGGGCGCTGGGGTCGTCGACAACAGACCGGAGATGAAACACACTTTGTACTGGCTTGCGGTCGAATGTTGTACCCATGATTGCCTCTTCTCTGAACGCCGGTCCAGCAATGGAGGACGCCGATGCTCAGACAAACGTCGAAATCTTGAGTCGAATTCGGTTTTCTGTCAAATTGACGCTGACCTCCCTGTCGATTGCGGTGTATAGAGATTTGACCGAATTCCAAAGTCAACTCATGCTGATCGTGCTCTTGAAGGGTTACTGTGACAATTGACCTCAATTCCGTTGCGCCGGTCGCGGGTGAATGTGCGAAAAGAATCAGAGATATTCTTCTTCGATCTCGCGGGGCATTCCGGCAGGATTGGCTATCGGATAACTTTCGATATGATCAGCCTCGAGCGGCAGAAATTGCGGAGGCCATGGAACTGGCCGGATACGTATATCGTGATAGGGAGCGAGAACAGCGTAGCAACAGCCCTTTTCCATGGTACTCAGCAACCGATGCTGGACATGATTTCACGCGTGCCTCTGCTGCGAAACGAATCAAGAGGGAAACTGCAACCAGAGCGCTGTCAGAATTCATAAAGCGGATCCAACTCGTGAACGCCAATCCCAAATACTTGTACTCGGTTCGACGTGTTGTTGTTTTTGGAAGCTTTCTTCAACATAGAGACCGCTTGGGCGACGTTGATGTTGCTGTGGACCTCAAGTCCCGAGTAGCATTCGACAAAAAACACGCGTGGGTCGAGCTCTTTCGACGGCACGCGCGGGCCTCAGGAAGAAGCTTCTCTACATTCGACGAGGAGATCTTTTGGCCGCGGCGAGAGGTTCTCCTAGTGCTCAAATCGCGTAAGCGCAGCATCAGCATCCAGCCATGGTTTTCGTTCGTGGAAATGCAGAAACCAAAGAACTTTCGATACAAACTGCTGTTGGGGGACGCCAACGAGGTCCGACGCGAATTGGCCAAGGCTCGACGAGAGCAAAGGGAGCATCATGTGAATTAGACTTGAGAGAATCCCGCCAGATCGGGGTCTGGGCACTCTGCGGTTCCTTTGATAGCTGAGTTTTGATCGGCATATCGGCTTTCGGATCCCAAGACACGTCTGAAGCTGCGGTTGTGCCGAAAGCACTCGGCTGTTAACCGAAGGGTTGTAGGTTCGAGTCCTACCTGAGGCCAAATAGTCCGATTCCTCGCCAAAATTAGCGAACAATGTCTCCGGAATCTCCCACCGGAAAAACTTCGGACTGATGTCCGCTTTCGCTAACGATGAATAAGATCTCAAGAGCACTTAGGCGTGTTGTGCTTGTGCAGGACTTGTCCGATTAGCCGGTTTTACGTCCAGGTGGATTGGATTTGCCAAGACTGGTCTACCGCCAGGGAGTACTCCAAGTGTGAGCTCAGATCATTGGATTCCCACTCACTCCACTGCGCACGTGAAAGCCATCTAAGCGAGCCGTTCTTGGGGGCATTGTTCGACAGGGGCTTCCGCTCACTCCGCAAATGAAGCTTAGAATGCGAATTGAAATAGGGCCGACCTACGGCAATCATTAACCGCCAAACCAAATTCTCGGAAGAGGTTTTATGACAAGGAGAGCGAGCAATCTGAAGCCACGGCGTGAATTTCTCAAGCTGGCCGCGTTTACCGGTGCGGCAGCGCTCACGGGAAATCGAGTGGCAGCCGCAGCCGAACAAAATGCTGGTCCTCAAGCAGCGGGCAGTCATCAGAGCGACGACAAGATGGAGTTCCTTCATGTCAGCGGCCGTCAAATCGTCAATGCGCAAGGGAAACAGGTTCGCCTCAGGGGAACTTGTCCCGGCGGCTGGATGAACATGGAGGATTTCATCAATGGGCATCCAGGCGCGGAGCATACTCTCCGGGCGCAGATGGCAGAAGTGCTTGGTCCAGACAGAGCACAGTTCTTCTTCGAGCGCCTGCTCGATTACTTCTTCAACGAAGACGATGTGATCTTTCTCAGAAAGGCCGGCGCCAGCGTCATCAGGATACCTCTTAACTATCGACATTTCGAGGACGATGCCGCTCCTTTCAAATACAAGGAGGCGGGTTTTGCCCGTCTCGATAAAGTGCTGAGCCACTGCGAAAAACATGGTCTCTATGTCATTCTCGACCTTCATTCGGCGCAGGGGTGGCAGAATGTCCACTGGCATTCTGACAATGCATCCCGCATCAGCCTTTTCTGGGACGTTCCGTTCTATCAGGGTCGCTTCGTTGCCCTTTGGCAGGAGTTTGCGCGGCGCTACAAGAACAAGGCCGTCATCGCCGGCTACGACGTGCTCAACGAGCCTTGCGCGAACAATGCCGTGGGCGACTATCCATGGAACGTGGGTTCCAATTACAGGCCCAATTTTGACCGCATGAATGCCGTCTACCGGCGCCTGGTTACAGAGATTCGCAAGATCGATTCCAGGCACATCATCTTCCTTGAAGGGGATGACTACGCGAAAGCCTTCTCGGGACTAGAGAAACCCTTCGACGATAACCTCGCTTACAGTTCACACAACTACACCGTGCCCGGGTTTGGACCTGGCCGATACCCTGGCACCATCCATCCGCGATCGGCTGCGGCGGGCACTGGCCAGGAATGGGATCGGGCAAAACAGGAGCGCGCCTTCCTCGATGCCGATGGAACGAAGTTCACCCAGCAGCATAACGTTCCGCTGTGGGTGGGCGAGTTTGGGTCTGTCTTTAACGGGCCTGCCGATGAGAGTCGCGACCGGCTTCGCGCGTTAGACGATCAGATCGGCATCCTTGAGAGTCACGAGGCGCACTGGACAACATGGAATTACAAAGATGTTGGCGTGATGGGTATGCTGACACTCAACCCTGCATCTCCGTACATGGAGCGCATCGGCGATTTTCTTCGTAAGAAGGTTGCTCTTGGAACCGACGATTGGATGAAGTGGCTACCGCCAACGCCGGTAAAGGACGCAACGGCTCAGCTTGCAGACCAGATCCGTCAAGTGGTTGACGATCCGCAGGTGGACGCGGGACTCAATGTACGGTGCATGAGCCAGACCCTTTTGTGCTTCTACACGGGAACCATGATGCAGCCGCTCTACGCCAGCCTCTTCAAAGGCCTGTCAGAGAATGAGCTGGACCACATTCTGTCTTCCTTTTCGGCAAAGCAGTGTGTGCCCAACCAAGGTCTGGCGGAGGTCCTCAGTAAATACATGGCGACGCCAGCGTAGACAGCTCGGTCCTGTTTGCATAAGACTAAAGCTCTTCCGCCTCAGAAGTGCGGAAGAGCTCAAAGCCAAGTTCTACAGGGTGATAACAATTTTGCCTATCTGCTCGTTGCTTTCGAGGTACCGGTAGGCTTCGACGGTTTGATCGAAGGGGAAGGTCCGAGCGATCTTCGGCTTGAAGGACCCATCCGCCAGCCGATCGTAGATGTACTTCTTCACGGTTTCCCACTCCGATGTGCCGCGCAATTCGCCGAAGGTGTAGCCGAACATGCCAACGGTTCGACCAAAGGTAGCCAAGGGGAACGGAGTGGGCTTGCCGGACAGCATGCCATAGAGGAAGATGGTGCCGCCGTTCGCCGTGGCCTGCGCAAGCGTGTTAATGTAGTCGCCGCCCACCGGATCGAATACTATGCGCGCACCCTTGCCCCCCGTGATCGACTGCACCCGGGCCACAAGGTCCTCCTCTTCGGTGACGATGACGTGGTCGGCGCCAAGTGCTATGAGCTGGTCCCTTTTGGCGGAAGTACGGGTGGTCGCGATAGAGACACCTCCCTGTGCCTTGACGATCTGGATGGCCGCGAGTCCAACGGACGAGCTCGCAGCAGTGATGATCACGAAGTCGCCGGCAGAGACTTTTCCGAAGGCCACGAGCGCGCCATAGGCGGTGCAGTACTGCATCCAGACAGCGGCACCCTCGACGGCGGAGAAGGAGCTTGGAACGGCTGCGAGAACGTCGGCGGGAACGACGGCCTCTTCCGCAAGCACCGGGTACTGGTTCATGGAATAACCCGGAATGGTGCCGAAACGCTTGCCTATGAGACTGGGGTCGACCTTCGGACCAACGGCGATGACCTTTCCGACTGCCTCGTATCCGAGGCCGGAGGGAAGGTTCACCTTTTCCATGTAGATGCCGTGATAGTACATGCTTTCGGCCCGGTTAAGGCCTACTGTTTCGACCTTGAGCTGAACTTCACCAGGACCGGGCTGGCGCTCGGGCAGATCTTCAATATGAAGGACTTCGGGACCACCAAGCTGGTTGAATCGGATGGCTTTCGGCATGATGCTTACGTCTCCTGCTGACAAGGAGATGAGGACCACCTGAAGCGCGTCGCAAAAACTGCGCGGGCCCCGACGACGCCGCTGTAACGCAGCGGCTGCCCAAAGTACCTCACTTGTGAGTTAGTAATGAGCGATTGTCACGGTTGGTGACAGTCGCTCATTCTTTTCCGGTGATGTTTTGATGCAGACAGCGGTCCGAACCAGGGCACGGGATTCCTATTCGGGCAGCCCCAGCTGACCATCGATCTGGAAGTGCCCGGATACGGTAGGCGCTCCGGTATCAGGCTGGCCTCCTCCGATGCTGATGGTATAGTTACCGGCGGCAATGATCGGGTTGCCATTTTCAGTGACCATGACCAGATCGCGGTCTTTCAGGTCGAAGTGGACCTTCTGGCTCGCGCCCGGTTCCAGATGGACTTTTTGGAATCCGCGGAGAGCGATCTGCGGCGCACCCTTGACTGCGGGGAACTTGATGTAGACCTGGACGGACTCATCTCCTGCAACTTTCCCCGTGTTGGTTACTGTGGCGTCTGCGGCGACAGGTTGACCCGCAGCAACTGCCTGCGTGGGAACAACGAGGTCGCTGTATTTGAAGGTTGTGTAGCTGAGCCCATAGCCAAACGGATAAAGCGGCTTGCCTTTGAAGTACCGATAGGTCCGGTTTGTCATTTCGTAATCTTCGAAGTGGGGCAACTGGCTGACGTCCTTGTAGAAAGTAACCGGCAGCTTTCCACCAGGATTGTTTTTGCCGCTCAGCGTTTCAGCCACAGCCGCGCCGCCCTCTTCGCCGGGGTACCATGCTTCGAGAACCGCGTTGGCGTGATCGTTGATCCAATTGACAGCGAGAGCACTGCCGTTCAACAGAACGACGGCGAGCGGCTTGCCTGTGGCTGCAACAGCTTCAACCAGATCTTCTTCAGGCTGGGGAAGATCGATGCTGGTGCGATCTCCGCCGAGGAATCCAGGCACGGTCACCGGCATCTCTTCACCTTCGAGCCTGCTGGTAATTCCCACGACTGCAATCACGATGTCGGCGTTCTTTGCGGCGGCAATGGCCTCAGGGGAGGGTGCATCATTGACTTTGGCCCAGATCAGTTGCGCCTGGGGCTTGACGTCGTTCATGGTGCCGAACATCAGGCTCAGCTGAGCCTTTTCACCCTTTACCAGGCGAGCACGGCCAACGGCTGCGTCGACGCCTTCGACTCTGCCCAACCGCGCAATTTGCTTGTCGTTAATTGACAAACTTCCGAAGCCATTGGCGCGGACGCCGATGAGGTAGTCGCCGGTCTCTTGTGCAGTGACGAATCCTGTCCAGCGCACGCCAGCAGCCTTTTTGCCGGCAACCTCTGCAGGCAAGTTGCTTTCAGTGAGATTGATATTCGGCTCAATGCGGCTGACAAGCACCGGAGCCTGCGGCCCCCTGCCAAACCGGCCCATCGACTCGCTGTAGTCCGCCTTGATGCCGGGCTTGCCGTCGGGAGTCGTCAGCAGGGCATCAGGAACAGGATTTCCTTCGTTGCGAAGGAACTGGGTTCCTGGAACATAAGTGATTGCCGCGTTCGGGAATTCCGCCTTGAGTCCATCAATTACGGTGACGACATGTGTCGGTGTTCCAGCATAGTTGCCGAGTAACACGGCGGTCAGGTCGGCAAGCGGGCCGACGACGGCGATCTTCTTTATGCCCGGTTTGAGCGGAAGTACGCCATCGTTCTTGAGCAAAACCATGGACTCATTCGCGAGCTTGCGAGCGTGGCCACGGTGTTCCGCACTGTCAAGTTCCTTCTCGTCGATCTTGGTGTAAGGAACCATCACCGGGGGATCAAACAAGCCAAGCTTGATGCGCGCTGTGAACAAGCGAATGAGAGCGGTGTCGAGCGTGCTCTCAGGCAGGTAGCCTTGCTGGACGGCATCAATATAGGCCTTGCCGACCGGCTCGCCAGGCTCCGAGAAGCCGCATTCGTTATCCATGCCGCGGATCACGGAGATGGCCGCACCTTGTGCCTGCGTTGGACGGTAGCGATGATTGGCGGCAATGTCCGTGACTGCGCCGCAGTCCGAAACCACATATCCCTGAAAGCCCCACTTGCCGCGCAGTTGATCCTGCAGCAAGTAGCTGTTTGCGCATGCTGGCTGGCCATTGATTGCGTTGTAAGCGCACATTATTGAACCGGCTTTGCCTTCCACGATAGCAGCGCGGAATGCAGGCTCGTAGGTGTCGACCTCGTCGTGCTTGCTCACGTCGACATCGGCAAAGTGCCGCGTTGGCTCAGGTCCGCTGTGCACGTCATAGTGCTTCGGTGTTGAAATCACGCGGTAGTACTTCGGGTCGTTGCCTTGCATTCCGGTTACGTAGGCGACCCCCATGCGGCCAGTAAGGAAGGGATCTTCGCCGTAGGTTTCCTGTCCGCGTCCCCAGCGCGGATCACGGAAGATGTTCAGATTGGGGGACCAGAAATCCAAGCCTCCCCCAATATTGCCGGTCTTTCCGGTGCGTGCATCTTGCACGTATTTGATGCGACCCTCAATACCAATTTGGGTCGCCATGAGATGAATGTTGGGTGTATCGAAGGTTGCGGCCAGCCCGATGGGCTCAGGGTATTCCGTTACGCCCTGATCGATGACTCCGTGGAGCGCCTCACTCCACCATTGGTATGCGGGAACATTGAGCCGCGGAACTGCGGCTGATCTGTTCAGCATCTGCGATGCTTTTTCAACAAGTGTCATGCGATGCACCAGGTCAACGGCCCGCTGCTCGGCTGACAAATTGGTGTTCATATATGGAAGATTCGCGGTGTCCTGGGCGACTGCAAATTGCATAAATGAGCCAAGGAAAAGCGATCCCGTCCACGCGACCAAGCCTGCAACAATTCGTGACATGCGAATCTTCATGTTGTGTCTCCAGGTTAACTGTGGTGACGCCAAGCTCCACCACGAGGAATCCCGATGGAGCGCAGTATCGGATTTTTCAAAAAATTGCGCCCTGTTTCAATGAGCGTAATGGCCAAATGACGGGCGAGACGAGGGGAGAGCGTGATCGAATTGGAGTGTCCTGAGGTTGGCTTCGGATCAAGGCAATGGATGATGATTTCATTGGTGTCCGGGTTCCGCCAGACTTTGAACCTCATTGCAACGGTTTCGACCAACGCGTTGAATCCCGACAAAGCCCCGCCTTTCTGTTGGTCGCAGTTGGACTGGGAGCAGCCATATCCAGCCAGTGGTCTCCGAATGAAGCCGATAGAAAATTCGCCCGTGTTATACCGGTCGCAGCCAATCATTCCTTAAAGCAGGCGCATTGTGAAGTGCATAACGGAGAGTTCCACTGTTAAGTCTTGTTAGCCCATCTAAAATGCTTGGAATCAACGATGTTAGTCATTGGCTGCAGGCATGCCTCCCGACAAGCTGATCGCCTGTAGGGTATACTTCGGATCGCAAGCAGATGACGACGTCTTCTGTAGCGGGATTAAATGCAGGATCGGAATGCCACTCCTCAATGTCGACAATCTGGAAACGCCATGGACCCCGGCCGGCGAAGAGGACTTCACTAAAGTCCGAAGGCAGCTTGAGAGGATCTTGGAGGATCCGCATTTCAAGGGAAGCAAGCGATATACGCGCTTTCTGCGTTTCATTGTCGAGGAAGCCCTGAGCGGAAATTCGGACGGAATCAAGGAGCGCTCGCTCGGCATCGCTGTGTTCGACCGCCCACTGGACTACGACACGTATTCCGATTCCATTGTTCGGGTAGCGGCCTCGGAGGTACGGAAGAGAATAGCGCAGTATTACGACACACCGGGACATGAGCATGAATTGAGAATCGGTCTGCCCTTGGGCTCCTACACACCGGAATTTCGGTTGGGCAGGCATCACGCTTCTGGCGCAACGACGGTCCACGCAGAGAATGGCTTGCTCACTCTTGAATCAGGATTGGCGTCCGGGACGGGCCTATCAAAGAAAGGTGAATCTCAAGGTGGAAGACTCCTCAATCGCCGAACCTCGATTTACCTGCTGATTCTGGCCGCGGCTTGTGTTGGCGCCGCACTTTTGGGGCGAGTCGCGCTTCGTACACCCACGGAAACCAATACCCTTTCCGCTCTATGGGGACCGGTAGTTGAGAAGACGGATTCCGTTGTAATATGTGTCGGGCAAGTCAGTTCACAAACCCCATGGGCCACCTCAACTCAAGTGGCCGCACCGACCGTGACCGGCGTCTTACCAGACATTCTTTTAGTTCGAGACGCTGCCTCGGCTTCCCAGGTCAGCGCTGTACTCGGCCGCATGGGTGGCAATCCTCGAGTGCTCGGGGCTACCTCGACTAATTTCACCGATCTTCAAATCACATCCGGGGTGTTCGTCGGTGGATTCAATAATCAATGGACGTTGCGTTTGCAGGCGCCTCTGCGGTACCAGTTCGTTCGCAATGCAACCGATCAAACTTACGAAATTGTTGACACGAAGCACCCTGACTCGCGCCTTTATGAGATCGATCAGACCAAACCGTATAGCAAATCCACCCAGGATTACGGAATAGTTGCTCGCTTTCTGAGCCCGACCACGGAACGAGAAACCGTAATCATCGCCGGGATCGGCGCCAACGGAACTCTCGCCGCAACCTCAATGGCAACTGACGAGCGCTTCTTCGGGGAATTGGTCCGTAGCGCGGGTAAAAATGCGGTCAAGAAGAACATAGAAATCCTCGTGACAACACAAATCATCGATAATCACACCGGTCCGCCCAAAGTCCTAGACGTTCAGTATTGGTGAACGGGTTCATTCAGCGTTCGTGCTTCCGGTTAAGATCACCGATTATCGCAAATAGACGTGAAACGATTCGGCACATCTTTCCCCTATAAGGGCCTTAATGCAGGCAACCCCCTTAATGCAGGCAACCCAGCGATTAGTCCAGATGCCTGCCACAGATAGTGCTTCTCGATTCACGCATAATCCGTCAATGTGCTCATCGAGCATTGAACGCAGAACACTTGGCCGGAGGTAGTCAAATCTCCGAGCAGCCGGTTTTACTGCCAATTGGACGTTTTCCAACAGACGCCTGCCTCGCGGCGGCAGGGTTCTCCAATCGGGTTGCGGCGTCCTTGATGCTCGTAGAGTCATCAAGGACGCCGCGTGAGATGCGGGGAAAACTGGCTCAGCGACCGGCGAGGGCGACAAAATGTTCTTCGTTCTGGTCGCGCGACGATGTATTCGCTATGCCTGATCCCTCCTTGCTGTGCGAATGGCCGGTGAGCAATCCAAATACGAACCAGGCGAAAAGCGCCGCACCAATCGAGAAGAGGATATCTCCCGGGACTCTCATCCAGCGAAGAGTCTGCATTGAGCTTGACTGCATGAACTCCGCCGAGCGCGCGTACCAGGTTCCGCGTTCAATCGATGCCCAGGCTTGTAGCAGTCCGACCGGCAACATGCTGAGAATGACCATGAAGATCAGGCCAAAGTTCAGAGACCGGAAGGAGAGTTTCAAGGGAGTCTCCTTCCACTTTCTTCCCGGATTAAGTGCCCTCAGGCAGAACAGCGTGAGGCCTAGACCGAGCATTCCATACACACCGAAAAGCGCGGTATGACCGTGGACTGGTGTCAGGTTCAGCCCCTGCACGTAATAGAGCGAAATCGGCGGATTTATGAGGAAGCCGAATAGGCCTGCTCCCACGAGGTTCCAGAATGCGACCCCGACGAAGAAGTAGATGGGCCACTTGTAATTGGCGATCCACTG
>Ga0182024_10019592_pt1 | contig 12455 bp, 12 predicted proteins | sample P32metaG_FD_120480 | JGI IMG/M metagenome (GOLD analysis project Ga0182024, IMG submission 120480) | Permafrost microbial communities from Stordalen Mire, Sweden - P3-2 metaG (Illumina Assembly) | ecosystem: Environmental > Terrestrial > Soil > Wetlands > Permafrost | place: Sweden: Stordalen... | reverse complement strand
CGCATCGAAGAAGACCTGCTGGATCAAATCTTCAATCACACAGAGAAGCGGTTGGCCCGCACGCTGCTCCTGCTGGCACGGTACGGGGGGGCCGACGCGTCTCGTCTCGCCCTCCCCAAAGTCTCTCAAGGAATACTCGCCGAGATGGTCGGCACCAATCGGTCTCGGGTCAACTACTTCATGAATAAGTTTCGCCAGTTGGGGTTCATCGACTACAACGGCGGCTTGAAAGTGAACAACTCGCTTCTGAGTGTGGTACTGCGCGACTGAGTGAACGGTGCAGTTCTGGTGGGCACAAGATGCCCTCGCGTCGCAGTCGGCGGAGACGAAATCGTCCAGGCGAGCTCCAACGTCGGCGCGCACAGGTGACGCCCGCAGTTCCCGGATAGCGATTGCGCGGACTCTGCGATCGGTTTACGAACGTCCGCAGACGTTCGTCGGACTCAGGTCCTAGCAGAATGAAGCTCATCGTCTTCGGCGCAACAGGGAACTGCGGACGCCACTTTGTCAGGCTGGCCGCGGCCCGCGGGCACAGCGTAACCGCTGTCGTCCGCGATGGCAGCCGGACCGATGCATCGGCGACGGTCACCGTCGTGCGGGGCAACGTGCTCGATCCCTCGTTCGTGGCCGGCACGCTGCGCGGACAGGACGCGGTCATGAGCGGGCTCGGCATGCGGTATCGCCATCTATGGTCCGCTCGCGAGTCTCCTGACGACTTCATCTCACGCGCGACGACTCACATCGTCGACGGCATGCGTGCGGCGGACGTCGCACGGATCAGCGCGATCAGCGCGGGCGGCGTCGGCGACTCGCGCCCAGCGCTGAACCTGCTGGTGCGACTCCTGGTCGCTACCAGCAACGTCGGCGTGGCCTATGCCGATCTCGAGCGCGTCGAACAGATCCTGCGCGCCAGCGGGCTCGACTGGCAAGCCGTACGGCCGACGACGCTGACGCGAAAGTCTGCGACGGGGCGCGCCCGGCAGACGAGCAGGTATCCGGCGACCGCGACAATCCCGCGCGAGGACGTCGCCGCCTTCATGCTCGAGGAGCTGGAGCGCCCACACTTCTCGGCACGAACACCGATGATCACCGTGACGTAACGTACGTGATCGACCGACACGTTGGTGATTTAGATGCCGCCGACCACCTGGCCGAGCTGCGGTGTCTGCTTTGTTACAGCGAGGGAGATTGCGCGACGTTAGAGTCGGACGTCGGGCTGACACTTTCAAAGCAGAGACACATGCCGCCGCGCCTCCGAGAAATGAAATGGCGAACAGCAAAGATGTCGTGACCACCGGGGTCTCCACCGGAATTGGGTGGGGAACCCTAGGTTGTCGAAAAGGAGAAACATGCACACTGCTCATGCGGGCGCGACGCTGACCGGCATTCGGCACCACCATGTAGAAATCAACGGAACCACTCTTCACTACGTGTCCGCAGGGACGGGCGGATCGCCGGTCCTGCTGGTTCATGGATTCCCGGAGACATGGTGGGCCTTTCGTAAGCTGATTCCGCTTCTTGCGGCGAAGCACCGCGTCTTTGCCGTAGACCTGCGCGGGTTTGGAGACTCCGCCAATGGACAGGGCGACTACGACAGCAAGACGTCTTCCGAGGACCTGCACGAGTTGATTGCTCACCTGGATGTCGGCCCCGTCCATCTGACCGGGCAGGACATCAGCGGGGCTACGGTTTTCCGTCTAGCCGCGACCCATCCCAAAGATGTTCTCAGCTTGACTGCGATTGAGATGGGCTTGCCGGGTTTCGGCCTGGAAGGCCTCGCAGATGTCACGCATGGCGGGGCCTGGTACATCGGTTTTCTGGCTGCCCCCGGCGTACCCGAGATGTTGCTCGCCGGTCGGGAACGCGACTTCCTGACAAAGATCGCGTATCCGGCGATGTGTGCTGTACCCGATGCCGTCGCAGTCACTGATCTGGACGAGTTCGTCCGGACCTATTCGCGGCCAGACGGCTGGCGAGGTGCAATCGGTCTCTATCAATCCATGCTGAAGGAGGGTTTGGAGATCAAGGCGCTCGCTCAATCGCACAAAGTCAGAGCACCGGTGCTCGCGATCGGAGCCGGTGGTGGACCCCTGACCGCAAACACCATGGCTGCCGTTACGACATCAGTTCATTCGGTCTCACTCGATGGAGTTGGGCACTACGCCGCCATGGAAGCGCCCGGACCTGTCGCGCAAGCGATGGAAGCCTTCATCGAGAGCGTCGATTAGCAGTGACAGGACAGGAGTCCGAGGGGGAATGCGATGGCGAACAGCAAAGATGTCGTAGTCACCGGGGTCTCCACCGGCATCGGCTGGGGAGCCACAAAGGTGCTTCTTTCAAAGGGATTTCGCGTGTTCGGTTCTGTACGCAAGCAGACTGACGCCGATCGTTTGCAGAGAGAGTTCGGTGACGGCTTCGTGCCTCTTCTGATGGACATTACGGACTCCGATGCTGTCCACCAAGCAGCCCATACGGTCGGCTCCATGATCGGCGACAGGAATCTGGCTGGCCTGGTGAACAACGCGGGCGTGGTGGTGAGCGGCCCGCTGCTCTATCTGAAGATTAGCGAGTACAGGCGGCAGTTGGAGGTCAGCACCATCTCACCGCTTGTCGTGATCCAGGCCTTCGCTCCTCTCTTGGGAACGGATAAGAAGCGGCAGGGGCCTGCCGGCCGCATCGTGAACATCACCTCCAGCGGCGCCAAATTGGCGATCCCCCTTCTCGGGGCGTATAGCGCCGCCAAGTTTGGTCTTGAAGGAATGTCGGACGTGCTGCGCCGAGAACTGATGGTCTTTGGCATCGACGTCGTGATCATTGAACCGGGCACCGTGAACACGGCGATGTACGACAAGGGCGAGAAAGAGGATCTGAGTGAGTTTAAGCAGACCGAGTATTGGGAGGCGGTGCAGAACTTCCAGAAGTGGATCGTCAACGAAGCACGCACGAACGGCCTACCTCCTGAGCGTCTGGGCGAAGCCGTCCACGTGGCACTCAGCACGGCGAAACCGAAGGCACGCTACGCGGTCATTCCACAGCGTTTCAAGAACTGGACTCTGCCCAGACTTCTTCCTGCGAGGATGCTCGACGCCGAGCTCGCAAAGCAGATGAAACTCACCAGGCAGTAGCCAGCCGCGAACGGCGCGTTCTTACATCCGCCTGCGCAAGGACGACTATGACGGTCAGTTTTGAAATTCCAGAAGAATTCGGGCGCCTCCTGGCGCCCGATGACGCGGCGCTGGCACGGGCCGCCATGGAAGCGCTGGCAGTGGAGGGTGTCCGCTCAGGAAGGCTCGCGCCCTTCCAAGCACGCTGCCTCCTGGGCATTGAGTCTGTCGTTGAAATGAACGCCATCCTCAAGGCGCACGGCGTGCTCCTGGACGTCACCATTCGGGATGTGCGCGCGGACAATGACGCGGTGCTCGCCGCCTCGGCGCCCTGACGGCTGCCGTGTCGCCGAGCAGTTTGCCCTACACGCCGACGGTGTCGCGAGCGCACCAGACGCGCGCGTTTTGATCCCTCACCCCTTTTGGCGAAATCGTTGCCCGTGGGTCAGTCAGTCTGAAAAGTGGTTGCGCCTGGGTTGCGTCGCTTTGCCGCGATCTGCAACGATCCGCAGCCTGCGCCGAAGAATTCGCTCGAAATCCGAAGGATTCTGGACCACGCGGACGATTCGTAATCAGCAGATCACCCGTTCAAGTCGGGTCCCGGCTCCGGTCTTCCTCGAAAGGCGTGTTTCCTCTAAAGGGGGACCGCCGCGTCGGCCTATCGGAGCCCAGCGATAAACGTGGTCACTTCTCTAATGACGTCGCCCTCGCGCGTTAGAAAAAGCATGTGGCTCGCATGAGGCCATCGAAGCACGCGCGCCCCGGGAACCCCTCGCTCGACCGCACGGGCCTGCCGTTCTGTCATTGCCTCGTCAAACCGATCGAATGCGGGATCCGGCGTCGCAGATCCAATGTCATGCGGACTGGCGAAAATGGCCAGCAGCGGAAGGGTGATGCCAGTGAACTGCCGGCCACCAGCGAGAATTGCCTGTCCGGCAGTCGGAGAACGGCGACCTTGGTGCTGTTCGGCCTCAGGCAACACGAATGGTTGGCGAGCGGGAGTCGTTGGTATGGGCGGCAGAGGCGGCAGCGCCGGAAAATCTGTCTCGAATTCGCCTGGCACGTCCCACGCATATCGATATGCGGCTTCAAGGTAGATCAACGCCGAGATCCGATTTCGGTGCTCCACGGCCAGGTAACTCATTTCTTCGCCCGCGATTGAATGGCCGATCAGCACCGGCTTTTCAATCGCGAGGGCGTCAAGCACCGCGAGGACGTCTTCGCCGAGACGCGCGACGTCATACCCGGACTCGGGCCTCGAGGAGGCGCCGTACCCACGCCGCGTTATGGCGTAGATGTGCCCAAGACTCGTCAGTTTCGGCCCGAGCTCGTCGAAAACGTGCGCGGTATTGCCAAGTCCCGCGAGGAGAACGATCGGCCGACCGGTTCCGCCGAAATCGAGTACTTCTAACTGCACGCCGTCGCCGACGGGAACGAGCTGAACGCGATGGGGTGTGGGGTCGACCCAGGGCGTTGCCTGCAACAAGGCGAGGACCGCGAACGTTGGCCGGAACAGTGTCACCGCGCCCTCCAAAAGTAGCGAGCATCCGTCCACGCGTCCTCGATCAAGCGCATCGTGCCTCGGAGTTCCTACTGGCGCCGGACGGACCACGTCCCATTCGCTATGACGTAGTCCGGCGGAACCTTGAACCGCTCCGGCGGCGGTTCAAGGCGACGTAGGTTCTGAAGGCGAAATTCCACATCGCCCGTCCGCGGATCATGGTGATGCGAGAGAACGAGTACCTTCAGATCGGGCGATTCCCACCGCTCGTCAGTGACGTTGATCGGTTGATCGTTGCCAATCTGCCCAACTGGAATCGAGAGCGTCGTTCGTGTCCCGATGACGGTGACGCCTTCGATTTGTCGGGTGCCAAGCGCCACTTCGTCCGGCCGCGCAGGCGGTGGTGGTGGCGGCGGCGGTAGCCCGGCGCCGAGGGGCGCGGGACCGGGTGGCGGCGGTGGTGGAGGGGGCGGCGGCCCGTTGAGAACACGCTCACTGATCGACGTCCGAACACCCGTACGGGTGGCTGGGTCCAGAGCGTAGGTCACACCGATCACCGGATCAACGATGGTGATCACGACCTGGACACCGCTCGCCGGATTGAGCGCGGCCAACCCTTGAACGGCCTGCTCGCGACGCACGCGACCGGCGCTGTCGCGCTCGAATCGCGCGCTGACGGTCCGCTGGATGTGCGTCCCATCACCGAGCGTCTGCACGATGGTGGTCTCGCCTTCGGCCGAGTACGGCTCGTGCAGCACGATCGGCCCAAGGGCCGCTTCGCCGCTGAGAAACTGAATCGTGGGCGACTGGGCCACGGGAGCGGACACCGCGAGCCCGACGAACACGGCCGCGGCACACCAGCGATATCGACTCTGCGTGATCATGGCGACTCCCCTCTCCCTGTGATCTCAGCACCCGGCGACGTCCCTCACCGACGAGACAGCCGGACGAACCTGACCGCGCGCGCCAATCCGTCGTCGCCCACGACGACGTCGACCAGAACCATGGCCGTCGGATCGTCGGCGGCGTCGCCAGACGCGAGGCCGAACGCGGCAAGCGCTCGCCGAGGGATCGCGGTCCTGATCAGTTGGCCGTTGGACATGGGCACGTTGCTGTAGACCAATGGCAGAAACGCGGTGGTCATCTCCGGCAACGGCTGTGTCCCGTCGGCCCTGGGCGAACCCGTTCCAGACCGGGTCCCAGCAATTCGCCACGCCGAGAAACTGACGGCAACGAACACGGCCGCCGCGACAGTCACCATGACCCCGCGTCGCCGTTTGCGCGCACGCCCGAGCCCGCGCACCTCGGTCAGAAGGTGCGCCTCCAGCTCAGGGGCAGGACCCAGGCCTGCGTCCTCGTTTTCCGCCTCCCGTAAAACACGCAGAGCCCGTGTCACGGATTCGTTGTCGGGGTCATCGTTCGGCATCGTCACCCTTCGTTTGTGCCCGTCCCGTGCTCGAGCCTGGCGAGTTTCGTGGCTAGCAAGCCCCGAGCCCGATGCAGCCGGGAGCGCACCGTGCCAATCGGACAGTCCATGATCTCTGCCGCGGCGGCATAGTCCATCTCCTGTAGCTCACACAGCACCACGGCCTCCCGGTAATCCGGAGGCAGCGATTGAACTGCTGCCCGTACCTGGTGGACTGTCTCCGCCTGGGTGAGGCGATCAAGCGCCGTCATTCCCTGGACGGCCGGAGCATCGACATCCTCGCGGCTGTCGTCTGCAAAGGGCGCGTCGGCCACGGAGCCCAATCGGCGGTAGACACGCCGACGCGCGATCCCAACCAGATACGCGAGCACTCCGGCGTGGGGCCGGTCCGTGCGCTCGACCTGTCGTAACACAGCCAGGAACGTCTCCTGAACGATGTCGTCGGCGGACTCGCGACCGGCCATGTAACTGGCGTAGCGATAGATGGCGCGCTTGTATCGCGTAAACAGTTGGGAAAACGCGATCTCGTCGCCTTTCCGCGCGCGCTCGAGCAGCCCGCCGTCGTCCTGCACCTCACACGTATAGTGCAGGTCCGGCGCTGAAAAGTTCCACAATCTCGATACCCGTCGGGCCGGAATCCCCTAACCGGGGTCCAATACGACATCAGGAGCATGGGAAACGTTCACAGGTTCGCGGAGAACATCCGGCGCGATCTTTGGTACGCCGGCTGGCAGTTCAGGCGGTCGCCCGCATTTGCCGCGACGGCGGTGCTCTCCGTGGGGCTCGCCATCGGCGTCAATTCAGCCATGTTCAGCATCGTGGATGCGGTGCTGCTTCGCCCTCTGCCCTACCCGCACGCGGAGCGCCTCGTGCGCATCGATGGCGTCTTTGCGCGCTTGGGCTTGCGCATGACCGAGACGGGTGTCGAGCTGAACCAGCCCCCCACCGCGCCTGCCCTGCTCCAAGCTCGGTCATTTGCGAGCGTTGGCATGTATTCCGTGAGCGGCGTGAACCTCGGGGACAAGGGGCCCGCGCGACTGCGGGTGGCCGCCGTGACGCCAGGGTTCTTTACCGCTCTCGCGGTAAGGCCCGCAATCGGCCGGACGCTTACCGATGGCGACTTGAAACAGACCGACCGGGTCGCGGTGATCAGCTTTCGGATGTGGTACGAGCGGTTTCTGGCAGATCCTCTCGTGGTGGGTCGAACCGTCGCCTTGAACGGTCACGCTTTCTCAGTTGTCGGCGTCATGCCGGCCGACGTCGACGTCCCTGACGCCTGCGACATCTGGATTCCCCAGCGGTCGGACGCCCAAGTGTCGACGGAAGTCAGGCTCCCGGCGTTCATCGCTCGGCTCGCGCCGAATATCACGGCTTCGTCCGCCAGAGCCGAAGTCCTCCGCGTGATCCAGGATCAGCCGTGGACCAGACACGAGGCGCAGTCATTGCCGCTCACCGTGACGCCCCTTCGGGACGCCCTCACCGCGAACGTCCGTCCGGTCCTGGTCCTCATCTGGGCAGCGGCGGTGCTCGTCCTGATCGTCGCCTGTCTGAACACGACGAACCTCCTGCTCGCCCGCGTGAGTACGCGCGAACGGGAGGTCGCCGTGCGACGCGCGATGGGCGCGTCAACGTGGGCACTCGTGCGGCAGATCGCGTGCGAGAGCCTGCTCCTCGCGGCCCTCGCCGGCGTGGTCGCCATCCCCATCGCGTTCGTCACCCTTGGCGCGGTCCGTCCCTTTATTCCGACGGCACTGCACGGCGCACAACTGATCGCGATCGACCAGCGGACGTTTGCCGGCCTCACCGTGCTGTGCCTCCTCGCGGCGGCCCTGTTCGGGCTCGCGCCAGCGGTCTCCGCTCAAGGGCGCGCGGCGACGACCCTTCGGGCGACTGCCTCGACCACCGAGGATACGCTCTGGCGAAGGTTTCGGAGCGGTCTCGTGACCGTGGAGATTGCCGTGGCGGTCGCCATCCTCATCGGCGCGACCACGCTCGCCCGGACCGTGGGGGACCTGATGACCGTCGACCTCGGCGCCCACAACGATCGGGCGCTCGTGATGGAGGTGACCCTTCCGAGGGCAACGTACGCATCGACTGACCGCATTCAACAGTTCTACGAGCAACTTCGCGGCGAGCTGCTCGCCGTGCCAGGCGTCGAGGCCGTCGGGGCTACCAGCAGTCTTCCGGGCACCGTCGGTTGGACCGGTCCTTCGAGCGTCATGGTTCAGTCGGAGCCGATGATGCTCGAAGGAGAAGCCGTGTCGAATCCGAGCCCGACTCCCACTGCGCTGCACCTCTTGGCCACGCCAGGATACTTTTCGGCGCTCGGCATCGACGTGCTGGCCGGTCGAGCGTTCAATGAAACGGATCGGGCAGGCACACCGCTGATCACCATCGTCAGCGAGGGATTCGCGCGGGCCTTTGGACTCACGGTTCGAGAGGTGCTCGGTCGTCGGGTCAACGTGGCCTTGACCATGACCCCGCGCTGGGCGGAAGTCGTCGGCGTCGTCTCAGATATGAGGATGCAGGGGCCCGAAACCGATGTTCAACCGGCCGTCTATGTGCCGTTCGCCCAAACGCCGATCGACCCGACCGGGTTCGTCGTGGTGAAGGCAGGGCTCGCCCAGGGTCTGGTCCCGTCGATTCGATCGGTCGTCGGCCGGATCGACCCCAATCTGCCGCTGTACAACGTTCGAACGTTCGGGGAGGTCCGGTCGGAGTACTTGGCGCCTCGGCGCTTCGCCATGACGACGATGGTGTCGTTCGGCAGCGTGGCCTTTGGCCTCGCTGCACTCGGGCTGTACGGCGTGATCAGCTACCTCGTCAGGCTCCGCACTCGCGAGATCGGAATTCGACTCGCCATCGGCGCACCTCCCGCCCTAGTCCGGCGCCAAGTCATGGGCAGCGGAGCGCTTCACGCGGTGGCTGGTATCGCGATAGGCCTCGGGTCTTCCGTCGGTCTTTGGAGGATCGTCCGAGCGCAGGTGAACGGTGTCGGGCACCTCGACTGGACCGGTGCTGGAGCGCTCTGCGCCTTGGTTTTCGTGGTCTCGCTCAGCGCCGCCTGGCTGCCCGCCAGACGGGCCGCCCACACGGATCCCCTGGTGGCCCTGCGGTCGGAATGAGTGTCACGCGGTGTGACGAGCACAAACGGCAGTTCGTGTTGCGCGGTCTGCACGCCGTCTGTTACCTGGATCCGCAGCCTCTACGGACCTGGTGCGAGACCCGCCAACGACACGTCGGCCTCGATCGGGTGGTTGTCAGCACTAGCGGATCTCTTTTCGCCACGATGGTCCGACGCCGATCCTTGTGACCATCGTCACGAACGTGACGCTCGCGCCGCCGACGCGGCCCGAGACCTCCCAGCATCCGCTGGCGCCAGTGTCCCGTATGGACTCTTTATCTATACAAACGCAATATGTACTGCTAGATTCACCACACTGTGAAGGGTGATCGTCTCGGGGAGTTCGAAGAGTTCACGCTCTTGGCGCTCTGCGCGCTGGATGCGCCGCTCTACGCCGTGCCGGTGCAGCGGTTTCTGGAAGCGCAGACAGATCGGGATGTCTCGATGGGTGCCGTGTACGCGGCCCTCGGTCGTTTGGAGGCGAAGGGCTTTCTACGCTCGTCCCTGGGTCCTGCGAGTGGGCATCGCGGTGGAAAACCCAAGCGGGTCTATGACGTCACGGCGAGTGGTTTTCGGACAGCGAGATCACTGCACCACGCGAGAGTCCGCATCTGGCAACTGATTGGAGAGGGTCGCCGATCATGACGCCCGCGAATCGGCTGCCCCCCTTGGCGCGACTGCTCCTTCGATGCCGCGGGCTCGGATCCCGTCGGGCGGAAGTCGAATCGGACTTGCTCGAACTCTATGTCGAGCGCTCGGCAAGGTCCGGAACGCCCTACGCTCGACGCAGGCTTTACCGCGACGTCATGAGCCTTCCGAGTGGAGGCCCACGTGTCGGGAGCGAATCACGCCAAGCACTAGGCTCAAGGGCCGGCGGACGTTGGATCGTCGATGCGGCCGATGATTTGCGCCAGTGTGTCAGGCTGCTATTCGCTAAGCGACCAAGGACACTAGCAACAGCCGCCGTGCTGGCTCTCGGCATCGGCGTCACAGGCATTGTGCTGACGCTGGTGGAGGTGCTCTGCATTCGCGGCCTACCGATCGCTGATGTCAATCGCGTGATGTTCATCGGAGGCCGCGACACCTCCGGACGGCCCCTTGGCCTTTCCTATCCTGAGTTTCAGGACTTGACGAAAACGAGCCTCGGCTTCTCGGCGATCGGTGCGTTCTCGCCCGCACCGATGACCCTCGCCGACGAGGCGCAGGCTCCGGACGGGCTTAGTGGCGCTTTCATCAGTGCCAACTGCTTCAAGCTGACCGGCGACCGACCAGTCGTCGGGCGGGATTTCACGGCTAGCGATGACCTTCCGAATGCCCGTCCCGTGGCGATCCTCGGGTTCTCAGTCTGGATAACGCGCTACGGCGGCGATCGGGGTCTCGTCGGCCGCGCGATTCGCGTCAACGGCATCACGACGACCCTCGTTGGCGTGATGCCTGATGGATTCAAGTTCCCCACCAACATGGAGGTCTGGCTGCCGCTCGGGACCATGCCGGGCATCTCGAGCCTTCCCCGTAGCGCCCGGCTGCTTTCTGTTGTCGGCAGACTTTCTACGGACGCGACCCAACAATCTGCAAGCGGCGCCCTGGCCTCATTCGGGCGAGAGCTGTCTCGCGACTATCCAGCTTCGAATCGCGACATTTCGCTCACGGTCACACCGATCAACGATCGGTATCATTCCAACATCAAAGATCCCGCGTGGATCGCGTTCGCGACGGCTGGGGTGCTCGTCTTGCTGGTGGCGTGCGCAAACGTAGCGACCCTGCTACTCCTTCACGCCTCCGAGCGTTTGCGAGAGATCGCCCTGCGATCGGCGCTCGGGGCCACACGAGGTCGGATCGTCCGGATGTTACTGGTGGAAGACCTTGTCATTGCCGGCGTCGGCACCGTCGCGGGCCTAGCGTTCGCATGGTTGGGCCTTCGCGCACTGTGGCGCCTTGTCCCTCCGGACGTACTGCCGTACTGGATGGATTTCACGATGGATCGCCTGGTACTCACGGTTCTCGCCGCCGCCGGTCTCGGCACGAGCATCGTGTTTGGTCTTGTCCCGGCGGCACAGCTCGCCAGAGCACGCGGCTTGAGTGGGGCCACCGCCCAAGGCCATGGCATTGCCAGAGCTGGCAGGTGGAACGCGGCCTTTGTCGCCCTTCAGGTCGCGGTGAGTGTCCTGCTCGTGGCCCAGCTGACCCTCGGCGTCAGACTCGTCCGAGATTCGAACCGTCGGACGGAGGTGATCGACTCCTCCAGGGTCCTGACCATGTCGCTGACCCTGTCGAATCAGGAGTACCAGACACCAGAGACTCGGAGTGCCTTCTACCGCTCTCTTCTCGAACGACTGTCCGGCTTGAGCGGAGTGGCGGCCGTCGGCCTGGCGACGTCGCTTCCATCAAACGGCGCCCCGATCGCTCAACTCGTCGTCGAAGGCTCCACGGCGCCGAGTTTGCCGAACGTGTGGACCGTGCGAATTGAAGGGCAGTACTTCCAGGCCCTCGGAATCGACGTAAACAGCGCACGCCTGGACGAGCGAAACTCCACAAGCGTCGTGGTCAATCAGATAGTCGCAGATCGGTACTTTGGCGGTCGCGCGGTTGGCAAGCGAATTCGAGTGCGGCAATCTGGATCGGACATCAGCGCTCCGTGGCTCACGATTGTTGGCATCGCTCCAGCAATTCGACAGCGCGACATTCCCGATCCTGATCCAGTCGTCTATTTGCCGTGGAACCAATCCGTGCCCTCTACGGCGGCGCTGTTGATTCAAGGATCCGCCAAGCCCCTCGAGATGGCTCCTGAAATTCGAGAGGCCGTTCGCGGCCTGGACCGAGACCTCGCTATCTACCGCATCCTGACGCTCGACCAGGCGGTCGACCAGGGACGCTGGAACAGTCGGATGTCACAGATTTTGATCGCCTTTATCACCGCAGTGACTCTTGGCTTGTGTGCGGCAGGACTCTTCGCCGTCACCGCTCGTTCCGTTGCCGAGCGGATGAAAGAAATGGGTATTCGCTCAGCTCTTGGCGCCCGTCGAGGTCAACTCAGCTGGCTCATCGCGCGTCGAGCGCTGCGGCAAGTGGCGATCGGACTTCTGTTGGGCGTCGGGGTAACAACTGTTTGGGAGATGTCAAACGGCGCCGCGGCCGGCCTCAATCAACCTTTAAGCCTCGGGTTGGCTGCAGCAGTAATGTTGGCCGTTTGCTGTGTCTCATGCGGGATTCCGATTCTTCGACTCCGACGACTCAATCCGTTGGCGGTCATCCGAGACGAGTAGACACTGTCATGGGGCGTGAGATCGGCGCGGGTACAGG
>Ga0182024_10019591_pt1 | contig 12455 bp, 12 predicted proteins | sample P32metaG_FD_120480 | JGI IMG/M metagenome (GOLD analysis project Ga0182024, IMG submission 120480) | Permafrost microbial communities from Stordalen Mire, Sweden - P3-2 metaG (Illumina Assembly) | ecosystem: Environmental > Terrestrial > Soil > Wetlands > Permafrost | place: Sweden: Stordalen... | reverse complement strand
ATTATGAGGTCAGTACTTCCTGTTCCAGCCTGCAGGCTGGCATCGAGCGGGGTTCCAGCGATTGGACCGGAACCGAAGTCGACGCGAGTTCCGTACTGGCCCGTCGGAAGTTTTACTCCGAACTGCAGCCCGAGATTGTGAATCGCCAGCAGGCCCTGATAGCTGGCAATGAGGCGGGTATCCCCGATGCCTGAAACATGTGCGCCGCTGACCTCATTAGCGGCCGATTCGGTTGCGCTGTAGGGCGCCAGCTGCACTCCGTAGGTTGTATGGTCGCGATCGACGTAGGGTACGAGCAGATTGAAGTTCCAGCTCGCCGATGGACTGTAACTGAGTCCCAGTGTTTCGTAGTGGTTTATTGTCTGCTTCTCGATTTCACCTCCGCCAAGCGCAGGGTTCGATGGATCGTTCACGACCTGGGAAGGTCTCGCCGCGGCGGTGCCGCTGCGCAGTTGATTTTGCTCAATGTAGTCGTCCTCGAAGGTCAAGTGCCAGCCGGGAACGACCGAGTAGCCCATGGCGGCATCCGCGCTCAGGGTGCAGCCACAGGTAGCGCAGGCAAAAGTCGGTACCGGTCCCGCGCACAACAATGCGCTGGGTAATGACAGACGAATGAGTCTGCTGATTGAGCGCCGCACTGTTAGTCTGCCACGTTCGCCGCCGCGAACTTTGTCCCGAGAGCATAGGGTGCGCACGCGGCGCCCCGGCATTCAGCGGGCATGCTGCGCGAGCGCGGATCTACTCAGATGGGAAAGGGCGGCCCGCGTGGCTGCTGGATGCGGAACCACTGTGCCCGGTACATCGGGCGCGCGATATTAAACAGCGGCGTAAGCAAGTTCGCGAGCGTTCCTAGCACACCTAGCGTGTGTGTCACAGGTGGTACGCCCGATATCGCAGCGAATACGCAATGCTCGGATCGGGACGAATCATGGTGGTGAGAGCCGCTGCCGGAGCCATGTGCGCCGTGCCCATGATCCAGGCCAATGTGAAGGAGTTGCAGCGGAAACCCTTCCGGGCAGATCTGAAGGGAAAATGTATGGTCCGTCGCGGGCATGAATCCCATCGGAACCAGCATATGAGATGCGAATGCGAGCAGCAGAATACTTGCGATCAGCTGCTTGCGGCGCTCGACATGAAAGGCTGCGTGCATGTCCAGAAGCTAACCTTAATCCATGCTGGAGTCTAATCTACAGCAGGTGCCTGCTCGCGTGATTACATCGCGGCCGGGATGCGCTGTCGATTGCTCGATGTGTACGCTCTGTGTTGCATGTGTAGGAGTCGGTACACGCTGAACGTCCGATCTAGATCGCGCACTGGCTGCAAAGCAGTGGACGTCCCTGTGAAACCGGCCCGCGTGTCGCAGCGCGCTGACCGTCTTATAGGCCAGCGTTCCTAGCGACACTACGCCCGATACCCGACCAGTCAATGTCCTCGCCTTCTGTGGCGATCGTCTGCAGCAGGTGATCGCGCAGTACACTTAGTAGCGGCATGGGTACGCGTTTGCCTTCCGCCGCTTCGCCTGCTAAACGCATGTCCTTCAGGCCAAGCGGGGCGGCGAAGCCCGCAGGCCGAAATTTCTCCTCCGCAAGTATCGCGCCATAAGTGCGAAAAACCGGCGCATCGAACAGCGTGCCGGTCAATACGTCCAGCAGTGTTGCTTTGGGGACGCCTCCCTTAGCGGAGAGCACCATCGCTTCCGCCATGGCCTCGATTGACGAGAGGATCATGAAATTGCCACACAGCTTAACAAGATTTGCAGCCGACGGCGCTTCCCCGACGTGGAATATGCGTTGACTGATTGACGTCAGCAGCGGCTTTGCTGTTTCCAAATCCGCCAGCGGCCCAGCGGCGACCACGTACAACTTCGCCGCGGCCGCGGCGTCGGGGCGGCCAAATACCGGCGCCGCCAAGAAATGCTGCCGGTGCTCGGCATGGCGTGCCGCCACACTATCTGCCATGGCGACGGCGATAGTGCTCATTGAAACATGGAGCGCCCCGGGTTTAAGGCCCGCCAGTACGCCATCATCGCCCGAGAGCACGGCAGAAAGAGCCGCATCGTCAGCGAGCATGCTGAATACGACATCGCGGCCCGAAGCGGCTGCCTTGGGGCTGGCTGCTAGTGTAGCGCCGGCCTTGACCAGCGGACCGGCCTTCTCCGGGGACCGATTCCATACGGCGACATCATGCCGGGCGCGTACGAGATTGGCAGCGATGGCTGCCCCCATTCGTCCAAGTCCAAGAAAACCGATTTGCATCGATGCGCTCCTTGCCGCCACGGAATTTTCAGCTTACTCGTATGCAACGGTTGCCGTCAGGGAAGCGTTCCCACGCGCACTCGATTTTCAGCCAGCCGCTGGCACCTGAAATCGGCCCGCCCGATAGTCTGCGTACGCCTGCCGGATCTCATCCACCGTGTTCATGACAAAGGGACCATGAGAGACTACCGGATCGTCAATGGGATCGGCATGGCCGAACAGGAACATGGCCTGGCTAGCGGCTTCAATCTCGATCACATTACCGTCGCCGACTTCAGCCAAGTCAAATGCCTGCACGGCTGTTCCGGCGATGCTTATCGCACCGCGTACAACGTATAGAAATACATCGCGTCCAGCTAGCCTGTCAAAGCTCACGCGTCCTCCGGCGCCTGCCTCCACCGTGGCCATGAATACGCCAGTCAGTGAGTGCACCGGCCCCTCTCTCTCGCCAAAGATTCCAGCTATGAGATTGATCGTGACGCGATCGTTATCAGCGCGAATCGCCGGTATCGCATCTCGTTGCAGCCCGATATAACGCGGCGGTGTGTTCTTGAGTCTTGCAGGAAGATTGACCCATAGCTGCAGAATTTCTAGCGGGCCGCCGTCGCGCTTGAAACTGGCAGGCGAGATCTCCTCGTGAATGAGTCCGCTGCCTGCCGTCATCCACTGCACGCCGCCCGCATGGATGACACTCTCATGGCCGGCAGTGTCGCGATGGGCTAAGACGCCTTGCACGATGAAGGTCACGGTTTCAAAGCCCCGGTGCGGATGTGGCCCGAATGGAAGTCCCTCGTTGCCAGGTGGAAAGTCCTGCGGACCATGATGATTAAGAAAGAGAAAAGCGCCGACGCGATCCAACTGCGGCCCTGGAAGCGGACGGCGGGTCGTCAGATTGCCGATATCATCGCGGTGCGCCCGATGAACTCGCACGAAGCTTTTAGATGCGGCTACGTCCGGGAGATGGACCGCTACGGGATCGCTTGCGGGGAATGTCTCGTCAAGCGCCTCATCAAGGCGCGAATCGAGGGCTTCTGCGTCGCGAGGGTATTCCATTGTGGACTTGCTCTACGGGCGCGCTGATGCTGAAGGTTGCATGGCGGCCCTTTGAATAATAGCGCAGGGGCGGGCAACCCAACCACTTGAGTAATACTTGCTGGATCAAGTGGTCCCTGGTCCCATGATCCGCATTGTCGGCAATCCTGAGTCTGGCCTGTAAATTGCTTACTTTGCGCATGTCAATGCAATCGCTTGGAGAATGACAATGCCTGCGAGCCGTGAAGGATCACTCGTGCCGGGTGTTAAATTCAAGGCCTTGTGCATGGAGAGCTCACCACCGTGGGCTCGGAGGACATCTTCAAGGGTCGCCGGGTGGTGCTTTTCGCTCTTCCGGGCGCTTACACACCCACCTGCTCGACTGGTCACGTACCATGTTTCGTGAAGCTTGCGCCGGAGCTGCGCAAGCACGGAGTGGACGAGATAATGTGCTTGTCATTCAATGATCCGCTCGTGATGGTTGCGTGGCAGCGAGATCAAAATGCCGAGGGCCTTACTTTCCTGCCGGATCCGGACGCGAGTTTCACCGCCGATTCATTGCAGGCCTGCTGATTGGCGGATCGGATGAGCTAAAGACCTACTTGGACCAACACGCGTAAGAAAAGCGGTAACAGGCCGCAAGGAACAGGCATGTCGTTAAGCCGCTTGTCCGTTCTCGGCGTCACGCGCGTATCCACGGACGCAGAATGTGTCGCACGGGGTCTGTCACGGAAGGCATGACCGCCGGGTCCAACAATCGCCGTCGGCGTAGGTGACGTATCGCTGCCTGTGCGGTTGACTTTGACAATCCTGTTTTGGTCGCAATTGTCTGCAGGCTCACCGACACCATGTCTCGCCGGCTGACAACGGCCTGCCGCAGAAGAAACAGGTAGACAACAAATGTTGCGGGCCTACGGTCGTGGCCGACCAGGTCGGGCATCAGTACATCCACGACATAGGGGTCAATAGTAAAACGTTCCATGGTAGTAATAACTATAGTGTTAATAGGTCCACCGATTCATTGCGATCGCACATAATGGCGTGACCGGATCGGAGAACTCCATGATCACTCAACTAAAGTTTGTCGGCATCCCAACGCGCGACCAGGCACGCGCACTCAAATTCTACACTGAACAGCTTGGCTTCGAAGTGGTCACCGACCAGCCCTTTGACGGCCAGCAACGCTGGATTGAGCTTCGAATCGCGAACTCGGCGACTCGCGTTGTGTTGTTTACGCCCGAAGGCCACAAGGCGCGGATCGGGACATTTTTTAATGGGTCATTTGATTGCGACGATGTGGAAAGCACCTATCGACAACTGCGCCAGCGTGGTGTGGAATTTGCCAAGGAACCCGAGAAGCAGCCGTGGGGCACGATGGCCATTTTCCGTGATCCCGATGGAAATCAATTCGTGTTGTCGTCGGCGTAGCCGCAGGTCGCGGAGCCGCGGTTTTCACGCCGGCCTGCGGGTGGCGGGAACGGGTGCCAATTGCTGGCGTACGCAATAAGCAATAGCCACGACGGCAACACTCACGACGCTCCACAAAAGCTGCTTGCGCAAGTCGGGCGTGGTCGCCATCAGAATCAGGACCACACCGATGCCACCGACGACCGCCCAGCTGAGCCACGGAAAGAGCCACATTTTGAGTGCCAAATGCACGCCCTCGCTCTCCAATCGGCGGCGGAAGCGAATCTCGCCCAGAGCTATGATCATGTAAATGACTAGAATAATGGCGCCGGAAGTATTTATTAGAAACAGAAAGACACCGTTCGGCGAGATGATCGATGCGGTTGCAGCTAGGAATCCTGCAACGCTGCCTAGAAGGATGCCGAGCCGCGGCACGCGATTGCCGGCTGTGACGGCGAATAATTGTGGAGCATCTCCAGTTCTTGCAAGTTCGTGCAACATGCGCGACGTTACGTAGATTCCCGAATTGAGGCATGACAGCACCGCCGTAAGGACGATGACTGCCATCGTGGGTGCGGCGCCGGGGATATGCATCTTATTTAGCGCGACGATGAACGGCGAAAAACCCACTGGCAGTGTGCGCCACGGCACGATGGCAACTACCACCGCGACGCTGAGCACATAGAAAATCAAAATGCGTAACGCTACGGTACGCACGGCGCGCGCGATATTCTCGGCGGGGCGGGAGGACTCGACAGCGGCGATGGTTGCGACCTCGCTGCCCATCATGGAGAAGATGACGATCGGGATCGCAGTGAGGACAGTTTGCAGGCCGTTCGGAAAGATGCCCCCATCGTCTGTCAGTGTCTGGTAAGTACGCGCCAGGGAGGGGCCGAAGAACGCAAGGAATGCGATGCCTAACAAGATGAATGCAGTGATGCTCGCGACTTTCAGTAGTGCGAACCAGAACTCCAGCTCGCCGTAGGTTTTAACTGAGAAAAAATTGGTCGCTGTCATCAGCGTAACCAGGACCAGGCCAATTGCCCATACCGGGGCATCGAGGCCCGAATGCAGCAGCCACGGCTGCAGCAGTTTAGCTCCGGCAATTGTCTCCACTCCGACCGTAATCACCCAAAAATACCAGTAGAGCCAGCCGGTCATGAATGCCGCCCAGCGCCCTAGGCCCAGGGCTGCGTATTCGGCAAACGACCCATGCCCCGGCCGCGCATGCGCCATTTCGCCCAACATGCGCATGATAAAAAAGACGAGCAGGCCGCCCAGCGTGTAGCTTACGAGTACACCCGGGCCGGCGATATTGATGGCAGCGCTGCTGCCGACGAAAATGCCGGCGCCGATGATGCCGCCCAAGGCGATCATCGTGACATGCCGCGGCCGCAGCGTGTGCGCGAGCGCGCTCGCGGTCTGTGTAGCTCTTACCGCACTATGCATCGTGCTTCCGGCGTGCGCTATTTGTACGCGTTATGAGAAACGGCTGATGGTGGCATGCGTATTCTGCAGCCGCAGGCCGCACAATGCGATTAGAGATTCATGCGGCAGAGACGGCTGCTCAATTTGCTCCGCACGCGCTCGCGCGATTGCACATCCAGGCCGGATTGCTGACCGAGTTCTACGCGCTTTTTGTCGCCCTTGCGACCAAAACCTCAGCGGCGCGGCATCGCGGGTGCACGCTTGGCACGAATCGGATACGATCTTCTGTCACGATTTCTCCTAATTTAAGAGAGTGAGATGACCTGGAATAGGGTGATTCGTTGGCTGATCGGCAGCGCGGTTGCCTTCGGTGGAACAGTCATCGCCGCGGCGCCAACGACGTTTAGATTGACAAGTCCGGATTTGCCGGCTGGAAAGTTTTTTCTCGAGCGATACGTCGCAAACGAATTCGGCTGCCACGGAGGTAATCAATCGCCTGCCCTGAAGTGGAGCGGCGCGCCAGCAGGCACGAAGAGCTTTGCCGTGACGATGTACGATCCCTACAAGCCGCCGCAGTCAGGCTGGTGGCACTGGATAGTCTACGATTTACCGGCGACTACTCTGGAGCTGCCAAGACAGGCCGGAGCAGCCGCGGGGGCCGGGCTGCCATCCGGAGCCAAGCAAGGCTTACCGGATGGTGATGCGCCTCAGCCCCACTACTATGGTCCGTGCCCGGATCAGGGCGATCCGCCTCACCGCTACGTGATTACAGTTTATGCGCTCAGTGTCGATCGTTTGGATATACCGTCGACTGCAACTGCGGCCGATTTGGACTATGTCATCGCCGGAAAGATGATTGGCAAGGCGAGCATTGCGCGCCCTTATCAGCGGCCTTCCACTGTCGAGAAATAAGCCACGTGCAAAGCAGTCAATTCACGTCGGGCCAATCGTCAGCAGGTCCTCGAAGAATCCGCCGAACCTATTTTCTCGATCAACGAAATGGATCTCTAGAATCCAGTGGCGCGGCTGACCTGCCGCATCGCCTTTGGATTTGAGTAAGAGTATAGGAGGGCTTTGTGGCACAAATGCGCGCAGTACAGGTCTCCCGATCGAATGGTCCCTTTGAGCTCGTCGAGCGCGATATCCCGGAACCCGGTGCCGGCGCAGTCCGCATTAAGGTGGAGGCCTGCGGCATTTGCCACAGCGACTCGCTGGTCAAGAGTGGGGCGATGCCGGGTCTGAAATACCCACGTGTACCCGGACATGAAGTGGTCGGCACCGTTGATGCCATCGGACCGGAGGTCAGCGGCGTGGCTGTGGGTCAACGGGTGGGCGTTGGCTGGCACGGCGGATATTGCGGTCACTGCGCCGCGTGTCGCCGCGGCGATTTCTTTGCTTGCCAGTCGGGACGCATCACCGGTCTTACACACGACGGCGGTTACGCCGAATACATGATCGCGCTTTCAAGCGCGCTTGCGCTTTTGCCTGAAGGACTCTCCCCGGTTGAGGCCGGGCCATTAGTTTGTGCTGGCGTCACGACATTCAATGCCCTGCGCAACTGCGGCGCCCGCGCGGGCGAGACTGTTGCGATTCTGGGCATGGGCGGCCTTGGCCATCTGGGAGTGCAGTTCGCGGCAAAGATGGGATTTAGAACGCTCGCCATCGCACGCGGCAGCGACAAAGAAGCGCTCGCTAGAAAACTTGGTGCTCATCAATACATTGATAGTCAGGCGCAGGATGTCGCCGCAGCGCTTCTGAAGGTTGGAGGCGCCAAAGTGATCCTAGCAACGGTGACGAACGCGGAAGCAATGGCCGCGACGCTAGCCGGCCTTGCGGTTCACGGCAAGCTGCTGGTCGTTGGAGCTCCTCATGAGCCGCTCAAAGTCCCGGCGCTGGTCCTGATCGGCGGCCGGCGCTCAGTCGTGGGGTGGTATTCTGGAACCGCCATCGATTCCCAAGATACCCTTGAATTTAGCTTGCTTGCGGGAGTAAAGGCCATGACGGAAGTCTTTCCGCTCGAGCGCGCCGCCGACGCGTACGAACGCATGATGAGCGGTAAGGCGCGCTTTCGCGTCGTGCTGACGACGGGCAGTTAGTCGAGCAAGTCGAACGCGCGCGCGCCGCGCAAACCCTCGGGCGCGGGACCAATGTTCGGCATTGAGCTTTCAGATGGAAAGCCCCGGCTAGTCATAGACTGCGAACAATGGACGCGCTCGTCGCGCCCATTTGAGCACAGTTCGATTATGATCCGGCGATCTCACGGTGCGACCAATCAAATGTCGGTGTAGCCGGTTCGGCGAACTGCATTGTAACGCTGGCCTGCGTCAAAGTCGGCTGCGGTAATCCGTCTGCACCTTCCTGATTCTCTTATTCGTGCCGAAGAACGCATGCCGTGACATGTCTGCGGAATACTTACTCGCTTCTGGATGCCGGCCGAGCCCCTCTGCGAGCGCGCGGATGTGATGCGGTCCGGCCCCGCAGCAGATGCCAAGATAGTTAATACCGAGCGCGTAAGCATTGCGTCCAAAGTCGTACATTTCCGAGCGCGTACATACAAAGGGATCGAGCCCAGTCGGAAACGCACGCGTGTTGCCACAGCATGGATCCGTCAGCGACATGAAGGAGGGCTGCGCGGCTGTTGTTCGATAGGGCACCGGCAACGCCGCAACATGACACTTCACGGCTTTACGAATCTCTCTGAGGAGCGGCATCATGGTTTCCGGCCCACGATGGCAATTAAGGCCTACCACCTCCGCCCCGGCATCCTCCAGGCGCTTGCAGGCCTCGGCGGCTGACCAGCCATCGCGCAGGTTCTCTTCACGATGGATCGAAACAGTCACTACCGCTGGAACCTTCGAATACTTTCTAATGGCCTCGAGAGCCAGCAGCGCCTCGGCGCCCCAGGAATACGTCTCGGCGACGATATAGTCGACGCCAGCCTCCGCCGCCCAGCCTACCTGCTCTGCAAAAATCCGCTCGACTTCCTTCAGCGCCTTCTTGTCGCCCGGCTCAAAGATGTTGGTATTACAGATGTCACCGGCGAACAACGTACCGGTCTCGCGTGCAACTTTCTTGGCGATACTGAGCGCCATGCGATTCATCGGTAGCAAGTCCTTCTCGCGCCCGATGACACGCAACTTCTCGCGGTGCACGTAGTAGGTCAATGCTTGCGTGACGTCGGAGCCGGCGTGCGCAAAGTCCCGATGCAACTGCTCGACGACCTCCGGGTGTTCAAGGAGCACCTCGGGAACGAAGGCGCCGGCCTGCAGGTAGCCGCGGCGTTCGAGTTCAAATACATACCCTTCGGCGCAAATGACCGGTCCCTTGCCGAGACGCGTCATAAGGCCCGGCTCTTTGGCGCTTGCGGCGCGGCTCACTTTCTTGCGGGGTTTTGCTGCCGATTTCTTGACTGCTCGTGAGTTCATATGGGTCTCCAAGACTTTTAATTCGAAGTGCAAGAGTAATTAGAAGAATTTTTGCAGCAGCCTAGGATCGCATGCGCAGACCTTGCGGGTCGAAGGCGGCGGCATGCAGGCGCCGCGCCGCGCGCCGCGCGCCGATAATTTCGACCTCGAAGGCGCTGTCTGCGGTGGCGAGTGTCGCGGGAATATAGCCGAGTGCGATCGAAGTTTGCACGCTGTGGCCGTAGCCGCCTGAGGTGACGGCGCCCACGACATTGCCGTCGTGCCAAATGGGCTCATCGCCGCTCGCATCTGCATCTGCAGCAGCGACGGCAAACGCGACCAGTCGCAGGCCACCAGTGCGAGCCTTTTCGTCAGCCGCGGCAGAGCGACCGATGAAGTCGCCTTTCTTAAGGTCGACAAAGCGTCCGAGCCCTGCCTCGTATGGCCCGTAAATTGGTCGATACTCACGTGCCCATGTACCGAATCCCTTTTCAAGTCGCATCGCGTTCAAAGCGCGCGCGCCGATTGAACACATATCATGAGCGCGTCCGGCCACGACAAGCAGGTCGTAGAGTGCACGCTGATAGTCGCTCGTCACCCAGATTTCGTAGCCGAGATCGCCTGTAAAGGACACGCGCCCAACCATTGCCGGCACCATCCCAACGTCCATACGCCTGAACGAAAGGAATGGAAATGCGTCGTTCGCCAAATCATCGCGCACCAGAGATTGCAGAAGCATTCGGGCGCGCGGCCCGGCGACCGACAGCCCGACGAATTCGGTTGCACAGGGACGCACGTTCACACCGGTTGCGGGCGAATGACGCTCGAACCAGCGCATGTAATAGCTCTCGGCGGCGTAGGTTCCGATGAGAAAGACATGGTTTTGAGAGAGGCGGCACATCGTGAAGTCACCGATCAATTTGCCGCGTTCATTGAGCATCGGCGTGAGCCCTAGATGGCCGACAGCAGGCAAGTGATTCGCCATTACGCGTGCCAACCACTCGTCCGTACCCGGTCCATCGATCTCGAACTTTCCGTAGGTTGAGATCTCCAGCAAGCCGACCTTATCGCGCACTGCACGGCATTCTGCCCCCACTTGTTCGTGGGCATTTGAGCGGCGAAAGGTGATGCTTTCCTTCGCCGCGACGCCCGAAGGTGCGAACCACAGTGCATGTTCCAGGCCACAGTATTCGCCGAACACGGCGTTTTCGGTACTGAGCCGGTCGTATATTGGGGTTGTGCGCAGCGGCCGTGCCGCCTCGAGCTCCTCGTTGGGAAAGCGGATCCGAAAGCGCCGTGAGTAGTTCTCTCTGACCTTGGCGTTCGTGTATCCGAGCGTTGCCCAGGCGCCGTAGCGTGCGACGTCCATGCCCCAGATGTCTGCACCTGGATCGCCATCCACCATCCAATGCGCCAGCGCAAGTCCCACTCCGCCGCCTTGACTGAACCCCGCCATCACACCGCAAGCGACCCAGAAGTTCCTGAGTCCTCCGACAGGACCAATCAATGGATTGCCGTCGGGTGCAAAAGTAAATGGTCCGTTGATCACCTTTCTGATGCCCGCAGTGCCCAACGCAGGGAAATGCTCAAAGCCGATTTCAAGACTGGGGGCAATGCGCTCCAGATCATTCGGCAACAAATCCTGCCCGAAGTCCCATGGTGTCGTGCGCTCTGACCACGGTACTCCCGCGCGCTCGTAGGTGCCCATCAACATGCCACCGTGTTCCTGCCGCAGGTAGATCTCACCCTCGAAGTCGATGCAGTGCAACTGCTCCGGCCGCCCAGCGAGCTGCGGGATGTCTCCCGTGAGTAGATACTGGTGCTGCATTGCAAGAATGGGTAACTCGAGGCCGACCATGCGGCCGACTTCGCGCGCCCAGAGGCCACCCGCGTTCACGACGTGCTCCGCGTGCACATCGCCGTGCTCGGTGCTGACGTCCCAGCTGCCGTCCGCGCGCGCCTTCAGCGCGGTCACGCGCGTACGGCGTACGACGTCGGCTCCTGCGATCTCGGCCGCCTTCGCGTAAGCGTGTGTGACGCCATACGGATCCACATGCCCTTCGATGGGATCGTACATGGCGCCGGTAAAGTGCTTCTTGTCCATTAGTGGAAAGAGCTTCGCCGCCTCATCAACGGAGAGGATTTCCAGATCCATGCCGAGATAGCGACCGCGCGCCTGCGCCATCTTCAACCAATCAAGCCGCTCTTGTGTGCCGGCGAGCATGATGCCGCCAGTGACATGGACCCCGCAGGACTGGCCGGAGATCCTTTCGATCTCCTTATAGAGCTCGATGGTGTATTGCTGCAGCTTGGCGACATTCGGATCACCATTGATGGTGTGCATACCCCCCGCGGCATGCCACGTCGAGCCTGAGGTCAACTCGGCTCGTTCGATGAGCAGCACATCTTTCCAACCGGCCTTAGTCAGGTGATAGAGAACGCTTACCCCGACGACGCCCCCGCCGATAACAACCGCTTGTGCATGCTTCTTCATGGGCTAATTCCGTTCATTATACGAGTTCCGGTGCGGGCCGGGATTGCGGGGATCATTCCTGGCGATAGGAATGACAACGTCCATTCAGCACGAAGTAATGACAAAAACGGCGTCGAGCAACGCCGTTGCATGTGCGCATCAGATTTCAACGTATGCGATCGCCGCGCAACGCGAATGTCACAATGGCGTGCGCAGGGTCACTGCCGTAACTGAAGTCACGGCAACAACTGCCGGTATCCTGAAGCGGCTGCCGCCCGCAGCGCATGTGGTCATGTGTATCTGCGCTCGCGCGCGTGCTCTGAGCGACGCCCGCCGTTCATGTGTTGGAAACCGCCAGGCGCAACGGTGGATCGGCAAATCCCGGGCGATTGCCGAAGCGCTCGATCAACCACGAGCGAAATAGAGCGATCGCGGTATCGCTCAAGCCTTCCGGAT
>Ga0182024_10019590_pt1 | contig 12455 bp, 11 predicted proteins | sample P32metaG_FD_120480 | JGI IMG/M metagenome (GOLD analysis project Ga0182024, IMG submission 120480) | Permafrost microbial communities from Stordalen Mire, Sweden - P3-2 metaG (Illumina Assembly) | ecosystem: Environmental > Terrestrial > Soil > Wetlands > Permafrost | place: Sweden: Stordalen... | reverse complement strand
CATAACGGCTTGAAGATCCCCAACCAATATGTCCAAAGCGGGTCCAATGCGGCGGGTTTTGGCCCCGGGGTTGATCCCTTGTTTCCCAACGCGACGATGTTGAAGGATCCGGGAAATCAGCCGTCGGGAGTTCTATGTCTGCGCTATGAGAGCGACGACGGCAAAGATGTGCTCTATCCCTGTCTCGATGGCATCAATAAAGGCAATTGGGGCTATAACAATCTGCAGTGGCACGGATTCACGTATTATCACAAGTTCAACGATCATTGGCACGTCGATTTCGAGACGTATTGGATGTCGGAAAACGATGTGCCCAATCTCAACAATCCCCAGGCGGTGGCGCTGTTCAACAATGGCGGTACGCCATTCTCGCCGCAGACGGTGAATTTCAACTCGCCGAATCTTGCCTATTGCGACAATGTCGCGAAGCTCGATTGCTCAGTTAACGCATACGGCATTGTGTCCTATATCAACTACTCGCCGGAGAAGTTGGACAATATCTCATTGCGTCCCGAATTTTATGATGATCCGAATGGATGGCGCACCGGCACCGGCAAGCCAACGAAATATGCGGATATCACTCTCAGTTGGCAGCATTGGCTGTCGCCGCAGATCGAATTCCGCCCGGAGATTTCCTATTGGCGCTCTTATCGTACACCGGCCTTCAACGGTGACGTCTATGCAGGAATCTCGGGCAACAAATTCGATATGACGGAATTCGCTTCGGACGTGATCATCCACTTCTAGCGGTTGTAATCTCCCTGCCAGCGCCTAATGTGCCGGTCTTAGAACCGGCACGGGCGATGGCGGCAGAGAGACAATTTCGGGTGGGTCTGATCGGCTTCGGATTGGGCGGCGCGTCGTTCCACGCGCCGCTGATCCAGGCAACCTCAGGCCTGGAATTGACCCATGTGGTGACGGCCAATCCCGACCGTCAGGCTCAGGCGCGCGCCGCTATTGCCGACGTTACCATATTGCCAGACGCCGACGCGCTGTGGACCAAGGCAGGCGATCTCGATCTGGTGGTGATCTCCACGCCCAATCGCAGCCATGCGCCACTGGCGTTGCGCGCCCTGGAAGTGGGGCTGGCGGTGGTGATCGACAAACCATTCGCCTTGTCGGCGGATGAGGCGCGGCAGGTGATCGGCTCTGCGCATGCTCGCAAGCTTCCCTTGAGCGCCTATCACATCAGGCGTTGGGACAGCGAATGTCTCACACTTCAGGCGTTGATGGCGCGCGATGGGCTGGGCCGCATCCTGCGCTTTGAATCTCGCCTGGAGCGTTGGCGGCCTGAGCCCAAGGGCGGCTGGAAGGAACGGGGCGTGGCGGAAGAGGGCGGCGGCCTGCTCTACGACATCGGCAGCCATCTGATCGATCAGGCGCTTTATCTGTTCGGGCCTGTGAAGGAGGTCTATGCCGAACTGGATCAACGGCGCCAAGGGGTGGGGAGCGACGATGACGTGTTCGTGGCGCTGACGCACCAGAATGGCGTTCGCTCCCATCTCTGGACCAGCGTGATGGCCGCTCAGCCCGGTCCACGCCTGCGCGTGATGGGGGATCGCGCCACTTTCGTGAAGCAGCTGGGCGACATTCAGGAGGCCGCCTTGCGCGCGGGCGGGCGCCCAGACCGTCCCGGCTGGGGCGAGGAGCCGCCGGAGCATTGGGGTATTCTCAGTGACGGCGTGACGCAGCGTCCGGTCAAAAGCGAACCCGGCGCCTATCAGAGATTCTACGAAGGCATGCTGCGCTGCCTGAAGGACGGCACACCGCCACCGGTGGATGCCGAAGACGCCGTTCGGGGGCTTGAGATCATCGAAGCGGCGCGGCGCTCGGCGGCAGAGCGGCGGGTCGTGACCCTCGCCTAGGCTCTCACGCCGCCGATCCAGGTTTCCCGCACATTCAATGCATCGTCAGCGGCGACGAAATTGGCGCGCAGGCCTTTGGCGATCTCGCCATAGCGGTCGCCCACGCCCAGGAACGACGCAGGTGCGCGGCTGGCCATCGTCACGGCTTCGTGCAGGTCCAATCCCAGAAGGTCCATGGCGTTGCGCACCGCCCGGCTCATATCCATCGCCGAACCGGCCAGGGTGCCGTTCTCATCCATGCAGACGCCATCCTTGATGGTGATGGTGGCGCCCTGCAATTTGAACGTGGTGAGGCCCGTGCCCACATTCGCCAACGCGTCCGTCACCAGCATGAAACGGTCGTGTGGCTTGCATTTGAGCGCCAGCTTCAGCACATCGGGATGGACATGGCGGCCATCGACGATGACGCCGCAATAACTCCGGGCATCCGACAGCGCCGCACCCACCACGCCCGGTTCGCGTCCCGTCAGCGGCGACATGGCGTTGAACAAATGCGTGAACCCGGTGACGCCATACGCCAACGCCTCGCGCATCGTGTCATAGCTGGCATTGGTGTGACCGGCGGCGACGATCACGCCCGCGCCCGCCAGTCGGGCGATCATGTCCGGCGTGGTCATTTCCGGCGCCAATGTCACCAGGGTCTTCGCGGTCTTGAGCGAGGTGAGAAGCGCGAAGGCCGCTTCGTCCAGGGTGCGGAATTTGGCGGCATCATGCACGCCCTTGCGCGCCGGGCTCAGGAACGGACCTTCGATATGGATGCCCAGCACGCCCGGCACGCCTTCCTTGACTGCTGCCCCGACCGCGTCGATGGCGCGCTTCACCTTGCCCAGATCGTCACTGATCAGAGTAGGAAGAAAGCCAGTGGTGCCGAATTTGCGGTGGGCGGCGGCGATCCGGCGGATGGTCCCGACCGATGGATCGTCATTGAACAGCACGCCGCCACCGCCATTGACCTGGGTATCGATGAAGCCGGGCAGCAACAGCGCGCCTTTGAGATCATGGACCGCCAGGCCTTTCAGGCTGGAATCCTCGTCGGTGACGATATCGGCGATCCAGCCATCCTGGATCACCACGGCGTGAGCGGTGAGAATCCCGCCATGCGCCACGATCCGCCCATTGATCAGCGCTTCGTGCATCAGTAAGTCTCCGTCACCTTCTTGAGATGGGGAGGATGGTCTGGGTCGAAGGCGCGGGCGAGTGCCAGTTCCGCCGCCCAGCGATAGAAGCTCTGGATGAACTGGATCGGCGCGACGGCCGCGTCGGCTGCCATGGTGGGAAGTTGCGTGACGCCGGGCGCTTCGCCTCCCGCCATCAGCACGCGCGCACCCGAGGTGGAGAAGTCGCGCGCCAGCGCCTCCATGCCCGCGCGGGTTTCATCATCTTGCGAGAAGATCAGCGCCGGGAGATTTTGCTTCATCAGCGCCATGGGCCCGTGCCGGACTTCCGCACCGCTGAAGGCTTCAGCGTGAAGACCGCAAGTCTCCTTGAATTTGAGCGCCGCTTCCTGTGCCACGGCCAGGCCCAGGCCGCGCCCCAGCACAAACAGATTGGTCGCTGGTGTCAGCAGCTCGACCATAGGGCGCCAATCGAGCTGCCAGGCCTGGCCCAGCTGCGCGGGCAAATTCTTGAAATGAGTCAGCAATGTTGCATTTTCACTCCAGCGCGCCACCAGATGCAGCGAAGCCGCCAGCGCGCATATGTAAGACTTGGTGGCCGCGATGCTGGTTTCTGGTCCGGCGCGCAACGGGATCACATGATCCGCGGCTGCCGCGAGGGGCGAATCCTCGACATTGACCATCGCCATCACCAGCGCGCCGGAGTCTTTCGCGGCGGCAGCGGCCGCCAGAAGATCGGGACTGCGTCCGGATTGCGAAATGACCAGGAACAGGCAGCCATCAAGCTCCTGCCTCACGCCATAGACCGAACTCACTGACGGCGATGCGGACGAGGTGAGAAGCCCCAGCCTGGTCTCGATCAGATAGCGCGCATAGGTGGCGGCATGGTCCGAGCTCCCGCGCGCGCAAGTGAGGACGGCACGGGGATGGAATGCGCGCAATGTGGCGGCGATGTCCGACAGGTGCTGAGAATCTCTGTCCAACTGCGCCTGCACGCACTCCGGCGCTTCCTTCGCCTCCCGGGCCATAGCTGATGTGTTCATGCCTTCATCTTGGACTGTTCTTCAGGTCATTGCCATGAACGTCGCGCGTTACCGGCGGTAGCACAATCCGGCCGTTGATGTCATATTGAAACGGCGAATTTTTGCCGCTGGGCCGATCGTTCAAGGGCGTGACATTGAATAAGACCGATACCGGATCAGGCGGCAGAAATTCCATCGAGACCCTGGTCCTTGTGGCGCCGCTCGACGGCTGGGCTTCGCCCTTGACTGAGGTGCCCGATCCCGTATTCGCCGATCGGATGATGGGCGACGGCCTCGCCATCGATCCCACCGCGTCGCTTCTCAGCGCGCCTTGCGACGGCGAGGTGATGCTGCTGCATGCCGCGCGCCACGCCATCACCTTGCGCGCGGCGAATGGCGCGGAGATCCTGATGCATATCGGGCTCGATACCGTGGGCCTGGGCGGCCAAGGCTTCACGCCGCATGTGCGCCAGGGCGAAAGAGTTACGGCGGGGCAGGCGCTGATCTCGTTCGATCTTGAGACCTTGGGCCAGGCTGCGAAAAGCCTGATCACGCCCATCGTCATCGCCAACGGCGATGATTTCGTCCTCGAATGGCGATTGGAAAACCAAAGCGTGACACGCGGGCGTGAGATCATGCGTCTGCACCGCCTGGGAAGAATCTCTGCGACTGCCGCCAGCGGACAGGAAGTCCGCCGCGATGTGGTGATCCCCTTGGCGCATGGCCTGCATGCCCGCCCCGCCGCCAGGCTGGCCGATCTGGCCAAATCCTTTTCCGCCGATATTGCGATGGAATTCGGCACGCGGCGCGCCAGTCTGCGCAGTCCCGTGGCGATGATGGGCCTTGGCCTTACCAAAGGCGCGTCCATCAGTCTCATTGGCACCGGCGCCGATGCCGATGCCGCGATTGCCGCGATTGCCGCGTTGGTGGAAAGCGGCATGGGCGAGTCGGCGGGGGCAGTCGCGGAGTTCATCGCTGTTGTCACTGCCATGGACGAACCCGGTGTGGTGACTGGCGTGCGTGCTGCGCCGGGACTTGCGTTGGGCAAGGCGCTGCGATTTGCCCGGGATCGGATCGTGGTGGTGGAGCAGGGGCAGGGCGCCGCGCATGAGAGTAAGCGTCTCATCGATGCCATCGCGTCAGTCCGAACCGAGCTCAACGACGCCGTACGCAAGGATCGGTCGGCCATCCTGGCGGCGCATCTGGCTTTCCTGGACGATCCGGAATTGGCGGCCGAGGCCGGACGCCACATCGCCCAAGGGAAAAGCGCGGGCCATGCCTGGTGGACCGCGATCGAAACCCAAATCGCTGTGTTGCAGGGGTTGAAAGAGGCTCGCTTCGTCGAACGTGCCGCCGATCTGATGGATCTGGAACGTCGGGTCCTGATGGCGCTGGGCGATGTGCAGGCCCAGCCTGACATCGCCTTGCCCGAGAACACCATATTGCTGGCGGACGATCTGCTGCCGTCGGAATTTATGGCACTGGATGCGGCGCGTCTGGCGGGCATCGCCCTGGCCAGGGGCGGTCCCACCTCGCATGTCGCGATCCTGGCGGGAACGATGAACATTTCCATGCTGGTGGCATGTGGACCGAAATTGGTTTCGATTCTGGACGGCACAACGCTGCTGCTGGATGCGGACCGGGGCAGGGTCACCATCGATCCTTCGCTGGCTGTGGTGGAAAGCGCCAGTCGCGAAATCGCTGCGCGCCGCCAGGCGCATGACACCGCGCAAACCGTGGCACATCGGTCTTGTCACACCAAAGATGGCGTGCGCATCGAGATCAACGCCAATCTGGGTTCGCACCATGATGCGGTTGTCGCGATGGCTGCGGGCGCCGAGGGCTGCGGCCTGCTCCGAACCGAATTCCTGTTTCTGGATCGCGAAGCCCCGCCCGGCGAGGCCGAACAGGCCGACGCCTATCGCGCGATCGCCAAGACCCTGGAAGGAAAGCCCCTAACGATCCGCACCCTGGATATCGGCGGTGACAAGCCCGCGCCCTATCTGCCGTTTCCGGTGGAGGACAATCCGGCCTTGGGTTTGCGCGGCGTGCGGGTAAGCCTGTGGCGGCCCGATCTTCTGGCGGTTCAGCTGCGCGCTATCCTGCAGGCGATGCCGGCTTCGCAATGCCGGATCATGGTGCCGATGATCGCTAGCCTCGCGGAATTGCGCCAAGTGCGACAGGCGCTGAACCGGGCGCGCGCCGAGCTTGGCATCACCGATTTTGTTTCTCTTGGCGTGATGGTGGAAACCCCGGCGGCGGCGATCACCGCCGATCTGCTGGCGGCGGAAGCCGACTTTCTTTCCATTGGCACCAACGACCTCACCCAATATTGCCTGGCGATGGATCGCGGCAATGCTGGATTGGCCGCCGATTTCGACGCGCTTCATCCGGCTGTGCTGCGCCTGATCGCGGCCACCACGGACGGCGCCGCCCGCCATGGCCGGCCGGTCGGCGTGTGTGGGGGTCTGGCGTCCGATGTGACCGCCGCGCCGATCCTGATCGGCTTGGGCGTGCGCGGCCTGTCTGCTGCGGCCGCGCAAATCCCCGCACTCAAAGCCCGCATCCACGACCTCACGCTCGATCAATGCCGACGCCTCACCGAAAAAGCCTTGGCCGCGTCTTCGGCGGCCGAAGTCCGCGCCCTCGCTCTTTCCATGGGAGAAACATGATGCGTTCCATCCTGGGATGGCTTCAACCTCTGGGCGGCGCATTGCTGCTCCCCATCGCCGTGCTCCCCATCGCCGGCTTGCTGTTGCGGCTGGGCCAGCCCGATCTGTTCAACGTGCCATTCGTGAGCGCGGCAGGTGACGCGATCTTCTCGAATCTGGGTCTCATTTTTTCCATCGGCGTGGCCTTTGGCTTGGCCAAGGACAATAATGGCGCGGCAGGTCTCGCCGGTGCCGTCTGCTTTCTGGTGGCCAGCCAGGGCGCGATCGCGTTGCTGCAGGCGCCGCCCGAAGTGCTGAAGAGCGTGCCCGCGGCCTATCAGGAAGCGGTTCTGGCCAAGTTCAAGAGCGATGCCATCGCACCAAGTGGCGTGCCAATGGGCCTTTTGGCGGGCATCATCGCCGGCTATACCTATAACCGCTTCCACAATCTCAAACTGCCCGAATACCTGGCGTTCTTCGGCGGGCGCCGCTCGGTGCCGATCATCTCGGGCTTCGGCGGCCTGGTGCTGGCGGCGATCTTCGGGCTCACCTGGCAGGGCCTCAATCACGGCATCGACATCGCCAGCCGCACCGTGCTGGCGCACGGCTTGATGGGGCCCTTCCTCTTCGGTGTCTTGAACCGGCTGCTGATTGTGGTGGGGCTGCACCACATCCTGAACAATTTCGTCTATTTCATCCTGGGCACTTATCACGGCGTGTTCGGCGACCTGAACCGCTTTTTCGCAGGCGATCCCACCGCTGGCACCTTCATGACCGGATTTTTCCCCGTGATGATGTTCGGCCTGCCCGCCGCGTGCCTGGCGATGTATCATACCGCACGCCCCGAACGGAAAGCGGCGGTCGGGAGCCTGTTCCTGTCCATGGCGCTTGCCGTCTTCATCACCGGCGTAACCGAGCCGATCGAATTCTCGTTCATTTTCCAGGCGCCTATTCTTTACGCCTTGCACGCGTTGCTCGCCGGGCTGTCGGAAGTGGTGATGAATCTGTTGGGCGTGCATCTGGGCTACACATTTTCCGCGGGCTTAATCGACTATCTGATCAATTTCAAATTGGCGACGCGGCCGCTGCTGCTGATACCGGTGGGCATCGCCTATTTCGCGCTGTATTACGGCGTCTTCCGTTTCACCATCCAATGGTTTGACCTGAAAACACCGGGCCGCGAAGCGCCGGAGGCAGCAACGGCCAAACAGCGAACTGTATCGGGCAGTCGTGAGGAAGGTTTCGTCGCCGCCCTTGGTGGCGCGGCAAATTTGATTTCCATTGATGCCTGCGCCACGCGGCTGAGGCTGATCGTTGCCGATCAATCCAAGGTTAACGAGGCGGCGTTGAAGGCGCTGGGCGCCAGGGGACTGATCCGGCCGTCGGACAAGGCGCTGCAGATCGTGCTGGGGCCGATGGCCGACCAGGTCGCCAGCGACATCCGCGCCGAACTCAAGCGCGTGCCTGCGGCGGCCGATGGCAACCGTCTTTTGGCCAGCCTGGGCGGGAGCACCAATCTGGTCAGCGTGATGGCCCGGGCCAGCCGGTTGCTGGTGGAAGTGAAAGACCCAGCCAAAGTAACGGAAGGTGAATTGCGTGGGCTCGCGCGCGGCGTGGTCCAGACCGGACCCGCGCGCTGGCAGATCATTGTCGGTCCGAACGCCCAGGCCGTGGCCGATGGATTTGCGGCTTGACGACATCGCCGGCCTTCTGACAAGAGACTTGCATGCCCCACATTCTTCTTGAAGTTTGCGTCGACAGTCCTGCCGGTTTCAACGCTGCGGTCGAAGGCGGCGCGGACCGGATCGAGCTTTGTTCTTCCTTGTCGGTGGGCGGGCTGACACCAAGTCCCGGTTTCATGGCGTTCGCCGCCAAGGGCGCGCGTCCTGGCCGGGCGATGATCCGGCCGCGCGTCGGCTCTTATGTTTTCTCGGAAGATGAGATTGACGTGATGCGCCGCGACATCGACGCCGCGCGCAAAGCGGGGCTTGCCGGTGTGGTGATCGGCGCCAATCTTGTCTCCGGCGCGCTCGATGAAAAGGCCACCGCGCGGCTGGCCCAGCATGCATCAGGACTGGAACTGACGCTGCATCGCTCGGTGGATCTGATGCCCCGGCCGCTGGAAGCAGTGGATATCGCAATCGCGCTGGGCTTTCGCACCATCCTCACCTCGGGCGGACAGCTCAAGGCGCCGGATGGCGCGGAGACGGTCGCCGCCATGGTCGCGCGGGCCGGCGATCGTCTGGAAATACTGGGCGGCAGCGGGCTCACTCCCGGCAATGTCGCCGCTTTCATCCGGAAGACGGGCGTGAAAGCCGTTCACGGCTCCTTCAGCGCGCCTTGGCCGGAGATTGACCAGAATCTGGTCCGCTTCGGCTTCATCGGCAACGATGCGCGCGAAACCAGCCGCGCTACCGTCAGCCAAGTGCGCGCAGCGATCGACAGTCTGGGTTGAATTTCAACTGCAGGGCGAATGGCAGCCGATGGTGGCCGCCAGGGACAAATTATAAATCGTCTCAGGATAGTGCGCACGCAGCGCCTTGTCGGCGGCTTCCGCCCGGTGCACGCATTGCGCGAACGCGTTTCCTTGCACGGTCCAACCCTCCTTGGTGTCGCCGCCGCCATGCAGGCGATGGATTTGATAGGTTTTGGACGCCGCGAAGCACGAATCCGCGGAAAGGACCGGGCTGGCGCTGAGCAATCCCAGCAAGGCCGCCACGACAAAAAGATAAAGGCGCGAATTCATCACGCTGTTATAGGCGACGCTCAGCCAAAGGTAAAAGAATAAGCCTCCACGCCGGGATCGAGGAATTGGATGCTGAAGGTGTGGTCGCTGACGCCGCTCTGCTGGCGGATCAGCTGATAAAGCCGTTGGCTGGTGACGGCGCCATCGCCGCCTGCGTCAATATCGACACCGTGATTGTCGCCGGGCGGCTGGCCATCCAGCGTCACTTTGAAGCGTACGGGCTTGCCGCCACTGGCGGGGCCCAGCACCAGATGCAGGTCGCGGGCGTGAAAGCGGAAGTTGATCTTGCCGCCCGCTGTGGCGAGTACGTCTTTTTGTTCACCGATGGTCCAACGCCCGGTAAGGCCCCACTGGTTTGGCTGCAGCGGATAGGGCGTCTGATAATTTGAGACTTGGTCCATAGAGGGAGGCCCCGAAGCAAAATTCTGCCCGCGGCCATAGCCCAGATAAGTCTCAGGGGAATCCATGTCGGATTCATCGGCGGCGGCAAAAGCGCCCTTGGCGTCCGGATTGACGATCCCGCCCGGCACATTCATGTAACCGGCTTCCTTGAGCAGGGTCTGGATCACGCGCTCGGATTTGTCGTATTCGCCTTCGCCGAAATGATGGCCGCGGATGCGGCCTTGCGCGTCCACGAAATAATGCGCCGGCCAATATTCATTGTTGAAGGCCTGCCAGATGGCCAGATTGGAATCGACCGCGACGGGATAGGTGACGCCCAGTGCCGCCACCGCGTTCTTCACATTGGCGACATCTTTCTCGAAGGCGAATTCGGGCGCATGCACGCCCAGCACCACCAGGCCATGATCCTTGTATTTCTGCGCCCAGGCTTCGATGTAGGGCAGCGATCTCAGGCAATTGATGCAAGAGTAAGTCCAGAAATCCACCACCACGACCTTGCCGCGCAAGGACGCGCGGGTGAGCGGCGGCGAATTGAGCCACGCCACCGCGCCATTCAATTCCGGCATCGTGCCTTCGACCGGAAGCGTGCTGCCGGCCACTTGGGTGACATGCCGGGCAGGCGCAGGCCTCAGCATGCCGATCAGGCCTTCCTCGAAGCGCGTGGTGTTGCCCAGCGACAGCCGCGCCAGGAAACCGGTGTCGAGTCCGAAGGCGATCGCCACCACACCTGCCAGCACGGCGACGCCCAGCGCGCGGCGCACCCATTCGCCCGCGCCCAGCGACTGTTTCATCGCCTGGAACAGGCGACCGCCGACCAGCAACGCCAGGCCCAGCGATGTGGCCGCGCCCAGCGCATAGGCCAGCAGAAGCAAACTGGTGTGCACGCTGGCGCCGCCGATGGCCGCGCCCGTCAGCACCAAGCCCAGGATCGGGCCAGCGCACGGCGCCCATAACAATCCGGTGGCGATGCCCAGAAGGAACGAGGCTCCCGCGCCGCCTTGCGCGTCCGCGTCGGCCGACAGGCGATTGCCCAACGCCACCAGCGGACGGGTAAGATAATCGGCCACATGGCGCGAGAGCAGCGTGATGCCGAACAGCGCCAGCAGGACCAGGGCGGCGATGCGGCCATATTGATTGGCGCTCACTGCCCAGCCGCCGCCCACTGCCGCCAGACTGGCCACAGCCGCGAACATCACGCACATGCCCAGCAGCAGGGGCAGGGTGCCGGTGAGGAAAGGCTTGCTGCCCCGGGCGAACACGAAAGGCAGAACCGGCAGGATGCAGGGACTCACAATGGTGAGAATGCCGCCCAGATAAGCCAGCAGAATCAGAGTCATCGCAATATCCCGGTTTGAAGGGGCCAGCCGCGATCTTCGCAGCGATCCCGATGTCCTGCAATTCGCGCCTGGGAACGGAAAGTTACCGGTTGCTTGCTGTCAGATAGGAGTATATTCTCTTATCTGCTCAATCTGATGGAGAAGAAAATGATGCGCCCAATCCTGATCGCATTCCTGGCGATGACGCTTGCCGGGCCGGCCTTGGCGCAAGGCGCTCCGTCGCTGGCTGTTCCCACCACCAAGATATTGGCCATCTCCCATCCCATGGGCGCGCCCATCACCGCGGAGCAGCGCGCCGCCATCATGCCACATGAAGTGCGCGACACGGTCGCGGCTTATCTCTCGGGCAAGATCGACCAATGGTATGTGCAGAGCAACGGACGCGGCGTGGTGTTCATCGTCAACGCCTCGACGCCCGAAGAAGCGAAAGCGATCCTGGAGAAATTCCCCTTGGGTCAGGCCGGGCTGATGGGCTTCGATTATATCCCGCTCGGTCCACTCAGTCCGTTGCGCTATCTCACGGACCAACCCGCCGGGGCTCCGCGCTAGACACGCGAAGCCCGCGGTCGGTTGCGGCTCTCGGGGGCGTTTATAGCCGGCGGTTACCGCTTTACCGCCGGTTCGTTATCCTGTGCGAGCGTCACATCGGCGGCGATTTCCCCTTTGGGGCCTTGGCCGACGCGGAACACCACATGCTGGCCTTCGCGCAATTCGCCGACGTCGCAGCGCCTGAGTGTCTCCATATGGATGAACACGTCCGGCGTGCCCGAGCCGCGCGAAATGAAGCCATAGCCTTTGGAGCGGTTGAACCACTTCACCACGCCGTCGAAGGCAGGTCCGCGAGCCTCGGCCAGATAGCGGGGGGCATGCTCGCCGCTGGCGGGCATGGGCCGGGCGGTGGAATTGTCCACCGAGACGAGGCGGACGGCCTGTTGGCCGCGCGCTCCAGCCACCACCTCACAGACGACGGTGGCGCCTTCCTGGACTGTCCTGAAGCCGGAATGGCGGACACAGACTTGGTGCAGCAGGATATCGTCGCCACCCTGGCAAGGCGTGATGAAGCCGTAACCCTTTGTAAAATCAAACCATTTAACCTGTCCGGTGATTTTTATCGCATTCACTTGGGCAGGCGGGCGCATCGGCACCCGTTCTGAAACCAATATCGCTGAACGATCCATTTCTCGTGCCTATCCGGCCCTCAGGGCCCCCGGTACGCGGCAAATCACTGTTGGAATGACCGTAAGAGGTGGGCCCTAACCCTGTATGTTTTCGCTTAGGAACGGGGCGTTCCAAATACGGAACGGGGGTGAATTCACT
>Ga0182024_10019589_pt1 | contig 12455 bp, 10 predicted proteins | sample P32metaG_FD_120480 | JGI IMG/M metagenome (GOLD analysis project Ga0182024, IMG submission 120480) | Permafrost microbial communities from Stordalen Mire, Sweden - P3-2 metaG (Illumina Assembly) | ecosystem: Environmental > Terrestrial > Soil > Wetlands > Permafrost | place: Sweden: Stordalen... | reverse complement strand
TCGCAGGTATCTGCCAACGGAAGTCTCGGCGCAGTTGCTCGTAGGTCTCGCCGCCCCGTACGTACTGGAAAACGCTCATCAATATGCCCTATCACGCTCCGTTGGTCGAAAACTGCCAATTGCCACGTGTTCCGGTCACCAGTCGGATTTTCGGATCGAAGTGGTCAGCGATTTTGGTCCAGGCTTGGCGCAAGGCGGCGTCAATCCGGCTGGCGTCCACGGAAGAGACATCACCCGCGACGAAATCATGAATGGACCGCCGGCAGGTCAGCATCGCGCCACCCTCGGTGCGTCTCACTTCTGGTACGCATCCAGCCATCGCCTGAATTCCTTCGAAAACGCGAAGGAATTGTTCAAGGCCGGGAGAATCGGATTGCAGATCGACAAAGGCATCGACCAGCCGTGGCAGCCACTGATATACAACGAGGCCCAAGCCGTGCGCGACCGGCTGCATGCCCTCGTCGCCGAACTCGTGAACCACGGTCCAGATCCGGTCGGCTGCCCAAGTGACTGCGTAGTGCCTCATCGCCTTGGATCGTCGGTCTTCGGGCCAGAGCGCTGGGTCGACCGCGGGAGGCTGAAATTTCAGCGTCAAAGGAATCCTTTCACCCGCCTGAACACATGATCGCTCTCCTGGCGGCACGAAGACGCCGGTGTCGAAAAAGTATCCGGCGTCAAACGGATCTCCGTCGGCCATGAAGTGGGTCGCCACAAAGATCAGGCCGTGGTTCCCCAAAAGCTCGCCATTGTTGGCATGCCACCCGCGATAATCGACAATCATGTTCTCGCGCGTATGGATCGCCTGACCGACGGTCGGCGCAGTGTGCTCGCAAGTGTGCGGATAGTAGAACACCCACGCCTTGTCCTTTGACTCCACTGCATACCGTGTCCGCAGGCCGCCAATGGCATTGGAGATGCAGTGATACTTCGCACAGCGCACGGCGTCGGAGTCCTCGGCATCCAGCCCTAGCTTCTTGAGCCCGGAGATGAAGTATTTTTCCTGATGAAATCGCAACATCTTGCCCTGGAGGTCATATGTCCTCGCGTGACCCACGGTTCTTATGGCGCTAAACGTAGTCGCGTGATACCACGAATTAAAAAATTGCGCCGCGAAGTTGCACGCGTCCGCCAAAGGCAGCGAATGATATTTGATGCCACGCCTTGGAAGCGGCGTCTGAAAGTCGAGATTCAATGACATTACAATGTACCCCTTGTTCTCACCAAACTGAACTCAACAATAAGTCAAGACGTCTAAATAACGCCTTGCATTTCCAATGGTGTCTCCGAGGAAATCCGTTCTCAGATCAGCGTGACGACGAAGCGGTGAGCGGAGACGCGCACGTCTTGATATTCGACGCGCTGGTCAGTATAGGGCAGGCATTGTCGAAGGTGCAAGTCGTTCCGGACTCATGGAGGACCAATTTTTAGGGGGTCCGACGCTCGCGAGTCGCAACTCTGATGTCTTGTGGCGTTGACGAAGTTCGCGGAGGAGAACGGCACGATTCGGGTGATTCCTGAGATGGGGCAAGCGACCGGCTGGGCGCACGTCACCGATCGACGATCGTCCGTTCCGGATCCAATGGAGGCGGGCAGCGGGCTCTTGTCTTGCGTCAGTGACAAAGTCCGGTGTGGCCCAGCCGCCAATCGCTCGGCGGCCGAATGAGGATGGACCTGACGCGACCCCGCGCGCGCGGGGTCGTCGAATAAAGTCAGTCTAACGGTCGAAAACCAGCACATGCGGGCGAAGATCGTCAATCATATTGATGTTACAGACAATCGGGTCGTTGCATCCGTGCACTAATCCCGCCATTCATTGACCTGATCCGAAATGCTTGATTAACTTGACTCATTGGACGTTAAACACGACTAGACGGGCGACGCAGTTTCGGTACATCCTCGTCCGGGCTGTAGACTGGGCGGTTATGCAGATTGCTGCATGACAAGGCCAATCGATAAGCACAGGAGTCAGTTTGCATGGCCAGTCGGCACACGGCGGAGGTTCGACGGGCCCTGCATTCCAGGCCGCGCCAGATGCCATTACGTGCACCGTACCGTCGATAAGCACGGTCAAGCGGTCGACTTTCTGGAGCGCCCGAATCGCGGAATTGCTATGGCGCAGGTCCTTTCTCTCAAAGCGCTGGATTCGCGCGCGCCCTGTGGGCTGCCGTAAGTGACCGTGAATGGGCACGTCCCGAGTCGTCGTGCGCCGTGCTTCTCGCAACGCGAGCATCCGATTTGGCTTAACGGGAAAGTCCGGATCTGCCGGTACGTCAACGAGGTTGTTATAGGGACCATCGGGCCATTAAACGTCGAGGCGCTTATATGATAGGCGCCAATTCCTCTGAGAACGCTGCCGTCACACGGGCCGGGATTAATCTAGCTCATCGGGCACGTGAGACGGAGTCCGTGTTTGGTCGTGCTCGAACGCGTCGTGGCTCCTCACTGATGACGGGTTGCGATCACGCGCGCGCCTAACGCCGTCAATTTCAAGTGAGAATGTCATCGATGGCCAAACGGGGCGGGTGGACGCGACTGCGGCGGGGATGGACGTGACCGCCGGACCGGGCGTGGCCTTGTCACGCGAAGAGGAATTTGGGCGGGGCTGGCGCGTGCTGGTAGGTGCAGTCCTCGGCATAGCGACCGGCGCAACGGTCGTCGTTTTCTACACCTTCGGAATCTTTCTCAACGCACTGCAGTCCGCATTCGGGTGGACGCGCGCTGAGCTGTCTGCCGGACTGACGCTGTTCCAGCTTGCGCTTGCAGCCGGATGCCCGATCGTCGGTGCCCTGGTCGATCGAAGCGGCATCCGATCCGTACTGATCGTCGGCATCACGGGAACGACGATCGGGTTCGTGCTACTCGCCACCGCAATGAATTCGCTGGTCGTCTATCTGTCGCTGATGACAGTCACGGGCGCGCTAGCCGCGGCCTGTTCGTCGATCCCCTACACGCGCTTGATCGCCGTTTGGTTTCAACGCGAACGCGGTCTAGCGCTCGGTCTTGCACTGACGGGGACCGGTATCGCGGGCTCGATCGTGCCGTTCATCATCTCGAAGACGGTCGCTGCGCATGGCTGGCGAAGCGGCTACCTCGCTCTTGCGGCACTTCTGCTGATCACGATGCCGTTCATCCTGTGGCTGCTGCGCGAGGCGACGGTCGGTCGGATGGCATCGGTCAGCTCCCGCACCGTATCCAGCCGAATGACTCTGGCGACGGTCATCAGGCGCGGGGTTTTCTGGCAACTCGGAACCGCTGTTGTGCTGCAAGCGCTTGCTGTGCCAGGGCTCGCCGTGCATTTCGTTCCAATGCTAACCGACGCGGGCACCAGTCGTGAACGCGCGGCCGCGATCGCCGGACTCATTGGGCTGTCGGTCGTTGCGGGCCGAGTATTGGTCGGTCGGCTGTTCGATTGGTTGTTTGCTCCCCGCGTTGCGGCCGTTGTGCTGGTCTTGACGACGATTGGCTGGTGGCCTCTTGCCGAAGGCACACCGGGCGGGTCCTACATCGCCGCAATAGCAATCGGCTTTTCCGTGGGTGCCGAGATCGACATTCTGAGCTACCTGACGGCGCGCTATTTCGGGGTCGCCGCGTACGGCCGAGTGTACGGCGTGTTGTATGGCGCTATGTTGATTGGTTCGGCTTCGAGCTCGTTCTGGGTCGGAGCAGCGTACGATCATTTTGGCAGCTACCGGCCCGCACTCGTGGCCGCGACGGTGATCATGGCAATCGCGACATCGTTACTCGTAGCGTTGCCGCGCTTCGAGGGAGAACAGGGAGAGTCTAGGCCCGGTGGCGGATTGCTTAGATAAGGCCGCCGACGCGGGATGACCACGCCTTGTCGCGCTCCTTCCGCTCGGGAGCGGGCCATGTGTCCACGATCTAGCGACGAGCTGCGTCAGCGCGACGGCCGGAAGTGACAGCTCGTTGCACACGCGACCCACAACGAACGGCCATATGGTCGTGGAGTAGAAAACAATGTGAAAGATCGCTTGCGAGGAAGCCTTCCCTGAGATCCCATAGGAGTTCAATCTGGCCGATCACCGTACCAGAGGTTCAGATGATCGATGCGGATACCGCGATGGAATACGCGAAGATGATCAACCGCCGGCTGACGCAGGCGATTGCGTGCTACCCGATGCGGCTGCTGCGTTGGCTAATCCGAAATTAATCGAAGACGAAGGCCTCCTCCCGCTACGCGCAATCAAAATGGGATGCTACCTTCTGGGTCGGACGCCCGCTCGCCTGTCGGCACACCATGGGTCGGAAATGCACGAGGATTTGGACTTATGATCGGCGTGGAACATGCCGCGGATCGCTGGACAAAGGGTTAGATTCCAGCTCACTGCAATTCGCCGAGGTTCGTACTGTCTTGTCACGCTATCTTCGCGAATGGCGTCCTGAATTTGCTGAGCGTCGGTAACATCCGCCTAGACGGTAAGCATACGGCGGCCGTCATCGACCACTTCGTTGCCGACTCTTTGCGCCGCGCCTTGCCAGCCGAATCGTCACCGCCCGGCCAATGCCAGACGTTGCGCCGGTGAGGAGCAGACCGTTTCCGTGTCTGCGCATTTATAAACGTCGATGATCGTTAGAATTGTAAAGGTCAGCATCGTAAGCATCGTGCCGCACAGATCTGCTGTCTGGTGTTCGGGAATAATTGCAAGCATTGCGATAAGTGCGGATGAATTGTAGAGCGATCGAGCCGGCGCCTGTGCGGTGAATGAACGAAAAAATTCAGAATCGAGATCAAGTCCAGTGCGACTCGCTAGAGCGCGCGACTACGCGGTCCCGGGATCGCGCTTGACCGCACAATCCGCAGCGCAATCGAGCGCAATTTCGCGCTGAACCTCGGCCGTATGTTCGCCGAGACGAGGGGATGGCCGTGGGCGTGCCAGGTGGGCACGCGAGAACCGGATCGGTGCCCGCACGCCGGGAACGCTGCCACCGACCACCCACGCGGCCTCGATGTCGAAACGCATTCCGCGGAATATAATCTGGGGGTCGGCAAATACGTCGCGGAGCGAGTTGATTGGTCCCGCCGGAACATCCGCCCGCTCGAGTTGCCGCAATAACTCGTCGCACTTGTGCTGCTGGAACGCACGGCTGAGCAATTCGATAAGCTCGGCCCGATGCTGGACTCGGGCGAGGTTCGTTCCAAAGCGGACGTCGTCCGCTAAGTCGGGTTCGCCGAGAATCGCGCACAAGCGGCGGAACTGAGCATCGTTGCCCACCGCCAACATAATGTGCCCGTCGCGCGCGGCAAACACCTGATAAGGCACGATGTTGGGATGCGCGGTGCCAAGTCGCTTCGGAACATCCCCAGATACGAGGTAATTCAGGTTCTGATTAGCCAATACGCCGACCATCGCATCCAGCAGTGACATGTCGATGTGCTGCCCAATTCCAGTACGCTCGCGCTGAGCCAGCGCGGCCTGAATCGCTATCACACCGTACAGTCCCGTAAAAATATCCGCGAATGCGACGCCCATTTTTTGCGGTCCGCCGTCGGACTCGCCGGTGAGATCCATGATTCCGCTCATAGCCTGGATCATCGCATCATAGCCAGCTCGGCCGGCATAGGGCCCGGTTTGCCCGAAACCCGTGACTGAGCAATACACGAGTCTCGGAATCTGAGCGTATAACGATTCGTAGTCGAGACCGTACTTGGCTAACCCAGCAACTTTGAAGTTCTCGATCAGCACGTCCGATCGCCGAGCGAGCGCCCGGACAAAGTCCCGGCCCGGCGCCGAACGCAGGTCAGCCACAACGGAGCGCTTCCCGCGGTTGCAGGCGTGGAAATAGGCTGCATCTCCGTAGTTTCCGTCAGCAAGCTTTATGAACGGCGGTCCCCAGCGCCGAGTATCGTCACCCTCCGGTGCTTCCACCTTGATGACGTCCGCGCCCAGATCGGCAAGCGTTTGGCCGATCCATGGGCCTGCGAGAATTCGCGCGAGTTCGAGCACGCGCAAGCCGGAGAGCGGTGGATCTTCGCCGCTCACCGTTTGACCGTGCGGTACGCCATCGCGTTCGGCCACCGGCGATGTATAAGCCCGTGTCTGCGACGGATCTCAAGCAGATGCGCACTCACGTCAAACTCATTCTTTGCATTACGACGCATGTACTCTCCATTGTGCCCATAAAGAGCACGGGCCGCCTGATGTCGTGGATAGCCCCTGCGCCGACGTCAGGAGCGCTGGGTCAGCCTTGCAGTGATAGCTTGCCCTAGCCCATCGCTCAGACCCGAGCACTGCCGAGCGACCCGGCGCGTTCTTTCCCATTGCGGACTGGAGTGGGGCCTGGCATGCCTTAATTTTCACGATCAGACAATGACCGTGACTACCACGAGCGCGGTTCAAGTTGGTCAGGCGCTGAATTCGACCTCCATGGAAAATGGCGTCACTACGAGTCGCAGCTCGTTCCCTTGCGCGCACATTTTGAGGTGAATGGAATCGCCGTCGATTGAAATCACTCATTGTTACGTCTGTTTCAGTATTGTACGCGCGGCGACGGAACGTGGGTCGTCCGATGGGCGTGCGTTATGTTGCCGGAATAGCGAGTCTCCTCGTGTCTATCTGCGTGAAGTGACGGCAGCACGTTCAGACCGCCGGGGTTCCCTCGCGCTCGCCGTCCTTGGGCTGATGGCTAAGTACTAGTCAGCGCGGGTCGGGTAGGGCCGGATCTGACACAGCGACCGGCAGACAAACTTCGAGGAGCTTCTCCCGTACTCTCTGTGGGAGAGGGCGAGATTTACCGATTTTCGGGTCCAAGTTCACATACGCCGTCGAAGCTGACAGAAGCCGTTGCGAATCGGTACACCGGCAGATCTCAAAAGAGAGCGTAAAGCTGCTCAAACCCACCCGAATCGGATGGACTGAGATACTGATTTCTTCCTCTACGCGCGCCGGTTGGTGAAACTCGAGTGTCGTTGTGACCAATGAAGGATCACAACCTTCTGCCACCAAAGCTAGATAGTCCCAGCCCAGGAAGCGGAAGTATTCGGTCATCGCCACATCGAGATACTCTAGATACCGGGCGTGATAGACAATGCCCTGCTGGTCTGTCTCGTGATAGCGGACACGCAGGTAATGACGAAACGGTGCAGATTGCGTTCGAACAGGATCCATTGCCCCGTGCTCCGAGGCCGGCCTCTAGCCTGCCGTTGAATTGAGGACAGCACCAACCGCCAGAGCGATGCTGAGATACATCATGCATTCTTGGTTTACGAGGTGTCAATCCGAGCAGTGCGATTGCCTGTCAACAGGCGTCGAACTCGCGCGGTCCTGTGGAGTGCGTATAGAGATCAGTGGAGCACGATAACGGCAATCAATATCTTCGATTCGCTGCCCTGGTTTCATATGGAAAGTATGCCTCTCATACCATCCGACAGCATTTAGCGCATTGCTCGCCCCAATATTAGCTACGGAAAACGCCTGCACGACATCGTTGCTACTTTTGGTGGGATCCTCGGCTGACACTTGGCGTGTAGTTCGTCGCCATTTATCAACTCGGCAATTTGTCGCGCATTCTTGAAGTCGGAATAGGCCGAGAGTGTGTAAAAACTCTTGAGCTACCGATGGTGCAGTGCATTTTTGGGCATCGAATTGCCGAATACAAGATCAATGTTCTGCCGGGACGCGCCTTGAAACTAGATTTTGAAAGCGACGTAAGTCAATGATATTTAAGACTGCCCGGGGCCGGAATCCCTCTCACAATTTATGGCTTGTTTTATAGGCTTTTAAGCATCTGGAAAAAAGATATCCGGTTAGTATCCCGGCCTCGCTTCCGCTTAAGCCGCAAGCAGTTTGCCGTGGTTTTTGGAACGGACCCCATGCCGGTTCAATGCCGCGTTTCGGCATGGCATCCGCAAGCCATGGTAATGATCTATCCCGGAACCTAACGGCCGGTATGACGCCCCGGCCGGTGTGCGCGGGCCATCATACGGGGCAGTCGGTGCAGCGCCACGCGACAGCGTAGCAAGCACGTGCGCGTCGGCCGCGATCACGCTAAAACCCTGCGGCGCTCATGGCTTTGGTGACATCGCCCCGCAGGAGAATGTTTGGCCGTTCGCAACTTTCGTTGGTGCGTCGTTATCGCAGTCGCTACCGGCCCTGTATACCCCGGTGAGGACTCCCGCATTTGGCGTCCTTAGATTCGGTGCGCCGAGCGGCATGACCACTAATACGTATACTTCGCCCGTGTAGTTATCTTTGCCGCCTAAAGATTTTACCGGCATGGGGACGCAGACTGCCTTATCGATCCCCATAGCGGACCTTGTTCGCTCGGAATCTAGTGCCAGAATCCAAGCCTGCTGCTGTTGATAGCAGCCTTGGACTGATGCGTAAACCCCATTAAGGGTTCCGACATTTGGCGAGCCGGTGAGTAGTAGCCATAAAACATAAACAGTCTTCATTTCGATCTACCCTTCCTTGGGTGCTTCGCCGCGCGATTCTTCGCGGCTTTAGGGACTCTTAATTCGAGTAAATGGTTCTCGCACTGTTGATGCATCTCGGCCGCGATGTGCTCAAATTCGTCAAGATTGAGGCGCTCCGACCCAATATGCCAACGCTGGCTCCAAGTTCCCAATATGCGGTCGCCTTCGCCTGCTACAAAGGGCGGGACGGCGTGCACGGGATTAAAGGCAAATTCGCCGTGCGCGACCGCCTTGTTTCGCAAAACTATTACGCGTTCATGCAGTTTTCGTTGCTTTCCCTTGAACGGGATCAAATTGGGAGAAAGTCGTGGAGCCGCCTGCGCATTTTTGTCTCGCTCGTTGTTTGAGAACGGGCGCGCATAGGAAATTACAGCGGCAATTAGAAGCGCCTCGTACTCCGTACTCGCAGTATCATATGGCCGCGCAGTTTTTATGAATCGCAGCGCCCTCGCGAAATCGTCACGCGAAATCTGGGTACGATTGAACTGCTTGATTGGCGGCAAAAGAGGTAAATTCACGGGGCATACTACTTGTGCCGTCACCCTAGCGCCATTCGTGAAGAGTCCACGATGCGGCGCTGCAGCATGGGCGCATGGAACGGCTACAGCGTCGCCGGTGATAAGCTGCAGGCACAGGGAGGGCCAAAGGACCACATGAACCACAGCTGTCCGATCACGCTTGCCATTGTCGTCGCGTTGCTCTTTGCACTCAATAGCTGCGCAACCGTGTCCGACATTGACACCAGCAACAAAGATCCGGCCTGCGCTGCCACGTGCTCAACCAACTATAACGACTGCGTCAAGGCGTTTACGTTGTACCCGATAATCGCACAACACGAGTGCGCCGGTTCGCTGCACGCCTGCGCTACGGCATGCCCGGCGAAAGGCGCGGTCGGCACACCTCAAACGACGGAAGAGAAACTGAAGGATTTGAAACGCCTACACGACGCTGGGCTTATAAGCGACGATGTGTACTCTGAACGTCAACAGGCCATCCTGTCCACGCGGTAGCGTCGCCAAGGGATAGACGGCGCGTGGCATATTCTGGCGATGACAAAATAGCAGCCCATGAGCGCCACTGACTCGACCGCATTTCCGTGGGCAATCGTTATCAGCCCGTCGCGATTGACTTTACCAACATGATTACGGTTGCGCTCATGGAGGGGGATGAAAACTCCCGAGCAGCATTGATCAAAGCCTCCACGGCGCAAGAGCATCTCGACTACCGGCGTGTCGCAATTGGTTTAGCGGCGTGGGGAGACGAGCTGATGCAATATCTCTTTTACTTTCGTCGATTAATTGATATCAGCCAACCGCTGGATGTTCGTTGGCTTAATGGGTACCGTCTGCTTGAATGGCACTTCGTCGCGGCGCGTACGAAGCTGGCGCGGTGTAAACAATGGCAGGAGTTTATGAGTCGGTTTGAAGATGTGCTGCGCCCGTTCGCGCGGGCCGGGCAAACCCTATGGGGCATGTTTGAAGAGACTCGTGCACTCGCCGCCCACGCAGGAATTGACGAACGCTCAGACAAAGAGCGCGCGGCAGACCCACGCAATCTTCTCGAAAAAACGTTTCGCGTCCTAGAAGACATGGTCATCACTGCGATTAACGAGCATCCGGCCAAGGTCAATAGCCCAATAAAGCTTGCACGGCCTCCTCAATTAACCGCGCCCCCGAGCCGCGCGCCTTGATCCTGCGGCGCGGCACTCCATGATGAGCCGGGGAGCGTGCAGTTGACTCCGGGTCGCAACGGCGTACAAGAACGAATTAGTTAGACGCGATAGCCGCCACAGTGGCTATCGGCCAACGGTGAGCCAGGGAACTCGCCGTCAGAGAACGGCAAGAACGAATTAAGTTAACACGAATATTGGGGAATCAACGCCATGAAAACTCTCTATCAGTCTTTATTACTCGCGGTGGGTGGGCTCGTGCTTGCAGAAACGGGTTTCGCTCAAGTGCCATCTTCGAATGACACGAGCGACGGCAACAACAACACGGGAATGGGGTCTGGTGCGCTTGGCGGGCCGGCCCCCACCAACGGCGGTTTTAGCAACACTGCCTCCGGGTACCGGGCGCTCTATTCCAACACATCCGGCACTTCCAATGCCGCCTCTGGGTTCGGTGCGCTCTATTACAACACGACCGGAAATTACAACACCGCTTTTGGGACCGCCGCGCTCTATTCCAATACGACCGGCTCCAACAATGCCGCGTCCGGGTACGACGCGCTCTATTTCAACACGACCGGCAACGACAACACGGCCTCCGGCTACGAGGCGCTCTTGTCCAACACGACCGGCGGCAATAACACCGCCTCCGGGTGGAGCGCGCTCTATTCCAACACGACCGGCGGCAATAACACCGCCTCCGGGTGGAGCGCGCTCTATTCCAACACGACCGGCAACGCCAACACCGCCTCCGGGCTCCAAGCGCTCTATTCCAACACGACCGGCGGCAATAACACCGCCTCCGGGGTCGGGGCGCTCTATTCCAACAGCACCGGCGGCAACAACACGGCCTCCGGTTTCTGGGCTCTCTATTCCAACACGACCGGCAGCTACAGCACGGCCTCCGGCTACGAGGCGCTCTTTTCCAACACGACCGGCACCTACAACACTGCCTCGGGGTACGAGGCGCTCTATGCCAACACGACGGGCAGCGCCAATACCGCCTCTGGGCCCTATGCACTCCATTCCAACACGACGGGCGGCTACAACTCCGCCTTTGGCACGAATGCGCTCGATTTCAACACGAGCGGCGCCGACAACACCGCCTCTGGAGCCGACGCGCTCTTTGAGAACACGAGCGGTAGCTACAACACTGCCTCTGGAACGAGCGCGCTGCAGGCCAACACGACCGGTACCAACAACACCGCCTCGGGTGCCTTCGCGCTCCAGACGAACACGACCGGCAGCTATAACACCGCTTCGGGCTATGAGGCGCTTATCTCCAATTCGACGGCTGACTACAACACGGCCTTCGGGTACGAAGCGCTCTATTCCAATACGGGCGGCAACTATAACAACGCCTCGGGGTACTTTGCGCTGCATGACAACACGACCGGCGCGCAGAACAGCGCCTCCGGGGTACAGGCGCTTTTTGGCAACAAGACGGGCAATTTCAACACCGCCTCCGGTACCGACGCGCTCTATTCCAACACTTCGGGCTCCACCAATATTGCCGTCGGGTATAAGGCGGGCTACAACCTCAACACTGGCAGCAACAATATCGATATTGGCAATATGGGGGTCGCGGCGGAGGGCAATACGATTCGCATCGGCTCCACCCAAACAGTCACGTACATCGCTGGTATCGCCGGCGCTTCGGTCACGGGCAGCGCGGTCGTCGTCTCCTCCACCGGGCAGCTCGGCGTCACTGTCTCCTCGGAGCGCTTCAAGACGGCCATTGCGCCCATGGGATCGGACACGGCAAAGTTGGAACAGTTGCGACCGGTGAGCTTTAAGCTCAAGAGCGATGCTAAAGGCACGCGCCAATACGGCCTCATCGCGGAAGAAGTGGCAAAGGTTTACCCAGAGCTGGTGATACGCGACGCTTCGGGCAGGATTGACGGGGTTCGTTACGACGAACTTGCGCCGATGCTGTTGAATGAACTGCAGAAGCAGCAGCAAAAGAACGCTGCCCAAGACGCCGAAATTCACGCTCTGAAGCAGCAGCTGACACAAGTATTCGCAGCCCTGGTGAAACTACAAGGCAAAGATGAACGTGTCGCGCAGCGTTGAAGGATCAATAACCCCCACCGCTGAGCCGCGCGCCCTGATCCTGCGGCGCGGCACTCATGATGGGCCGGGATCAGCGTGCAGTTGACTCGCGCCCGCAACGGCGTACAAGAACAGATCAATTGAGCGCGATAGCTGCCCAACTGCTATCGGCCAACGGTGAGCCCCTGGGAACTTGCCGCAAGAGAATTTCAACAACAGATTAAGATCTTATCCGTAAATAATATGTTACACTGTTTTCCCGTCGACGGCCAAGTGCGCGCAACGGAGAAGGCTAGTGCCGAAGGC
>Ga0182024_10019588_pt1 | contig 12455 bp, 10 predicted proteins | sample P32metaG_FD_120480 | JGI IMG/M metagenome (GOLD analysis project Ga0182024, IMG submission 120480) | Permafrost microbial communities from Stordalen Mire, Sweden - P3-2 metaG (Illumina Assembly) | ecosystem: Environmental > Terrestrial > Soil > Wetlands > Permafrost | place: Sweden: Stordalen... | reverse complement strand
CGTGCGTCAGTGGGCCGGATACAGGGGCCATGGGCGTACATCTTGTGCTGCCTTCGCGCCTCAAGTCGGGCGTGCTGAAGCCGGAGGAACCGGAAGCTCTCATTTATGAGCCGATGGCAAATGGGGCAATGCGCCTCGTCGGGGTCGAATTCATCGTCCTCGAGACTGTTTGGGCAAAAAACAATCCGGGCGGCGGCGTGCCGGCTCTGGACGGGAACCTGCTGAATTACATCGCCGCCCCGAATCGCTACGGTCTGCCGGCGTTCTACGAAATGCATGTCTGGGCGTGGGAGAACAACCCGAAGGGAAGCTATGCCGACTGGAACACACACGTCACCTGCGACCACCAGCCGATCACTTGAGCCGCCGAGACGCCTTCGATATCAAAGACTGCTTTTTTCTGGGAGAAAAACTATGAAATACCTGATTTCACTACTGTGCTTCCTGTTTGTTGCTTCCGCATTCGCTGCAGAGCCGGCTGCACAGCCCGGAGCCTCACCGGCGAAGAGCCCGGTGCACCGCTACCTCATCGAGCGCACTTTCCCGGCAGGTGCGCTCAAGGGACTCGACGCCGCCACCAAGAAGAAGGTGAACGCGAACAACGCGTCGGTCGGCGTGCGCTGGGTTGAGTCCTATGCGAATGCCGACGAGACGAAGACATTCTGCGTCTACGAGGCGCCCAGCGAGGATGCGGTCCGCAAGGCGGCAGAACTCAACAAATTGCCTGTCGACAGCATTACCGAGGTGCCTGTGACGCTGACGCCCAGGTAAGCATCACCGGACGCTGCGAACCGCATGCGCATCGAGCTACTCAGCCAAGCTCATGGCGCACCATTTGACGTTGGCTGTAAAATCAGGCTTGCTGGCAGCGAGTGTCTTTTCCAGAGGGACCGTCAATGCCGATACTTCGCGAGTGGCGTGCTGAAATTCGGCGCCCAAAGAAGGCCGCCTATGTAGAGTACGTCCGCACGACCGGTATAGCAGGCTATAGGGGCACACCAGGAAACCTTGGTGCCACCGTCGCCGTGCGAGATCTCGACGCGGATCGCAGTGAAATCGTCACTTTGAGCTGGTGGACGTCGTTGGACGCCATTCGTGCATTCGCAGGCGACCCTGTAGACCAGGCTCGCTACTATCCGGCGGACGTCGAGTATCTTCTTACGCGCCCGGCAACTGTACTTCACTACGAATCCTCAGAACTTTATTCGTCGGCGACTGCGGAGTGATCGGCGCAAGTTCCGTGTTCCGAAGCACGTGCCCATCCGGGACCCCTGGATGTTCAAACGTGTCGGTGTCCATTTGCATGCCAAGACACTCCATGACGGCGCGCGATCGGGCGTTGGAGGGCACAGTAAACGATACAATTTCTCGTAACCCTAGTGCCTCGAAGCCAATATGCAATGCGCCTCGTGCGGCTTCAGTGGCAAACCCTTGACGCCAATACGCTTGCGCTAATCTCCACAGTATCTCTACGCAAGGCGATACTGGCAGGTCATCCCGTGGGATGTTCAGCCCTACACAGCCAATGAGTTACCCGTTTCCTTGATCTCGGTCGCCCATGCCCCCCACCCGCGCTCCGCTGGTGAATAACGTTGGGCGACCGCGGATTGGAAACCAAAGTGGAAACTGTCACCGCAGCCTCGGCGTTCCTATTTAGGGATTACGCCCCATGCGGGCGAACCTCCGAACCGAGACACTGATTCCCGACTGCGGCGTCCAGCGCAATACGGACCTCGCGCCTAACCACTACTTAAGGAGTCACTTGCATGAACACTTGCCACTTGAAGCCTTTTTCGCTCATGTTTGCTGCGGCATCGATCCTGGCGCCGATTGCCGGGATTTGCGCAGAAGCCGCCCCGCAAGTCCGGGTTGCCATCGCGGACGTGAGCCTCTCCGGCCCGCAAGGCATTTCGACCCTTTACGCTCGGCTGCGGCGGGCGGCTGGCGAGGTCTGCGGCCACGAGCCGCAGATTCGCGAGCTCGCCCAACACGCTGTCTGGTCCAAATGCGTCGAGACGGCGCTAGACGGGGCAGTTTTGCAGGTGCCCTCGATCGGCCTGGCCGCTTTACACGCAAAGCACGTCGGAAGGACATCGCTGCTGCTGGCAGCAACGAGCGCTCCGGAGACGCGCTGAAGGCAGCGGAACTCGTCCGGCCAGAGACGCCGGACGGGTTCGGGCGTGCGGAATCGAGAGTGGGGAGGCACACTATAACGATGGCGTCCATAAGGGAGAGTTCACGCGCTCCGTTGTTCGAGCGCGAAACTGCGTTGCGCATTCTCAGCAACGCACTCGACCTTGCCTCTAAGGGGCAGGGGTCGGTCGTGTCGGTCGTGGGCGAGGCCGGTCTGGGAAAAACCGCGCTCGTCAGCGCATTTTGTCGGCGGCAGCGTGGGGTTAGCGTGCTACGTGGTCTGTGTGACGCGCTGTCTACGCCCCGACCTTTGGGCCCGATCCGTGACGTTGCGCGCGATGTCGGCGGTGCGCTAGAAAAGAGCTTTGCCGCCGGTCGCGATGCAGTTTTCGACGCGCTGCTGGCGCTAATCTCGGCGGATAAAGTGACGATCCTCGTCGTCGAGGATGTGCACTGGGCCGATGAGGCGACGCTCGACCTAATCCGGTTTCTGGGGCGCCGGCTGCGCGAGTGCCGGTGCCTGCTCATACTCACCACGCGCCGCCAGGATTCAGCCACCCGCCGCAGTCTCACCCACATCCTCGGTGCTCTGCCAACGGGCGCCGTGCAATCCATCAGCCTTGAGCCGCTATCGCCAGGCGCCGTGGAGGCCTGGGCGGCCTCGCTTGATCGCTCAGCTGAGAGCTTGCACATCATGACCGGCGGCAACCCGTTCTTCGTCTCGGAGCTGCTGCAATCGAAGGGCAAAACGCTTCCCGGGTCGGTGCGTGACGCTGTGCTCGCCAGCGTAGCCGACCTGACGGCGAGTGGTCGCGAGGTGCTCGATCAATGCTCGGTCGTTCCTGGGGAAATCGATGCCTGGTTGGTCGAATCGTTATGGCCGGCCCCGGCCTCGGGAGTGACGGATTGCCTCGACGCCGGCATCCTCGTGATGTCCAGAGCACAGCTCTGGTTTCGCCACGAGTTGGCTCGCCGCGCTCTGCTCGAGGCCCTGGCTCCCGGGCAGACGCGGCGATGTCACGAGCGGGTGCTTGAATGTCTCCTCGCAACTCGCCCCGAACAGCACCTCGGTCGCATAGTGCACCACGCCGCCGCAGCCGGACGCGCGGAACTCGTCACCCGCTACGGCGTCGATGCAGCGCGCGAAGCCGCAGTGGTCGGTGCTCACCGGGAAGCGGCGTCGCACTGGGCGCGCACCCTTGAGTATGGAGCGCTCTTGTCGGATGAGAAACGGGCGGAGTTCAGCGAGGCGTACGCCTATGAGCTCTACCTCACCGGGCAAATAGCGGAGGCGCAAACCATGCGCGAACGTGCGCTCGAACTGTGGGTCGGCCTACAGGACCGGGTGCGCGCGGGAGACAATATGCGTTGGCTATCGCGTATCGCGTGGTCGATGGGCGACCGACCCCGAGCGGCGGATCTAGCGGACAGGGCGGTGGCACGACTCGAGCAGGGTCCTGCGTGCCGCGAGCTTGCGTACGCTCTTAGTAACCGCTCGATGCTCGCGATGCTGGCCGGGAACACCAGGGAAGCTTTGTCGCATGGAGCCCAGGCGCTCGAGCTCGCCCAGCGGCTCGGCGACTGGGAAATCGTGTCGCACGCCCTCAACAGTATTGGCACCGCCAAGGCGGGCGCGGGCGATGAGGCCGGTTGGGCCGATCTGGAGGCGAGCCTTGCGGTTGCCATGCAGCACAATCTAACCGAGCAGGCGGGCCGTGCATTTACCAATATTGCATCTCGACGCGTCGACGCCCGCGACCACGCGCGTTCCGAACAGATCTTTGATCAGGGCATCGCTTTCTGCGAACGTCTCGATCTTGATTATCCGGGCCTGTATCTACACGCGCTGCAGGCGCGGTCGTGCCTCGACCGCGGCGAGTGGGATCGCGCTCAAGTCGGCTCCGCAGCATTGCTAGAACTGGCGGATCTGCCGGCGATATCGCGGATTCCGGCGCTGGTCGTTGCTGCACAGGTGAAAATCCGCCGCGGACAACACAGTGGCCTTGCGCTGCTGGAACAGGCATTTGAGCTGGCTAGAGATACCGGAGAGATCCAGCGGCTCGGTCCGATCGCCGCGACGGCGGCCGAAGCCACATGGCTCGGACTAGTGCCCCCGGAATACGGGCGGCCGCGAGCCGAGGTGCTGGATGCTGCCGCTGCGAACCTTGGCGAGCACTGGTTCTCGGACCAGTTTGCGTTCTGGACCTGGCGTGCATTCGGAACTCCTGCCATCGCACCGCGCGGAGCAACGCCTTATGCTCAGCATATACAGGGCAATCCGCGCGGCGCTGCGGAGACTTGGGCGGCACTCGGCTGTCCCTACGAGCGGGCAATAGCGCTGCTTGACTTGGCTGATTCGCAGGCGATGAGCGACGCACTCGAGTTGGTGGAGGGACTTGGAGCAACGCCCCTCATTCAGCGTGTGCGCCGCAAGGGCCGCCCGGGAACGGCGGCAGGCTCGCAGAGCCCGAGTACCTCGTGCAATGGAGATCTAACGCCGCGGCAGCATGAGATTTTAATCCTATTGAGCGAGGGTCTAACGAATGAGGCAATCAGCCGGCGGCTTTTCCTGTCTCCCAAAACCGTCGGGCACCACGTCGAAGCAATCCTGGAGCGGCTTGCGGCAAAATCCCGCACCGAGGCGGTATTTGTCGCACGCCAGCGGGGTCTGTTGATCGAGTAAGACGACGCCGTGAGGAGCCGCATCGGGTGAGCGGGGACGACCAACGCGTACTCTCGACCCGAAGCCGCCTATAGCGAGTGTCGGCTTCACGGCGACGTAGCGGACGCCTTACCTAGTCCCAGGGAGTTAAGCCGGCGCCTTAACCATCACGTCCGCACTAACGATGATAGATCGCATGGGGAAAGATCCCTTGAGAGAAATAGTTTGCGAGCACTCCGGCGAACGCAATCCCGACCGCAAGCAACATCCACCTGAATCGAAGCCACGTTGAGCGAGCAGCAGAGAGTTGCGCTACCAGGTCAACCACATATGCAGCACAGTAGGCGACGTTAGCCAAGACCGCCAATACGAATAGCCACTGAATCGAAACTAAGTTCAACCCGGATCGTGAACTCGGCAAGTAGGCAATGAAAACCGCGCCAACAACGGCGCTGAGCGCCAAATTGTATATGACGCGCCGCCACTCCCAATAGCGAATGGCATCAGATAGCGCTGCACGGAATGTGATATCAGTCATCGCGCCCGAACGTCTCAGTTGCGCGGCCGCGAACCGAGGCATGACGCGCGCAGTCGCGGTGATGCAGAATCCGCGGCCTGACAAGGCGATACAAATCGATCAACCCTGCCTCTACACACACCAGGAAAGTCAGAAAGGCGAGTGCGCCTGCGAGATACACCAGTCCTACAGCCAACTGAAATCCCCATGAATGAGTATAGTAGTCACCGGGTACCGGACCGGCCATGAAGGCTCGTGTCCGCGGGTAGAACCATGAGATGAACGCGGCAATAAGAACCGCGTACTGAACCACCACCAAAACCTTAAAACCGCGCATCTTCAACTCGGTGGGCCTAACTATGTAGGGGACGAATGTCGCATAAGCGGAACGAAGACATCCAGTGGCATATAGGCTCCCTGCAATCCGCCTCGGCTCTATTAACCGTAATGTTAGTTTATCGCAGCAGGCGAATGGCTGCTTCGTGTCAGGCCTTCGAGTGTGCTGTACTTCCGCTGTTGGCCGCGAGTTGCCGGTCGTGCACAAGGGTCCCCGCTCTGCGGAGCAATTCGGTGCCAACTGTTGAGTCTCGCCACGGTTGGGTTAATCTAATGGTTTAACTCTTCGAGAAGTCAATTGTGAGCGTCGAAAGGTTCAGCGTTTGCCCCCTCGATTGCCCGGACACTTGCAGTCTTGCCGTGACGATCGAAGACGATCGGGTGGTTGGTGTGCGCGGCTCGAAGGTGAATCCAATCACCCACGGCGCCGTCTGCACGAAAGTCGCCAAACACTATCCCGAATTCGTTCATGGTCCGAACCGCTTGCGCCACCCCTTGAAGCGCATTGGTCGAAAAGGCGACGGTCAGTTCGAGCGGATATCCTGGGAGGAGGCGCTCGATATCATTCATGATCGCGTCGGCGCTCTGGTTGAGCGCCACGGAAGCCAGGCCGTGCTGCCGCTCAATTACGCCGGGCCGCACGGAATGCTGGCGGGCGATTCCATGTCGCTGCGCTTCTTTCACAAACTCGGCGCCTCGCTACTGCTTCGCAACCCGCTGTGCGGCGGCATTCGTAGTACCGCGTACGCCGGCACGTTCGGTTCCATCCCCGGCACTCCGCTGCAGCAGGTCAGCTCCTCCCAGCTCATCATCGTCTGGGGCAACAATGCCACGGCCTGCAATCTGCACCTCATGAGGCAGATCAATGCGGCCAAGCACAAAGGTGCGAGACTGGTGGTGATCGATCCGCGCCGGGTCAAAGTCGCCGATCAGGCGCAAATGCATCTGCCGGTCCGTCCCGGCACGGATGTCGTGTTGGCATGGGCGATCGCCGTGGAGCTGGAGCGCATCGGCGGCATCGATCGACGCTTCATCGATGAACACGTGCTCGGGTTCGATGCCTACATGCAAGCGGCACACGAATATCCGCCCGAACGCGCGGCCGGGATATGCGGGGTAGAGCTCGACGATATCCGCACCTTGGCCCGCTGGTACAAGGAGGCATCGCCGGCGGTGATCGCCTGGGGCAACGGGCTTGAGCGCAATCAAAACGGCGGTTCGGGGCTCAGGGCCATTGCTGCGTTGCCGGCATTGGCGGGCAAATTCGGCGTCGCGGGCGGCGGCCTGGTCGGCGGAGCGGGTTTTGCCTTTCCAAAGACGCTCGACAGATTGACGCGTCCGGATTTCGTTCCGCCACAAACGCGAACCATCAACATTCTGGATGTAAGCCGATTGCTGCTGGACGACGCTCTTGACCCGCCGATCAAGGTTCTGTTCATCTACAACCACAACCCGCTCATCGTCCATCCGGACCAAAATCGGATGAAGCGGGCGCTGTCGCGAGAGGACGTCTTTACGGTCGGTATCGAGGTGGCCATGACCGACAGCATGGCGTACGCCGATGTGATCCTGCCCGCATGCACGCATTTCGAGCACGCGGATATCTACGCCGCCTACGGCCAGCAGTATCTTCAGCGGGCCGAGGCAGTCATCCCTGCAGTGGGTGAGAGCTTGCCGAATACCGAGATCTTCCGTCGGCTCGCCGCAAAGTTCGGCTTTTCCGATGCCGCGTTCAAGCTGAGCGACTCGGAACTGATAGATGCCGCGCTGAACTCGCAGGATGCGCGCATGCAGGGCATGAATCCGAGCGAACTTCCGGTCGATCGAGCGCTCATGATGGAATACGACGGCGCTGAACCCGTGCTCACGAAGAACGTCTGGCCGCAAACGCCCAGCGGGAAAATCGAATTGCGGTCGCAGAGTCTCTGGGAGCGCTACGGCGCCGCCCTACCTACCTACCGTCCAGTCGTCTCGAAGTATCCATTGACGCTGATTACGCCTGCCTCCGACAAGCGCATCACCTCTACCTTCGGGGGCCTCGCGGTCAACGATGCGACTCCCGTGCTCGAGATGAATCCCGAGGATGCAGCGAGACGCGGGCTGCCCGACGGAGCATGGGTGAAGCTGTGGAACGATCTCGGAGAAGTGTTCCTACCGCTGCGGGTCAGCGCGGCGGTGCGGCCCGGCGTGGTGTGCTCGGAGAAAGGCGCATGGCTGCGTACTAGCCGAAACGGCCAGACCGTATCGGCATTGGCTTGCACGAAGAAAGCGGACCTTGCCGAAGGCGCGTGCTACAACGACGCGCGCGTCGAAGTGGAAATCCAGTGAGACATTCCACCCGAGGGAAATCGTATTATTGATTGCTCAGCCCGCATCCGCTGGCCGCTGGGTGTCCCTGTCGACGGCCCCGTCTTGGCCTGACTTCCGCAGGTGACCCCGAAGCCGACCGTGGTCAGCGTCGGCTTTATGGCCTACATTTCGCGAAGCTGAGCTTCGGCTGCTGGCCGGGGGGAACCCCTGACGGTCCGTGCCGCTCACGGACTCGTCACGACCCTGCAGCGACGTTCGCAATCGGCAGCTTTCTGGCATCCTATCGTGGACCAATAAAGAGCGCATTCATCAATCGCCAACAGGGAGCCCCCGACTGGCGCGTCTCGATCCAAACCTTAGGCGCCCGCCTTGAATTTTTGCCACATGCGCGTAATGGCACGCAGCTGCTGCGGTGAATCTGGCAGCGGAACCGACAGGCGCGCCCGTACCTCAGGGGAGGGGTGGGTGGCGGGATCGTCTCGCACGGAGGGGATTTGTAGGGGCAACGCGGCCAAGTTGGCATTGGGTTCATGGGAGAAGTTGGCGATCTCAGCGCTCGCTTCGGGAGTCATTAGGTAATCGATGAATTGATGGGCGCCATCGACATTGCTCGCATCATCGGGGATGGCGAGCAGCATGAACCACATGATCGAGCCTTCCTTTGGGATGACATATTTGATGTCGATCCCGGTGTTGGCCTCGCGGGCACGGTCTCGAGCCTGGGCGACGTCGCCACTGTAACCGAGCGCAACGCACAGTTCGCCATTCGCTAAGGCCTGGACGTAGTCAATGGAGTCGATGTGGCTGATGTAAGGCCTGATCTTCATTAGCGTGGCTTCGGCCGCCATCAGATCCTCGGGCTTTTGTGAGTTGGGATCGCGGCCCAAATAGGGCAACACCGCCCGCATCAAGTCGATGGCGGAATCGACCATGCCGATCCCACACTTGGAAAGTATCGATGCGACGGCCGGATCAAAGATCATACGCCAGCTATCGAGCGGGGCGTTGGGCATGAGACGCTTGATTATCTTTTCGTTGTAGCCGATCCCGTCGGTTCCCCACATCAAGATCGTTGCATGGGCATTGTCGGGATCGTGGGCAGCCACCTTTCGCATCAGCTCTGGATCCATATTGGAGAGATGCGGTAATTTCGACTTATCGAGTGGCAGATAGGCACCGGCTTGTAACTCGCGTTGCAGATAATCGGCTGAAGGGCCGACGACATCGAAGCCGCTGTGACCGGTCATGAGTCGGGTTTCAATGTCTTCATTCGAGACGGCATAGGAAACATGCAACTTGATTCCAGTCTGTTTTTCAAAGTGGGCGAGGGTGACGGGTGAAATCGTGCCTGACCAGATTAGTAGGTTCAACGACTTGTCCGTACTGGCGACGCCGTCGACGTCGACGTTAGGTTCCTTACCGCCGTCGGCACCCGACTTTCCCTCGGTGCAGGCGTTCAGCCCTAACGCGCATCCGAAGATGACAACAGCTATCCGATGACGACAAAACATCAAGCGGAACCTCTTCAGTTACTCGCACTAGCGGGGCGCCGCCTCACATTATTCACGAATTCCGCTTTGATAAAGTTATTTCGTGAACGTCGCGGGCAGGTATTGGCCGGCCAGAGCCATTCGCGGTCTGTGTTTCCGCCATTGGCGCGTATCGGACCCGTTGCGGGCGGTCACGAGCGTCGGCTTTCGCGCAGCGTAACTATTGAATTGATCCACCATTGCAGTACCCCATTGCGTCTGCGAGTTCGATCCGAGAAATCGTCCCCGCGTGATAGTCCGTCAACCATATTGCGCCGTGGCCAATTCCGAGCGAGTCTCCGCCAGGTCCTTTCCATTGGCAGAGCAGTGCCGCTGTAGCACCATCGACCAACGAAAGCGGAACCTTCCAGACCGTCGCCCAGATCATGCCGCCACCGAAGCTGATATCCCCGCCCTTGCCGGGTATCCCCAAGGCAGTGGCGTTGGTGACCTGCTTTGTGCTGGTGTCGATACGCGTCACTGAGCCGTCGCCTTGGTTGAGTGTCCAAATCGCTCCAGCACCGGCGGTCAGGAACCGGGGGCCGGGACCGGTTGGAACTGTCGCGAGCACCGTGCCGGTGGAGGCTTCGACGCTCGTGATCTCGGACCCATCGGCGCGTGTAACCCAGATCTGGCCATCGTTGTACAGAGGATTGTACGAGCCAGCAGGTAGATGAGTAATCTGGCGGACCGTTCCCGTGTCGGGATCGATGCGCGCGAGCGAACCCTGTTTATCGATGACTAGCCAAACGTTGTCAGGGCTCGCCGTGACTCCACCCTCGGCAGCTGCAGGGCCCGTCTTGAAAACGCTGATAAGTTGATTGGACTTTAGATCAACCTTAGCCAAGAGAGGGACCGCGCTACAAAGGGGAACCCAGAGACTACCAAACCCAATCGCGAGCCCGGCGCAAGGTTCTCCTGGCAATCGCACAGTCGCAACCCGCCTGTTCGTCTTCGGATCGATTCTATGCACGGCGAATGGACCGGTGCTTCCGACCCAGACAGCATCAGGAGTGATTGACACCCAGTCAGCGGTCTTGCCCAGATGAATCACGGCCGTTCGATTGAGTTCGCCGATTGATCTAGGCTCGGCCGAAGTCAAAGCATCCGCGGCATCAACGCGGGCAATCGAGAAAAAAATGAGCGTGGCGATGGTTACTCGGGTCGCACACCGAATGCGCCTTGTCTTGAACATACAACCGTTCGGGAAATCGTGGCGGGCGAATCTACGCTGCATCGAGACGACCTCGCTGTGAGTGAGCAATGGACTTTTGCCGCGCCATTTTGATCGAATCGCGAAAGACAGCGGGGTCCGATCCTTTTGCATGTCCGGCCCGCGAAAACCCCATAGCAAAGCGAGGCACAAGCAGAAAGCGTACTTCATTGAGACCCGGAGCTGCGCCTACGTTGCCCTAGCCTACCGCAAGCTGCGAATGGCAGCTAACTGGCGACCTTTTCAGCACCGCGAACTTCCGTTGGCCGGTAGTTGCCCCTCAGCCCTGTGCTCTCCCTCAAGAGCAACGTGAGATGGGAAATGATTTTTTCTCAGGCAAGAATTTTACTGCGTGGGAAGCGACTTTAATTCCGACGCACATTAAATTGCGCGATCGATCCAAATCACTCGACGGTCAGGCTCTTCGCCAGATTCCGCGGCTGATCGACATCGGTCCCCTTGAGCACCGCCACGTGATACGCAAGCAGCTGCATCGGTAAGGCAAATACCGCCGGGGCTTGCAGGATGCTCGCGGAAGCGGGCATTTGGATCACGGTGACTCCCTCGCCGCTTTGCATGCGCGCCTGGGGATCCGCGAATACATAGAGCTGGCCGCCCCGGGCACGCACCTCGTTGAGGTTCGATTTCAGCTTTTCCAGCAGCTCGTTGTTCGGCGCGACCGCGATGACCGGCATGTGCTCATCGACCAGCGCCAGCGGCCCATGCTTGAGCTCGGCCGCCGCGTACGCTTCGGCGTGGATATAGGAGATCTCCTTGAGCTTCAATGCGCCTTCCATGGCGATGGCATGGAGCGGTCCTCGTCCGAGAAACAGCGCATGCTGCTTGTCGGCGAAGACCTCCGCGAGCGCGCGGATCTGGTCATCGAGCGCGAGGGTCTTTTCGGCCAATCCGGGTAGCTGCAGGAGCTGCGGCATGAGCTCGCGTTCGAGCGCCGCGCCGTTGGCCCGGTTCTTCGCAAGCGCCACGACCAACATGCCGAGCGCGGTCAGCTGCGTGGTAAAGGCCTTGGTGGATGCGACGCCGATTTCCGGCCCGGCACGCGTCAAAAGAACCAGCTCGGAGTCGCGCACCATCGAGCTCTCGGCGACGTTGCAAATGGTGAGCGTCGACAGATAGTCGGCGAGCTTCGCCTTACGCAACGCCGCCAGGGTATCGGCGGTCTCGCCGGACTGGGAGAGCGTCACGAACAGGGTGTCGGGCAGGACTACCGGGTCCCGATAGCGATACTCGCTGGCGATTTCGACCCTGGCGGGGATGCGGCAGATTTGCTCCAGGAAATAAGCGGCCACGAGACCGGCGTGATAGCTCGTGCCGCAGGCGGCGATATGCACGGCCTTCACCCGCCTGAAGACCTCCGTGGCCGTGGGGCCGAAGGCAGCTTCGAGTAATCGAGCGCCGGAGACGCGCTCTTCCAAGGTCTGCGCAATCGCGCGCGGTTGCTCGTGAATTTCCTTGAGCATGAAATGCCGGTACGGACCGCGCTCGACCGCATCGGCAGGCAGCTCGCTTTCCAGCACGGAGCGAGTGACGGTCTTTCCGGCCGCATTGGTTACGATGACGCTCTTGCGGCGGATCTCGGCGACATCGCCCTCTTCGAGAAACATGAATCGACGCGTGACGGGCAGAAGGGCGGCCACGTCCGATGCCACGAAGTTCTCGTCGATTCCGAGCCCCACCACCACCGGACATCCCTCGCGGGCCAGCACGATGGCGTCAGGTTCGCTCTCCGAGACG
>Ga0182024_10019587_pt1 | contig 12456 bp, 11 predicted proteins | sample P32metaG_FD_120480 | JGI IMG/M metagenome (GOLD analysis project Ga0182024, IMG submission 120480) | Permafrost microbial communities from Stordalen Mire, Sweden - P3-2 metaG (Illumina Assembly) | ecosystem: Environmental > Terrestrial > Soil > Wetlands > Permafrost | place: Sweden: Stordalen... | reverse complement strand
TGGCAGATTGAAGCGGCCCGCATCATCCATGACAGCGGCGAGAAGATGATCTACTTCGAGGATGCTCGCGTCGAGTTCTTCGGTGTACCGCTTGCCTATTTTCCCTACATGTCGTCACCCGATCCTTCGGTCACGCGCAAGAGCGGCTTTCTGTTTCCGAATTTCACCTATGGTACGGCCTACGGGGTTGGCGTCGAAATCCCCTATTTCTGGGCGCCGGCCCCCAACTATGACCTGACGTTTTCGACGATGGTGACTTCGATGGAAGGTGAGTTGTTTCAAGGGACGTGGCGCCAGCGGCTCGTGGATGGTTCCTACACGATCAGGGCCGCCGGCATTTTTCAAACAGACCCGGGCTATTTTGCCAATCGCGACGGCCCCGATAGTCCGACCGCCAACACGTTCCGTGGCGCGGTACAGACCGCGGGACAATTCGCGCTGACCGACAAATGGGTGTGGGGTTGGACCGGGCTCTACATGACCGACACCCAATTCCTGTTCGACTATCAGCTGGGCCAGTTCCTCAGTGCGTTCGACCCGTTCCATACCGGCGTTGCCGCCGAGGGTGTTTCTCAGGTGTACCTCACCGGCGCCGGCGACCGCAGTTATTTCGACATTCGCTCGATCTACTATTACGGCTTCTCGGGCGCGGACGTACAAGCCCAGATCCCCATCATTGCCCCGGTGCTTGATTACTCCAACGTCCTGGCGCAGCCGGTGATAGGCGGCGAGATGAGCTACAAGTTCAATCTGATCAGCCTCACCCGGCAGCAAGCGGAATTCGACGCCATCAACCAGAATGCGGCGAACAACGGATTGTGTACGTCAAATAATCCGGCGGTCATAAACTCCTCCAATTGCCTCTTGCGCGGTATCGCCGGAACTTACACACGCTCTTCCGCCGAGCTGGATTGGCGGCGCACCTTCGTCACCAATGACGGCCAGATGATCACACCCTTCTTCGGGGTGCGCGGCGACGTCGCCGCCCTCGATGTCGTGAATCAGGCGGGCACATCGAACTACATTGCACCCGGCCAAACCGAACTCGCGCGCGCCATGCCCGACGTGGGCGTCGAATATCGCTACCCCTTCGTCGATGTGGAATCGTGGGGCACGCAGACCATCGTGCCTATCGCGCAGCTCGTCCTGCGCCCGAACGAGACGCAGATCGGAAAGTTCCCGAACGAGGACGCTCAAAGCGTGGTCTTCAGCGACAGCAATCTGTTTTCGATCGACAAATTTTCCGGCTGGGACCGCGTCGAAGGCGGCGGTCGCGTCAATGCCGGGTTCCAATACACAGCGCAGGTCAACAAGGCAGGTTCCTTCGATGTCCTGTTCGGGCAATCCTATCAGCTCTATGGATTGAACTCCTATTCCGCGGCCGATCTGACCAATACCGGATTGGAAAGCGGCCTTGACAAGACCGTCTCCGACTACGTCGGACGCATCACGTATCAGCCGAACCAAGTCTTCTCATTCACTGCACGCGGGCGTTTCTCCTCCGGCGGTTATGATCCCGGGATCGGCCAAGACGTAAAAGAATTCACGCCCGAACGGCTCGAGTTCGAAACCCGCGCCAACTTCGACCGCTGGACGGTGCAGTTGGCGTACGGCGACTACGCGGCACAGCCTGAAATCGGCTTTTTGACGCGGCGCGAGGAGATCATCGCCGGCGCTTCCGTCAAGGTGACGCAGAACTGGGTCCTGCTGGGCTCGATCCGCTACGACCTGGCCATCAACCAGTTCGAGCAAACCCGGTTCGGAATCGGCTATACTGACGATTGTCTACTTGTGTCGCTGAACTACATTACGTCGTATACTTATACCGGTACGACTCCGACGCCGAACAACACGATCATGTTCCAATTCAGCTTGCGCACGCTTGGCCCCAACATGCTGACTAACGGCAGCCCTGCGTTCTAAATTGCGTCGCATGACGGTAGTATCGAGTTTTCGATGGCTGGAGGAAAAGGGGGCAGCGCACTGCCCTTCCAAGGAGGAACTGAAGTGAGATCGCGGAATCTGTTCCTTGCCCGCTGGAAGATTGTCGTTGCGAGCATGCTCGCCGCGACACTCATGCTCGCCATGCCATCAGGCGCCCGCGCGCAGCAGGTTGTTGCGTTCGTCAATGGCCAGCCGATTACGACACTCGACGTCGAGCATCGAGCCAAGTTCATTCAGCTGAGCACCAAAAAACCGCCATCGCGCAGGGAAGTGCTCGATAGCCTGATCGACGAGATTTTGGAGGTGGCCGAGGCTAAACGTTTCAGCCTCGACGTCCCGGATTCGGAAGTGGATAGTTCTTATTCCAACGTTGCAACCCATATGGGCCTCGACAAGCAGAAGCTGACGCAACTGCTCACGAGCGGCGGCGCGAGCGAAGATACCCTAAAGCGGCGCTTGCGTGCGCAGATTGCGTGGACCAATCTTGTACGCGGACGCTACAAGGCAAGCCTGGAAATCGGGGACAAAGATGTCGAAGCGCAACTGCATCTGCACAAGTCCGAAGAAAAGAAAGCCGTGGGATACGAGTACATCATGCGGCCCATCGTGTTAATTGTGCCGCGCGGTTCGCCCGACGCCGCTTACGAGTCCCGCAAACGTGACGCCGAGGCTCTGCGCGCGCGCTTTCAAAACTGCGACGACGGCATTTCCTTTGCACGCGCTCTGCCCGACGTCGCGGTGCGCGACCAGGTGTCGAAGTATTCCGCCGATCTGGCGCAGCAACTGCGCGATATTCTTGACGTCATTGCGATCGGCCACCTGACGCCTCCGGAAACGACGGCGGAGGGAGTCCAGATGTTCGCGGTTTGCGCCAAGAAGGAGACAAAGTCCGATACGCCGGAGATGAAGGAAATTCGCGAGCAGATGTTTCAGCAAAAGTTCGGCGCGCAAGCCAAACGCTATCTCGACACTTTGCGGCGCCAGGCAATGATCGAATACAAGATGCCTGAAGACAAATAGGCGACAAGAAGTAAAAAATCGTGCAGCCCTTGGCATTGACGCTCGGCGAGCCCGCCGGGATCGGCCCCGACCTTGCCCTTGCGGTGTGGCATCGACGCACCGAACTGGACCTTCCGCGATTTTACATCGTTGCCGACCCCGAATTTCTGCGTCGCCGCGCCGCGCGGCTAAAATTGGACGTCCCAATCGCGAACGTAACGCCGGCCTTGGCGGGTGCGACGTTTCCTTCGGCGTTGCCGGTGGTTGCCCTCGACATCCCGGTCAGCGCCGAGCCCGGCCGCCCGGACCGATCGAGCGCCCCGGCCGCCATCGCCTCCATTCGCCGCGCGGTGGCCGACGTTTTGGCCGGCGCTGCCGCGGCAATCGTTACCAATCCGGTGGCGAAGAACGTCCTCTACAATTGGGGATTTGCCGAGCCCGGCCATACCGAATTTCTGGCCACGCTGGCGCAGGAAGCGACCGGCAAGCCGCGACGGCCGGTGATGATGCTGTGGTCGCCGGAGCTTGCCGTCGTACCGGTGACCATCCACCTGCCGCTTCGAGAAATCTTCCAGCATCTTTCGACGGAACTCATTGTCGAGACCGGACGTATCGTGGCGCGCGACCTCTCCCTGCGGTTTCGCGTGCCGCATCCGCGGCTCGCGATCGCCGGGCTCAACCCCCATGCCGGCGAGAATGGTACGCTCGGCGAGGAAGACCGCGCGATCGTTGCGCCAGCCGTCGCCCGGCTCGTCGCCGATGGCATCGATGCGAGAGGTCCGCTGGCCGCCGACTCGTTGTTTCACAAGCAGGCGCGGGCGACCTACGACGCGGCTTTGTGCATGTATCACGACCAGGCGCTGATCCCGATCAAGACGCTCGCGTTCGATCATGCCGTCAACGTCACGCTCGGCCTTCCCTTCGTGCGAACGTCGCCGGATCACGGCACCGCATTCGACATCGCCGGCACCGGCGTCGCCGATGCGACAAGCCTCATTGCCGCGCTGCGCCTCGCCGCGCGGCTCGCCATGGCGGATAGCCCGGCGACGCTGCCAGCGTCGTGACCCGCACGCCGGACGACCTGCCGCCATTGCGCGAAGTCATTCGCCGGCATGGTCTCGTCGCCAAAAAATCGCTGGGCCAGAATTTTTTGCTCGACCTCAATCTCACGGCGCGCATCGCCCGAGCGGCGGGAGCGCTCGCGGGCGTGACGGTGCTGGAGATCGGCTCCGGGCCCGGCGGTCTCACACGTGCGCTCCTTGCGCTCGGCGCCAACCGCGTGATCGCGGTCGAGCGCGACGAACGCGCCATCGCGGCTTTGAATGAGATCGCCGAACGTTATCCAGGGCGCCTCGATGTCGTCAAAGGTGACGCGCTGACGTTCGACCCTCGGTCCCATCTCGATCCCGGGCCGGTGCGGATCGTCGCCAACCTGCCCTACAACATCGCCACGGCTTTGCTCGTGTCGTGGGTTTGCGTCGAGCCGTGGCCGCCCTGGTACGATGCGGCCATCCTCATGTTCCAGCGCGAGGTCGCCGAACGCATCGTTGCCGTCCCCGGCTCAAAATCCTACGGCCGTCTGTCGGTGCTGGTGCAATGGCGCTGCGACGCGCGGATACTTTTCGACGTCAACCCCGCCGCCTTCGTGCCACCGCCGAAGGTCACGTCCTCACTGGTGCATCTCGTGCCGCGGCCTACGCCGCTGACTTGCGATCGCAGGATGCTCGAGACCGTAACGCAAGCCGCGTTCGGCCAGCGCCGCAAGATGCTGCGTCAAAGTCTGCGTTCGCTCGGCGCCGACGTTGCGGCGCTGCTCGCGGCCGCCGATCTCAGCCCAACGGCGCGTGCCGAGGACATCCCGATCGCCGGCTTTGTGTCGCTAGCGCGGGCTCTCGCCGTGCACCGCGGTCTCGGGCATGATGCCTAGGCCTGACGCGCTGGGAGACAAAAGGCCGCCATGACCAAGATGCACCGTCAATCGCTGGTCGCTTACGGGCAACCGCTTTGCGAGACCGTCGTCGATTGCCCAACGCCGCGCGGCAGCGAAGTGCTGGTGCGCATAGAGCGTTGCGGCGTCTGTCATTCCGATTTGCATATGCAGGACGGCTATTTCTCGCTCGGCGGCGACAAGAAGCTCGACGTCAGCGCTGGACGCACTCTGCCCTTCACGCTCGGTCACGAGATTGCCGGCGTGATCGAAAGCGCCGGCGAGGAGGCCAGCGACGCGAAGATCGGTCACCGCGTCGCAGTCTATCCTTGGATCGGGTGCGGCGTCTGCGCCGCGTGCGTCGGCGGCGAGGAGAATCTGTGCGCCAATCCTCGCCATCTCGGCATCGCCGTCGATGGCGGCTACGCCACGCACGTTCTGGTTTCGCATCCGCGCTATCTCCTCGATTACGCGCCGCTGTCGCCTGATTTTGCCGGACCGCTGATGTGTTCCGGCTTGACGGCCTACGCGGCGCTCAAACGGCTCACCAGCCGGCCCGAGCGCGCTCCGGTGCTGCTGATCGGGCTCGGCGGCGTCGGCATGATGGGCCTCGCCATTGCCCGGGCACTATTTCGCACCCCGCCGATCGTCGCCGACATCGATGCGGAGAAGCGAACCGCCGCGCTCGCGGCCGGCGCCGCGCAAGCCTACGATCCGTCCGATCCGCAAGCGCGCAAGGCGATCATGACGGCAACCGGCGGGTTGCTCGCGATCTGCGATTTCGTCGGCTCCGACAAGTCGCTGCAATTCGCAACCGGCTTGCTGGGGCGCGGCGGCAAAGTCGTGGTGACGGGACTCCTCGGCGGCAACTTCTCGATCGCCGCCGCCATGTTCGGGATCAAGGCGATGACCATCGAGGGCACACTCACCGGCACGCTCGCCGAGGCGCGCGAGCTTCTCGATCTCGTACGCGAAAAAAATATCGCGCCGATCCCGACCCGCGACCGTCCGCTGGCGCAAGCGCAGGCGGCCCTCGATGATTTACGCGCCGGGCGCGTCGTGGGACGGACGGTTTTGACGGCTTAGTACTCGAACCGCGGACGGCGCTCGATACGATGAACAACGATCTGCCGGCCGGCATCTTGTTGTCGTCAAATGTTTTACAGCCGTTCTTCCTGCGGTTCCATCGTGACGATCTGCACGTGATGGCTTTCATCGAGGGGCATCCGCAATACGAGTGCGTTGAGGCTATGATCAAGCATCGCGCCGACGGCGCTTCGAACATCCGCGCGATAATCACGCTCCACGATCAATCGCAGTTCGACCACATCAATAACGAAACCGGGCTGTTGCAGATGCGAGGCGCTAAGCGGCATGTCTGCAGCCGGAAAATCGCCCTTGAGACGGGCGTGAACGACGACAAGCGCCGGGCGCGGATCGCCTTCGTATCTCATGCCGGGGAAGCCATCGATCTCGATGTGACGACTATCGACCTACCAAACCGAGCCCGTGCGGGCCTCTCGGATCCAGGCGGACATTCCGCGACGAGCGCCCTGCCAATGATGTGGCGCGGTGCCAGCTCCCTGGCGGGGCCGGAGAGCCGGGTCCTGATTGATGGCCAACGCTTCGGATTACGGCCTAAGCTGCATGGCGGCGCCGTTGTCGCTTACGAAGGGTATTATACTGAAGGCCACTCCATGGGGGTTCTGCGAGCCGGCGAGGTCGACTTGAAGCTACTGCGCAAACCTGACCACCTTGAACTTGGCGCGGAATGGATGTTCGAGACCGCAGAACGCACGATTACCTATCGCATTAGCGATCAATCACATGACGGAGCATTTCGCATCGCCAAGCTGGACGAATCGAGAGAGGTCATCACCGCGTACGCGGCTGACGAGCGACTTCGGTTGATGGAAATTTGCCTGCCAGCTGACGACGATGCGACGCGCGGACTTGTCCTTTCGTTCGAGGAACCCGGATGCTTCCGCTTCGACATGGAAGGCACGAGAGCTCTCGTCAGTGGCCGTGCAGAGGTCGCTGTTGTGCCGAAGCAACCGCGGATCAGGCTCCAGCCACTCCAACCTGCTTGGGCAGCCAAGCGCGGGGTATCAGTTGAGTGTTCGGCGAGCGGCGATCGGCTTAGGGTTGTCACGACTATCGATGACATCGCCGCACACTTTACATAATCCCCTTTTTCTTCGGCCCCGCTTCGCCGGTCGCACGTCGCGGCCGGTCAAGGCTCTATCTTATCCAGAAAGCTCTCCGATCCGAGCGGCCCGGCCGATGGTCTCGGCGCCGCGCAAGGCGGTCATTTGGCCGGCGAATTACGGCGAATTAGAATTACGGTGACAGTGCATTTAATTGCTCTCCCGCCCGCGGTTTTACGGCTCACAACTTCGCCTGCAGACTGCGCACGAAGGCGGAGAGGCCGATCTGCCGTTCGCGCTTGAGCCGCTCCGCTGCAAGGATGGCGCGCACTTCGGCGAAGGCGTCATCTTTTTCGCGATTGACGATGACGTAGTCGTATTCTGGCCAATGGCTCATCTCGCCGGCCGCCTTGGCCATGCGCGAGCCGATAATTGCGTGACTGTCCTGCGCGCGGCGCTCAAGCCGTCGTTCCAGTTCCTTGACCGTGGGCGGCAAGATGAAGACGCTGACAAGATCGTCGCGCGCCTTCTCGCGTAGCTGCTGCGTGCCCTGCCAGTCGATATCGAACAGGACGTCGCGCCCGGCGCGCAGCGCCTGTTCCACCGGACGCCGCGGCGTGCCGTAGGAATGGCCGAAGACTTCGGCCCATTCCAAAAGCTTGCCCGATTTCACCATGGTCTTGAAGCGCGAAGCGTCGATGAAATGATAATCGCGTCCATCGACCTCGCCGCGACGCTGCGGGCGCGTCGTCACCGACACCGACAGATCGACGCCGCGATCGACCTTCAGCAACATGCGCGACAGCGTGGTCTTGCCGGCGCCCGACGGCGAGGACAACACAAGCATAACTCCGCGGCGCGCAATTTGCTTTTTGTTCCGGGTCGCGCGCGTCATGCTCATTCCACGTTCTGGACCTGCTCGCGGAATTGCTCCACCGCGGCCTTAAGCTCCAGCCCGATATTGGTGAGCTCGACATCGTTTGCCTTGGCGCACAGCGTGTTGGCTTCGCGATTGAGCTCCTGGGCGAGAAAATCCAGGCGGCGGCCGACCGGCCCGCCCTGCCCGATCAGAAGCTGCGCCTGCGCGACGTGCGCTGCAAGGCGGTCAAGTTCCTCGCGCACGTCGGCTTTGGTGGCGATCAGAATCGCCTCCTGATGCAGCCGGTCGGGATCGAAGCGCTCGGACTGAGCCAGGAGCGTTGCTATCTGTTCGGCGAGCCGCGCGCGGATCGCCTCCGGCCGCCGTCCCGGCACGACCTCGGCGCGCTGCGCCAGCGCGGAAATTTCGCCGAGCCGCGCGGTCAGCACGCGACCGAGCGCGGCGCCCTCGCGCTGGCGCATTTCGGCAAGCGCGCCGACCGCCTCGGCGAAACCGGCGGTCACCGCCGCCTCCGCGTTGCGCCGTTCCTCCTCGCGCTCCTCGGAGTCACCGACTTCCATCACGCCCTTGAGCGCAAGGAGGCCATCGAGAGTGGGCGGCGACGCCTCGATGCGCGGCGCGAGTTGTTTCAGTGCGGTCAGCACCGCGTCGAGCACGGCGGCATTAATGCGCACCACCGGCACGGCGCCGCTGCGTTCCGCCGTCAAGTTCGCCTGCAGGGAGCCGCGTGCGAGCCGCCCGGCGGCTTGGGCGCGAACGGGCCCTTCGATCGCATCCCAGCCGGACGGAAAGCGAAGCCGCAGATCGAGACCCTTGCCGTTGACCGACTTGACCTCCCAGGCCCAGGCATACGAGCCACTGACGCCGTGGCTGCGAGCAAATCCCGTCATGCTCGACAGCGTCATGGCACGCGATCCCCGGCCGGAAAATTGCGAAAAATTTCGCGCCGAACTTAGCGGCGGCTTCCCGCCGTCACAAGTGCAATGACGCGCTAATGCGTCGTCTGCGGGTTGTTGTGACGGGTGGAGGTGCGGCGCGGCGCCGGAGCAGACGGAGCCGCGGCGGCTTGCGGCGGCGGCGAAGACAACTGCGCGTCGGCCGGAGCCTGGTCCTTTTGATCCGCTTCCATCGCGCGCAGGCGCGCGACGTTCTTCTGATGCTGTTCGTAAGTCTCCGCGAATGCGTGGCCGCCGGTGCCGTCGGCGACGAAGTAAAGCTCGCGGGTGCGCGCCGGATTTGCCGCCGCTTCGAGCGAGGCGCGCCCCGGATTGGCGATCGGCCCCGGCGGCAATCCGTCGATCTGGTACGTATTATAGGGCGTCGGCTGATCGATCTCGCTCTTCATGATCGGCCGGCCGAGCGTGCCCTTACCGCCAACCAGCCCGTAGATGATGGTCGGATCCGATTGCAGCCTCATCTTCTGTTTCAGCCGGTTGACGAACACGGCGGCGACCCGCGTTCGCTCCTCCGGCTTGCCGGTCTCCTTCTCCACCACGGAGGCGAGAATAACGAGCTGATCCGGCGTCTTGATCGGCAGATCCGGAGAGTGACGCTCCCAGATCTCCTTGAGCATACGCTGCTGCGCCTGTTGCATGCGCTGGATCATCTGCTCGCGCGTCACACCGCGGGTGAAATTGTAGGTGTCGGGCAACAGGGTGCCTTCGCGCGGAATTTCCTTGATGTTCCCGGTCAGAACATCGTCGTCGAGGAGACGCGCGACGATCTGCTCGGAGGTCAGGCCTTCCGGAACGGTAAGCTGGTGCGGCACCACGCGGCCTTCGACGATGGTTGCGACCACGTCGCGCAAGCTGGCGTGCGCCTTGAATTGGTATTCGCCGGCCTTGAGATCCTCACGCGCCTTGAGCGCAAGCACGCCGCCGACAAACACCCAGGGCTGATCGATGACGCCATCACGAACGAGGACGTCGGCAATGTCGCGGATGCCGGAACCGCGTGGGATATTGACGACGCGGTCCTCCGGTAACGGCCCGGAAGCGTCGAAGCGCTGCTTGCCGATCACGAGCGCAACGCCGGCCAGGATCGCCGCCAATATGAAGAGGCTGATAATGGCGTTGCCGATGACGACAAAAGGATGCCGCGCGCTCTTGGACCGGGTGGTCGGCACCTCGACAGTATCCGGCTCAAGTGCCGTTCGCGGGCTGCGCGGCGTGATGTGTTTTGGACTTATTGAACCCATTGAAGCCGCGCCGATTCCCTTTGCCAACCCCTCCGACAGCGGCGGGTAAGGCTCGCCCGCGCCCGGTTCGGCTTTTGCAGGATGCCGGGAAGATGGCACAGATCCACGCGCTGATGCGCGTTCGTTCGCAGGAGGCCGCGTGGTCGCCGTCGTGGCAGTTTGGCGCGCCGCCGAAGCGGCGAGCATCGCGGCACTGCCCCCATTCGCCGGTCGCTCCGATACAGCATTCAGCTTGTCGGTAGCCGGCGCCGCGGGGCGTGGTTTTTGCGCGAGGGGTCCGTTCGGCGCGGCAGCGCTCGTTGCCGCGCCCGCGGTCCGCGGCGGCTGTTCCGGGGGCAGCGATTTCGGCGGGCTCGAAGATTTATCCGTTGCGGACGCCGCGCCTGCGAGCACTGAGTCAGGTTTTTCCGGCGCACGCGCCGGCGTCACGCGCGGAGGCACTACAGCGCGGTTGCTGCCGTTGGGCGGTGGATCGGACCCGGTCACCGCCGCATATCCACTTTTGTACTCAGCATGAATAAAGAGGAGCCTTGGCCAGCGAACCGGAGCTCGCCAATTTCTTCCGCGTCCGCCCATGGATAGGATGGTGGGCCCGCACTGATTGCAAGCGAGTGCGGAGCAAATATGGCGAAACGGTGATCGGTGCCACTAGTTCGGCATCCGGCGGAATACGAGCGAAGCATTGGTGCCGCCAAACCCGAACGAATTCGACAGCACCAGAGTGACAGAGCGCTTGCGCCGCTTGTGCGGCACGAGGTCGAGGGCTGTGGCGACGGATGGGTTATCGAGATTGATCGTTGGTGGCACTACCTGATCGCGAATTGCGAGCAGGCAGAAAATCGCTTCGACCGTGCCGGCAGCGCCGAGCAGATGACCGATCGAGGATTTCGTTGACGACATGCTGATATTGCCCGCGGCATTGCCGACCAGCCGCTCGACGGCTTTGAGCTCAATCTCGTCGCCAAGCGGCGTCGATGTACCGTGGGCGTTGATGTAATCGAGATCGCCGGGCGAAATGTCCGCGCGCTTGATCGCGGCCTTCATGCAGCGTAGCGCGCCGTCGCCGTCCTCGGCCGGCGCAGTGATGTGGAATGCGTCGCCGGAGAGGCCGTAACCGACAAGCTCACCATAGATGCGGGCGCCGCGACGCTTCGCATGGTCGTACTCTTCGAGCACCACGGCGCCTGCGCCTTCGCCCATGACAAATCCATCGCGATCCTGATCGTACGGCCGCGAAGCGCGTTCGGGCGCATCGTTGAACCCGGTCGATAGCGCGCGGCACGCGGCAAATCCGGCAACCGACAGACGATTGACCGGCGATTCCGTGCCTCCCGCGACCATCACGTCGGCGTCCCCGAGCGCAATAAGCCTGCCGGCATCGCCGATGGCGTGAGCGCCGGTGGAGCACGCGCTGACCACCGCCAAATTGGGGCCCTTCAGCGAATGCTCGATCGACACATAGCCAGAAGCGAGATTGATGATCCGGCCGGGAATGAAGAATGGCGATACGCGGCGCGGACCGCGATCGCGCAAGACCAGTGCAGTTTCCGCGATGCCCTCAATGCCACCGATGCCGGAGCCGAGCAGGACACCGCTCGCGATCTGGTCTTCGTATTGTTGCGGGTGCCAATCGGCATCATCGAGCGCCTGTTTCGCCGCCGCCATCGCAAAGAGAATGAACTGGTCGACCTTGCGCTGTTCCTTCGGCTCCATCCACTGATCAGGATTGAAGGTGCCCTCAGAACCATCCCCGCGCGGAATCTGACCCGCAATCTTGCACGGAAGATCGGAGACTTCGAAATTCTCGATGCGTCCGATCCCGCTCTGTCCTGCGAGCAGCCGCTGCCACGTTGGCTCGACCCCGCAAGCAAGCGGCGTCACCATGCCAAGACCAGTGACGACGACGCGTCTCATCATCAGCGCTCCGGCCAGACGCTATGGCCCATGGCCTTCTCGGCGAAGCCTGCTGCGGTGTTATGCGCCCGCCTCTAACCGCATGCGCAGATCACGCGCGGGCGCGCAATTCATGCAGGGCCGCGAGGCCGTGCCGTATCAGCTCTTCGCGTTCTTTTCGAGGAACTTGATGGCGTCGCCTACGGTGAGAATGGTCTCGGCGGCGTCGTCGGGAATCTCGCAACCAAATTCTTCCTCGAAGGCCATGACAAGCTCGACCGTATCGAGGCTGTCGGCGCCGAGATCGTCGATGAAACTGGCGGCTTCCGTCACTTTGTCGGGCTCGACGCCGAGATGCTCAACGACGATCTTCTTCACCCGCTCGCCAATGTCACTCATCGTTCCAACCTCATCGTTCAACGCGACCCAACCATCGAGTCTCGGTCACGTCGTGGGCGACGGCCGCGGG
>Ga0182024_10019586_pt1 | contig 12456 bp, 10 predicted proteins | sample P32metaG_FD_120480 | JGI IMG/M metagenome (GOLD analysis project Ga0182024, IMG submission 120480) | Permafrost microbial communities from Stordalen Mire, Sweden - P3-2 metaG (Illumina Assembly) | ecosystem: Environmental > Terrestrial > Soil > Wetlands > Permafrost | place: Sweden: Stordalen... | reverse complement strand
GCGTAGTGCAGGGCGACAGCGCCTCGATCAGCGGCAGCACCGGCACCTATGCCAGCCGCAGCATGGTGCTCGCCGGCGGCGCGGCGACGCTTGCGGCGCGCGCGGTGCGCGAAAAAGTGCTCAATGCCGCCTCACATCTCCTCGAGGCGGCCGCTGCCGACCTTGTCGCCGAAGACGGAAAAATCTCCGTCGCCGGCACCGATCGCTCGATCACGTTCCGCGACGTGGCGCGCGCCGTCTATTCGGAAATGGGGCGGCTGCCGCCGGAGGCGCGCGACGAGCTCGCCGCCACCAAGACCTACGATCCGGTGTTCGGCACCACGAGCTCGGCGACGCATATCGCTGCCGTGGAGATCGATCCGGAGACCTATGAAATTCGTGTCGATCATTTTGCCGTCGCCGAGGATTGCGGAAAACTCGTCAATCCGCTGATCGTGGACGGACAGGTCCACGGCGGCGTCGCGCAGGGGATCGGCGCCGCGCTCTATGAAGAGGTGATCTACGACGAGCAGGGCCAGATCACGACCGCGAGCCTGGTCGATTATCTGGTGCCGTCGGCCTGTGAGATTCCGCCGATGCACGTCGTCCATCTCGAAAGCTCCTCGCCGACGACGCTTGGCGGCTTTCGCGGCATGGGCGAGGGTGGCACCATCGGCGCGCCGGCGGCGCTGGCCAACGCCGTCGCCGACGCGCTCGCACCGCTGGGAATCGAAATCAACGAGCTGCCCATAACGCCGGAGCGTCTGTTCCGCCTCATCGAAGCGGCGCGCGCCAAGACAAAATCGTGAGAAAGCCAATATGGTGCGAATATGGATTTGGGATTGAAAGGTAAAGTCGCCCTGGTGACGGGCGCGGCCAGCGGCGTCGGCCGTGAGATCGCGCTTACGCTCGCTAACGAGGGTGCGGGCGTCGCCGTCAATTACCGCAGCTCGGGCCAGGAAGCGGAACAACTCGTCGGCGAGATCAAAGCGAAAGGCGGCAACGCCAAAGCGTATCAGGCCGATGTGTCCGACTTTACCGCGGTTAAGACGATGGTCGACGGCGTCGTGAAAGATTTCGGCGGCGTCAATATCCTGATTAACAATGCCGGGCTCGCCAAGCGCCAGCGCTTCGTCGAAACGACGCCGGAGGACTGGCATCGCCAGATCGACGCCTCGCTCTATGGCGCGATCCACTGCTGCCACGCCGCAGCGCCGCACCTCGAAGCCGCCAAGAACGGCCGCATCGTCAGCGTGATCGGCGATTCCTCGCGCATCGGCGAATCGGGCCTTGCGATCGTCGCCGCCGCCCGCGCCGGCGTCATCGGCTTGATGAAATCTCTGGCGCGCGAATTCGGCCGCTCCGGCACGACCGCGAACACGGTGTCGCTCGGCCTGGTGGAGACCGCGCACGATAAGGATTGGGTCGAGGCCAACCGCGAAAAGCTGATCAGGCTTTATCCGGTGCGCCGTCTCGGCATGCCGGAAGACGTTGCGCCGATGGTGGCGTTGCTGGCGTCGCCGCACAGCGGCTGGATCACCGGGCAGGTGCTCAGCATCAGCGGTGGATTTAGTATGGTGTGACGAGGATTTTAAATGCTGCACACCGACCTGATCGCTCCCATTCCGGAATTGTTGCGCCGGCATGCGGCCGCGCGCGGCGGCAAGGTTGCGTATCGCGACGCGCAGACGGCGGTAACTTATGCCGCGCTTAACGAGCGGACCGGCAGGCTTGCCGGCCATCTTGCTGACAGCGGCATCGCTCCGAACGATACGGTTGCGATCATGCTACCGAACTCAGTGCCATGGGTTGAAAGCTGTCTGGCTGTCTCGCGGGCCGGCGCGATCGGTGTTCCGATCAGCTATGACGCCACCGAACCGGAAATCGCCTATCGCCTTGCGGATGCGGATTGCAAAGCGGTTTTGACGACCGCCGAGCGCGGCGATCTGTTTGCGCGCCTGCGAGCCTCAGCGCCTAATCTCAAGACATTGATCGTGACGGATCGCGGCCAGTGCAGCGCGCAAGCGTTGCGCTACGCAAAACTGACAACCGAGTCGCCGAAATCGGCGCCACGCGATCCCGCCTCGATGCATGAGACAGCGTTTATCCTTTACACGTCCGGCACCACCGGCCGCGCCAAGGGCGTCCAGCTTACGGTGCACGGCATGTTGTGGGTCGCGGCCGCGTGCTGGGCGCCGATCACCGGCTTGAGCGAGCACGATACGGTGCTCTCCCCGCTGCCGCTGTTTCATTCCTACGCGCTCAATTTGCCGGTGCTGAGCATCCTGGCGACGGGCGCGAGCGTCTACATCATGGAGAGATTCTCGACCAGCGAGGCGGTGCGGCTTCTTAAGACCGGGGAATTCACATACTTCCCGGGCGTGCCGACGATGTTCCACTACTTGTTGCAGGCAACGCGTGGCGAGAAAGAATTGCGATTTCCCAATCTAAGACTTTGCGTTTCGGCCGGCGCCATCATGCCGGCGACGCTCAATCGCGAGTTCGAAGACCATCTCGGAATCAAATTGCTCGACGGCTACGGCATCACCGAAACCTCAACCATGGTGACGATGAACTGGCCGACGGGCGAGCGCGTCATGGGATCGTGCGGCATTCCGCTGCCGGGGCTCGCGGTGCGCATCGTCGACGCGAACGGCCGTGACGTCGAGCCCGCGCAGGAAGGCGAGCTGATCGTTCGCGGCCCCATTGTCATGCCGGGCTATCACAACAAGGCGGAAGAGACTCGCAATGCGTTGCGCGCGGGCTGGTATCACACCGGCGATCTCGCCAGGAGCGACGAGAACGGCTTTCTCACGATCACCGGGCGGCTCAAGGAACTCATCATTCGCGGCGGCCAGAACATCGCGCCGGCCGAGATCGAGGAGGTCGTAAATACGTTCGAGGCAGTGCTCGATTGCGCCGTGGTCGGCATTCCGCACGAGCATCTCGGCGAGGTGCCGGCGCTTTTCATCGTGCCGCGGCCCGGCAAGGTTTTCGAAAGCGACGCCGTACTCGCCCATTGCCGGGCGCAGCTCTCGGCCTATAAGGTGCCGCACACCGTGCAAATGATCGGCGAAATTCCGCGCACCGGCTCCGGCAAGATCATCCGTTATAGGCTTCGCGAGCTGATCAAGGCGTGAAGGCCGGCCAGACGCGTTTTAGCGCCGGGCGGTTCTATGCTATACCAAGGACTGTTACGCGAACGGGCTTGCGGGCGTAGTTCAGTGGTAGAACGACAGCTTCCCAAGCTGTATGTCGTGGGTTCGATTCCCATCGCCCGCTCCATTTCCACAGCTTTCACCTTCATGCCTTCAAGGCCGTGACCCCGCGCGCGTTTGCCGCGTGCGCTGCAACAAGCGCCTCTCATTTTCTTTTTGACAGACCGTGGGCAGCGGCTAATCTTTGCGTCAGGAGCGCAAAACAGCTCTTCTGGGACGGAACGGGGAGGGGACGCAATGGCTCAGCCAAGCGAACGACGAGCGGGATGGAGCTGGTGGTATCTGCTCCTCGTGATCCAATTCATCTTGTTACTCTGGGTGCCTTCCTACAACAAATTGGAGCCGTCCTGGGCGGGTATCCCGTTCTTTTATTGGTACCAGATGCTCTGGGTGATTATCAGCGCGGTTCTAACCGCAATCGTCTACTTCGCGACCGAAGACTAGTCCGAATTCGCGCCGGCGAGTGCGCCTCGCGAAATCGCGAGGCTGAGAATAGAAAAAGGGGGGAATGCCGTGGCTGACGTGAATTGGACCGCTCTCATAATCTTCGTGCTGCTGTTCGCGTTCATCACCTGGCTGGGCTTCGCTGCCGCCAAGTGGCGCGCCGGCGACCTCGACCAGCTGCATGAATGGGGCCTCGGCGGCAGGCGCTTCGGCACGCTCATCACCTGGTTTTTGATCGGCGGCGATGTCTACACCGCCTATACCTTTATCGCGGTTCCGGCGCTGGCCTTCGGCGCCGGCGCCATCGCCTTCTTCGCGGTGCCCTATGCGATCCTCATCTACCCGATCTTGTTCCTGGTCTTTCCACGGCTCTGGCACGTCTGTCACAAGCACAAATACATCACGGCGGGTGATTTCGTGCGCGGCCGCTATGGCAATCGCTGGCTTGCGCTTGCGGTAACGGTCACCGGTATTGTCGCGGTGATGCCCTACATCGCCCTGCAACTGGTCGGTCTGCAGGTCGTCATTGGCGCGATGGGAGTTTCGGGCACCGGCTACGCCGGCGATCTGCCATTGGTCATCGCGTTTATCATTCTGGCTGCATTCACCTATTCGAGCGGCTTGCGTGCGCCAGCCTCGATCGCGATCGTCAAGGATATCCTGATCTACACCACGGCGTTCGTCGCTGTGATCACCATCCCGATCCAAATGGGCGGTTTCGGAAAAATATTCGCTGCAGTGCCGCCGGCGAAGGTGTTGCTGGCGGTTCCCGGCGCCAACACGACCGGCTCCTACGGCGTCTACGCGACACTGGTGCTTGGATCGGCGCTGGCCCTGTTCCTCTATCCGCATTCCATCACCGGTATCCTGAGCGCCAGCAGTGGTCGCGCCGTCCGGCGCAATGCCGCGCTGTTGCCGGGCTACACCTTCATGCTTGGTCTGCTTGCTCTTATGGGCTTGTTCGCGATCGCTACGGGCGTCGGCACCCTTCCCGAATACGCGGCCGGCTTCAAACAGTTCGGCAATAGTTTCGCGGTGCCGGCGCTGTTCCTGCACAGCTTCCCGTCGTGGTTCGTCGGCATCGCTTTTGCCGCCGTCGGAATCGGCGCGCTGGTACCGGCGGCGATCATGTCAATCGCCGCGGCCAATCTCTACACACGCAACATCCATCGCGAATTCATCAACAAAAATCCGACCGACAAGCAGGAAGCGCAGATGGCGAAGTGGGTGTCGCTGATCGTCAAGCTAGGCGCGCTCGTCTTCATCATCTTCGTGCCGACGCAATACGCCATCCAGCTCCAGCTCCTGGGCGGCATCTGGATCATTCAGACCGTGCCATCGGTGATGCTTGGCGTCTTTACGCGCTGGTTCAACGATTGGGCGCTGCTGGTCGGTTGGGCCGTGGGAACCTGCGTGGGCACTGCGATGGCCGTCTCGGTGAATTTTGCGGCGGCATATCCGTTGGCGTTTTCGGGTTACACTCTGCCGGGCTACACGGCTTTCTACACCGTCATCCTCAACCTCGTCCTGGCCATCGTGCTGACGCCTGTGTTCAATGCGATGGGCGGCAAGCAGGTCGATGCAACCGTGGCGGCCGACTACCACGCGTAAGCGCTCGTTGCCGACGATACGTCGATCGTGGCAGATTGCATCCGCCGCGCGGGGTCAATCCCGCGCGGCGGACATGCAAGGGAGAGTGCTATGGCGTGGATCAAGGTGACGGATATCGCTTATGGACGTATGCGGTCACCCGATCTCGATGTCGCGGAGGAGTTCCTGACGCGGTTTGGTCTGCACAAGACCGCGCGCACCGACCACGCGCTCTACATGCGCGGCACCGATCCCAGCCACCACATCCACATCACCGAGAAGGGCGACCCGAAATTCGTCGGTCTCGCCTATCACGCCGCCAACGAGGACGATCTCAAGCGCCTCGCCAAAGCGCCCGGCGCCTCCGTGGTCGAGGACATCGACGAGCCCGGCGGCGGCAAGCGGGTGCGGCTCACCGAGCCGAATGGCTATCAGATCGAGGTCGTCGCCGGCATCGAGGCGGTGCAACCGATCCCGGTGAAGCGGCAAAAGCTCAACTCGGGCGAGGCGCCGCTATCGCGCGCCGGCGAACTGATGCGGCTGCCTAAAGGCCCCGCCCACGTCAAGCGCGTCGGCCACGGCGTGCTGATGACGCCGCGGTTTGGCGAAACGGTGAAGTGGTTCCGCGAGGCGCTGGGTTTTATTTGCTCTGACGACGTCTATGTCGAGAAGCAGGACAACATCATCGGCTCGTTCAACCGCTGCGACCGCGGCGATACTTACGTCGATCACCACGTCTTCTTCTGCCTGGCCCACGAGAAGACCGGGCTCAATCACCTCTCCTTCGAGGTGCCTGACATCGACGATGTGTGCATGGGACACGATTATCTCAAGCAATGCGGCAAGTACGAACACATGTGGGGCATCGGACGTCACGTCCTCGGCAGCCAGGTCTACGACTACTGGGCCGATCCGTGGGGCCGCGTCCACGAGCATTGGGCTGACAGCGATCGGCTCAACCTCGCCTATGGCTCGAAACTGGTGGCCGCCGAGGACGCGCTGGTGTCGCAATGGGGCGAGGCGCCGCCGGAAAAATTCATCAATCACGCCAGCCCGTGATCCGAATTCCCAGGCGTTGAGGTGACGTCAGAGTTTCGTCACCCGCGCGTGCAGCAGCGCCGCGCGGCCGCCGCGAACCTCTTTGACGCATCGCGCGATCGCGGCCGGCACATCGGCGGGGTCGCTGAGCTCTTCGGCATAAGCGCCGAACGCCTCGCCGACTTTGCTGAATTGGACTTTGGGCGCGAGCTGCGACTCGAACTCGTTGGCGGTCTTGGCCTCGCCGTCCGGAAACACGCGCAGCGTCGATTGCTTCACCGCATTCCAACCGGTGTTGTCCATCACGATCGTGAGGATCGGTAATTTGTATTGTTGCGCGACGGCAAAGTTCGATGACGGATTGCCGAAATAAAAGCCGCCGTCGCCACAGATCTGCACCATAAGACGGTCGGGCGCGGCAAGCTTGGCGCCGAGCGCGGTGCCGCCCGACCAGCCGAGCCCGCCGCCGCCGGCGCGCACGGTCGTGTTAGGCACCGAGCGCGGTATCTGCATCAGCACGGCGGCGGCGTTGGTGACGCCCTCGTTGAAAAGCATGTCCGCGTCGTCAAGTAGCTTGCCCAATTCCGCCATCAGATAATGCGGATTGATCGCGCCGGGTTTGCCTTTGTCGGCAGCGAGCGTGGCGGCGCGGGCGATGCGCTCCTCGCGCGCCGCCTTGATGCGTTCGAGCCGCGCGGCTGCCGACTGCTTGAAGCGCGGCGTCGCCTTGGCTTTCAGCTCTTCCAGCACCTGCTCGAGGATGCGCCCGCTATCGCCCTGCATGCGCAGATTGCCGGGGAACGTCCACATCGGTGAGCCGGGTTTGAGCGTATCGATGTCGATATGCGCCCAGAACGCCTTTTGGTTCGCCTGCACGTCGCTCGGGAACCACGGCACGTCGACGTCGACGAGCAGACCCACATCGGCCTGCGGCACCGCCTTGTCCGGCGAAAAGCCGACGAAGCACGGGCTGTCGTGCGAGATATTGTTGGTCATGTTGGCTTCGTAGACGGCGATACCGGCGAACTGCGCCAGCGCATCGATCGCTTTGGAGGCGTGCGCGTGGCGTCCGGCATAGCCGGTGATCAGGATCGGATTTTCGGCCGTCAACAATTTCTCGGCGAGCGCCGCGACGAGTTTTGGATCGGCGCCACCGCCCGACGTCGCGGCGAACTGGTCGGCGGGATAGCGCCGGATCTCGTCGGCGTTCCAATGCTGCGTCAGCGTCTCGCGCTGCATCATCAGATAGACTGGGCCGCGCGGCTCGCTCTGCATGATCGAATATGCCCGCCGCAACGCCTCCTTGACCACGACGCCCGACGGCAGTGTCCACTCCCATTTCAGATAGGGCCGCACCAGGCTTGCCTGATCGAACGGCTCCTGCACGAAATGCACGTAAGTGTCGCGTGAGCCGACCAGCTCGTCGTTGACGGTGTAGGGCGCCTTGCCCGCCATCAGCAGCACCGGCAGGCGGCTGCGGAATAGGTTATGCATCGCATTCGCGGTGTTGGCGGTGCCGACATCGACATGAACCAGCACGCCTTGGCCACGTCCGGTGACTAGCGCGTAACCCGCCGCCATATGCGCGGCGGTGTTCTCGTGCGGGCAGCGCACCACGCCCGGCATCGCTTCACCGCGTTTGCGGCGGTGCGCCATCTCGTCGATGATCGGGGCGTGGTCGGTGCCGAAATTGCAGAACAAATAGTCGATGCCGATCTCGCTGAGGCCTTCGAGGAAATAATAGGCCGTGGCGAAATCGGGAACATTGCTCTTACGCGCGACTGACGTTTCCATGATGAGATTGCTCGTTTCGAAGTGTTTTTGCCGAAGAGATGGGGACTTACGGCTGCTGCCCTCTTGGTTCCATCCTTATAGCATCCCTCGTCGCGGCCGTCCGCGCAGTGGAGCGCTCGCATTATTTCCGCATAAAGACGGGAAATGCCCGAAGTCTTGCCACAATGGGGGGCGATACCGCGAACCATTGAGCGGGGAGAGGGTCCTCATGAAATGGCAGGCAGTTTTGGCCGGCGCGCTGGCGTCGGCTCTCGCGACGTGTGCGGCGTCAGCGGACGTTCGCATCGTCAATGATCCGGGGGGCGAGGTCTCCTCTTATGTGCGTAAATTCCAGGAGATGCGCGCCGCCGGCGAGCGCATCGTTATCGATGGGCCGTGCCTGTCGGCGTGTACACTGCTGACCGGTATCATCCCGCGGGATCATGTCTGCATCACCCCCCGCGCCGTGTTGGGCTTCCACGCCGCTTCCTATTACGACGACGCTTCACGCTCGCTGGTGCCGACGCGGGAAGGCAGCCGTGTCGTCATGCGCCTTTATCCGCCTGCGATCCGCGTTTGGATCGACCGGCACGGCGGGCTGACACCCCGGCTTATCGCGCTACGCGGCCGCGAGCTCGCGGCGCTCTATCCGGCTTGCTATTGAACCTGTGGCGCTGGCGCCCGCGTCGCATGCGGCGCCTACAACCATTGTGGCTGACCCCATTCCAGCCTATTTACGGGGTGCCGGAATATCCCATGCCTGAAACCGTCGCACCGCGCGTAATGTCGTGGCCGCTCCTGGCAGCGTGTGCGCTCGTTACGCTGGCGCTCGCCGGCACGGTCGTGCTCTGGGCCTTTTACGGCACCACGGTTTTCTTCGAGATAATCCGCGCCGGCTTTGTCGCGTGCTTCGGCTGACGGGAGGCTCGACGTGGACACACAAAAAGCCTCTCGCGTCATGATGGTGCTGGCCGCGTTCTTGGGCGGCCTTGTGCTGTTTTTCGGCGCCATCCTGTTCGTCACCGGGCGCGCGCCGTCGCCGATCGGACCCGCGGTCGCCGCTGTCGGCGGCCCGTTTCACCTCGAGGATCAGAACGGCAAGCCGGTCAGTGACCGGGACATGAATGGACGCCCGTTCCTGGTGTTCTTCGGTTTCACGCATTGTCCGGATATTTGCCCGACCACCTTGTTCGACATGTCGCAGCTAATGCACGCGCTCGGGCCCGACGCCGATCGCATCGGCGCGCTGTTCATCACCGTCGATCCCGAGCGCGACACGCCGGCTGTGATCAAGGACTATCTGTCAAACTTCGATCCGCACTTGCGCGGTCTGACCGGCGACCAGGCCTCGATCAATGCCGCGATCAAGGCGTATCGCGTTTATGCCAAAAAGGTGCCGCTGGAAGGCGGCGACTACACGATGGACCACACCGCCGTCGTCTATCTTATGGACAAAGACGGCCACTTCGTTGCGCCCTTCAACATGAAGCGGACGCCCGAAGCCGAAGCCACCGAATTACACCGCTATCTGTGACGCGGCCGGCGTAGCGATTAGCGACCGAGCAGCAGTGAATTGCGCGTCATTTGCATGATCCGCATCGGCCCAATTGGCTGCAGCGGTTCGATCGGCCGCGTGCGCAGCGCGCGGCGGCGGTTCGATCGGGCCAGGCGCGATCGTACGATGCGGGACGTCCTCGCCAACCCATGTTCGGTTTTCTCCCAGCGCTGCGGATCGTTAATGAGCTGGAATACCGCGCGCCAGGCGGCGAGCGACAGCAAGAACCAGTGCAACGGCGTCAGCACGAGGACCCAGGCATGAGCCAAGAGTCCGCGCCGACGCAATCCGATGACGTCGAGCACGATTGTCGAGGCGTAGCCGGAGAACAGGCTGGTGGCGAATATCGGCGCCGCGTGGTCCATGGTCGCATTCGCCCATGGCGTCGGCAGGGCGAACAGCGTGTAGCCGAGGCCGGCCATGAAGAGTGGATGGATCAGGGCCGCGAGTACATTGGCGGCGAGGAAAATCTGCAATGCGATCGCGCCGGCGGGGCCGAGTTGCCGAAATAACCGGCCGGGGCGGCGCATGTGCACCAGCCAGGTTTGCATCCAGCCCTTATACCAGCGCGTGCGTTGCGCCAGCCAAGGCGCGAAGCGCGCCGGCGCTTCCTCGTAAGTTGCAGACGTCAAAGCCGCCGAGCGATAGCCGAGCCGGCACAGCCGAATGCCGAGATCAGCATCTTCGGTGACATTGTAAGGGTCCCAGCCACCGACCTTGCGCAGCACGGCGGTGCGAAAATGATTCGACGAGCCGCCGAGCGGGAACGGCAAATGCAACGCCGCGAGTCCGGGCAGGAATACGTCGAACTGGCCGGCATAATTGGCGGTGAACATGCGCGAGAGCCAGTTATCGGCGGTATTGTCGATGGTCAGCGACGCCTGAACGCAGGCCAACCGATTGCCGGCATTTCGGAAAATTTCAAGCGCGCGGCGCAACTGGTCGCTTTCCGGTGCGTCCTCGGCGTCATAGACAACGGTGTAGGTGCCGCGCGCGAACGGCAGCGCCACGTTGAGCGCCTTCGGCTTGGTTTGTGGGCCGACTCGCGGTGCAATGATGATTTCGAACGGCGGCCCGAGATTGAGAGCGGCAACAGCGCGCCTAGTTTCGCGATCGTCGGCTTCGAGGACGAATTTCACGTCGAGTTTTTCGGGTGGATAGTCGAGCGCACGGATTGCGGCGACGAGGTCTTTGACCACGGGCGCCTCGCGATAGAGCGCGCAGATGATTGTGTAGATCGGAAGCCTGGCGTCTGCGATCCGAACTGGACGTTTCGGCGCGGCACTCGTGAAGCAGGCGCTCGACAGTCGCAAGATCGACGCGGCGAGGAAGAGCGCGCACAGCGCTCCGCTCAACGCCTCGATGATTGCGGCTGGTGCAAAGGCAAGAAGGGCGGTCGCCAGCAGCACAAATGCAACGGTCCTGATGCCTCGTCTGCCACCCGGCGGCGGCGCATTCGACAGAAGTGGCCTGGTGAAACGAAGTTCATCGGCCGCGCGCCGGCCGAGCACGCGCTGGCTATGCCGGGCCACGAAATGCCAGAGCTGCTCCGATGAAGTCAGTCGGAACGATCGCAACCAACCGGGTGGCGACCGGCGCGGGTCGGCCAACCGGCGCGCAGTCAGTCCGCGCGGTGCTATGATCCAGATGAGATCGTCGCCCTCTCGCAGCGGCAGCAATCCCGCAGCGGCCGCTTGCAGCAATTGGTCGTCGTCGAGCGGGCAATCGGACCGCGATACGCCGTCGAAGCGCTCGTAGTGCGTGCCGAGCGAGTGCGACAGCGCCGTGAGATAGGCTTCCTCGGTGATGGCGTCCGCACAGATAAGCACGCGCTCCGCGCCGACGCCGAGCGAGCGTGCGCGACGTTCCGCGGCTGCAACGATAGGGTGCGGCAATAGACGCCGAATGCAGTCGATTTCCGGGCAGGCGCTGGCGCGCGCCTGCGCCAAAGCATGCGGGCGGCCTTGCGGAACCGTGGCCCGCGGCAACCCGCTGTCGAGCCGCGTCTTCGCCCTGGGGCGGCGAACAGCCGCCTCCGCAACACTCCCGAACGCCACCGTTGGCCCCCCGACGCAACGTAACAGTGCCGCCTGCCTCGACTTTTCCCCGCGTCCCCGGTAAGCGGGGCCGAGCCAAGCGAGCCCAATCAAAGTCCAAGTTCACAGCTAAATTCGCCCACAGATTGTGACCGATGCAATCAGGACTAGCAATATCCCAACTTGCTCGCCTTGTGCCGCCGGCCGTGGCGTTAGTCTGCGCGCTGTTGCCGGCTATTGCGGGCGTGCGGGTGGCGGCGGCACAGGACGGCGTTGCCCAAGCCCGGGTCGCGGTGCCGGGCTTCTGGGATCCACGGCGGCGGCCGGAGCGGCCGGATCTGTCGCGCATTCAGACGATCCGTTTTCTGACCGAGATGGATTATCCGCCGTTCGACTATGCCGCGCCGGACGGTAATCCGGCGGGATTCAACGTCGATCTCGCCCGTCTCCTCTGCGATGAGATCAAAGCCACGTGTACGATCCAGGCGCGCCGCTTCGATCTGCTGCTCGACGCGCTCGGCGACAATCGCGGCGACGCCGTCATCGCGTCGATCGCCACCACTGCGGAAACGCGCCGCCGCGCCGATTTCAGCGATCCCTACTATCGCACACCGGCGCGCTTCGTCGCCCGCATCGACAGTCCGATCGGCGATGTGCTTCCGGAACTGGTCGAAGGCAAGAAGATTGCGGTGATCGCCGGCACCGCGCACGAGGCCTTCCTCAAGGAAATGTTTACCGAGGCCGAGGTGCGGCCCTATCCCAATGCCTTTGCGGCGCGCGAAGCGCTGCGCAACAAGGAAGTCGATCTCCTGTTCGGCGACGG
>Ga0182024_10019585_pt1 | contig 12457 bp, 11 predicted proteins | sample P32metaG_FD_120480 | JGI IMG/M metagenome (GOLD analysis project Ga0182024, IMG submission 120480) | Permafrost microbial communities from Stordalen Mire, Sweden - P3-2 metaG (Illumina Assembly) | ecosystem: Environmental > Terrestrial > Soil > Wetlands > Permafrost | place: Sweden: Stordalen... | reverse complement strand
GAAGGCCTGGCGGCCGCGGCCGGGGCGACCAGCCTCGGCATCGCCCTGGTCAGCGTGAGCTGGGGCGGCCAAGGCAAGCCCCTCAGCGCCACGGCTTCCTCCGCCCCGTCGCCCGTGGTGTCCCGCGGTCCAAACCCTAGCCTGGGCCCCGTCCCTTCGCCCATCGCTTCGCCGATCCCTTCACTGGACCTTTCTTCCTTCCTTTACCCAAGATCGCTCGCGGTGTCCCATGCCTGAAGCGCAGCCGGCCGGACAACGGGCCCTCATCACCGGATTGGGCGGCTTCCTGGGAAGCAACCTGGCCGTCCACCTGTCCCGCCTGGGCTGGACCGTGTGGGGCGCCTGGCACGGGAAGGACCCGGGCCTGGCCGGCGTGGAGGCGCGCCACTTGGACGTCTGCATCCCCTCGGAGGTCGAGAAGCTGGTGGCCGAGGCCAAACCGGACGTGGTCTTCCACCTGGCGGCCATCGCCAATCCCGACGCCTGCGCCGACGACGAGCCCGCCGCCCGCCAGATCAACGTACAGGGCGCCAAGATCGTGGCCCTGGCCGCCCGACGGGCCGGCGCGCGCATGGTCTTCACCAGCACGGACCAGGTTTTTGACGGGACGCGCGGCCTCTGGAAGGAGACCGACGCCCCCGGGCCCCCGGGCGCCTACGGGCGCAGCAAGCGCGACGCCGAAAAAGCGGTGCTCGAGGCCTGCGACAACGAGGCCCTGGTCGTGCGCCTGGCCCTGACCTACGGGTGGGGGCGCGGCGGCGCGCGCGGGCGCAACTTCGCGGAACAATGGCTCAAGACCCTGCTCACCGGGGGCAGCGTGCTGGCCTTCATCGAGCAGTGGCGCACGCCCATCTACGGCGAGGACGCCTGCGGGGCCCTGCGCCTGGGCGCGGAACAGGGCTGGCGCGGCCTGCTGCATCTCGCCGGGCCCGAACGCGTCACCCGCCATGATTTCGCCGTGCGGCTGGCCCGCGAGTTCGGCTTCCCCCCTGAGGGGATGAGGACCGCCTCCCTCAACGACACGGTCTTCCGCGACCCCCGCCCGGCCGACGCCAGCCTCGACACCACGAAACTGCGGGCGCTGGGCTTCCATCCGCGGGGCCTGGACGAAGGGCTCAAGGCCATGCACCTGGAACTCGAAAAACTTTAGACCCCGCCCCCACCCCCAAAACGACCCTTCTCAATGGAACCCCATGGCCAAAATTTCCGCCTTCCGCGCCCTGCGTTACGACCCCTCCAAGATCAAGGATCTGGGCAAGGTCGTGGCGCCGCCCTATGACATCATTTCGCCCGCCGAGCAGGACGCCTATTACGCCCAGCACGACTACAACATCATCCGCCTGGATTTCGGCAAGACCCAGGCCGGGGACGACCAGCAGCACAACAAATACCAGCGCGCGGCGAACCAATTAAGGCTCTGGCGCGAGCAGGGCGTGCTGAAAACCGACCCTAAGGCGGCCCTCTACCTGGCCACCCAGACCTACATCGCGCCGGACGGGAAAAAGCGCAGCTTCGCGGGGGTCTACGCCCTCCTGAAGCTGGAGGAATACAAAAAAGGCGTGGTCCGTCCCCATGAGAAGACCCTGAGCAAGCCCAAGGCCGACCGCCTGGAGCTCACCCGGGCCACCCAGGCGAATTTTTCGCCCATCTTCTTCCTTTATGACGACGCCAAGGGCGCGGGGGAACGCTGGATGGCGGCCGAGATGAGACGCAAACCCGCGGCCAGCTTCACCACGGCCTCGGGCGAACGCCACCAATTGTGGGTGGTAGACCGGCCCGCCGCGGTGAAGGCCTTCACCAGCCGCCTGGCCAAGGCTCCCGTCTACATCGCCGACGGCCACCACCGCTACGAGACCATGCTGGGCTACTCCAAAGAGGCCCCCGCGGCCGTCAAGGCGGCCGCGGCCCACACCCTGGTCTGCCTGAGCCCCTTTGAACAGAAGGGCCTCATCATCCTGCCCACCCACCGCCTGATCCACGGGCTGAAGGCCTTTGACCGCCAGAAGCTGCTGAAGGACCTGTCCGCGGACTTCGAGGTGAAAGCCTTGCCGTCCCTGGACGCCCTTAATAAAGAGCTGGCCCGGGTGGACGCGCCGGCGCTGAAGGCCAAACCCGCCGGCCGCGCCAAAGCCGGAGCCAAGAAGCCGCGCGCCGAAGCGCACGGGTTCGGATTGGTCCTTCCCGGCGCCTTCCACCTTCTGACCCTCAAAGCCGGGGTCGACCCGCTCAAGGCCGTCACGGATGAGCGCTCGGCCGCCTACAAGCACCTGGACGTCAGTCTGCTGCAGGCCCTGGTCTTGGAGAAGGTCTTGGGGCTGAACCCGGCGAGCATCGCCGCCCAGGAGAACCTCTTCTTTGAAAAGGACGCGGCCAAGACCGCCCAGGCCGTATCCGAGGGGCGGGCCCAGGCCGCCTTTTTGCTGAACCCCACGCGCATGGAGCAGCTGCAGGCGGTATCCGACGCAAAAGACGTCATGCCCCAGAAGAGCACCTACTTCCAGCCCAAACTCATCACCGGCGCCGTGCTACGGGCCATGGTGTAGAAGCGCCGCTTTTTTTCGCAGTCCCAGGCCGGGTGTCCGCGCGATGTCCAACGACCTATTCGACACGATCCCCTCACCCTTCCTTCCGCTGGCGGAACGGATGCGACCGGCCAAGCTCGACGAGGTGCTTGGGCAGGAAAAATTGTTCGGTGCGGGCAGGCCGCTGCGCGAGGCCTTTCTCAAGGGCGAAGCCGGGTCGCTGATCTTCTGGGGGCCGCCGGGCGTCGGGAAAACCACTTTGGCGCGCCTCTTGGCCGAGAGCGGCGGTTTCCATTTCGTCTCCCACAGCGCCGTGGAAGCCACGCTCAAGGACGTGCGGGCGGTCATAGAGACGGCCGTGGAGCAGCGCCGGCTCTACGGGCGCCGCACCCTTTTGTTCCTGGACGAAATCCACCGCTTCAACAAGGCCCAGCAGGACGCCTTTTTGCCGTCGCTTGAGAACGGCACCCTGACCCTGGTCGGCGCCACCACCGAGAACCCGAGCTTCGCCCTCAACGCCGCCCTGCTCTCAAGGGCCCGCGTGCTGCGCCTGGAAGCGCTGTCCATTGAAAGCCTCATGGATCTTTTGAAACGCGCCCTGGGCGACGAAGTGCGCGGCCTGGGAACATGGAAGCTGCGCGCCGACGGCAAGGCCCTGGAGGCCATCGCCTCGATGGCGGACGGGGACGCGCGGCGCGCCCTGGCCCTGCTGGAGCAGTCCGCGGGCCTCGCCCGGCGCGACGCGAAGCCCATCGATGCGGAATGCGTGGAGCGCGCCGCGGGCAGCCAGGTGCTGCTCTACGACAAAAGCGGGGACCAGCACTACGACATCATCTCCGCCCTGCACAAAAGCGTGCGCTCCTCGGACCCGGACGCGGCGGTCTACTGGTGCGCCCGCATGCTCAAGGCCGGGGACGACCCGCTCTATGTGCTGAGACGGCTGACCCGCATGGCCAGCGAGGACATCGGCAACGCCGACCCGGCGGCCTTAGGGCTCGCGCGCTCCGCCCGGGAAGCCTACGAATTCCTCGGCTCCCCCGAGGGGGAACTGGCCGTCATACAACTGGCCGCCTACCTGGCCTGCGTGCCCAAGAGCGACGCGGCGTACCGGGCCTGGAACGGGGTCCAGGCTGAGATAGCGTCCACGGGCGCGCGGAGCGTGCCCATGCACCTGCGCAACGCGCCCACAAAGTTGATGAAAGAAATGGGCCACGGGGCAGGCTACATCCACGCCCACGACCAGGAGGGCGCGGTCGCGGATATGGATTGCCTGCCCGAAGGCTTGAAGGAGCGCAGCTTCTACACGCCGTCGGACCGCGGCCGTGAAAAAAACTTCAGGGAATACCTGGCCTGGGTGGAGCAAAAGAAAAGAGCTGAACCCTAAAAAGCCCTGAAAACCCTTTATTCCCAAAGATACCCACAGGCTATTGTGCAAATCTTTCTTGACGCTGGGGCCCAAGTGCTTTAGCATCCTATAAAGACCATATATTCCTTGCCTTTTCGAGTCACAGCGCGTGACCCAGTTTTCCCCAACGGCATCCTTGAACCGACGTTGCGTCCTGGTAGGGACGGCGCTTTTGCTTCTGTCGCTGCCTTTGGGCGCCTCCACGCCCGCAAGCGGTCCGGCCCATGCAAAACCCGCTCTCAGCCCGCCCAAAAGCGAAGAAACCATTTTTTTCACGGTGGATGCCGGCCACCATTCGGTGCTGGGCCGCTGCGACGCTGAAGGCGCCTGCAAATCCTACTTAAGCCCCTTTGGGCAAGGCTGGCAATCCTATCCCGACCCGTCGCTGGTCGGGGACGACCTGGTGGCGGCCAGCGCCCCTGACGGCTCCCAATTCGCCCTCATCAGCACCCGCGGCGGCGGCGTCAATCTTTGGCTGGTCAGCGCCGACGGCAGGACCTACCAGGCCCTGACCCAGGACGACGCGGGCATCATGCCGGCGTCCAGCGTCGACAAGGACAGCCTGGCCTTTTCCCCGGACGGCAAAAGCCTGGCCTACATCGACCGCGGAAACCTCTGGGTGCTGGGCCTGGCCACCCTCCAGGCCCGCAGCCTCACCTTCGACGGCGGCGTCCGGGCGCTGTGCTGGGCGCCCACGGGCGATGCCCTGGCCGTGATCCAGAACACCAGCCTCCGGAGGGTCGCCGCGAACGGCAGCTCCAACATCCTCGAGGTCGACGGCGCATGCACCCAGCCCCTGGTGGCCTGGAGCAAGGATCCCAAGACGCCCAACAACATTTTTTTCTGGGGCCTAGGGGCGGAGCAGGTGGATGAGACCCTGGCCACCGACGTCGTGATGGCTTCGCCCGTGCAGCCCAACAGCATGGCGCTTTTGAGCACCGGCTTGGCCATGCTCGCGCCGTCGGCCTCGTCCCAGACCGAGGTCTTTTTGACCCCTTACAACGCCGGCGCCGCCGGCCCGGTCCAGATCACCCAGGGCGGGGCCAGCGCCGTGTGGGCGTCGGCCGGAGGCCAGGCCCTCTATTTCATGCGCGACCAGGTCCTGTGGCGTTGCGCCCTTGACGGCAGCCTGGCCAAACCCTTGGGCGCCGTGCCCATGTCCCACATCAACCTGGGTCCCCTGGCCCCGTTGCCGGGGGCCTGCCGGTGACGACGCGCTGCCGACTCGCGGCGGTCCTGCTCGCCCTGGCGGCGCTGGGCACGGGATGCAAGAAACCCGTGGCGTTCTTCGCGCCCGTACCCACGCCCTTGCCCACCCCGACCCCGGTCGACGACACCGTCGCGTTCACCCGCGCCGGCGCCCTGTGGGCCGTGCATTCCGACGGGAGGGCGCTGCAGGAGCTCGCCGCCCCGGGCCGGGACGAGGACTTCTGGTTCCCGATCACGGTCCCGGACGGGAGCGGTTTCCTGGTCTGGCTCTCGCGCGGCGACGGCACCCAGGACATCGCGCGCGTCGACCTCGGGGGGCGGGTCGCCGTGCTCACGGACACCGGCGAACAGGCCCAGCCCTCCATGAAGGACCTTGACCTCGACAACGCGCCGTCCTGCTCGCCGGACGGCAAGCAGATCGCCTACAGTTTCAACGGCGACATCTGGATCACGGACATCGACGGGAACGACGCGCAGACCCTGATCAGCGACGGCTCCAGCTGGTGCCCGGCTTGGTCGCCGGACGGCAAGCAGATCGCCTACGTCAACGGGCCTGAAGGCCACTATGACCTGTGGGTCACCGCCGTGGAAAACCACGACACCTCGCAATTGACCGCCTTCGACGGATACTCCGTGGGCGCCCCCCGCTGGTCGCCCGACGGAAGCCACATCCTGCTCACCCGCACCCGCGGCGTGGAAAGCGACATCGTCGAAATCGCGTCGGTGAACGACCCGCCCGCCCCCGACGCGGACATGCTCACCAAGGACCACCTGAGCGCTTCCGGCGTCTTCAGCCCGTCGGGCGCCGGCATCCTTTTCAGTTCCGCCCGCGCGGATTCGGTCACCTGGGACCTCTACACCTCGGACCTCCAGGGCAATTCGGCCAAACAGATCACCCATGGCGGCGGCCTTTCGCCGGATTGGACCCTGATGAAACTGGGCTCCTCGGCGATTCCCACGCCGAAGCCCAGCCCCAGGCTCACCTTCAGGCCCACGCCCACCCCTGTCCCGACGCCCGCGCCCAGCGCCCCCATGGCTCAGCCCTCCCCGGCGAACGCGGTCGTTCCCGTCGGCGCCACGGTCTCCGCCGCGGCGGCTCCGGCCGTTACAGCGGTCATCGCCGCCACGGCGGTCCCGGCCGTTTCGCCGCCCGCAGCCCAGAACACGCCGGTGGCAGCGCCCGCAAGCGCGGCCAAGGCGCCGCTCACCGCCGCCACCCTGCGCATCCGCTTCAGCGCTTCGTTCGACGACCAGGACCAGCTCGACGCGAAATCCATGGCCGGCCTGGCCAAACTGGCCAAACGCGTGCGGCAATACCCCGGCGACAGCCTCGACGTGGTCGGTCCCCAGGACGGCTCCGGCCTGATGGGCCTCTACTCCTCCGATGAGGAACGGTCCCAGGCCCGCGCCCAGCAGGTGGGCCTGGCGCTGGCCCGCCTGGCCGGGATGAAAGCCTCGGCCGTGCAGGCCCAGCCCTACAGCCCTCCCGCGGCCGGCGGCGAACCCGGCACCATCCAGATTTATCTGCAGATGCGCTAGGATTCCTGGTTCGAGCCCTGCACGAGGAGCATCAAAGGGCACACGGTCGCACAGGCTGTGTGCCCTTTTCTTTATGGCCTCTTTAGGACAGCTAGCAGGTTTTAGGACCTATCATTGCAGACTTGAATTATTAAGTGATATCGCCCATAATATCACCAATGAATGTTCCCGAGGCCGTTTTCGATACCAACGTCTTGGTCGCCGGACTTCGGTCCAGGCGCGGCGCCTCAAACCGTCTGTTGGAACTGGCCGCAATGCATCAAGTGCGGCTCCATATATCGGTCCCGCTTGTGCTCGAGTATGAGGCGGTGCTCAGGAGGCAGTCTAAAGCGTTGGGGATGTCCCAGAGCGAAATCTCCGATTTCGTTGATTTCATTTGCCGGATTGGCGTGAAGCATGAAATCCATTTTTTGTGGAGACCGGCCTTAAAGGATCCGAATGACGATATGGTCCTTGAGGTGGCCGTGGCCAGTGGAACGGATGTTGTGACGTTCAACGAAAAGGATTTCAGGGCTTCAAGCCGCTTTGGCGTTCGAGTATGGAAGCCGGGGGCCTATCTAAGAAAAGTGGAGGTGAGGTCATGAGCGCAGTCAGTCTTCGTTTGCCGGACTCGCTTCACCAGTCGGTGAAGAAGATGGCTTTGAAGGACCACGTTTCCGTGAATCAGATCATCACCTTGGCGGTGGCGGAGAAGCTTTCGGCTTTGATGACCTCGGATTACCTTGAAAAAAGGGGTGAAGGGGCCAGCCGGGACCGGTTTCTTAAAATTTTGGCTAAGGCTAAAGATCAGGAGCCTGACCCTGGCGACCGCCGTTAAGTGTGACGGAGGTACCCAGGACATCGCGCGCGTCGACCTCGGAGGTCGGGTCACGGTGCTCACGGACACCGGCGAACAGGCCCTGCCGTCCATGAAGGACCTTGACCTCGACAACGCGCCGTCCTGCTCGCCGGACGGCAAGCAGATCGCTTACAGCTTCAATGGCGACATCTGGGTCACGGACATCGACGGGAACGACGCGCAGACCCTGATCAGCGCCGGCTCCAACTGGTGCTGGATCTGGTGTTTGCCGAAACTCTATGGGTTCTATCCAGTGCGATCCGCTTGCCCAAAGAAAAGGTGGTGCAGGCCGCCGAAGCCCTCTTGGGAGACAGCCGTTTTGCCTTTGAACACCGGGAAAGGCTTGTGGAAGCGGCGGGCCTCTATTCCGAGCAAAAAGCCGATTTCACCGAAGCTTACGCCACTGCCAGCGCATTCGAATTGGACGCCCGAGGTGTGGCATCCTTTGATCACGACATGAAAAAATTACCGGTGAAATGGATCGAGCCATAAAAATCAATGAACCGCTAAATACGTTTTGTCGTAACCCATGAACACGTTATAGAGCGCCGCCTCCGGGAAGGGGCTACGGGGGCTCCACAGTTTGGGGTCGGTGGGGAGCCCCATGGATTCGCAATACGGCTTCCAATGCTCGAAATAGAATTTGTTGGTCTCGATCTCCGTCTGCTGCTCATAAACCCTGGTTAAGCCCGCATAGTCGATCCCGCTCAAGCGGCCGGCGCGGCTTCTCATCCAGATCCAGGTCACCCTCTCCCGCTTGCGGTCGTTCAGCATCTCGAACACGAAGCTTTCCCAATAGGATTCCGCCCGCCGGAAATCGGCCTTCTGGCTCCGCACCGGATCGATGAAGAGTTTCATGTCCCCCACGGCGTCGCAGTCGTCGACGGTTTCGGCGCTCGCGCTCAATGGGACGGCCCCAGGGTCCCACACGACATGGGCGCGGAGATCGCCGCCGAATTGACCGGCGGCCCAATGGGACAGCCACCCGGGCCTGGGGACGTACAACTTCATGGCGGGCCTGCTCGCGAGCATCGCGGCGTACTGGCGGCGACCGAAGGCCAGGGCGGGCGCCATGACCCGGACGTCCCTGTCCCGGCCTTCCGCCAGCAGGCGGGCGTAGTCGACGCTGCAGCGGTCCGCGGTGGCCTGGTCCCCGGCCAAGCCGGCGGCCATCGCCAAAAGGTATTGGTTGAAGACGTTTTTCCCCTTCCTTGCGGCTCTGGCGATGAGCCTTTCCGCTTCCTTGAAGTCCCCAGGGCCATAGGTCAAATAGGCCATGCCGAAGTCGAGGTTCGTCTCGTAATCACCGGGGCTCCGGTCCAGGGCCTCCCTGAAGCACGCCGCCGCCTTGTTGAAATCGCGCTCATCCCACAGCGCGTGGGTCGCCATCACCTTCCATGTCGGGACGCCGATGGCCATGTCTTCGCCCCGGGAAACCGGGCGGTTGAAGACGATGGTGAAATCGAAAATCAATTTTGATCCTTTTCGCCAGTTCCAGGCGTCCCCCCCCGTGGCCTCCCCATGGTCCAAAAGGACCGTGAGCTCGCTCCCCCAAGTCCTGGAATCCTGGAGCGTGGCCAACAGGGAGCCATCCTTGAACTCCACGGTCAAACCATTGAGGGCGGCTGAGGGACCCAAAAAGGCGGATCCGTCCGCGCTGGCGAAATCCGGATCAACGAGCTTCACCGTCGGGATCGATCCGGCCTTGTGCTCCAGCCGGTAGGGGGAGCCCTGCCAATGGGCATAGGGAAATGCCGCCTCTATACGGACATCATTCATGGAGACCGAGCGGTCTGGCGACAGGACGTAAACGCAATGAACGCCGGTTTTCGAGACGCTGACGGACGCGCTCAGGGATACCGCGCATCCGTCGTCCAAGCGGACCGTCCAGGGGGAATCCGATCCGGCCGAGCCGGTACGCTCGACGCTTTGATTCTTCCATCCCCGCGTGTAAAGCGCGGGATGTATGGTCGCGATGGTCGAGTCCTTGCCGAAGATATGGACGTCGCCGCTGTCCCCGAGCGCCACGGCCAAGGCGGGAACTCCCGACGTCGTCATGGCGGCCGAAGAAGCCGCGTAAATCCTCCCGACGGCGCATAATTGAAAAACGGATAAAGCCAAGGCCCCCGCGGCGCGGATTTTTGCCGGCGTCATTTCAGCCCTCTCTTTTTCGAATTCGATCCATGGATCCCTTGGAAGTTCAGCCGCCGCCGACCAATTTTTTGAAACCCGCTTCGTCCAGGACCGCGACCCCCAATTTCATAGCCTGCTTCAATTTCGATCCGGGCGCTTCGCCGGCCACCACATAGGTGGTCTTGGCGCTGACGCTGCCGCTGGCCTTTCCGCCGAGCTTGCGGACTTCGGCTTCGGCCTGGGCGCGGCTGTAGCCTTGCAGCTCGCCCGTGAACACGAACGTTTTATCCTTCAAAAGATCGCCGACGGGCTTTTCCTCGGCCAGGAGCGTGGTGTTCAGGCCGGCCTTTTTCAGGCGTTTGACCAAAGCCCTGGCCTCCTTCATTTTGAAGTAGTGGCGCACCGCGTCTGCCGCCACCGGACCGAAATCGGGCGTCTTGAGGAGTTCCGCGTCCTCGGCCGCGGCCACGGCTTCCAGGCTTCCGAAGCGGCGCGCCAGGGCCGCGGCGGAGCGCTCCCCGATGCCGGGAATCCCCAAGGCGAAGAGCAGGCGCGAGAGGCCGCGTTTCTTGCTGGCGGCGATGCCGTCGATGAGGTTCGCCGCGGATTTCTCCCCGTGGCGTTCCAGGGCCGCGACTTCCAAGGGGCCCAAGGTATAAAGGTCCGCCACGTCCTTGACCAGGCCGGTTTTGAGCAGCTGTTCCACCACCGCGGGACCCATGCCCTCGATGTCCATGGCGTCACGCTTGGCCCAATGCTCCAGGCGTCCCGCCACCTGGGCCGGGCAGAGGGGGTTGAGGCAGCGCACGGCCACCATGCCTTCATCCCGGCCCGTTTCGCCGCCGCAGACCGGGCAGCGCGTGGGGAAGGCCCACGGCTTTTCCCGGCCGCTGCGTTTTTCAACCAGGACGGCCGCGACCTTGGGGATGACTTCCCCGCCCTTCTCGATCAAAACCCGGTCCCCTGGCCGCGCGTCCAGGGCGGACAATTGTTCGGCGTTGTAGAGGCTGGCGCGGCCGATGACCGAGCCCCCCAGTTTCACCGGCTCGAGGATGGCCACTGGGGTGATCACCCCGGTTCGGCCCACGCTGGCTTCGATATCCAGGAGGGTGGTTTCGGCCTGGCCGGTCTTGAATTTGTAGGCTATGGCCCAGCGCGGGCTCTTGGCCGTGGCCCCGAGCACGGCCTGGTCCTCGTAGGCGTCCACTTTGACGACCAGGCCGTCGATGTCAAAGGGCAGGTCCCGGCGTTTTTGCTCCCAGGCCTCGCAGAGTCGCAGGACCGCGTCCATGTCTTTGCAGCGCTTCCAATGGGCGTCGTGCGGGACGCCGAGGCCCTTCAGCGCGGCCAGGAACCCGCTGTGCGCGGTCCAGGGCATGGGGTCGGCGAAGCCCAGGGTGTAGAGGAAGAGCCGCAAAGGGCGCCGGGCGACGGCTTCCGCGTCCAACTGCTTGAGGCTGCCGGCGGCGACGTTGCGGGGGTTGGCGAAGAGCGGTTCGCCCGCGGCCACGCGCTCGGCGTTGATGCGCTCGAAGCCGGCATGGTCCAGGTAGACCTCCCCGCGCAGTTCCAGCCTGGCCGGGGCCTTGCCCTTGAGCTGTTTGGGCAGTTCCCGGATCGTGCGCAAGTTGGCCGTGATGTCGTCCCCGGTCTCCCCGTCGCCGCGGGTGGCCCCGGCGACGAAGCGCCCCTGCTCGAAATGGAGGGCCACGGCCAGGCCGTCGATCTTCAGTTCGACGACGTAGTCCACCTGCTCGCGCTTGAGCAGCTTGCGCACCCGCTCGTCGAAGGCCCGCAGGTCCTCCTCGCTGTAGGTGTTGTCCAGGCTCAGCAGGGGGCGCGCGTGCTTGAAGGGCTTGAAGCCCTGGGTGGGTTTTTCACGGACGGTCTGGGTGGGGCTGTCGGGGCTGAGCAGGGAGGGATTTTTGGCTTCCAAGTCCTTCAATTCGCCCATCAGCGCGTCGTAAGCCTGGTCGCTGATGAGGGGCGCCGCCTTCTGGTAATACGCCTCGTCGTGGCGGGCGATCTGGCGCCGCAGCTCCAGCACGCGTTTCGCCGCCCGGGAGCGGGCCACGTTCAGCGCTTTCCTGCCGGCTTCTTGGCCGCGGGCAGGCGTTTCTCGAGGGCGTGCAGGCGGGCGGCCAGGCGGACCAGCTCATCCATGGTCGGGTCCGGCAGGTTCTGGTGGGACAGCACGTCGTTCTCGTCGCCCTTGCGCCGGCGCACCACCTTGCCGGGTATGCCCACCACCGTGGAATGGGGCGGCACGTCGTGCAGGACCACGCTGTTGGCCCCGATGCGGGTGTCCGACCCGATGCGGATGTTGCCCAGCACCTTGGCCCCGGCCCCGACGACCACGCGGTCGCCCAGGGTGGGGTGGCGCTTGCCGCTTTCGTTGCCCGTGCCGCCCAGGGTCACGCCCTGGTACAGCAGCACGTCGTCGCCCACGATGGCGGTCTCGCCGATGATGACGCCCATGCCGTGGTCGATGAAGAAACGGCGCCCGATGACGCAGGCCGGGTGTATCTCCACCCCGGTGAGGAAGCGGGCGGCCTGGGCCAGCCAGCGGGCGACGAAGACCAGCCCCAAGCCGTGCAGCCGGTGGGTCAGGCGGTAGGCCCAGATGGCGTGCAGGCCGCTGTACAGGGCCGCCACCTGCAGCGGGCTTTTGGCGGCCGGGTCCCGGTCCAGGACAGCGCGCAGGTCTTCCCGGATCGTGTCAAGCACCGCGCCCCCTGAAGCGCTTGGCCATGCTCCGTATGGCCTCGATGTGCTCGCCCTCCTCCCGGGCCAGGCCGGCGATCACCCGCT
>Ga0182024_10019584_pt1 | contig 12457 bp, 10 predicted proteins | sample P32metaG_FD_120480 | JGI IMG/M metagenome (GOLD analysis project Ga0182024, IMG submission 120480) | Permafrost microbial communities from Stordalen Mire, Sweden - P3-2 metaG (Illumina Assembly) | ecosystem: Environmental > Terrestrial > Soil > Wetlands > Permafrost | place: Sweden: Stordalen... | reverse complement strand
TCACGTTGCCGCCCTACGGCTTTTACTGGTTCGCGTTGGCTCCGGCGAGCGGTTGGCCCTCTTGGCACACGCCCGCCCCCGAGCCGCTGCCTGAGTTTGTGACGATGGTCATCCGCGACAATCTCGCAAAAGCGCTTTCGACCTCCAATCACAATTTGATCGAGCAGGAGTCGCTGCCACAATACATTGCCAAGCGCCGCTGGTTCGGTCTCAAAGACCAGGCCATCGAAAAAACGCGCATCGTCAATTACACCGATATCGGCGGCGGCGATTCCGAAATCATGCTGACCGAGATTGAAGTGACGAGCAAAGGCGCCGAAAGCCGTTGGCTCCTTCCCTTGGCGATTCTCTGGGAGGATGAAACGTCGGCGGCGTTGCCGAACCGGCTTGCGCTCGCGCGCGTGCGACGCGGTCGGCGCCTCGGCCTGTTGACCGACGCTTTTGCGTTGCCGACCTTCGCACATTGCATCATCGCGGCGCTCGCCGCCGGCCGCGAGTTCAAAAATCCAGAAGGCACGCTGCGTTTCCAACCCACCGCGGCCGGGCAGCAACCGCTCCGCGCAGGCGTCGAGGCCGAGGTCAATTGGCTCAGCGCGGAACAATCCAACAGTTCGCTGACAGTCGGCGACACGGTGATGCTAAAGATTTTTCGCCGCATCTCCGCCGGCCAGCATCCCGAAGCCGAGATGAGCCGCTATCTCACGGCGCAAGGCTTTGCCAATTGCCCGCAGCTCCTCGGTGACATCGTGCAAGTCTCCGATGATGGAACGCCGCATACGTTGGCGGCCGCCTTGGGATTCGTCCGCAATCAAGGCGACGCCTGGTCATGGATACTCGATCACCTGACGCGCGCGCTCGACAGCCTTGCGCCAAACGATTCGGAATTCGACTCACTAAGCGACTGCGAGGCGATCGCCGCGGCAATCGGCCGGCGGCTTGGCGAAATGCATGCGGTATTGGCGCGTGAAACCTCGGATGAAGCTTTTGCGCCCACGACTGCCAATGCCGACGATGCTGCTGAATGGGCGCGGAAAACCGAACAGCGGCTCGACAAGGCCTTAGCCGCCACAGAGCGGATGCGCGATTGGACCCGGATTCAGGACCGCGACCGCGCGATGGAGCTTTTGAAGCTTCACGCGCGGATCGGCACCGCGATCAAAAAACTTGCCAAGTCCGGCTCCGGGACATTAATGACCCGCATCCATGGCGACTTTCATCTCGGTCAGGTGCTGGTCGCCAGCGGCGATGCCTTCATCATCGACTTCGAAGGCGAGCCCGCCACCTCGATCCCCGAGCGCCGAGCCAAGACCAGTCCGCTGCGCGACGTGGCTGGGCTCCTTCGCTCCATCGACTATGCAGGCGCCGCGCTGATCGATGGCACGGGCATCGGTACCGCGCCGATTAATGAGACGCAGCGCGATCGACTTATTGCCGAGTTTCGCTCCCGCGCCTCGCGTGCGTTCCTCAAAGAATATTGGACGGCGCGCGGCTCCCGCGCCAGTGCCGGTGAGCGTGCGCTGCTTGACCTCTTCCTGATCGAAAAAGCCGCTTACGAGATTACCTACGAGGCCGCAAATCGACCGACCTGGATTGGCGTCCCGCTGGCCGGGCTGTTCATGCTGGCAAATCGCGTTCTCGACAAGGAAGCCGGAGGCCGCAATGGCTGATGCGCGGCTGAAGCGCTCCTGGCGGCTCGATCCGCAATCTGCTGGCGCCCTTGCGCGCGGTGAGCACGGCAATCCATTCGCCGTGCTCGGACCGCACGACACCTCGGACGGTCGCATCATCCGCGCTTTCCTGCCGGGAGCGACGAAGGTCGAAGCTTTGCGCCGCACCGACGGCACCTTGCTCTCGACTCTCGAGCAGGGAACAGAAAGCGGGCTGTTCGAAAATCTTATTCATGAACGGGCGCCCTATCGACTGCGAATTTCTTGGCCAGATGCCAAGCAGGAGACCGAGGACCCCTATTCTTTCGGCATGCTGCTCGGCGACATTGACATTCACTTATTCAATGAAGGCCGGCATTTCGAACTGCCGCATTGCCTCGGTGCCCAGAGCATGACGATCGACGGCGTGACCGGCGTCCGTTTCGCCCTTTGGGCGCCGAACGCAACCCGCGTGGCCGTGGTCGGCGATTTCAATTCCTGGGACCGCCGCCGCCATCCCATGCGCGTGCGTAACGGTGCCGGACTTTGGGAGCTATTCGTGCCGCGCGTCGCGCCAGACTCCCGCTATAAATATGACATTCTCGGTCCCGGCGGCGTTCACATGCCGTGGAAAGCGGATCCCGTTGCCCGTCAGACCGAAATACCGCCGAGCACAGCGTCGGTCGTTCCACAACCGGACGATCATCGCTGGCACGACGAGGCCTGGATGGCCGCGCGCGGCATACGGCAAGCCCCGGATGCGCCGATCGCGATCTACGAGGCACACCTCGGTTCCTGGCTGAAGCCGGACGAACGCAATCACGCGGGCTCACTGTGGGACTTCGCCACCGAACGACTGGTGCCTTATCTCGTCGATATGGGGTTCACCCATGTCGAGCTGCTTCCGATCACCGAGCATCCGTTCGGCGGCTCGTGGGGCTATCAGCCGCTCGGCATGTTCGCTCCCACCGGACGCTTCGGTCCGCCGGCAGGACTATTACGCCTCGTCGACGCGCTGCATTCCGCCGGCATCGGCATAATTCTCGACTGGGTGCCGGCGCATTTTCCGAACGATCCACATGGTCTCGCCCGTTTCGACGGCACTGCGCTCTATGAGCACCTCGATCCGCGCGAGGGGATTCATCGCGATTGGAACACCTACATCTACAATTTTGGCCGTCGCGAAGTTCAAGGCTTTCTGATCGCTAGCGCGCTCTACTGGCTGGAGCATTTCCATATCGATGGCCTGCGCGTCGACGCCGTCGCCTCCATGCTTTATCGCGATTACAGCCGCCAGGACGGTGAATGGATTCCGAATGTTTACGGCGGCTGCGAAAATCTGGAGGCGATCGGTTTCCTGCGCCACCTCAATGCAGTGGTCTCGGAGCGTTGTCCCGGCGCGATTATGATCGCCGAGGAATCGACTGCCTGGCCGGGCGTCAGCCGACCGATCTCGTGCGGCGGCCTGGGCTTCTCCTACAAATGGAATATGGGATGGATGCACGACACGCTCGACTACATGACCCAAGATCCTATCCATCGCCGCTATCATCACCACGACATGACATTCGGGCTGCTCTATGCATTCACGGAAAACTTCGTCCTGCCGCTGTCCCACGACGAGGTCGTCTACGGCAAGAGATCGCTGATCGGCAAAATGCCGGGCGACCGTTGGCAGCGCTTTGCCAACTTGCGCGCCTATTTCGGCTTCATGTGGAGCCATCCCGGGAAGAAGCTTCTGTTCATGGGGGGCGAATTTGCCCAGGAGCGGGAGTGGCATCACGACCGCGAACTCGATTGGCGCTCGCTGGACGATTCCGCACATGCCAGCGTTCAACGCGTTGTGCGCGATCTCAACCGACTCTACGTTTCGGAGCCGGCGCTGCATCAGCGTGACTGCGAGGGTAGCGGCTTCCAGTGGGCTGTCGGCGACGACGCCGCCAATTCAGTTTTTTCGTTTATACGTTACGCTTCTCATCAAGCGCCGGTGCTCGTCGTTTGCAATATCACGCCGGTGCCACGGCACGGTTACCGGATCGGCGTTCCGCTGGCCGGCGGCTGGCGTGAAATATTCAACAGCGATTCCAGTTTTTACGGCGGTTCGAACGTCGGCAATGAAGGACGCGTCGAGACCGCCGCCCTTGCGGCACACGGTCAGACGCAGTCCGTGGAGCTCGTTCTGCCGCCGCTTGCAACAATTTTTCTTCGCCACGACGGATAATTGATGACGTCGCTTCCAGCCCAACTCGACCGCGGGAAGGCCTATCCGCTCGGGGCGACCTGGGACGGGCTGGGCACGAACTTCGCGGTATTTTCCGCTCACGCCGAGCGAGTACAGCTTTGTATGTTTGATCCCGGCGGCCGCCGCGAAATTGTTTGCCTGGACCTGCCGGAATGCACCGATGAAATTTGGCACGGTTATCTGCCCAACGGGCGGACCGGCCTGATTTACGGTTATCGCGTGCACGGACCGTATCGTCCGCAGGACGGCCACCGGTTTAATCCGCACAAACTCTTGCTCGACCCGTATGCGCGTCGCCTGGCCGGAACGCTGCGCTGGACCGACGCCTTGTTCGGGCACCGTATCAATTCGCGGCGCGCAGACTTGTCGTTCGACCGGCGCGACAGCGCGCCAAGCATGCCGAAAGCGGTTGTGACCGCCGATGTTTTCGATTGGGGCGACGATCGACCGCCCGACATCCCCTGGTCGCACACCGTCATCTACGAGATGCATCTGCGCGGCATGACCATGCTCCGCCGCGACATTCGCGCCAATGAGCGGGGCACGTTCGCGGCGCTGGCCGATCCCGGCGTCATAAAATATCTGCAGAAGCTCGGCGTCACGGCGATCGAGCTGCTGCCGATCCACGCCTTCGTCCAGGACCGTCACTTGGTCGCCCGGGGCTTGAAGAATTACTGGGGCTACAACTCGATCGGCTTTTTTGCCATTGAGCCGCGCTACCTGTCGGACGGATCGCGCAATGAGATGCGCGTCGCGGTGCGCCGGCTGCACGCCGCCGGCATCGAAGTGATCCTCGATGTGGTCTATAACCACACTGCCGAAGGAAGCGAACTCGGGCCGACGCTGTCGTTTCGCGGCCTCGACAATGCCAGCTATTACCGGCTCGTACCGGACAACCTCCGCCATTGCATCAACGATACCGGAACCGGCAACACCCTCAATCTATCGCATCCGCGCGTGCTGCAGATGGTGATGGATTCGCTGCGCTACTGGGTGACCTCGTTTCACGTCGACGGCTTTCGCTTTGATCTCGGAGTGACGCTAGGGCGCGAACCCGGCGGCTTCGATCCCGGCAGCGGATTTTTCGACGCATTGCGGCAGGACCCGGTCCTGACGCGGATCAAGCTGATCTCGGAGCCATGGGATGTCGGCCCCGGCGGCTACCAGCTCGGCCATCATCCGCCGGGGTTCGCCGAATGGAACGATCGGTTTCGCGACAGCACGCGGCGTCTCTGGCGCGGCAATGCGGGCGAGCGCCCGGAATTTGCCGCGCGGCTCGCCGGCTCCGGCGACCTGTTCGACCGCCATGCCCGGCAACCGTGGGCTTCGATCAACTATGCCGCGTCGCACGACGGCTTCACGCTTGCGGATATCGTCAGTTACGCGCAGCGCCATAACGAAGCAAACGGCGAAGACAACAAAGACGGCCAAGCCGAGAACCATACGGCCAATTGGGGCGTTGAAGGTCCGACGACGGATAAAAGTATCCTAGAGACCCGCGCCCGCGTCCTGCGAGCCATGCTCGCCACGGTGATGTTCGCGGACGGCACTCCGATGCTTCTCGCCGGCGATGAGTTCGGCCGCACGCAAGGCGGAAACAACAATGCCTATTGCCAGGACAATGAGATCTCGTGGCTGGATTGGACCATGGCCGAGTCCCCCCAGGGCCAGGAATTGACGCGCTTCGTGACGAAACTCACTGCGCTGCGTCAAAAACATACCGCTTTGCGTTCGCGTCATTTTCTGCACGGCCTGCGCGAGCCGGCGCCGGGTGTGTTCGATATCGCTTGGTTCAATGAGGACGGCGCAAACGTACCGGACGCGTCATGGACCAACCCAGAGCACCGGCTGCTTTGCCTGCGCCGCGCTACGCGCAACGCCGATGCAACGGTCTCGCTGCTGACACTCCTCCTCAACCCCACCCCCGACGAGCACTCTTTTCGACTGCCCGAGCCCGCGTTGCCGAGCCATATCCTGGTCGATACCGCGCGGCCGGAAGCGGAGGAGATCGAGCTGAAGGAGCAGAAAGTCGGCGTGCAATCGCACAGCGCCGTCCTGGTCTATTCCAAGATGGAGCCGCCGCCGCAATGAGTATTTCGAAGTGGCGTCTGTCGTTTGGTGCGAACCTGATCGAACCCGGCTGGACTCGATTTCGGATTTTGGCGCCGGCGCAGCGAGCGGTTTCGGTCGCGATCACCGGGCGGCCCTTGCTGCCGATGGCGCGAAGCGACGACGGCTGGTTCACCGCCGAGGCGGATTGCGGCGCCGGTACGCGTTATCGTTACGTCCTGCAGGACGGCACCAACGTGCCCGACCCCGCGGCACGGGCCCAATCAAACGACGTGCATGGCGACAGCATCGTTATCGATCCGGCATCCTATCGGTGGCGCCGGCACCGGGCGAGCTCAGCGACCTACGGGGTCGCCGTCCGCGTGGCACTCTGACGAGCAACATCGTCATCGACACCAGCGAACCCGCCACCGACACTGTTCAATACGTCGCCACCGACCAAAACGGCCTTACCGCCACCCACACCGTCATGATCGAGGCCAATTACATTCGCTTCTCGACCCGCTGTCAGCGATATCGCGTGCATGTGCTGGGGCGTCTATGAGAGGCCCCGGAATGGCACGCTCCGCGCGCTGCTCCAATTCCTTCTCATGATGGCGAAAAAAGATGATGCCACCGACTGCCAGTCCGATCGCCACGATGACCAATAGGAGTTAGACCCGCCCAGCCACGCGCTTCATCTCCTCGCCAAACAAATAGGCGCCCCCTCCCATTAGCAGCACCCAACATATTCCGCCGAATGCGTTCATGAACAGGAAGTAAGGCCTACTCATGCGATTGGCACCGGCGAGCACAGCGGCGATGATTCGCAGTAGGTCGACGAACCGTCCGAAGAAGACGATCTTGCCGCCATGTCGAAGAAAGAGATACTGACCGACCTTGAGACGGCGCTCATCGAGCCTGACGTATTTGCCGTAGTGCACCAGCAAGCGAAGCCCGATCCAACGGCCGATAACGTAGCCGATCATGCCGCCGACCGTTGCGGCGGCGGCGGCGACGAGCATGACCCAGCCGATTGCCAATCTGTGCGTCGATCCGGCATAGAGTGCGGCCGATACCAACATCGTCTCGCCCGGCAGGGGAATGCCCATACATTCCAGCGTGATTCCGACGAAGAGCGCCCAAAGACCATAAGCCTTGAGCAGCTCATGAACCGACGATATCCACAACGAGGCATGCACCATGGTCGTAACGCTGCCCTGCCGGCTACGCCGGCCGCAACCGCCGTTTGTGAAGCTATTACGGCCGGCCAGTTACTCAACCATTCAATTGTCTCGGTGGATGATGAAAATCAACAGCAGCTGCAACTTTGACCGTTCAATAGCGCAGCAAAGAAAGCTACCTCGTCCGACATTCAGCGCGCCTTCGAAAGTCTGTTGCAGTTGGCGCTGACGGCGGTTTGATATACCTTGATCATTTCACAGCTAGCCTCCAGGGGTCCACCGTTAAAAAGCGCCTAGTCTTACTGCGTCATGAATTTCTGCGCCGTGACGGTTTTGCGATTACAGAGTTGCAGCATGGACATCGTAGCAGGCTCCTGACGAGCGCGCCGATCAATCGTCGACGCATGGTTGCGATCGAGTTTGGGATGTGACGCTCGGGCCGTAGCGGTGGATCCTCTGGGTCGGTAACCGTCGGGTACGGCAAGTTCCGGGAACAGCGTGGTGGAACGAGGTCCTGAGGGGGGAATCGTCTCCTGCTCGGAGATCAGGAATCCGTAGGCCGCGATGCACAGGGTGGCGTGGTGATGGAATCCGCGCCATCCACGCCCCTCGAAATGTCCGAGCCCGACCTCCTGCTTGAGTTCCTGATAGTCGCGTTCGATGCGCCAGCGCAGCTTGGCGATGTCGACCAGACGACGGAAGGCGATGCCTTCGGGAAGGGTTCTGATCTGAACCACAGAGGACGATTGATGCGCCTGCACCTCCCTCTGGCGGCCTCGGCGCGTTGGGTCTGCTCGGCTGCCGCGGGAAGCAGAAGCTTCCATCGTAACCGCCTAACCAAAATTACCTATCGGATTTCGGAGAGACCGCCGCGAGAGGCGGTCTTTCTGTTTGCGCACACCGGCCATGTTGCGGCGCAAGAGTCCGGTTTTTGGCGCGAATGAGACATTGGCTGTCGGCGCAGCAATTGTGCCTTGGGGATGTCAATTCGCCTGGAAGCTGCCGACGCCTGCTCCAAGAAATTGATTGTTGAACTCGCGAAGCCTAGCGGCCTCCTCGTCGAAAAGAAACGGAAGGAATGCATATCTGCTGCCCCGTGTGACGCGAGAAACCGCGTGCAACAGCGAGCATGGAAATATGATTGCGCCGCCAAGCGGCGGCTTGAATTTTCGAGGCCCGTATTCAGGAAAGTTTAGATCCCCGCCGTCAAAATCCGAATTCAAGTTGATGGAAACGGCGAAGCGACGATGGGCGGTGCCTAGTGTGGCGTTGTCTCTGTGCGCGCAAAAATGCCCCCCGTCCTCGGCGGAATAGCAGCCAACGACATGTCGCTCCGTTCGGGTTGCTTTGAAACAATAGTTTTTCAGTATTTCAGGAGCGATGCGTCGGTGGATAAGTGCATCTATCTGTCTGATCAGCTCCGGATCATCAACAATGTAGTCCTTGCGGCGCTTGAAGGCGTGGTTTTTGAATTCGACTGTTTTGCCGTCTACCTCGCGCATCATTCCGAACTCCCGACCCCCATTACTTCGATAGCGGTCGAGAAGCTGGTTGCAAAAATCTAGTCCGAACACGTCGGGGAGATAGAGTATCGGGGCCTGAAGTTCGACACCCGCAAAGCAGCTGGATGGTGGAAGGTGAGCCAGATGGTTGAATAGAGCAGCGGCGTCGCGGCCGTCCGGCGCAAATGGAATGACGTGCCGAACACGCAATGTGGGATCTAGGACGAGCCAATATTGGCGGTAGGCTAGTTGCGATGTGTCGTCCGCATTGACGTCGTTTGGGAGAGCTCCATAGAGGCGGCTTACGAGGCCGTCAGCATCCCAAAAGAATCGAATTCCCGGTAAGTGTTGGCTCACCCGCGCTTCGGCCTCGTCACAAGGATCATGACTCACACCGAAGAAGGATATTCGAATGTCGTCAAAATATTGCCGATTCTCGATGACACATTTGACGGCCGCAGCGCCTAAAGCATTTCGCGTAGAGCCAAAAAAGCAAAGCACAATGTAACGGCCAGCCGCCATGTCAAAAGCGTGGTCGGTCGCGGCAGTCGATCGCTGATGAAACCAAGGTGCCGGGTCCCCCTGCTCAAGATTGGCATACGATGGACCTATCTGGCTGGCGTCCATGACTATACTTGGACCGATCGGGGACGACCCTTTGGATTTTGTCACGCGCAGTTCCTGTTGGCGGGCAAGTTAATTCGGAGTCTATGAGAGGTATGGATATCACACTTGCATTCCCGAGGTGGTTTTGTTTCGCACTTGATATTGACGCGTCCTCTCGGTGACGCTCTGCGGAGACGCCAATGCCCAGCCGACACAGTTCGAGCTGGTCATCGTGGACGCCCTCAAACCGCACTTCCGGCTCATTCTTATTGACGCCCGCGGTCACGGCGCGAGCGAAAAGCGGCACGACCGGGCCTCGTACGTGTGGCCGGTCAACATCGCCGACATTATCGCCGTCATTGATGATCTCCGCATCGCTCGGGCGGCGTTCTGGGGTTATTCGATGGGAGGCGCCATTGTTCTCGGCTTGGCGCAGCATGCCCCGCACAGGGTCTCGGCTCTGATCGTCGGTGGAGCGACAGCCTATCCCACGTCGCTGGCGACCGCTCCCGACGGAAACAATCCTGAAGCCTTCATCTCCTGGCTCGAGACCTTCGTCGGCGCCGCACCGGAAGCATAGCGCTTGTTTGATGGTCTTGTGCAGAGACCAATGATGCTTCGAGCGGATATATATCGACACTCAGACTCTCACCAAAGTCATGACGCCCTTGGGAAATATTTCTTCCGGCTTAGCATGGCGCTTCGCAATGCCCTGCTCATAGGTGTAGCGCAGGAATTGCTCAATGGTCGGCCGGTTTTCCTCGATGCCGTACGGGAATGGATCGCCCTCGAACATGTCCTGCATCTTGCTTGCATAGGCCGATAGCCATGGCAGCGGATAGCGCGAAACTGCGGGATCAAGAATGCGCTCCAGACTGCGCCGCTTTGACTCGACGAACGCATTCAAAAGGTTGCGTGCAACCCATGGGTTCTCATCGAGCACATGCTTCTGCACCGCGATGATGTGCATGATCGGCCAGACTTTCGTTTCCCTGTAATATTTCTGCTCCATCTCCCAGTAGTTCGGAAACAGGCGAACGACGTCCGGATGACCTTGCCGGAAGCAGTCTGGGGGACGCGCGATCAACGCGCAATCGATTTCACCGCGCGCCAGCAGCTCGCTCAGTGACTTATCAGCGATCCGCGTCAGGTTCATTCCTTTTGGCAGATTCAGTTCGACCTTCTCGATCCTACCTGCCTCGTTGGCGCCGGCCTGGTACCAATGAATATCTTTGAGGCCGATACCATGCTCGTCCGTGAGCCAGCCGCGCATGTAGACGGCTGCCGTGTGCGCCCATTCCGGCGAGCCGACCGTCTTGCCTTTCAAGTCCTTGGCATTGTTGATTTTGCTTTTTTTGTTTACGTAGAACGACGAAAAACGAAACAGGCGAGAACAGACCACCGGAAGGCCAATGATATCGGAATCTTTTCGCGTCACTTGAGCAGTGAATTTGGCGAACGAGAGTTCGCTCACGTCCCATTCGCGATTGAACGTAAAGCGGGCGAAGATCTCGTGGTGCCCCAGTGTCAGCCAGGTATGGTTGATGCCTTCGGCATTGACCAAGCCGAACCGAAAATCGCGGAAGTGATCGTAGTCGGTTGTCGCAATCGTCAGCTTGACGCGGTTCATGCAATGTTCCTCCCATCGAATTCTGGACCATTCTATGCCGCTGCGGGTTTAGATCGAAGAGATGATCAGCAGCGTTTTCTGCTCACCGAGCCTCGTCTCGACGCCGGTCGCAAAGGATCTAGCCGGTCGCCGATTTGAGGTCTCGGCCATCGCCTAAGGGAGGAGAGAATGAACGAGATCAACATCAGCCGTCTGGTCGACACAGGCCGGCTGCGACCCTTCCATCTCTGGCTGACCGGGTGGTGCCTGCTGGCGATGATGGCCGATGGGTTCGATCTGCTGAATGCCAGCATCGCCGGCCCCGCCTTAATCAAGGAATGGGGAATCAGCCGCGCCTCCCTGGGTCCAGTTTTCAGTGCCAGTCTGGTCGGCTTCTTCGTCGGAGCGCCATTCTTCGGCTATTTGGGTGACCGGTTCGGCCGCCGCTTGGCCATCATCACCAGCTTGATCTTAGTTGGCGTCACCACATTGGCCTGCGCCTGGGCCACCAATTTACAGGAGCTTCTGTGGCTGCGTTTCCTCAGCGGTTTGGGCCTTGGCGGCGTGTTGCCAAACGTCATCGCGCTGAATGCCGAATTCGCGCCCAAGCGGCTTCGCGCCACCACGCTCGTGGTCATCGCGATGGGCATTTCGTTGGGCGGCACGGTTCCCGGCATCGTCGGAGTGACGTTGATGCCGACCTATGGTTGGCCGGTAATCTTCGTCGTGGGCGGCATTGTGCCGATTGTGGTTGGGCTGTGCATAATCTTCGCGATTCCCGATTCCATAAAGTTCATGGTGCTGCAAGGCAGGCACGATGAAGCGGTGGCACGGCTGGCGCTCAAGCTGGATCCCAGATTGACGATTGAACCAGGCACGCGCTTTGTCCTCGACCATGCGGAGGGGAGCGCTAAGACACGCGGTTCACCCCTCGCGCTGTTCCGCCATGGCTGGGCAGCGGTGACGGCACTCGTGTGGCTGATCTTCGTGCTGAACCTGATGGCCAACAATCTGATGAATGCTTGGCTACCGATGATCGTGCAGAGCAGCGGGCACAGCGCAGCGCAAGGCGCCTATGCTGGCTCGCTTTATCAGCTCGGCGGCACCATCGGCGGGTTGTGCATGGGCATCCTGATCGACCGCTTCGGGCTAAAGGTATTGGTTGCAGCGTTCGCGCTCGCCGTTCCGGTCCTAGTCTTCACCGGCACGCCCGGAATCTCGGACTCGGTGCTTCTCGCCATGGCCTTCTTCTCCGGCTGCGTCATCATCGGCATGCAAACCGCTCTCAACGCCAGTGCCGGTTTGATCTACCCAACCGACCTGCGCGCCAATGGTGTCGGCTATGCGCTCGGCGTGGGGCGCGTCGGCTCGATCGCTGGCCCGCTGCTCGGCAGTTTGCTGACGAGGCTCGAAATGCCCCCTGAGACTTTCTTCTACGTTACGGCGATCGGACCGCTGCTCTGCGCCGGCTGTTGCGTGCTCCTGCTGAACCAATTGCAAAGGACAAGGGGCGAGATCGCTGCTGCTGCAGCGGGATAAAAGCGACGAGCCACCGCCCCACCACGATTCGGAGATTTCCTTGCAAGAGGTACCTGCTAAAGGCGATCACAATTTTTATT
>Ga0182024_10019583_pt1 | contig 12458 bp, 11 predicted proteins | sample P32metaG_FD_120480 | JGI IMG/M metagenome (GOLD analysis project Ga0182024, IMG submission 120480) | Permafrost microbial communities from Stordalen Mire, Sweden - P3-2 metaG (Illumina Assembly) | ecosystem: Environmental > Terrestrial > Soil > Wetlands > Permafrost | place: Sweden: Stordalen... | reverse complement strand
GTGGTTACTTCACCGAGAAATGCTATGCGTGCACCCTTCATGCCTTCTTCTGTTTTCATGCGCACGTGAAAGCCGAGGCGATCGACTGCTGTCATCACCGCCTCCTGAGCCGCAGTCCCGGCACATACTTTCGCCAGCAGGATCAGCGCATCCTGGTGATCGGCGTTCATATGCTCCAGAATTCCGGCAGCCGCATCCGCCAAGGGATCGGCATGCGCATCGACATACTCCGGGGCAGCGACCCAGCCCATCACCCCGAAGCCGCCTACGTAATACAGGTCGACCACATCCATTCTGAAAAAGGCGAAGTCGTCGAAGTCTACCCAGTACTTGCTGTTGGGATGACGTTCCAGGTAGAGCCCGCGCGCCTCCGCTACCTCTGGCGCGGCAAGCGTTGCCGCATTGCCCACCACCGTTACGCGCGCCGCGCCTAGCGGATCGCCTTCGGCTTCCGGCTGCGTCACCAACAGGCTCGCACGCGCATCCTGTTGCAGATTTTGCGTGTGCATGGCCATGGTGCTGATCAGGAAGAGAGGCCGTCCCGCGGCATCCAGGGCATACGGCATCAGAGAGCCAAAGGGGAAGCCCGGCCGTTTGCGGGAAAGGGTAGAGAGACTGCCGACGCGGCCCAGATGCAGCAGGGTCCGCGCCCGCTCTGCGTAGGACGGCTCGGGGACCGTCGCCTGGGCACCTCCCGCGCCTGTACCCGCGTGCCGATTCGATGTGGTAGACATGGCGCCTCCTCAAAGAAGTCTAAATGGTATAAGACAGGTAAGAGCCGGAGAGGCCCCTATGTATACGCCCAAAGCGTTTGAGGTCACAGACCTCCCTATGCTCCAGGCAGCCATGAAGCAGAGTGAGTTGGCAACGCTGGTCACCAACACCACCCATGGGCTGGTGGCGACGCATCTTCCGCTCATGCTCGATGAGACCCGGGGTGAGTACGGAACCCTGACTGGCCATGTGTCGCGCGCCAATTTGCAATGGCGGGAAACCGATCCCGAGGCAGAAGCGCTCATTATTTTCCTCGGACTCGATGCCTATGTGTCGCCGAACTGGTACCCCGCCAAGCAGGAGACTGGCAGAGTGGTGCCAACGTGGAACTACGCCTCGATTCATGCCTACGGCCGCATCACCTTCTTTGAAGATGCGGAGCGGCTAAGGACGGTGGTGACCGAGCTGACAAAGAAGCACGAGGCCTCGTTCCCTGCTCCCTGGCAAGTCACCGATGCTCCGGCTACCTACATCGACTCGCAGCTCAAAGCGATTGTCGGTTTTGAATGCCAGATCACTCGCCTGGAAGGCAAGCAGAAGTTCAACCAGAACCGTTCCGTCGAGGACCGGCTGGGCGTGATCGAAGGCCTCCTGGAACTGCAGGATGAGCGCAAGAGACAGGTTGCCCAGCTGATGGAAGGACTCGAATCGCAGCGAAATCCCTTGTGATACGCTACGTTGACAGGGCCATCTGTTCCCTCTGTTTTTGCCCACATCCGCGTTATGAGGAGATGTGCCCGCGTGAAAACCGCCCGCTTGCTCGCCCTGCTCGTCATCGCTCCCTCTCTGGCAACAGCTTGTTATGGCGCATCGGGCGATGGTGTTACGTCGACCTGGAACCAGAAAGCCGCTGCTCAATACCTCGATAGCCGCGAGATATGGTGGCAAAGCTGGGATAAGGCGAAGCGCGATCACACCACGGTTTGCGTTTCGTGCCACACCGTTCTGCCCTACGCGCTTTCCCGTTCGAGCTTACGCGGATCGTTAGGCGAAGCGGCGCCCACCAAGCAGGAGCAGATCATGCTCAACAACGTGCTGCGGCGGGTCACCATGTGGAATGAGGTTCAGCCGTTTTATCCCAACAGCAAAACGGGTCCTACGCTGGCGACAGACTCGCGGGCTACCGAATCGGTGCTGAACACCGTCATCCTGTCGTCGCACGACCAACAGAAGAACCACCTGACCGACATTACCCGCAGCGCCTTTGACAACATGTGGGCCTTGCAGATCAAGTCCGGCGAGCAAGCCGGCGCGTGGAACTGGCAAAACTTCCACTTGGCTCCGTGGGAATCAAATGAGTCGCAATACAACGGCGCGGTGCTGGCGGCGATCGCGGTTGGGCGGGCGCCCGACAATTATCAGCACGATCGCAAAATTCAGGAGAATCTGCGGTTACTGCGCGGTTTTTTGCGCCGGGAGTACGATCAGCAGCCACTGCTCAACAAGGTTTACGTGTTGTGGGCTTCGGCCCGGCTGACTGGGTTGTTGAATGAGAAAGAGCGCTCCGCCCTGGTGGCTACCCTGGCTTCCAAGCAGCGACCGGATGGTGGCTGGAGTGTCAGTGATCTGGGCACGTGGAAGAGACGAGACGATACACCCGAGGAAACGAAGAGCGACGGGCTGGCTACGGGCCTGACGGTCCTGGCGCTGGAACAATCGGCCGTGGGACGGGCATCCGCCAAGCGCGGGCTGGGTTGGTTGGCGCAGAATCAGAGCCAGGATGATGGAAAGTGGTCTGCGTGGTCGCTGAATAAGAAACGCGATCCTTCTACCGATATTGGACATTTCATGAACGACGCGGCAACTGGGTTTGCTGTCCTGGCGCTAGAAAACAGTCACTGAGACAATTTGGGAGCTCGGCTTCTGTCTGCACCTGGGGTTACATTACGGGACTTGATGGGCCTTGACTAGGAGGATCCCAGGTCTCAAACGCGAGACCTGGGGCACCCATCATTTCAGGATTCGGTGGTAGGGGTTGTGGGCTCTTCAACATCTGCCCGAACCTTCGCGGTTTGCTTAGTCTTGGCCTTGGTCACCGCACGGGTGCGCCTCTCCTGCGCACCGGCGACTACCGTCTCGATGCTCCGCAAAAACTCCGGCAGGTTCATCTTTTCGCGAAAGCCGGCAAGATATGGCTGGATTTTTTCAAACTGAAAGTACATCTCCTGGCAGGTATCGAAGATCAGCGCTTCGTCCAGCGCGCCGTGGATCACAAAAGCGGCGACCATATCCCAATATCCGTAAACCTGCAGGATGTGCCCGCTCGGCTTACCTCCGTCCTTGACCAGGCTCACAAATTCATCCACTGACTTGGGCATGAACTCACCACCCACATAATCGCGCGCTGCGCGCAGAGCCGTCTCCCGGCGAATTTCATACAGCTTGAGAATCAGCTCAGCCTGTTTCAGGGCGTTCTTGGTTTTCACATCCACTCCTCATTGGCGGAAGAAATTACGGGCTATGAATATCAGGTTTGCCGGCCGTTCTGCCAGCCGGCGCATGAAATAGGGATACCACTCGGTCCCGAACGGAATGTAAACGCGTAGCCGGTAGCCATCGGCCACCAGAGATTTTTGCAGGTCGCGCCGCACCCCGTAAAGCATTTGAAATTCGAACTGGTCAGGCGCGATGCCGCGCTCCTTAACAAAGCGGCAGGTAGCCTCAATCATCTTTTCATCGTGGGTGGCGATGCCGTGGTAAATCCCGCTGGGCAGCAGCGTCTGCATCAACCGTACAAAATTCCTATCCACGTCCGCCTTCTCGGGGAACGCCAGGCTGGCCGGTTCCTGGTAGGCGCCCTTGCACAGGCGTACGCGAATTCCCTCCCCCAGCAGGCGGTCAATGTCCGCTTTGCTGCGATAAAGATAAGCCTGGATCACGACACCGACGTGACCCCGGTTCGCATTTAGAGCATTCAATTTAGACACCATGTCGACGGTGGCCTGGGTGTAGTCAGAGCCCTCCATGTCGATGCGGACGAAGGTGTTGGCGGCCACCGCATGCTCTACCAGGCTGGCCGCCATGGCATAGGCCAGTTCCGGATCCAGATCCATGCCCATCTGGGTCAGCTTCACGCTCACGTTAGCGTCCAGCTGGCGCTGCGGGATGGCGTCAAGCAAGCGGTGATACACTTCGGCCGCCTGCTGCGCTTCCTGGGGAGAGTGAACGTTTTCCCCTAAGCTATCGAGCGAGGTCGAGATTCCCTGGCGGTTGACGGACGCGGCCGCATTCAGCACCTGCTCCACGCTGGTTCCGGCCACGAAGCGCGACGACATACGGCCGCCGAGTGTGGAGTTTTCCGCGAATTGACGTAATGACGGATTGCGAGAGAGCGCAATTAATAACGAGCGCAATATAGGCATGTGATCTGGGCAGTGTTCAGAAACGATGGTGATGGAGCAGACCAGCGATTTGCAGATTCGCGTAGCATTCAAGTCCGCAAGCTCGATAGGGAGCAAGCGCACAATCTTCCTGGTACGCTCGCCTCATGACTAACCTTTGACCACGGGCCACTCCGGAGTGAATTCAACCACGGTACGGTCGTAAGCGCCGGCGAATGCTTCCCACCGAATGTAGGCAATGTCTTCGAGCATCTTGATTCCGTCCTTGAGATAGCTCAGGCGCGAACGCTCGTCGTGGCCCCAGGTGACCGGTACCTCTTGAATTTTGTACCCACGCTTCAGCGCAATAAACAGGAGTTCGGGGTCAAACCCCCACCGCTCGATGCGCTGCAATTGGAAGATGGTTTGGGCAACGGGACGACGGAAAGCCTTGAACCCGCACTGTGTGTCGGCAAAGGGCAGGCCCATGATGAGGCGGGTAATCGCGTTAAAGCACCGCCCGAAAAACTGGCGGTAGAGAGGCTGTTTGTGGGTCTGCCGCTCGCGCTGGAGCCAGCGGGAGCCGATGGCAATGTCGGCGCCCTGGTGCAGGGCGTCAAACAACCGCTCAGCTTCTTCCATGGGCGCGGATAGGTCGGCGTCGGTGAACATCACGATCTCTCCGACCGCGTTGAGCACCCCATGGCGTACGCTGAACCCTTTGCCCCGGTTTTCCGGATTGTTGAGCAGGCGTACCTCGGGATGAAGCTGGGCAAAATCCTGAACAATAGCCGCGGTACCATCAGTGGATCCGTCGTTGACGACCAGAACCTCGGCTTGCCACGCGCGCTCCCGGACAACGCGCACAACTTCACCGAGAGCTTTGCCGATGCGGGCGCTTTCGTTGTAGGCCGGTATAACGATACTGATAAAAGGACGTTCCAAAGGTCGTTCCCAGGCTCATTTTCGAGCTCATTTGATGGATACTCGGTAAATTCTACGATACTCTGCTGCAGTCTGATGCATCTCTAGCTCAGGTTCGAATGGCTTCGCAGTCTACCGAGTCAGCGCAAAGCTAACCTTCATTGGACGCCAAAATGGGGGTGTTGGTTATCGGGTTACCGTGATCCACAGGGAAAGGCGCAGCCGGGATTGTTTCCGATGTACCATCAAATTGCTGCATCTACTATAGTTGACACGGGTTACCTTTATACTTTGGAGAAGGCCGGACCATGACCAAAGCAGACCTCGTTGAGGAAGTAACCCAGCTGGGCGACCTGACGCGCCGGGATGGGGAAATGATCGTGGATACCATTTTCGATTCCGTGATTCACGCGTTGCGTTCCGGTGACAAGATCGAAATCCGCGGTTTTGGCAGCTTTCGCATTCGGCAACGCAAGCCCCGCACTGGAAGGAACCCCAAGACAGGGGCCAAGGTCGACGTACCCGCGAAGCGAGTGCCCTACTTTAAGCCCAGCAAGGAATTGCGCGATTTGGTCAACCCCAAGGACCACGCACCGGAGCCGGGAGAGGGCCATTCCGCCGCTTAGGGTTGCGCGACGCCAATCACGCTCATCATCCGTCCGGTAAATCCCCGTTCTGTGCGGTGGGAGAAAAACCTATCCGTGCGGCACCCCGTGCACTGCCCGGTGAGGAAAATTGCTCTTTTGCGGAGTCCGGCCGCGAGCAACTGCCGTCTGTTCGCCTCCGCCAGGTCCAAGTGCACGCTGGGACCGATGTCGCTGTGGCCAGGAGCGCGGGCAGTGAGAAACAGCATGGGATACTTCTGCCGGACCGGGTCCGCGTCGTATACCTCGCGGAACAGTTCGGCGGCATAGTTGAACTGCGACTCGAACTGCTGCTGCACCTCTTCCCCGACCGCGTAGCAGCACTGCCCGATTCCCGGTCCGATCGAGGCAATGAGATCCTCTGGCCTGGAACCGAACTCCAGCCGCATGCGGCCTACTCCGTTTTCCACGATGCGCGCCAATGTGCCGCGCCAACCGGCATGAAAGGCCGCGACTGCTCGCTGCTTCCGGTCCGCTACCAGAACGGGTATGCAGTCTGCCGTCTGGATGCCGAGTAACACCCCGGGCTCATTGGTCATCAATCCATCACCCTTGAGCACCGCAGGCATCCCGTTTTCCCGAATGTCCTTCGCCGAGACTCTCCGAATCAATGACGAATGGATCTGCCGCAGCGTAACCAGGCCCAGGATCTCCTTGCCTTCGGTGGCCGCCGTGACAAAAAGTCCGCGATTGGCGGCCACGGTCTCGCGGTCGTCAGAATCGGTAAAACCGAGATTTAGATCAAGGTTCCCGGGCCGGTAGACGGTAGTTCTTCCGCCCACGCGAGTACTAAAGCCATGGATGAGCCAGCCGAGGGGCGGCTTGCCGCGTCCAGACCAGCCGGGTACGCGGACGACATCCAGTTGCGTGGTTTGCGAAACTGCCATGCAGGCTATCTTACGAAACTCTGTCTGTTTGGGAGGAGAACAGGCAATTGGAAGGCAAAAGCATTAGGCCCGCCTTCCGGCGGGCCCGCTCAAGAGGCCTAATTGGGAAGGGCTGTCAGGGATTTGCAGGAGGAGAGCCCGCCGAGGCGAGGCTTCGTTTGGGGTAAACAAGTGCCGAGGTAGGAAAAAATTGAAGTAGCCTCTGTCGTTATCTACTAAGAATCCATTTCCAACCACAAAGTTGTTCCATTTTGAGAAAAATTATTTGAGGGTCGCCGGCCGGAGGAGGCGCTCGACCGCAGAGGTCACCACCGAGCGCGGCGCGAATCGCTGGGCGAAAACCTGCACCCGGCCCCTCAGGTAGGGAATGACCTCCACCGCAATGGCCTCCCCGATGCCGGCGCTGGCGCCGGTAACCACTGCCCACTTGCCTTGCCAGGTCTTACGAAGAATGACTGATGCCATCGCTTCCCTCCCCCGCCTGGGAGCCGGAAAACTCCTCGCCGACCCACTCGGCAAAGGCGTCCATCCTTTGTTCACGGCCGAGAAAGTCTTCGATGAGTTGCGTACCCGGCTTTGACCCGCCGGGCTCGAGAATGGCCCGCCGGTATCGCATCGCGGTGGGTCCCTCGAGTAAATTCGATCGGTCAAACTGGCCGAAGAAATCGAGCGCAATGACCTTGTCGAACATGTAAGTGTAATAGTTCGACGAGTAGCCGATCAGGTGGGTGAAGCTGGCATACATGCGATTGCCGTCGATCCACTCGTAGGGCATCATGCGCTTGTAGCCTTCTTCGAGCAGCGCATCCGGATCGAGCGTCTCGGGAGGCAGGTTGTGCACGTCGAGTGCGTAGCTGGTGTAGAAGAGCTGGGTGCGCACTCCGTCGGCTCTTCCGAAAGCACTCGCGCGATTCATGCGTTCGACCAGCGCCGGCGGGATCGGCTCACCGGTCTGGTAGTGGCGAGCGAACGACGCTAATAACTGAGCGTCATGAAAGAACTCCTCCAGCATCTGTGAAGGCACTTCCACAAAATCTCCCTCGGTCGCGATGCCGCTGACGCCGGCCCACGCTTGCTGGCCACCCAGAATCGCGTGCATCAGGTGCCCGAACTCGTGGAAGAAGGTGACGACATCGCTATATTGCATGAGGCCAGGGTCGTTTGAACCCTCCGCTTTGCCACCGGGAAAATTACAGATCAACGCCACCTCCGGCAGCTGGCGCCCGGCAATGCCGGGAATCAGCGGAGCTGCGCTGAACCACTTGTCTTTGCCTTCGCGGGGATGCATGTCCAGATAGAAGCGGCCGCACAACCGATCCCGATCATAGACGTCCAAGGCGCTCACCTGGGGATGCCAGACGGCGGCCTCCCGGTTGCGTTGGAAGCTGACATGAAAGAGCCGTGCCGCGGTATCGAGTATGCCCTGCTCCACCGCCGCATAAGGAAAGTAAGGGCGGACGGATTGCGAATCGAAGTCGAAGGCCTGGCGGCGGTACTGCTCATACCAGTAGCCGCGGTCGCTGCTTCTGAGGGCCGTGAGGCCGGCCTGGCGGCTGCGAGCAAACGCCAGCACCATCTCGTATTCCTTCTCGGCGCCGGCGCGCGAAGCCTGTTCCAGTTCGCCGATAAAGCTCTTCATTTTGGCTGCCGATCCCATCATCTGGTTAGCGGTGGCCAGATCGGCCCAGGAAGCAAAGCCCAGGATCGACGCCACCTGGTGTCGCAGCGCAAGCAGATCGAGCAAGAGTTGCCGGTTGGCCGGATAAGCGCGGGTGTTGTAAGCGCGGAACATGCGCAGGCGCAAATCCGCGTTGGAGGCAAAAGTCATCACCGGCTGCATATCGGGGAAATCGGTGGTCAGGGTAATGACGCCCTTTTCATCGGCTGGATGATTGCGAATGTAGTCGTCAGGCAGGCCTTCAAGCTCGGCAGGATCCCGCACTTCCACCCGATTCACATTCTCCTGTACATGCTTGGCAAAGGTGAGCGACAGCTCGGTTGCTTTATCCGAAAGTTCACGCAGGTGGGCGCGGGTGGCATCATCCTTATCGACGCCGGCCAGGCGGTAATTCAGCAGCGTCTGGTGCACATAGTGCGTGGTGCCGGGGTCGGCAAGGTTCAGGTCCATGATGGCTGCAAGGGCGCGATAGACTTCCCGGTTCAGGGAAAGGGCCGTTGCCGCCTCGGCGACAACCTGGGTCAACTCCCGCGCCTTATCCCGCACCGCTTTATCCGGATATACGCTATCCAGCAGGGAGGCCAGGGAGCCGGTTGCGCTCAGGGTAGCCACGGCATCGTCATAAGGACGAAGGGTGTTTTCCAACGACCTCTCGCCTTGAACGGCCAAGAGGGCGTCGATGAGCTGGCTCTGCCGTGCCAGCCGCCCCTGGACCCAGTTTTCCAGTCCTGCGGCGTCGACGGCTCCATTCTGGTTCCAGGGATGCGCTGCGGTCGCTTCCGCTGCGGTTAAGTTATTCAATGGGGACCTGCTCCTAACTGCTTATCAAGGGTAACCCAGCTACCGAAGGGCATTCCAGGGCAGTCCAATACGGTTCTTGCATAGTGAGGGTATGGCCGGTAAGATGCCCAGATTGTCATCATGAATTCTGCTGCTCCAACTTTATCGCAGCAATACTTGCGCTCCCGCATGGGCAAAGTATGCGTCGCGATCATTGGCTCCTCGGCCAACGAAATGGTCGATCGCGCCACCGAGGCGATGCGCGACAGCCCTTTTTTGGAATTCCGTCTCGATTACCTGGAAAAACCGCTCGCGGCGCTGCCCAAGCTGAAGCAGTTTCTTGCCGACAATAGCGTCGTCACTGCGATCGCCACCTGCCGCCGCGCCGCCAACGGGGGAAGGTTCAAGGGCACCATTCCCGCCGAATTAGAGGTCTTACAGAAGGCCACCGGCTCCGGCTTTCACCTGATGGATTTGGAGTTGCAGACGGCGGAGGCCATCAAGGCATCTGACCTGGAGAAGCTGCGCGCCCACGGCGCGGCCCTCATCATCTCCTGGCACGACTTTCAAACCACTAAGGATCTGGATGGCATCTTCGAGCGCATCCGGCCCTACGAGCCGGAGTTCATCAAAATTGTGGGTACGGCCAAGTCGCTCGCCGACAACGTCGTCATGATGCATTTTCTCGAGCGCAGCGGGGATATGGCCAATATGGTTGGGCTGTGTATGGGCGATCAGGGAATCATCAGCCGGGTGCTGGCTATTCGCGCCGGCAGCGTATTCACCTTTGCCGCTGCAACCAGGGGGGAAGAGACCGCTCCAGGCCAGATCGATGCGCGCACACTGACCGATACGTATCGCATCAGCCAGATTGATACCGCCACGCGGGTTTATGGCGTGGTCGGCAATCCCATCAAGCACTCGCTCTCTCCGCTGATGATGAACACCGCTTTCCACCGCGAAACCGTGAACGCGGTCTACCTGGCATTGCAAACCAACAAACTGGGTGACCTGCTTACCGTGGTGCGCGAGGTGCCACTCTCCGGCCTGAGCGTGACCATGCCCCTGAAGCAGGAGGTGCTGAAGCACCTGGAGAATATGGATCCCGTGTCAGCCCAGGTAGGCGCATGCAACACTATCGTTCGCGCGCACGATGGAAAGCTCTACGGTTTCAATACCGATGTTGGGGGCATTGTGCGTCCGCTGGAAAAGCGCATTTCGCTGGCCAGCGCGAAGATCCTGGTACTTGGTGCGGGCGGTGCGGCCCGGGCGGCAGTCTTCGGGTTGGTCAATAAGGGAGCCGAAGTTTTGATTCTGAATCGTACTCCACAGACAGCGCAGAAGCTGGCGCGCGAGGCTAAGGCAAAAACCATTCGCCGGGAGTTGGTGGCCAAGACTACTTTCGACGTGATCGTGAATGCCACCGCTGTCGGGATGCACGGGGTGAAGCCGCAACATATTTTGGAGCCGAAAGAGATCAACGCGCGCCTGGTGTTCGATCTGGTCTACAACCCGGTGGAGACACCGTTGCTGCGCATGGCTCGTCAAAAGGGAATACCCGTCGTCACGGGTGTAGAGATGTTCGTGCAACAGGGTGCGCGGCAATTCGAAATCTGGACTGGCAAGCGGGCTCCCGAAGAGGAGATGCTGCGGGTGGTGGTGCATGCGTTGCGCCAACAGGCAGAAGCAACTGCTACGGACCACTAGGTGGACAAGAACGCACAGTACTGGATCGATCGCCTGAGTCTGAGTCGTCATCCTGAGGGCGGCTACTACCGGGTTACGTACAAGTCAGATCTGACAATTGTTCAGGATGCCTTACCGTCCGCATTTCACGGAAACCGATCTGCCTCGACGGCGATCTACTTTCTGCTCGCGGAGTTAGACTTTTCCGCGTTTCACCGCATCGCGTCGGACGAACTGTGGCACTTTTATTCTGGCAGTGGGTTGATCGTTTACGTGATCGATCCTGAAGGAAACTATTCCGAGCTGCATCTAGGTGATGCATTCGAGGCCGGCGAAGTTTTTCAAGCGGTCGTGAAGGCAGGCTGTTGGTTTGCTTCCCGTCTGAAAGACCCTGCCGGCTTTGCCCTGGTAGGCTGCACCGTAGCGCCGGGGTTCGACTTCGCGGATTTCGAGATGGCCAAGCGATCGGAACTCGTCGCCACCTACCCCAAGCACCGAAAACTCATCGAAGAGCTGACTCGCCAGTAGCTGCCGGCGTCTTAACCGCATGATCGCCGCGCTTCAGCGCCATCGTTGGTTCAACCAGTGACTCTGCGGTTGGAGCCAAGAACGAAGTCCCTCTCCCTGGACGGGTGCCCCATGTTCGCCCAAGCGTACATGGGCCGAACAAGACGGGGCGAAGCCCCTCCCACCGCTACTGCTATGCGGACAGAACGATTGTCGCAAAAGTAAGAATCGTTACGCGTGGAGTGAAAGCATTGGAAGAATCCGTTTTCGGCCCATGTACGCTGGTGCGAACATGGGGCACCCGCCCAGAACCAAAGACTTTCGTGGGGAGATCAAACGTCCAGGACCCAAGACCTTAGTAGGGAGATCAAATCCGCCAGACTAAGACGCTATCGAGGCATGGTACGGGATCCTGGGAGCGGATGGGAAAATCCTAACGAGTTCAACTCCAAAAACTACGATCCAGCGTGCGGTACTGAATCGCCTCCGCAATATGCCCCACCGTGATCGCCGGCTGAGCATCAAGGTCGGCGATGGTGCGCGCCACCTTCAATATCCGGTCGTGCGCGCGTGCGCTCAAGCCCTGCTGTTGCATGGCCCGCTCCAGCAAACGTTCCGCTTCGGGTGACAACTCGCAATAGGTGCGGATCTGGCGCGTATGCATCTGGGCATTAGTAAAAATCCGATCCGCGGCAAAACGACTATGTTGCCGCTCCCGTGCCGCCAACACACGTGCGCGGATTTCCGCTGACCCCTCGCTCGCAGCCGCTGAACGCAGCTCCCGGTATTGCACCGCGGGAACCTCGATATGGATATCGATCCGATCCAACAGTGGACCCGAAATTTTCGAGATGTACCGCTGCATCATGGGCGGCGTACACAGACACTCGTGCGACTTGTCGTTGAAATAACCACAAGGACACGGATTCATCGCCGCCGCCAGCATGAAGCGCGCGGGAAAGCTGAGCGACATCGCAGCACGGGAAATGGTGACAGTCCCATCCTCCAGCGGCTGACGCATCACTTCCAGCACGTTCCGGGGGAACTCAGGCAGCTCATCCAAAAACAACACGCCATTATGTGCCAACGAAACTTCGCCGGGTCGGGGAACACTGCCGCCGCCAATGAGCCCCGCGTCTGAGATGGAGTGGTGGGGCGAGCGAAAAGGACGCTGCGTGACCAAACCCGCATCCGCGTCGAGCACTCCGGCAACGGAATGGATCTTGGTCGTCTCCAGCGCCTCTTCCAGGCGAAGCGG
>Ga0182024_10019582_pt1 | contig 12458 bp, 9 predicted proteins | sample P32metaG_FD_120480 | JGI IMG/M metagenome (GOLD analysis project Ga0182024, IMG submission 120480) | Permafrost microbial communities from Stordalen Mire, Sweden - P3-2 metaG (Illumina Assembly) | ecosystem: Environmental > Terrestrial > Soil > Wetlands > Permafrost | place: Sweden: Stordalen... | reverse complement strand
GGCACGTAAAAAATGTTTCCGGACGAAAGAGTGATGTACAAGACTGCCAGTGGCTGCAGTACTTACATTCAGTGGGACTTTTGACGGCGTCATACCGACCGAGCGCGTCTGTTTGTGTAATTAGAACGTACTTGCGCCACCGCATCAGCTTGGTGCAGATGAGGGCCAAGCACATCCAGCACATGCAAAAGGCATACGAGCAAATGAATCTAAAGCTTCACCATGTCATTAGCGACATTACAGGAGTCAGTGGGCTAGATATTACCGACGCAATCCTCTCTGGCGAGCGTGACCCTCGCGTTCTCGCATCTCTACGCAATCGACGTATAAAGGCTAGTCCCAAGGTTATCGAAAAATCGTTGGTTGGTGATTACCTTCCAGAACATCTATTTACGCTCAAACAGTCACTGGAAGCCTTTCGCTACTATCAACACTTAATTGCGGAAGTGGATCAACAAATCCAACGTGCCCTGGAGAATTTTGAATCGAGTATCGACACTAACGAGAGCGCAGCGGAGCAGAGCCACCACTTACCTGACAGTCTTGAAGACGAATTCACACGAATCTTTGGCGTCAATCTGGCCCGTATCCCGGGAGTGGGACTAGCTACCGTCCAAACAATCCTTGCCGAGGTTGGTCCAGACTTCACGAAGTTTCGTTCTGCCGCAGCCTTTGCATCATGGCTGTGTGTCTGTCCAAACAACAACGTCAGTGGTGGCAAGGTTCTATCCAGAGTCACCCGCAAAACCAAATCTCGAGCGGCAGTAGCGTTGCGCATGGCTGCTAACTCCATGCACTCAGATCAGTCCTGGCTCGGCAACTTCTTTCGGCGTCTGCGAGCACGACTTGGTCCGCCTAAGGCAATTACAGCAACCGCCCATCGTATTGCCCGTCTCATCCATCACTTGGTGACAACAAAACAGGAGTATGACGAAAGTTGTTACGCCGTGCACGAATTGAAAGCGCAAAAACGCAAACTAAAGAGGCTTCGCGCCAACGCTAAACAGCTCGGATATGACCTAACGCCCCAATTTACGTAAAGACCAGAAATTTTCGGTATCATTGAAATTGTCATTGAGGGGGACAGCTAAGACCGCGATTAATCAATGGTGCTTTCCAAAGCCCGTTTGTAAGCCTGGTTCCGAGTTTTGCGCCCAACACAATGGTGACGCTTACAGACCTCTATGGTTTGTAAAAGATCCCGATCATGAGACTGCCTGACTATCGCAACTCGGGTCCCTCTCAATGACCTCATAAAGAAACAGACGCATTCCTTTCAGTCAGTGCGTCAATTCTTGATGCGACTCTTTGTCCATTCATTGCTTCATCAAGCCTGGAAAAACCCAGTAGACGGACATTGGCCGTTCCTCATGAGATTAAACGCAAAACGAGATAGGATCGCTGAAAGCGACTTCCAGTAAAGGATTTCAGCCGCCACCCGAGAATTCCGAGCGCCTTGCCAAGTTATCGATTTCCGTAACTCAGCGTAGGCCACGCCAAGAACCTCCCCCCTCACTCATTTTCTTTGAGCAAACAATGGACCGTGCTTTTGCTGGTGCTCGATCGACGATCATTTGTTCGCTGATTTCAATCAACTTCAGTGGAAGTTGGAGTGGGTGTCGGTGTTACTGGCGGTGTCGTTGATGGTTTGCTGCCCGGTTTGTTCTCGTCCGGCAAATCCTCTGTGTCCGAATTTTTCGCTTTTGCCTCAATCGTTCCTTGCATCTGCCGCAGCTTTTGCGTAACAGCAAGTTGAGCGCGTGCTGATTTTAGTGCCTTGACGTAGCTTGGCAGCATATTGAGATATTTCATGGGCTCGATATATTCATTCGTATCTTGTTTGATGATTGTGTAGTGCACATGCACACCCGTCGAGCGCCCAGTTGAGCCCGCGTAACCGATGACCCGTCCACGTTGCACAAACATGCCGGGCAAAACTGCATACGCATTTAAGTGCCCGCAGATAACGCGAATATCCGGATACGGGCAGTAAACCTCCACCGCCACACCAAGGGCACCGCGCCAACCAACACGTGTGACGATGCCATCGAGCAAGTTGTAGACACGATCGTTGAGCTTGGCACCCAGATCGACACCGTTGTGAAAGTCGCCTTTTCCGGTCACCGGATGAATGCGAAACCCGGCTTTGGAAGTGACAATGCCCATGCCGGCAGGGGTGTAGATCATATCGTCGCGCATTGGCGAGATCAGCACCTGGGGAGCGTAATAACCCTGAAAGTCATAAGCCAGAACAGGGACTGCCATCAAAACAGATGTGCCCGCACCACAAACTAACAGGCGTTTAATCAGTGAACTTGCGGGCCGCCAACCAACCAAAATATGCTCCCCCAACTCTTCTTCCTCTATTTTACGAGGGTGCGAGGATCGCTGCCTGAAGTTGTGCGAGCAAATCGAAAGAAAAAATGAGCGATTCGCGCGAGTTAAGCAAGCTCAGTTCAGCATTTAAGCCATTTCAGACAAGGTTTTTCACTTGCTAGCTTGTTACAAAGAGTCAAATTCCCTGAATCGCGCCACTTAGATCGGTTAATCAAAGTAGTTACTTATTTTCCGATTCTCTAAAAACATTCCTTCCAAAACCAAGATCCTCATTCACTTTTAGGATCACCCACCCTTCGGCGCAACCGACCGTAGCAAGCTGAGCTGTGGATGAGGAATGTTTTTACAGATTCGCCCCAAAACTAACTGAATCGACTATCTAAGGTGGCTCTAACAAAACCACTTCGTCGTAACAACGTACCGTGGAGACCTTTATGTTCAAATGGAAATTTCCCCAATGGTTGAAGTTTCCCGAAGAGAAAGACACGCGCTTCTCCTGCACAGCCAAGATTTTGAAGCGCAGCGTCAGTCTTTTCGAGGGAAGCACCTACGTGACCCTGCAAATTCAGCTTTCAGGCACGCAAGAGGGCAAAGGCACCGACAAAAAGCTGGTCTGGAAGAAACTCGCGCACTACAGCGACGGCCTCAATCTTTCCAAAGAAGGAGAAACCGTTACCGCCTTTTGTCTCGAGAATTCGGATGGCAGCGTCATTTTGTATCACGTCGACTTCGAAGTTGCGAAGTAGGTCGTGGTGAGCGTTTATCAACTGGTCTTAAGACTGGTCTAACCCCCGCAAATACGCAGGAGGCGTAAAACAATATGCAGATAGTTGCACTGAGAAACGGTGCGCAAGAGGATGTGACGATCGTGCGAATGAAAATGGCGACACTTCAATCCTTGCGCGCACGACACCCCAGCGAATTCAAAGAGTTCGTCTTGAGAGTTCGCGATTCGGAACGTGACTTACCGCTAGGAGCGGTGCAGATTCGCGTTCATGAACTACCAACCGGAGCTGTTCAGATCCTGACCAGGAAAGGCGTGATGGCTGAAGACGGCACTGTGGTGCGCGCGATGTTCAACGTCGTGCTGTCCGCGGCACAGGTGAATGGAAGTGAAGTTTCACTTGAACCGCCGTACCAAGACTAATCGTGTAGCAAGTGGGGCTCGCCCTTTGTGGAGCCCCGCTTGCTAGCGGTTTTTGACCAGACTGTCCCACTAGCCAACTTGAGGATTAACGCCCAACTTGAGTTTGGTGGAGTGATTCTTTCGGCTCCGAGTATGGCGCAGAAGCTAATATCTCCATACTCGGATCGCCGTTCTTATCCGCACGGTGCCTTCCTTCCTCTTCTCCCCTCACCCTCACCTCTCTCCCAAACGTCAATCTATATGCAGACTCCGCGCCGTTTTACACCACACACCTCAACCACACAACTTTTTCCAACTTTTCCCCTGCTTCTTAATTGCTGAAAAGAATTCTTTTGAGCAGTTTTAGGCGGAAGAAATCTGGCAGTCTGAGATCACCTGACCAGTCGCGATTGTCCCAGGGCGCAAATGATAAGGCGCGATTGTCCCAGGCGCAAATGATAAGGCGCGATTGTCCCAGGTGCAAATGATAAGGCGCGATTGTCGCAGGGCGCAAATGATAAGTCGCGATTGTCGCAGTCGCAGCTAAATTTGACGATTATTGCCTATAGACATAAGTTTTGCCGATTTTTATGTCTATAGGAAATAATTGTCTATTTTGCAACCGATTTGGTTGGAAGGTGGTTCTCGCTTCTCCACACAACCTCACAGGATTGTTTCTCGGAAGAAAAACCCGGCGCCTAAAAAATAGACTCTGTGTCAATCAGTCAACCAGTCAACCAACCATCATTTTGCCTTCTGAGCGCTTCGTCCACGAATGTCCGGTCTGCAACAGCACTATCGATGTAACCGTCAGAGCGCTGAAAAGAAATCCCCATTGGAGGTCTTCCGGCACGCAGCTGAGAACTGCAAATATGCCACCAGCCAAGACGCTGAAATAGGCAACCAGCAATTTGAATTCCGGATAAGCCATGTAATCCGAAACTTCGTTGTGGAGCTTTTTGATCGGTGTTTCGAATAGAACAGGTAAGCGAGGCACGCTGCATTCCAATACTTCCAATGCCTGTGGAAGCCGTTCAACGATTTCGCTAACCGCGTTAGACGACTTTGTCATCAAGCGATCGTGCAGGGCGGTTTCGCGCAGAAGCTTGAATGCTTGTCTCAATGTGATACTGCCCGACTCCAGATCTTGCACGCAACTCTTAGCACCGTTCATCAAAGAACGGCTGATCTTTCCCGAAGCCAGTAAGGCTTTGCCCGGATCCATCTCAAATGCAGACTGGCTGATTATTGCTGCTTGCACCATTTCGCTTTGCAAATATCCGCCTTCGATCAAAAGCTCGATGGAGAGTGTCGCATGTTGGCTGTCTTTGAACAGCTTCAACTGTCTTGCCACTTCAATCAGACTAAGCCCTTCCTGTTCGATGCGACGTAGCGCCACGACCGCCAGCTCATCGCAGATAACACCGCAGGCGGTGAATTTTTGCAAAAGGAGGGCATTGTCGATAATAGACTCAGAGAGTAGCCCTGACTGGATGAGCATTTGTCCGAGTTGACGATTAGAGGCAAGCGCACTCTCGATTGCAAACAGGCATTCGAAGTCGTTGAGGCAGTTGCCTTCCACCAACAACTCCCCCAGAGGAGCATAACCATTCGAATTGTTGGGGAAACGCAGCGAGTCTCTGGTCACTTCTATGTGGTTGTAACGGAGATCTCTCACTGCTCTGATTGCATCTTGCATGCGCAGGCTGCCGTTGCGAATGAGCACAATCATGATCAAAATCGCGTCTAGATTTTCAGTGCTGAGTGCGTTTGCAATCAGAAGAGTCTTACATAACGACATTCCGGAAGTGACGGCTAAGGAGTGTATGTCTCCCAGTGCACCCGCTTTGATCATCCCTGATCCCAGCAACAGTTCAGTAAGCTCGGGTATGTCGCACGCCTGGTCTATTTCGCTGGCGCTTTGGAGCTTGATCGCTGTGCAGACATCGATTCGTTGCCGCGAAACGGTTTGAAGAATACCGGCAGAAGATGTTTCCGTTACTGTGCCGTCGGCGATGTATTTCTGAGCGAGCAGAGCCGCTTCCAGATCTGCTCCACTGATGACATTTTTGTCCACCAAAACGGCGCCGAGCTTCTGGTGTGTGCGTTTGGCGACCCGCAGGCAGCCGTGCAGGGTGTCTGCTTCGACAAGACCGGCACCAACGAGTATTTGGCCTAAACGGGGGCGTTTGTTGCGTTGTCCGCCGAAGGAGCTGCTAGTAGCACTATTTCGGTGGGGCTTCTTGGCCGGTAGCAATGGTCAATCCTCGTATCAATTTGGTCATCACATAGTATGTTGTGCTGATGCTCTTGCCCATTAGCGAAAACTCGTTATCAAAAGTGCGTATAAAAACGATGGAAGTGAGATGGAAAGCCGCTTTTCAAGGGCCGAATCGGAGCCTTTTTTTGAGCGTGACAAATTTGTGACAGAAGAGTGTATAAAAGGGACGAGAAACAGCAGGGCTGCGCTTGCCGCCGCCCTGCTGTTTTCCTTCCATAGGTTTGTTAGATTAGCGGCTGCGCTTTTGCAGCTTCTGCATTGTTTGTTGTGCGCTTTCCATCCTCAGGGAATGTGAGAGCACTTTGTCCTCTGAACGCCTGGTCCAGGAGCGTCCGGTTTGAAACAGCACTGCCGCTGTAACCACCAGAGCGGCCAGAAGGCATTGCCATTGAAACTGTTCAGGCACATAGCGAAGGACTGCAAATATGCCACCACTGATGATCACAGCGAACACAACCAGCAACTTGAATTCCGGGTAAGCACTCCAATTCAACACTTCGTTACGCAGCTTCTTGACCGGCTTGCTGGCTTCGATTGCTTGCTGTTGCAGTTGCGCGGTCGCTTTGGCTTGCGAGACTGCCTTTGTCACTACGCAATGGGCAACGGCAAACTGATTGTGGTGGGCTTCCTGGAGAAGCTCGAATGCCTGTGTGAGGGTGATATCACCAGACTCCAAATGTTCTATGCACGTCTTAGCGCACCCCATCAAGGCGGCGCTTACCGATGCTGAAGCCAGTAATGCCTTGGCTGGATCCATCTCAAATGCAGCCTGACTGCCGATTGCTTGTTGTACCAGGTGGGCGTCAACATATCCGCCTTCCATCAAAAGCTCGATTGCTGCTGTTGCATGGCGGCTGTCTTTGAACAACTTCAACTCTCTTGCCACTTCAACCAGACTGAGCCCGTCGGCTTCGATGCGACGCAGCGCCACAGCCGCCAATTCATCGCCGATAACGCCGGCGGCTGTGAATTTTTGCAAAAGCAGAGCATTGTTGATTATGGATTCAGAGACCAGCCCTGTGTGGATGAGCATCTGTCCGAGTTGGCGATTTGAAGCAAGCGCACTCTCGATGGCAAATACACATTCGAAATCGTTGACGCAGTTGCTTTCCACCAACAATTCGCCCAGAGGAGCATAGCCCTTTGATCTGTTGGGAAAACGCAGCGAATCTCTGGTCACGTCAATGCGGTTGTAGCGCAGATCTCTTATTCCTTTAATGGCATCTTGCATACTCAGGCTGCCTGAGCGAATGAGAACGATCATGATCAAAATTGCGTCCAGATTTTCAGTGCTGAGGGCGTTTGTAATGAGAAGAGCTTTGCCTAAAGACATGCCGGAAGTCAGCGCAGTGGATTGTATCTGGGCAAGAGCGGGGGCTTTAATCAGACCTGATCCGAGAAGCAATTCAGCCAGCTCGGGAATGTGACAGGCGTGGTCTAGCCCGCTTGCACTTTGGAGCTTGATCGCTGTGGTGACATCAATTCCTTGCCGTGAAGCAGCCTGAAGAATCTTTGCCGAAGAGGCTTCCGGCACTGTGCCGTCGGCGATGAATTTCTGAGCGAGCAGAGCCGATTCCAGATCCTGTCCGCTGATCACTTTCTTATCGACCAACACGGCCCCTAGTTTCTGGTGAGTGCGTTTGGCCACGCGCAGGCAGCTGTGCAGCGTATCCGTCTCGACCAGACCGGCACCGACAAGGATCTGACCCAGACGAGGGCGTTTGTTGCGTTGACCGCTGCATGAGCCGGCATTGGCGGAAGACAGATTTCGATGGGAGGTGTTGTCGGGTTGCATGGTCAATTCCTCGTTCAACTTGTTCATTCGACTTTGGTCATTCGACTTGGTCATTCGACTTGGTCGTGTTTTCATCCTATGCTGTGTTGACTGCGCCAACCATTGACGAATACTATCTAACGAAAGTGCGTATGCCGAGGGGGCAAGTGAGACAACAAGCCGTTTTTCGAAGGTGCAGCGACGCCGGATATTTTGCCCGTGACAAAATTTATGACGAAAGCGCGTATAGGAAGTCGTAGATCCGCATGAGGAGCAGGTATAAAAAAACCGGACTGCAGATTCTATACCTTCTATTGCAAAACACTGCCAGAAATCTGCAATAAAAAGTATATATATCGTTTATTGCAGAAAATCCCACCCTCTCTGAAATAAAAGGTATAAAATGCTCCGACTATTCTCGAATTTCAAGTCGCCTAATTTACCGGCTTTATTACCATCGTCACAGTTGAGCCCTGCCCCGGTATTGATGACACTTCCAGGGTTGTGGGCAAATAACAGCGAATCAGATGCACCCTTTCCTGCATGCCGTGCAACCCCCGCCCGCCTTCAGTGGTAAGCGCTGCTGTGCGGGGCACATCGGCTTCGAACCCCTGACCGTTATCTTGCACGGTAAATTTTAGATGTCCTTGCTTGTTGTACTCCACACGCAGCACCACCCGTGATGCCTTAGCATACTTTTCAATGTTGTTGAAACACTCTTGAATGATGCGGAAAATATGCAAATGAACAGCTTCGGGCAGATTCTTTAAATCTGGTTCGCACTCAAAATCGCATGTCATGCCGGTGCGCAGGCTTACCCTCTCGACCAGATCCTGGAGAGTCGTTTTCAATCCCCACTCTTGCAGATGTTTGGGCACAAAGTCATTGCAGATATCGCGCAGTTGTTTGACCACGTCGTCGACAATGGCGATAGTTTCCGGCACAGTCAACTGCTTATCACCAGACAGATAGCGCTTCAGCATCATCAAATCGGCGATAATCGTGTCGTGCAGCTCGCGCGCCAATCGATTCTTGATCTCTTCGTGCTCGCTTACCAGCCGGAAAGCAAGATTCTCTCGCTCGGTCAGAAGTTTTTCAAGAATGCCTCGCAGCTCAGTTCCATCGACCTTCTCAAGCGCCTTAAAGGCAGCCTGGACCGTTTCATCGCCTTTTGCCAGAGGCGGCACAGTCTGCACTTCGAAGTCTCCGCGCCGCAGCTTTTCGGCTGCTTCGGCGATTGTCAGCTTATGCGCATTTGCTTCCGCCTGCAGTTTAAGGGCGTTATCCAGCACTGGTTGCGAAATTCTACCGGCCATGACAAGCACCTGCCCAATCATTGAACCAAGTGACATTCCCGTCTCCAGCGCGGAAACTAAATCGACTTCAGAGACTATGCCGGCAAGCACCAACAGCTCTCCTAAACGCACGTTCGGATTGATCGTCTTGCTGGCCGAGATCGACCCTTGAATCGTGTTTTTCTTCGATCCGGCATCTCGAATAGCGCTTAAGGCGCTCTCTCGTGTGATCTTTCCGTCTCGCAAGAAGACCTGAGCCGATAGAGCCGTGTATGCCACTACTTCTGGTACCACCTTGCGCAAGACCAGCACTCTGCCAAGCGGTAAACCGGTGGCGAAGCAAACCTCGAAGGCAATTTTCAGTTGCTCTTCGCCCATGGCACCGGCGTCGATGAGCAGCTGGCCAAGCTTATTTGCTACTTCGTAGTATTCAGAGCGCCAACCCAGTTGCTTGAGAGCTTCCTCCAGGGTTATGTCGCGCTCACCAACAAGCTTGAGTGCCTTCATGCCCAGTTTCAAGTGCAACAATTTATCCTGGATCAACGACTGAGCAAGCACAGCAGCCTGCACAATCGAGGGGCTGATCAAACCCGATTCTTCCAGAATCCGTCCCACCGGAAAGCCGGTTCTCATGGCCATCGGAACAGCCTGGTTGAGTTGATCTTCCGTCACATATCCTGATTGCAAAAGTAGATCTCCAATCAGGAGATTATTTTTCGGTTGCTGCTGCTGCTGCGAGTGTCTGTTTCTTGTTTTCGCATCCACCACAGGCGGTGGCGCTTTGGCGTCCTCGATTCTTCTGCTGTTTAGCTGCTTGTAGACGCCGGAAGTTTCCTGAAGAATTCTCGCTGTCACATCTCCAGCTTTCTTAGCGGTCTCGGATTTTCCCAGCTGTCTGCTTGGAGCCTGCATGGGAACTGAGTTGCCGTCTAGTCTTGATGGCATGCTACTAGACTGAGATGGCAGCAACCCATGAATCAAACCGACATCGCCTGTGCGGTGCACAAAAAGAGTGGTAGCATGCGTGCCTAATCCTCGCTTCAGCGTCCACTCGGGGTCGCCAGCCTTGGGACCAACAGCAAAGCACAGGCTCAAGGTGTATGGAGTTTTGGTCTCCTCATCAACCCAGGGAATGCGCACCACTGTGCCCGGCTGGTCGTGCGCTTTGGCATAAAGGTTGAACAGGTGCTCCGGGCCAGGCGGCGCGTGGAGGAGGTCCAGTCTTGTCGATGATGTAATGTCCTGATCCATTTGCAGTTAAATCAGCAGTCGCTCGCTATTACCTATGCCTCGGCACCAATGGTTCCATATCCGTTCTTTACTGCCCAGGCGATCAAATGTTCTCGATTCTCCAGGTTCAGTTTGAGAATCAGAACCTCGCATTGTTTGCGTGCCGTGGATACTGAGGTGTGTCGCGCTTCGGCGATCTCGTGATATTTCAACCCTTGCCCCAGCATGTGCAGAACTTCTTGTTCAGAGGGCGTAATCTTGCGGCATTCGGTGGTCAACTCTTGAGAGACAATGCCTGTCTCGCCCTTCATCACTCGTCTGATTGTCTCCGCTACTTTGGATACACGCTCAGACTTCAATAAATACGCGGCAACGCCCATCGACAGCACTGATTGGATATAAGCGAGGCGGCTCTCGGAGGAGAATATGACAAATTTGGCTGCCACATACTCTAGAAAACTTTGCAACATCAAATTAGCGTCGGTGACGCCGGGCAAATGCAAATCGAGGACGACAACATCAGGGCGCAGCTTCTCCAAAAGTTCCAAGCCGTCGTCAGCCTGAGAGCAGCTGCCCACCACCTTGAAGCCGGGTTCGGCAGACAGACCCAGGACCAACCCGTCCAGGGTAGCGAAATGGTCCTCTACGACCAATATTTTGATTGGCTCATCCATGTGAGCAGTATCCCCTACGCCTTGGTGATTTTGGATTTGGTAATTTGGGATTCCTAATTAGCTTTACCCACATTTGCATGTAACGTGGCATTAGATGTGTGGGAAGAAGCAAGGAATGAAAGACGAAACCAAGGAAAAATCGAGTATATTGCTGACGGCACAAGAGCCGGCGCCGCTTTCGGTCTCTCATCCGCGTAGTCTCGTAACTGAGATATCCTCAGCACCGCAACTAAATGCTAGGCTCACCAGTTGCCGACCACCTATTCCTTTAGGAATTGCGCACTTTTGCGGGTTGCTCTCATCGGCGGGGTCGTGCAACACACAAGTTGTAGTTGAGCGACATTTCTCCAAAAATCTCTCAACTACAACCAACTGGAGCCCAGTATCTATGGGGTTTTGTCTCTGAAAAAAAAGTTCAATTCTGTCTACCAATTCTCAAACTGCCCAAGATTCAGTAGTTGCGCTGGTTGATGTTGTAAGACTTATGTCCAAAAATCTCTCAACTACAACCCCTGGGAAATCGGGACCCCAACGGGTTGTATTTCATGTGACCCGCCTGTCGTCAGGCAGCCTGTCCTGCTCTGCGGCGCACTTCATAGTCAATGGCGGCAGCTGAGCCGAAGCTCTGCGGAGAGTTGTCTTTAAAGCCAATATCTCTTGCTCTTCTGGCGGCGTCTCTCATGCCGTGAGCACGGCTAAGAGTGCCCTGTACTCGGGCTTCTGCATAAGCCAACTCAGGCACCAAGATTGACCCACCCAGACTGGCATGCTGTGACAGCATACCGATATCAGCATCGTCGACCTCTGCCTTGCCGGCAACCATTCCAACCGCCTGGTCCGCTTGAGCAATCTTTGCCTGTCTCTCGGCGTCGGACTTGCTGTCGTCAATAAAAAGAGCGTTGAGCCCAACCAGAAACAGTGGGTTGCTATTGACTGCCTGTTTCCAAAGCTGCTGATTGCGCGGGTCGCTAAGATCAGTGCAAGCAGCAAGGACACCCAGTTCAATTGCAAGCGGCAGGATGCGATCTCGATGATTGAGCGGATCGGCTGGCTGTAGTGGATTGAATGGGTTTGTCATGGAACTTTTAAGCAAAAAGGTCAGGCTCTTCACGCAGGTATCTATGACTTTTGCGGATTTTCTGGACATTCTCTTAAATGGAATTGCCTAAAATCCGGAAAAATTGATTTGACTGCTTCTTTAACATCATCCACGCTTATCTGAAGAATGCAGTGAGGCTCTTGGGCCATACATTTTTCGAGGGCTGGATTGGCACAGCTTCCCTGTGCTGATGCGGGTCGCACCAGGCGCGAGTTTGTTTGCCAGGGGCTGAATCGCGAAGCTACAGTGACCTGGTCTGCCGGGGCATCTGCTGGACTGGCAAAAAGTCCTACGACCGGCACGCCAAAGGAAGCAGCAAGATGCATCGGGCCGGTATCGTTGCCGACATAGAGATGGCACTGCTTCAATAGGGCGGCGCATTGTCGAAGAGTTGTTTTACCGGCGCAATTAATTACCGAGCCAGTGGCTGCCTGCACTAATTCCTCGCAGGCAATGGCATCTTCAGCGCTTCCTACGATCACAATCTGGGCATCGTATTGTTCGACAATCCAACGCACCACCATGGCGTAGCGACTGATAGGCCACTCTTTTGCAGACCCTGCTGCCCCGACGCACATAGCCACCAGAGGCTTTGACTGCGCGCCCTTTTCGGCAGAAAGTATTTTCGCGGCATAAAGCTCG
>Ga0182024_10019581_pt1 | contig 12459 bp, 9 predicted proteins | sample P32metaG_FD_120480 | JGI IMG/M metagenome (GOLD analysis project Ga0182024, IMG submission 120480) | Permafrost microbial communities from Stordalen Mire, Sweden - P3-2 metaG (Illumina Assembly) | ecosystem: Environmental > Terrestrial > Soil > Wetlands > Permafrost | place: Sweden: Stordalen... | reverse complement strand
GTTCCAACGGGCCGCAAATCTGGGCCCCTTTCTCCGCTCCGATTCGAGGCAGTACCCCTTTGCGATCGCGCCGACCGCGGAGAACCGTTGTATCCAGCCTGCTGACCGGCAATTTCGCCAAACGACCACTGCATGCTGGGCGGCCATAAGCGACTGACCGCCTGCCAGCCATATGGCCGGTCGGTTTCAGCGCGCGCCAGTCTCGGCCCAAGACCCCGCGTTCATTGACGGCGGCGGGAGCCGGCGCTGATGCGCCGCTCCGCGCGCGGCGCCCTATGTCGGGAGTGTCTCCGACAAGCGGACACTCCGAACTTCGCAGATGAGTGGGGAGCGGTCGTTCAACTTCCCTGTCACTGGACGGTGGGGGCCGCATCCGCGGTCAGCCTGGTTGCGACGGCATGGGCGATGAGCGCGCCAGCTGCGCACAGCAGCGGTCCGACGACGAAGGGCGCGAGAGTGCCGTAATTAGGCCAGGCCCAGGGCCACGCCAGGGTCCGCTGTTACTCAAACATCGGACTCTAGACGGATAGCTCTCCTGTGTGGCTGGTATAGACCGTTATGCCATTGCCATCAGGATCGGCCAACTGGAAGTAGTCGTGGCCAAAAAACTGATCCTGAGCAATTGCCTCTACCAACAGCCCCCTTTCTATTAGGGTCGTCCTATAGAGCTCCAGATCATGCCTAGACCTACCGCCAATCATCAGGTCGAGTCGTTCGCCGAAAAAGGCGCCGCGCTGGCCAATATGACCAGTATTTAGTGAAGATGACAATTCATCCTCCTTGCTGAAAAGCAAAATGTGCGTTCCGCCTCGCAATTCGATGATCGCCAAACCGGGAAACATTCCGAATGGACGCAGGCCCAATTTTGTATAAAATTGATAACTAATACTAATATCGCTAACCTTCATGACAAAATGTCCGAAGGTTGCTGCGGGTAAATCGTCGCTCATTTCCATCAATCCTCTTCAAACGGCGAGACCAGCTTCCACGGCGCAGACTGTCGTGGTAACCCGACCAACCAGTCGGAAAAGGTTATGCGACTGGTCAGTCGGAAAAGCAAGGGGCCGATTTTGACGCGCAAAAAGGAAATTGACCGCGATCGGATTCTGGATGCCGCCGAGAGCGTGATCCTCGAATCCGGCGGCCGAACTTTCACGCTCGACGCCGTGGCTGCACGTGCGGGCATCAGCAAGGGTGGTCTCGTCTACAGCTTCGCGACCAAGGATGGGTTGGTTCGCGCGGCGTTGGAGCGGGAAGTCGCGCGCTTTCAAGAAGCCGTGCGCCAGCGGTTCGGCGACAGGCCGGTTGACCCTTTCGATATGGTCTTGGCCCACATCGAGGAAGCGCTCGATGAGGATGACGCTGCGACGCGCAAGGCGGCCTTCCTAGTAACCGCCTTGGTGCACGCCCCCGATATGATGGAGCCAGCGCGACGCTATTACCGTGCGCTGCTCGATCCTCTCTTGGCGGAGTCGGGCGAGGCCCATGAGATCCGCAATGCCCTGCTGGCTGTCGAAGGAATTTTCCTGCTGCGAGGACTGGGCTTCGTCCAGGTCTCGGCAGAGGAGCACCGATCTGTCCTGCTCCACGCGCGAGACACGGTCGCCGGAGTGCTGGCCAGACGTCGAGGCCCCGATACCCATTAGATCTTTGGCGACCCGAAGGCAGCACCTACGAACGTCGGGATTGGCTCGATCATTGCCACCAGCCTCCAGCCCGACTCCGGACGTTCGCGCCGACTGCCATCTACCGGACATTCCCAACCGCCGTTCGGGGTGGTTTGCTGACCTTCAGAGGTGCTGCGCGGCAGCAAGCTCCGCCCGTTCCGCCGGCGTCAGGTCCAGACCGGAGGCCGTTCGCAGTTCCTTTCGCGCCGCCTCGGCCCGGCCAAGACGGGTTAGAGCCTCGCCCGCCTTCAAGTGGCTTCGGCCCCAGTTCGGCGCTAGCTTGGCGGCCTCGGCGAACTTGTGCGACGCGGCGGCGAAGTCGCCCTTGGCCATCAGCGCCTCGCCCCAGATCTGCGGCGGATCGGCGAAGAGGGGCGCCTTGGCCGCGCCGGTCCTGAGAACGGCGATCGCGCCGTCCGCGTCGCCCTTGTCCAGCCGCATCCGGCCCCACTCGGCGTAGGCCAGCGGCAGCGAGGGCGCCTGGCGCTGCGCCTCGGCGAACCACCGCTCGGCGGCCGGCCAGTCGCGCGCCTGGGCCGCGACCTGACCGCGGACGCGGAGACAGGGGTAGCAGTCCAGCGGCGTCTTCCCGATCAGCGCCTGGGCCCCGGTGACATCGCCGGTGTGCGCCAGCGCCAGCGCCTCCAGCGGCCAGCTCAGCACCTGCTGCATCAGGCTGTAGACCGGCCGCTTGGCCTTCTCCGCTTCTAGCACGGCGTCGAACGCCCGCGCTTCGGCGAGCGCCTTGTCCCATTGGCCCTGCTCGGCGAGCATCCAGTAGCGGGGCAAGGCCGGGAATGCGCCTATGGCGACGCGCCAGGCCAGCTCGGATTCGGAGGCCTCGGTTGCCAGCGCTATCGTCTTGCGCGCCGCCGGCAGGTCATGCCCAAGCGCTTCGGTCGTGGCGGCCATCAGAGGACCTAACGCCCCGGCCGCGAAGTCGGTGTCGGAGTTGGCCTGCCTCCACCACGCGCTTGACCCCTTGAAGTCCGCCTCTAAATAACTCAGCCATGCGCGGGCGAGCAGCTTGTTCGAGGTGTAGAAGACTTCGCTAGTGTCGGGCAGGCGCTTCTGGGCGTCCGTCGCCAGGGTCCTGGACCAGGCCAGATCCGCCTCCTCGTGGCCGGTCCAGACCGCGGTGTTCACAATGGCGATCTGGTCGTTGATGTCCGAGCCGCGCCCGGGGCTTCGGCCCAGCGTGGCGTGGCGGCGCGCGGCGACGGGATCGCCGCGGTCGGTGATGTCCATGACCGCCCACTTGGCGTAGGCCCAGCCCTGCTCGACCCGCGGCCCGTTCGTCGCCAGGTCGGAGATCACCTTGAAGGCCTCGTCCCAGCGGCCCTCGTTGTCGAGGTACTCGGCGTAGCGATAGGGCTGGCTGTCGCGATATACCGCCTCGGCCGCCTGCCGCGCCAGGTCGTCGAAGGCGGCGACCGGACCCGTGAACGTCTTCGGCGGCGCGTCGCCCATCCGTGCGGTCAGCGCGATGCCGGTGGGCGTGGTCACCACCTCGCCGCTGACGTGGCTGACGTGGCCCAGCCGCTCGCGCAGCAGCTTCTCAAACTCCGAGAAGGTCAGGCCGGTCTCGGGGATCTCGACCTTGAAGTCCGCGCCCCAGTCGCTGCTGTAGGATTGGCTCGGGCGGTCCGACTTGGCCGTGGCCGTCTGCAGCACCTGCAGCTTGTCGAGGAAACGGCTGGCGGCGACCTGGCCGGTCAGTCCGCTTCGCGCCAGATCCGGCGGCACCGAGAAGGCCTCGATCGCCAGGCCGTGCGCCTCGTGCGCCTCCCAGGCCATCGCTCCGACCAAGGCCACCACGGCCGCGCCGGCCAGTGCGGTCATCACCTGCAGCAGCGCGCGCATTCGGTCGCCGAACCGGCCCCAGCGCAGGCGCGAGATGATCAGGCCGCGCTGCTCGTGCAGGTGCTCGGCCTGCAGCTCCGCGAGCCGCGCCTGCCCCCGCAGGAAGCTATCGAGTTCGGGATCGTCGGACTTGGGTTTCGCCTTGCCGCGCCGGCGCGCGACCGCCAGTTCCATAGCCGCGTCGAGACCGGCCGAGGTGGCGCCGGGAACGCCGGCGAACTCACCCGCCGCCTCTTCAGCAAACTCAGCCATGGCCCCCCCAGTTGCACGGCGCGCGTGAGCCTAGGCCTAATCGGCCAACGCGCCATCCGTAAACGGCGCTTCCGCGCACAAGCGGCGCCGCGACATACGAAGCCCCAGGTCATCCCGGCGGCGCAGTTGCAATTTTCTACCCCCGGGCATTCGATCGTGATTTTGGTCGCGCAGGCCGGCTACCGTCCGCTTAGGGTCGAACATTGCCGCCAGCCTCCGGGCCGACTCCGGACGTTCGCGCCGACTGCCATCAACCGGACATTCCCAACCGCCGTTCGGGGTGGAATGCGGACATGCGGCGCGCGTCTCGCTAAGGCAAGGCTTAGTTTGGACAAGGTCCACCCCTGAGTATCCGTCGTGTCGCAACCGAATCGAGATCAGCGCCGTTGCGAATCTCGCCGCTCCAAACCGGGATGGGGCGTCGCCTTTCTCCTATCCTGGGTCAGCGCGGGTTCAGCCTCCGCGCAGCAGACCCCGCCGCCGCCCGCCGATCCCGCGGCCAAGCCCACCCCGTCGGTGGAGGCGGTCACCGTCACCGCCCACGCACCCAGCTATCGCAGCACGATCGATGCGCGGAGCTACAGCCTGGGAGGTGATCTGAAGACGGGTACGGGGTCCCTGGCCGACGTTCTGCGCGACGTGCCCTCGGTGGAAGTCGACATCGAGGGGAATGTCAGCCTGCGCGGCGACTCCGACGTCACCATCCTGGTGGACGGCAAGCCCTCGGCATTGTTCTCCGGGCCCGGACGCGCTCAGGCGATCCAGGGCATGTCCGCTGACCAGTTCGAGCGCGTGGAGGTGATGACCAACCCCTCCGCGAGGCAGACCGCCGAGGGCAGCGGCGGGATCATCAATCTGATCAGCAAACACCCACCCAAAGGCGGAGGGGCTCGGAGCCTGAACGGGACCCTGAAGGCCGAGATCGGGTCGGGCGACCGGTTCGATCTCGGCGCCAACGGGTCCTACACCTCGGGAAAACTCTCCCTGACCGGGGGCGCCGACTTCAGGCGCGGCGGCTTTTCGCGCACCATCGACACGCACTACGGCATCCCCGATCCGGTGACCGGCGCCCTCGATCCGGCCGAACAGACCCAGCGTCAAGGGGAGCACGACGACGACCTGACCCTCAACGGCACGGTGGGCTACGATCTCGATCCGCTCGACCACATCGACGCGAGCCTGACCCTGGAGAGTTACCGGGAGGTCCTGAACCAGACCGCGGCCTACCAGACGGGCGCCACCTCTGGCCCGCTGGCGCTGGATTACCTCTCGCCGGGATTCTCCCACGAATTCTTCGCGTCCACGGTCGGGCCGACGTACACGCCTTCGAAGATCGACCATCCCGTGATGCTGGCCGGCGTCAGAGGGTGGCTAGGCGGCGGAGGCGAACGACCCAGGATGTTCGGCAGATAGGCCGCGAGGGTGAACAGTGCGCAGATCGCCAAGGCCCAAAGCGCCGCGGTGGCGACCTCATGCAATCGGCGTGGCAGGCGCAGCCCGAAATCCGCCGCCATGAAACGCTTCAGAATCGCGATCGCGATCAGCGCCAGCGTGGCTTGAGCGCCATGCTGAACAAACAGCCATGCGAGCAGATCACCTTCGGGCCTGGCGAAGGGCCACCTGTAGGACGTTGCCGCCGAGGCCAAACGCGCCGCGATCATCGGCAGACCGAAACTCAGAAGCACGGCGATCACGATCGGAACCAGGGCGCCGGCGGCGCGGAGGATTCGGCGCTGGTTCATGTCCGCCAGTTTGGCCGTTGTTTGGGCCGCGGTCTTGAACCGATTTCACCCGCCCCAGGAACCGGGGGTGCGCTGGGTGGGGCGCCGCCGTTAGGATTGGACCGGCGGGCCGTCCGCTTCGCGCCAGGAGCTGCCGTTGGCCCTGGCGCCGAAAGCGGACGTTCGTTGCGCCGGCCCAAGGTCATAGAACGACCCACGGCGGAACTTCACCGGGGGAGACCTAATGACGTAGGCGCGCTCGTCCGATCAACGTCAACAGGGAGCTGTGGATCCCCCCGGTCGGCGCTTGGCTTGGGCGCGCTTGCCGCAGGTGTCTCGCCAGACTCCGAGTAGTGGGGCTGTGCTGGATTGAGCCGCGTCGCGCCCGGATGGCTGCAAAAATAAAGCACGTTGCCGTCCGGGTCCTTGATAAGCGCGGCGGCGCCTCCGTCCTCGCCCAAAAAGGCCGGTTTGTCGAACTTCAGCCCTCGACCGGTGAGTTCGTGAGCGATCCGATGGACGTCTCCCTCTCTGAAATTGAGGAAGACCGGGTCGACGTCGTAGCCCTGGTAAAGTGCGATCCGGCATGCACCGTTCTGAAGTGTCACTTTCCGGTCTTCCACACAGCCTTCCACAACCTCGAAGCCAAGCTTCACATAGAATGCCCGCGACTGCCGGATGTCGTGGACATTGAAGCCGATTTCGAAGTCTCCCAGATCCATGTCGCGACTCCACTTTTGGCGGGCGGCCGGCCAGACCACGCTAAAGCCTGTTTGGTTAAGAGCGCAATGACCCGCTCCCACCCCCCAGCGGACCGTGGCCGCTTCCGCTTTCGGGGTGACTGCGCAAGGTCCGCTCACCGGCAGGATGGCGGCCTTCGGAAGCCTGACCTTGGAGGCCGCGAACCCTCGACGTCAATCATGGAGCGACGATGCGCGATTGTCGCTGGAGGGAGCGTTGGGGTCGCCGCTAGGGTTTGTCTGGCAGCATCTGTAGCCTCTCGGCTGAATTCCGGTTCCCACCCCTGCTGTCTTTGCGGAGGTCAGTTTTGGCAACGGCGCCATCGTCAACCGGCGCGGCGGCAATGCGCCGAAGGCGGACATTCGCGGCGGGGCGGGAGCCGGATATTCAGCGCACACGCGCAAAGGACAGACCTCTGAGGCGCGGTCGAAGTCCTTTGATGGGCCGGCTGGGCCCATGGCAAGCCCCAACGTCGGCGCCGCTCCGCCTCTACCCGCCGGCGCGCACGACGTTGTCGTTGGAATCGCGGTCGATGTACTTGTTGTAGGGGTCGATCCCGCCGAACGTCGGCGCCTTGTCGGTGACGAACTCCAGCACCTGGGCCCCGGATTTCAGAGGCGTTGGCCGGAATAGGACGACATTCCTCCTGCCGAATCCCCCGTTACCGGGCTTGGCCGTGAACAGGCCGACGTCGAAGCTCTCGCGTTCGCGGATCGGCGTCTCGTCCTCGTGTCCCTTGCCGGTCGCGTAGAGCTTCCGGGCGCTCACGGTGAGGCGCACGTCGAACCTGCCGTCCGGCCGTTTCTTCACCACCAGCCCGGTCGCCTTCAGGTCATAGAGGGTGATCTTCTCGAACAGGTCGGTGATCAGCTGCTGCTTGTCCGCCGGCGCCTCCGCTCGAAACAGGGCGACCAAGTCCTTGGACGATGCGTAGGGCGGGCCCTTAAAGGCGTACTGGGCCAGGAACTTGCGCAGCGCGCGGTTCACCGCCGCCTCGCCGAGTTGGTCCTTGAGCAGGTACATGACCAGCGCGCCCTTGCGGTAGTGGATGTAGGGTTGGTTCTCGACCCGCTCGAGCGGGACCTCCTCGACCACCTCTCCGTCGCGCGAGCGCAGGTAGCTGTCGAGCTCGTACCTGAGGAACTTGCGGATCCGGTCAGGGCCGTAAATCTTCTCCATGACCATCAGCGCCGAGTACTGTGCAAGGGTTTCGTCCAGCATGGACTCGCCCTGCATTTCGGCGGCGACCTCCTGGTGCCCCCACCATTGGTGGGCGAGTTCGTGGGCCGCGACGAAGGTCACATAGTCGATGTCGCCGCCGTCGTCGGTGTGGCGCAAGTCGGCGATGAATCCGAGGCCCTCGGACCAGGGCACGGTGTTGGCGAAGGCCTCGGCGAACTGCCCGTAATCGGGGAACTCGATGAAGCGTATCTGGCGGAACTGATAGGGGCTGAAATTGGCCTGGTAGTAGTCCAGGCCCCGCTCCGCCGCCTTGATCATGCGCTCGACGTTGTAGGGATGCTGGCGGTCGTAATAGACGCCGATATCGATCCCTTTGTAGATCCCATGCTTCTCGGCGTATCGGCCGGACTGCACGGAGAAGAAGGCGAGAACCGGTCCCTCGCTCGTGAACTCCGCCGTGCGGCGGCCGCCGTGAGTCTCGTCGCGAACCTTGTAGCCGGGCGCGATCGGAGTTTGGTCGGCGTCGGTGGTCACGGTGATGTCGGACGTCACCCAGGGCGCGTCGGCAATGTCGTTGTTCGTGCGCGCGCTGTCGTCCTCGAGCCTGGGCAGCCGCAATTCCGGCGGCAGGCCATACTTTCGGCGCTTGGTCCGGTCCTTCAGGAAGCCCGTCCGGTCGCCCGCCCGATCGATGCCGATGACGGGGGCGAAGTCGAAATTGTAGACGAAGGTGCCGTTGTCCACGAGCGCGGTCGTCTCGCCATTGTTCTTGAAGCCCCTCTGCTCGCGGAGCGTCGTGAAGCTGAGCGTCGTGCGGGCGCCCGGCGCGAGCGGCCGGTCGAACCGGTAGATGCGATAGTTGAACTCCTTGTACTCGCGTTCGAGATGGGCGCCCGGAAGGTCCACGCTCAGGTACTTCATGTCGCGGTCGCCGTTCAGATGAACGGTCTTGAGCGGCGCGCCGGTGCGGTTCTCCAACACGTAGGCGCCACGCGTCAGGAGCCTGCGCGCGTGCGGATGCAGATCGAGGTCGAACGTCATCGCGATCGGCGTCGGCTGCGGCGTATGCTCGTATCCAAGGAGCTGTTTTTCCTTGTCGGCCAGCCACTTGTCGTTGTCTCCGGGGGTCCGGTACGTGTTCCAGACGTGGGTGTTCAGATAGATGAAGCCTCCTGCGCCGCCGAACACGAGCGCGGCGAGCGCCGCAGCCACGCCGCCCCATGCGCGCAGCACGCGCGGCAGCCGCCGCAGGCGCGGCCAGAACCGCCCCTCCGTCCCGCGCCGCCACAGGCCGTAGGACAGGATCACCAGGAGGAAGGCGAAGGCGCCCCAATAGAGGTCGAACCAGGCCCGCGCGACCCAGAACTGGCCTTGGCCGTTCATATCGGAAAGCGGCGTCTCGGGCGCCCCGCCGTAGTGATAGAGAAAGTCGTCGAGCCCGGTCTGTTTCATGATCACGTGAGCGACCAGGTAGATCACCATCAGGCCCCAGCCCACGAACTTGTGCGGTGAGATCACCTGGAAGAACACGGCCAACACCGCGAGCAGCACCATATTCAAGGACAGGGGCGCGACGTACCAGAGCAGGTACTTGCCGATCTCGTAGTGGTTATAGCCCTTTAGCGTCTGAACGATCATCCCGCCGAAGGCGCCGACGATCACGGTCGAGATCAGCACGAGCGCGATGGCCAGGACCTTGGGGAGGGCGAACGCCCAGTCCGGAAGGGCGGTCGCATCGACGATCCCGGCCGTATTGCGATCGTGTTCGCGCCAGACCAGTTCGCCGGCGTAGTAGATCGCCACGATCAGCGGAATGATGGCGAAGTCGTCCGCCAGGGTCGTCACGGTCAGGCGCGTGACGGGATAGATCTGGGTCCCGTAGATCTCGTGACTGAACCACAGAGTGCCGAAGGCGATGGCCACGCCGAGCGCGAGCAGGACGAGATACGCGGGGCTCTTGAACACCTGCTCCATGTCCAGGCGCGTGCGCGCGAGGAATTGAGCGCGCGCCGTCGCCGCATCGAACCGAGGCTTGGGCAGCGCGCCGCGCGGCTTGGCGGCGGGCGCCGCCTTGTCAGCAAGGGCCCTGAGCTTTTGCTGTCGTCCGAGCTTCATTCCGCGCGAGGCGCTGCGGAATAGCGCGTTGGCGAGCGCCAAGACAGCGAAGCTGGCGCCAAGCACGATCAGGCGGTTGAGCGTCAGAGGGCCGCCTAGCGCCGGGGTGAGCGCGTTCCGCTCCGAGGCCGTCCAGTACTTGGTTGCGTGATAGTAGGCTCCGGCGCCGAACGGATCGCCGAAGGCGAGGCCGGTCTCGAACTCCGGCTTGCGCCCCAGGAGCGAGCTGGCGACGGTGTAGACGACCAGGAGCGCGATCACCGCCACATAGGTCCACATCATCGAGCGCGTCACCGTTGCGACCGCGAAGAACAGCGCGGAGGTGAACAGCACCGTCGGAAGGCCCAGCACGAAATAGGCGAAGGCGTAGCTTTCGAGCCTATTGGGCCCGACCACCTCGGGATCGATCCACGGCATGATCGAACCCAGGAAGATCCCGAGCGGGACGATCAGAAAGCCCAGCGCCGCGACCAGGGAAGCTCCGGCGAAGCGGCCGTTAAGATAGTCGAACTTGGTCATCCGGGTCGCGCGCACGATCGGCCCGAAGCCGGTCTCGTCGTCGCGCACCACCACATTGGCCACGAACGCCGTGGTCACGAACATGTAGAAGATCGACATGCGCGTGGTGAGCTCGGCGATCGAGAACGGCGAGTTCTTGTGCACGTTGCCGCCCGATCCGATCTCGATCTCGCCGATGCCCATCACTGCGAACACGATCAGAAGGATGAGGATCGTCGTGACCCAGAAGACGGGTTGGCGCAGTTGGTAGCGGAACTCGAAGCCCGCGATCTTGCCGAACATGACGGGCGTCTCCTCAGGCCGCGCGACGGACGGAGGACAGGGTGGAGAAGTAGACGTCCTCCAGGCCACCGGGGGCCGGGGCGAAGCCGTCGCCGGGATCCTTGTCGGCCAACACGTGGATCACCGTCTTGCCCGCGAACAGGCGCGTGGAGATCACCTCGTGCTGGGCGCGGCAGGCTTCCAGCTCGATCTTGTCGATGGTCTTCATCCAGACGCGGCCCTTCAGCCGTTCCATCAGCTCGGCTGGAGCGCCTTTCAGGCGGATTTTGCCGGCGTCCATGATCGCCATCATCGGACAGAGGTCGGAGACGTCCTCCACGATGTGGGTGGACAGGATCACCACCACGTTCTCGCCGATCTCGGCCAGGAGGTTGAGAAAGCGGTTGCGCTCTTCGGGGTCGAGGCCGGCGGTGGGCTCATCGACGATGATCAGCTGCGGCTCGCCGATCAGGGCCTGGGCGATGCCGAAGCGTTGGCGCATGCCGCCGGAAAAGCCCGCCAAGGCCTTCTTGCGCACGGCCCACAGGTTGGTCTGGTTGAGCAGGCTCTCGACGGTCTCCTTGCGGTCCTTGCCGTTGCCGATGCCCTTGAGCACAGCCATGTGGTCGAGCATGTCAAAGGCGGAGACGCGCGGATAGACGCCGAAGTCCTGGGGCAGGTACCCCAGGGTCTGGCGCAGCTTCTCCGGCTCGCGGATCACGTCGATCTCGCCGGTGTCGCCGAATTGGACCGAGCCCGAGGTCGGCGTCTGCAGCGTCGCGATCGTGCGCATCAGCGTCGACTTGCCGGCCCCGTTGGGTCCCAAAAGGCCGTACATGCCCTTGGGAACCATCAGGCTGATGTTGTCCAACGCCTTGACGCCGTTCGGATAGACGTGCGTGAGCCTTTCGACGACGAGCATGCGTTCCTCCCCATGGAGTCCTTCCGTATGCAATGCATACAAGATTGTATACGAGAGGCGAAGTTAAATTGCATACAGACAGCCGAATCCGAGAATCATGACGTCATCCGCTCTAGAAAGGGCCGGCGAAATGGAGCCAGTCAGACAGGACGGCGCCGGGCATGACCGGATCTACGACCAGCTCCTGGCCGAGGTCATCGATGGCACGCTGACGCCGGGCGCCCGGCTGGTGGAGAGCAAGCTCGCGCTGAGGCTCGGCGTCAGCCGCACCCCCGTGCGCGAGGCGCTGTTTCGCCTGCACCAGGAGGGCTTCGTCCGCACCGCGCTAGGCCGCGGCTTCTCGGTCGAGCCTCTGGACGACCGCAAGCCGCGGGAGCTGTTTCCGATCCTCGCCGCCCTCGAGGGGCTGGCCTTGTCGCTTTCCGCCCCGGTGGTCGCCCTGGACGTGGACGCGCTACGACGCGCCAACAAGGCGTTCGGCCGTCTCCGCAACCGTCCCTGGGAGGCGATCGAGGCCGACACCGCCTTCCACCGACTGCTGCTGCGGCGCTGCCCGAACGCGAGCCTGATCGCGATGATCGACAGCGTGCGTCGCCAGCTGCTGCGATACGAGTATGTCTATATGGCCGACGAGACCTTGATCGAGCTCTCGATGGCGCAGCACACCGCGATCATCGACTGCATCGCTCGCTCGGACTTCACCGCCGCCGCCAAGGCGCTCGAAGCGAACTACGATTCCGGCAGCGCCTTGGTGCTGTCCAAACTTTCGAGGGGGCTAGGCTCGAAACTCGATCAGCACCACCAGGTGACGATGGCCGCGAGGTAGACGGTGGCGCCGAAGATGGCTGCGAGCTTGTCGGAGCGCGTGGCGATGCGTCGCCAGTCCTTGAACCTGCAGAACATTCGCTCGATGAGATTGCGCTCTCGGTAGGGGGCGCGATGGAAGGGGTGTGATGCTTGCCGGTCGGGTTGTTGGGGATGACCGGCAGGGTTCCGCGCTCGATGAGGACATGGCGCAGGCCGTTGCTGTCGTAGGCGGTGTCGGCGGCGCAGAGGGCGGCGGGCGGGAGCGGCCCGAGTAGCGCCAGGGCGGCTCGCACGTCGCCAAGCTGGCCCGGCGCAATCTCGAAGGCTATCGGCCGGCCCCAACCGATCCTCGCTTGCAGTCGGAAAGCCGACCTTCCGAAGGTCTGAGATGAGTCAGATTCGGACGTTC
>Ga0182024_10019580_pt1 | contig 12459 bp, 15 predicted proteins | sample P32metaG_FD_120480 | JGI IMG/M metagenome (GOLD analysis project Ga0182024, IMG submission 120480) | Permafrost microbial communities from Stordalen Mire, Sweden - P3-2 metaG (Illumina Assembly) | ecosystem: Environmental > Terrestrial > Soil > Wetlands > Permafrost | place: Sweden: Stordalen... | reverse complement strand
ACGGTTCCGGAATTTTCCAGACGTTCCTGTTCCTTGTTGGCAGCGAACGCCGAACTTGCAATGAACAAAATGCAGATACCTAAAGTCAATTGACGAAACATAGCGAACCTCCACAATCCACGTGCTAGTTGATGAACATCGATTGGTACCAAGCTATTCCTGGGGCGATCGCGATCGTGCCTTCGGCTGGACGACAGCCACTCGGAGATGTCTAATCAACCGCTTCGCTCGAATGCGTTACGCCTTCTGTTTCGCGCCGATAACGAGCAAAGCGGCTCCGCCCAATAAGGCCAATCCCCCGATGATCGGGGGAAGTGGCACTCGTTCCGTATCATCTCTCGTGGCGTGAATCGGACCCACATCGAATACTTTTTCCCGGCGCGTATAGCTGAATCCCTGGTAGACGAGGGCGAAAACCCCCAGAACGGCGAGCAGAATTCCCAGCACAGTGATGGACTTCATATGTTCATCTCCGCAATCAAGAAATCTGCTTTCGCCCCTGAATGGGCCTGGACCAGAGATAGTGACAATCGCCACTGCCAACAGGGTGTGGATGAATCCACCCATCGTGCAGGAAGTGACGAGCCCGAAAATTCACTTCACAAACAAAACCACAAAAATTATCCAAAGCAATCTGGATTTGCGTCCCTAGTCTGGATGGGAATGGCGCCAATTCCAGTAATTGGACTGTTCTCTCTTGCTGGCCCTCGAGAATTCGTGGGGCTTTTTGTGATTGTTGGTCAGGTAAATTCCCCAGGCGTTGTTCTCGTGATCGTCCCAGTTATGGTAATCCCTGTGATTGGAATCGTAGACTCGGACCTGAACGCCGTCGTTATTAGGTCCGGGAGCGGCCATAATTGCCACAGGTGCCGCAAGAACAGCGGCCAATAAAAGCGAACCCATGAAACGATGTGTATAGCGCATGTGATGATCCTCCTGGAGAACTTCGCGATGTAAGTGTTGGAAGGCCGAAAAGTGAAGGCGAGTTTCTTAGTGCCGCCCTCAGCGGTGGTTCCTGTCTTCCATATCAATCCGCTTGCAGGAAGATCATGAGGGTATGGAGCGGGGGCGTCTGTGCAGTATTGCACGCATGCCAAATACCGCGGTATTTCAAGCGCCCTTTTGGGACATGGAGCACAGCGCCAAACGGGTGCAGAATCCCTGATCTGAACAAAGTTACAGTCCGGATCCGTTCCCTGATATTGGTGGCAAGTCCAGTCGTATCAATGCCTCCGCTTGTTTCCACACATCGGGATCGCATTCGATCTGGGTGTGAGCCTTCACGAGAAGGCGGTCCCACCAGGGATATTCGTTGCAGGCATACGGGCTCGCTTTGTAGTCGAATCGAAAATTGCCGATGATCTTTGTGCGCCCAGGATCGGCGGCACGGATTTCGGACTGGCCGTGGACGAGGCCGTCCGGCTGGTAGAAATTCACGGCCTGGGCCACGTTCGCGGGGATCATCGCATCGTCCTGGTGATACTTGGAAACGCTATCCACTTGAATGGTGAGGAGCACAGGGATGCCGTCGTTTTTCAGTTTACGAGCGAGGGCGATGGCTTCCGAGGCGCCCCAGCTATGGCCATAAAGGATGATGCGCGCGTTCTGCTTTTCACCGTCCGTCAGAGTGCCATCGTGATCCGCGTCCAGCAGACTCAGGATTTTCTTTCGGGCAATCTCTCCGCGGTAATTTTCAAACGTCTCGACGTCCACACCCGAGGGATAGGACTTGCGGAGGCGGGCTGCGAGGCGCACCTCGTCATGGACGGGATCATCATGCTTGACGAATCCGCCGACGAAACCGAACACGATCACGGGAGGCATGGTGCGGGCCGCGACCGCGGGGGCAGGATTGTCGCCGGAACCGAGAGGAGCCCTTTCTCCTCTTGCAGTGGCCCTTTGACAAAGCACGATCATGGCCGCAAGGAAAAATGCAGAAATGCGGGTCGAGGCGCCCACTACACGAGATTCGGTTACGCCTATCATCTGAGATGGAGCACTCCGAAGCGCCTGCTCACTTCTCCATTATCTCACCCACTCGCCGAATTGGGGGTAGAGAACGGCGCGCTGGCCGGATGCGATTGCGGGCGACATACTTTCGCACTCAGGGGTCTGTTGGCGCCATTGCGATTCTCTCCCGGGCCAAACAAATTCTCTGAAACATGGAACTAAGCTAAGATCAAAAAGAGGTTGCGATCGGCAAAATGAGACGCCGGGATTCATATTCTGCGAGAACTGTCGCCATCCTTATTGTGCTGGCCTTGTCAGCGGGCTGGCCGAGCGACGCCGCGGCCTATGCCGTCCTGGCGCATGAAGCAATCATTGACAGCGCGTGGGACGCCAGCATGCGCCCATTACTCCTGAAGCGCTTTCCCGATGCCACGCCGGAACAACTCAAAGAAGCGCATGGCTATGCATACGGCGGGGCCATCATCCAGGACATGGGCTATTACCCGCACGGAAGTTTTTTCTTCAGCGACCTGACGCACTACGTGCGAAGCGGAGATTTTGTCCTGGCGCTCCTACGCGACTCCAAGGACCTGGACGGCTACGCGTTTGCGCTCGGGGCGCTCGCTCACTACGCCGCAGACAACGACGGCCACCCCATGGGCACGAACCGCGCTGTCCCGCTGCTGTATCCCAAGCTGCAAAAGAAATACGGTGACTCGGTGACCTATGAAGAAGACCGCCTGGCGCACGTAAAGACCGAATTCGGTTTCGACGTTCTGGAAATTGCCCAGGGCCGCTACGCCCCGGACAATTACCATGACTTCATCGGCTTTGGGGTTTCGGTTCCGCTGCTGGAGCAGGCCTTTCAAGAGACCTACGGCCTGGATCTGAAAAGTGTTCTGTCCAATGAAGACAAGGTGCTTGGCTCGTACCGTCACGACGTCAGCCGGCTTCTTCCGGAGGCGACACGCGTTGCCTGGAGCCTGAAGAAAAGCGACATCCAAAAAGATCAGCCCGGAATAACGAAAAAAAAGTTCCTCTACAATCTTTCTCGCGCGAGTTACCAGAAGAACTGGGGAAAGCAATATGAGCCGCCCACCTTTAAGGAAAGATTTCTGGCATTTCTGATTCGGATTCTCCCCAAGGTCGGCCCCTTGAAAGTGCTGGAGCTCAAAACACCGACGCCTGCCACGGAAAAGCTATTTGAAGCGAGCTTCAATGCCACCATGGATCATTACCGGCAACTGCTGAACCAGGCAGGAATCGGCCAGCCGGACTTACCCAATGAAAACTTCGACACCGGTGAAATCATGGCACCTGGAAAATACCAGCTCGCGGATGAGACGCAGGCAAAACTGCTCGATGAGCTGGCGAAGGTGAAATTCATCGGTGCCTCTCCAGAAATTCGGGCCGAACTTCTGGAATACTTTGGCCATCCAGATGCCCCTTACGCGATGAAGCGGAAGCCAAAGGACTGGGCGAAAGTACAAGCCGAACTCGAGGAATTGAAGAACGCGCCTCCCCCAGTGGCACAGGCTTCAGCCTGTGGATTTTTGGCCGGGAAAGAATGCCCAAGCGCCGATCGGCCCGACATAGGAAAGACGAACGAATGACGCGTTTTCTTTCCCGCATCTGGGACGATCCCGCATACGGCGCCTTTAACGAAGATACGGATCGCCTCTTCGCCTACCATCAAGCGACAAAGCATACCTATCATTCCGTCCGCGCAAATGCGCGCTACCTCGATTGGCACAATCAGCCTGATCCATTTCGCGGTTATGAAGGCGTCCCAGCCCTCGTTCTCCCTTCGGACCCGGATTTCCCGGACACTGGAACATTCGCTGCCATGGCAGCGCTCGCGGAAAACACAAAAAGGCGCACCGATGATCCGCCTGAACGTCGAGAAATCTTTCAACCGGATTTGACTTTGCTCAGCCGTTTGCTATGGCACTCGATGGCGGTCAGCGCCCGGAAAAAAGTTCCCGCCACTGGCGCCCGCTACAGCCTGCGCGTAAATCCCTCTTCCGGAAACCTTCATCCGACGGAAATCTACATTGCCCCTCGCGGATTTGCGGGATTGGATGACGGCTTGTATCACTACCGCGCGGACCGGCACTCGCTCGAGCTTCGCAGCCGCGGCGCCTGGACGCAGCATCTCGCCCGTGCTCTCGAGATTCCGTGGGCGTCGGATTCGCCATTGATCGTTGGACTTACTTCCATCTTTTGGCGCGAAGCCTGGAAGTACGGGGAGCGCGCGTATCGCTACTGCTGCCACGATTTGGGCCACGCGATGATGAGTGTGTTGCTTGCCGCGCGCGCGCTGGGACTGCCCGGCGGCGCGGTAGCTCATTTCAGCGACGTGCGCCTCGCTCGCGTGCTCGGCGTGGCCGGAAGTGACGAAGCTCCCATGGCATTTCTGGTCTTTCCAGCACAAAAGCACGCGACTGGAATTTCCGCAGCCGCGGCGCAGCCGGTGGCTGGAATTGCCAATGAACTATCCGCGGAAGAAATTCGCTACGAACTGATTCTTGGGATTCACGCCTCGACTGTCCTGCCCGACCCTGCGGGCCCTCTGCCGCGCGTCTCCATTTCCGATCAAGGCGTTGCGGCCGGCCCTGCGACATTGTCTGGCCCGGCGCAGGACGCTCCACTTGGAACAATAGTGCGCCGGCGCCGCTCAGCGCTTGATTTTGATGCGCGCACGCCGCCCATGGAACGCGAAGAAATGGAACAGCTCCTGGATTTCGCGACGCGGGACTGGCGCGCGGACTGGCGTGGAAACTTTCCCGCAGAGGTGTTGCCGCTCGGGAGCGGCGCCGATTTCGTGGCGCTTTATCTCTACGTTCATCGCGTGCGCGATTGCGAGCCCGGCGTCTATCGCTGGGATCAGCAGAACAGAAGACTCGAACAATTACATCCCGGCAACGTGCAGCGCGTCGCGGCGTTTCTCAGCCTCGAACAATCGCTCGCGGGAAACTCATGCTTCACAATTTCCATGATTGCGGATTTGGGCGAGGCGGCGCGTGTGTTCGGCAACCGCGGTTACCGCTACGTGTATTTTGAAGCGGGAGCAATCGGCCAGCGGCTCTACGTAGGCGCAGAAGCGCTGGGCTGGAACGCCACTGGCATCGGCGCATTCTACGATGACGACGTTCACCGCTATTTAGGCTTCCTAGAAGAGGGAACGGGTTCCGTGGCCGCATCGGTCCGTGAAGCGGAAAAAGCGGCGCTGGTCATGCTGGGTTCACCGGCATCTCGCGCAGCTGCGCAAGAGCGAGAAACTCGCGCGTCCGCTCCCGTGATTTCCGAATCCGGTGAAGAGCACCCCGCAGCCCCAGAGCAAATCGTGGAGGAAATTGGCGCGCCGCCCCAAAGGGATCCGCGCAAACTCCCGCGCCAGGTCATTTATCACTTCGCCGTCGGCCGCGCTGTTCCCGACCCGCGGCTTGAGGCCTGAACCCGCATGATCGGCATCCTCGTGTGCGGCGACAACCACTTCATCGTGAGCGGCCCTCTCCCTGATCGAGCCACAGCACTGGCGCTGGCTCGCCATTGGTCCATCATACAAATCGGCCAAGCGACTCCTCTCTCGTTACAAAGTTGGAGCATTGTCACGCGCGCGTTCCGTGAAGATCTCGAGTGGGCAGTGATCGTGCCGGGCGACGGCGAAGTAACGCCCGCCGTGGCGCAGTTGCTAAAAGAACTTTCTGCAAGAGGGATCACGATCCGCGAAGATTGACTCAACCGGGAACGCCACTATTTGACCTTTACGTATTTCCTCAGCCGGTGTGGGCCAACGTCCGCCGCGTAGATGGTCCCCTTGTCATCCGCCACGATTCCCGAAGCCCCTGAAATCCGGTTCACGTCCGCCTGCGCCAGGTCAGGGTCGGGAATGAAAGCCTCAAGGGAACCATCTTTGGCGCTCCCAACGGTAATGCCTCTCAAATACCCCGGATTGACCATCGAATTCGATTGCGAGTCGCTCACAAAAAGCGTGTCGCCTTTCGAAATGTAGACGGCGCTCGGCCGCCCAAATTGTTTCCACGCGACGATGAATTTTCCATCCTGATCAAAGACCTGGACGCGGCTATTGCTGCGGTCGGCAACGTAAACGTAGCCGCGCGAACCACCGATGGAGATGTCGTGCGGCTGGTCAAATTCGCCGGGCCCTGATCCATGATGTCCCCAGGTCTTGACGAACTTGCCGTCCTTCGAAAATTTCACCACGCGGTCATTCTTGCCGTGCCCATCCGTCACAAAAATATCGCCATTCGGCGCAATGGCGACGCCGGACGGCTGATCGAACGTGTCCGGCCCGTTCCCCGCGACGCCTTCCTTGCCCAGAGTCATCAACACCTTGCCAGTCGGGCTGATTTTGAAGACCTGGTGGCCCCGCACCACGCCGTTCGCGTCTTTCGCGGACAGGCCGAGAACTGTCTCGCTGGCATTCGCGTCGCTCGCCCAGATATTTCCCTGGCGATCGATCGTAAACCCGTGCGGAAAGGCGAACATCCCGCTGCCAAAGCTGGTCAGAAGTTTTCCCGAGGGATCGAATTCCAGAATCGGCGGGTCCGTCCGCCCGACGCAGGTGGCGTAGCCCGCGGGTTCCGTGTTGAAGCAGCGATGAAAGACCCAGATGTTTCCCTCGGGATCGATGTCCGCCCGGATCAGTTCGCCCCAGTGCCCTCCATTCATATTTGCAGGAAGAGTCGGCCAATTTTCCACCAGGCGGTACGGATTCGGCAGGGAAGCTTGCTTGGGAAATTGCTTCTCTTGCGCGCGCCCCGCAGGGCAAACCGCGAGCGCGGCGATCGCCACGAAGCTTTTTCGAGACACAAGTTTCATTGCATCACCTTCTATCCGTTCCGGCGCGGTACGTTCCTTCAGTGGAATCCACCCACTTATACACCATGCCCGCTGACGGGTGAAACCGGTCGCCTTAGGTAGCACAGACTGAACAGGCTGCGGAAAAGAAATTTATCTTTGTCATTCCGAACGAAGCGAGGAATCTCTCTTCAGTTTGAACGCAGAAAAAGAGAGATTCCTCGGCGCGCAGCGCGCCTCGGAATGCCAACAATTGGCGATTTTTCAGCATCCTGCCTGGGTTCGGTTCCATCCAGTGCATTTTTGGCTGTTATTTCCCCTCGAACGAAGATTAACCTATGAGCGAACCAATCGTTGACCTTCCATAGCCCCGTCCGTATAATAGGGGTTTCCGATTTGTGTCTGGAGGGGCGATGTACGCCGTGATTCGAAGTGGTGGGAAGCAGTACCGGGTTGCGCCTGGGGATACGGTCAAGGTCGAAACCTTGCCCGGCAAAGTGGGCGGGCACGTAACGTTTGGCGACGTGGTCGCCGTTGCGACCGACGAAAAGAAACTTCTGACCGGGGCGGACGCCGCGAAGGCCAAAGTCACCGGCAAAATTATTTCGCAGGGACGCCATCCGAAGCTCACAGTATTTAAATACCGCTGCATCAAGCAGTACAAGATTGTCCGCGGCCACCGGCAGAATTACACAGCCGTCGAGGTCAGCGGCATCGAGCTCTAAGAGCTCCAAAGGAAATTGAGATGGCACATAAGAAGGGTGGCGGCTCCTCCGTAAACGGCCGCAACTCGCAGGGACAAAGGCTGGGCGTGAAGCGGTTCGGCGGCCAGCTCGTTCACGCGGGAACAATTTTGATCCGCCAGCGCGGCACCAGGCACAAGCCCGGCGTGAACGTCGCGCGCGGCAAGGACGATACGCTCTTCGCGCTGATCGACGGCGTCGTGCTTTTCCAGGACAAGGGCCAGGACGGGCGCTATATCAGCGTCCTCCCTGCGGAGCAGGCAGTCCCAGCAACTCCTGCCGCTCCGCCAGCAAACTAACTGGATCTCGAATTCGAGAAGGCGGCTCCGCGGACGCGGGGCCGCCTTTTGTTTTAGTAGCACAGACTTCAGTCTGTGGGGTTCTACGAAATCTTGGCCGGAATTTAACTTCCGAAGACGGGCGATCTTCACATCCGGCCCATGCGAGCCGCTCGGGCGCGCTGATGAAAACCCACAGACTGAAGTCTGGGCTACCAAGTGTAAATTGATCTCGCACTGTCGTATTCTGAAGGGCGGAAGTGACCCATGGTATTCGTCGACGAAGCCAAAATCTACGTGAAGGCCGGCAACGGCGGCAACGGCTGCATCGCGTTCCGCCGCGAAAAATTCGTGCCGCGCGGCGGGCCTTCGGGCGGCGACGGCGGCCATGGCGGCAGCATCTACCTCGAAGCGAATCCGCACGACAACACGCTGTTGCGCTACCGCTACAATCGCGAATTCAAGGCCGACCGCGGCCGGCACGGCGAAGGCTCGAATTGTTCCGGGCACTCCGGCGCGGACATGATTTTGGCCGTGCCCGTCGGCACCGTCGTCGTCGATGAGGACACGGGCGAGCAGATCGCCGATCTCACCAAGCCGGGCGAGCGCATTTTGATTGCGCAGGGAGGCCGCGGGGGACGCGGCAACCAGCACTTCGCCAAGCCGTGGCATCAGGCGCCGCGCGAATCGGAAGAAGGCCAGCCCGGCGTCGAACGCCATCTGCACTTCTCGTTGAAGCTGCTCGCGGACATCGGCCTTGTGGGATTTCCGAACGTCGGAAAATCCACGCTCATCTCGAGAATTTCCGCGGCTCATCCGAAAATTGCGGATTATCCGTTCACCACGCTTCAGCCCGGACTCGGGGTCGTCTCCGCGGACGGCGCTCCGGGAAAGCCGTCGGAAAAGGGCGGCGGGCGGACGTTCGTTGTAGCGGATTTACCCGGCTTGATTGAAGGCGCGCACACCGGCGCGGGCCTGGGCATCCGATTTCTGAAGCACATCGAGCGCACGCGGCTCATCGCGCATTTAATCGACACGAGCGACGCTTCCGACAGCGATCCTGTCCACGACTTTGAAATCATCGAGGGCGAGCTCGCCGCGTTCAGCGAAAAACTAGCTGAGAAGCCGGTGATCGTTGTCGCCACAAAACTCGATGCCACGACGGACCGCACGCGTCTTGAAAAACTGCGCGACTTTTGCGCCGCGCGCGGACTCGAATTTCACGCCATCTCGTCCGCCTCCGGCGAAGGCATTCCGCAACTGGTGCGTGCCATGGCCGACGCGCTCGACCGCCTTGCTCCTCCCGAGCCGGTGCAGGAAATCGCGGAGGAAGCGCCCGTCTCACAGGAACCACAAGAAAACGAATCCCCCGCAGCGGCGCCCCCATCCGCTGCCTCTCCATCAGCGCCTCGCAAGCGAGCGCGGGCTCACGGAGCCCGCCAGGATGAGGACCGTTGAGCATCGCGCCCCCGGAAACACACGGCGTTCCCAGGGAGCAGGCGCGCGAGCGGCGTATCGCGCTCTTCGGCGGCACATTCGATCCGATCCATATCGGCCACCTCGCCGTGGCGCGCGCCGCCGAACGGCGCTTCCATCTGGACGAAATTCATTTCATTCCCACGGGGCGTCCGCCGCACAAACATCGCGCCGGAATGGCTTCCTACGCCGACCGGTACGCGATGACGTCAATCGCCTGCGCCGACCACCCGAGGTTCGTCCCGTCGCTCGCCGAAGCCGGCGCGGGCCAATCCGGGCGCGAGACATTTTATTCGGTCGATACGGTGAGGCACTACAAGCAGCGGCACCAAGGCACGGGCGCGCATTTTTATTTTTTGCTGGGCGCGGATTCGTTTCTGGATATTCCCACCTGGAAGGATTACGAAACGCTGCTGGGCCTGTGCGATTTCATCGTGGCCAGCCGTCCCGGCTTTGACGTGGCCGCGCTGCGCCTCGTGATTCCGCCGGAACTCTTTGCCCGCCGCGGCGCCGCGCACGCGCCGCTCGACCCGCGGGCGATCCCTTTGCGGCGCACCGTCGTGTACGTGCTCGACGCGGTCTCGAGCCACGTTTCGGCGACCGACGTCCGCCATCTCTTGGATCGAAACCAATCCATCCACGGGCTTGTGCCGCCGCGCGTCGAGGAATACATTAGCAAGAAGGCCCTTTACCGGTGACAGCAAGAAAGGACTCGATTCCGCCTCACGTTCGCGCGGCCATCAGCGCCGCGCAGGAAAAGCAGGCGGCGGATGTCATCCTCCTCGATCTCGAAGGCCTCGCCGCTTTTACGGATTATTTTATTGTTTGCACAGGATTCAGCTCCCGGCAAGTTGAAGCCATTTGCGACGAAATTGAAGAATGCCTCGAACGAAGCGGCGCCCGCTTACAGCACCGCGAAGGCAAGTCCGGCAGCGACTGGATGCTGCTGGACTTCGGCAGTCTGGTCGTGCACGTGTTCACGGAACGCACGCGGCATTTTTACGATCTTGAACGCCTCTGGCGCGCCGCCCGGCGCATCGAATTCAGAGAAGCTCGCGAGGGGAGTTCCTTGCCCGGCGCAGCGGAGGCTGAAGGATGAGCGAGCCCCGCATGGCGTGGATCGCGGAAGATCCCGCATCGAAGGCGGTCCTCGACCTCGCGCGCAAAGTCGCGGAAACTTCCACAACGCTTCTCATCACCGGAGAAAGCGGCACCGGCAAGGATCATCTCGCCCGCTTGATCCATGAACTCGGACCCCGGCGCGATGCGCCATTCCTGAAAATCGATTGCGCCAGCCTGCCGCAGGAACTCGTCGAATCGGAATTATTTGGTCACGAACGCGGCGCCTTCACCGGCGCGGTCGAACGCAAGCTCGGGCGGCTGGAGATGGCTGGCGCGGGAACCATCGTGCTCGATGAAGTCGCGGCGCTTTCACCGGCCACGCAATCGAAGCTCTTGCGCGTGCTCGAGGAGCGCCAGTTCGAGCGCCTGGGAGGCACCGAAACCATTACGATCTCGGCGCGCCTGATTGCCTTGACCAATTCAGATCTGGCGCGCCTCGTTTCCGACGGCCAGTTTCGCGAGGATTTGTATTTCCGGCTGAGCGTGCTGATGATTCCCGTGCCCGCATTGCGCGCGCGTCCCGCGGACATTCTGCCGCTGGCCGGTGCGCTGCTCGAACGCGGCGCGCGCGTCCACGGCCGCCTGGGCGTTGCTTTTTCCGAGCCGGTGAAAAAAATGCTGGTCACGTATTCGTGGCCGGGCAACGTGCGCGAATTGAGAAACGCAATTGAGCGCGCGCTCGTTTTTTCGGGAGGGGCCGCGCTCATTCCGGAGGATTTTCCGGAATCGGTGCGCTCGGCGGATTCGGAGTTCGGCGGCGCGCTGCGTTCCCTCGATGACATGGAACGCGACGCCATTCGCGCCACGCTCGAAGCCACGCGCTACAAAATCGGCAAGAGCGCGCAGATTCTCGGCATCAGCAGAAAAACCCTCCTGGATAAACGCAAAAAGTACGGATTGAATTGACCCCGGGGACGCCAATCTCTCCCCCGCGGCGGACGTTTCGTAAATCCGCGAATCGTGAGATTGGCATTCCCTGAAATTACCAATGAAAATTCACCTGGTCATGCTCGGAAAAACGCGGCGTCCGGAAATCCGGGCGTTGCTGGACGACTACGTGGTGCGCATCGGCCGTTTTGCGGAAGTGCAACTCACGGAATTGCGCGAGGATTCCCCCGCGTCTCTGCGCAAGCTGGCGCTCGATTCCGCCGCGACGGTAGTTTTGCTCGACGACGCGGGAAAACCGCAAACGTCAGCCCAATTCGCCAAATGGCTGGGAGAAACGCGCGACCGCGGTGCGCGCGAAGTCGCGTTCCTGTGCGGCGGCGCGGAAGGCTTTCCCGAAGCGCTGCGCCGCCGCGCCACGCAAGAACTTTCGCTTTCTTCCTTCACGTTCTCGCACGAACTCGCCCGCGCCATGCTCGCCGAGCAGCTCTACCGCGCCTTCGCCATGCTCGCCGGACATCCCTACCCGAAATAATCAGAGGCTCAATCGCGCAGATCTCAGGAGGGCTAGGGAGAGAGCCGCGCACCCAGGAAATTTTCTCGCGGATTGCGATGCGCCCATTCATCGAATTGTAACAAAGGGGAATTAAGGTAATGATATTCGCAGAAATCGAGCAACCTGCACTTGATGCGAATTCACATACTCTGCACAGAATACTCTGTACAGAGTATCGAATCCAGATTCGGGGCATCCCGGCCAGAAGAGGCAAACGATGAAGACTCCGGCACGAAAGACCGCTCCGCGAGCGAAGAAACCCCGTAAGACCGTCACGTTCCTGCACAAATCGACTTGCGCAACGTGCCGCAAGGCTCGCCGATTCATGGAGAAGCGCGGATACCACCTGAACTACCGCGACCTTGTGAAGGATCGGTTAAGCGCCTCGGAACTGCAGCATTTGATCGGGAAACACGATCACGAAGATTTCCTGAATCCGCGCAGCGAGATTTTCCAGAAAAAGGAAATGGACGAGAAACCCCCGTCGCGCCGTGAGGCCATCGCCCTGATGGCCAAAAATCCGGGCCTGATCCGCCGCCCGGTCATTGTCGCCGGAGGGCGCGTGGTGATCGGATACGATGAAAATGGAATGATCCGCTTTTAGCAAGCTGCGGAAAGCGTAATT
>Ga0182024_10019579_pt1 | contig 12459 bp, 10 predicted proteins | sample P32metaG_FD_120480 | JGI IMG/M metagenome (GOLD analysis project Ga0182024, IMG submission 120480) | Permafrost microbial communities from Stordalen Mire, Sweden - P3-2 metaG (Illumina Assembly) | ecosystem: Environmental > Terrestrial > Soil > Wetlands > Permafrost | place: Sweden: Stordalen... | reverse complement strand
CCGGCTCGAGCAGAGCCTGGCGGCCTGCAAGCAGGTGGTCGAGGTGCTCGAGAGCAACCGCCACTATGTGAATCTGTCCCCGAAAGGGGAGCCGCGATTGGGCAAGCGTGGGTTATACGGCGCCGTAGGCGGGCTCAGTCCCGCCGATCGCGAGCGCGCCATGCTCTGGGTGCTGAACCAATCCGACGGTACTGCATCGGTGCTCGACATTGCGCAGCGATCGGGCATCGCCTGGCCGGTTATCAGCGCGGCCGCCGACGAACTGGCGAAAGCGTCGCTACTGCGCGTGGCTGACAGCAGCGGGCCCGCGACCGCCGCTGCGGCGCCGCAGGCGCGGCCGAAGGCGCGGGCGCAACCAGGTAGACTCGCTGCATCGCGCCCCGGGCGCCGCAAGCGGCCGGAACACAAGAGTAGTGGGAGACGAAAATGAAAGTGGTGCTGTTTTGCGGCGGCCTCGGCACACGCCTGCGCGAGCATTCCGATACGATCCCGAAGCCGTTGGTCACGATCGGCAGTCGGCCGGTCCTGTGGCATCTGATGCGTTACTACGCGCACTACGGGCACACGGATTTCGTGCTCGCTCTGGGTTATCGCGGCGACATGGTACGTGAGTACTTTCTGAGCTACTCGGAGGCAATGTCCAACGACTTCACCTTGAGCGAGGGCGGACGAAAGATCGAACTGCACAGCCGTGACCTGGACAGCTGGCGCGTCACATTTGTCGATACCGGGCTGCACGCCAACATAGGCGAGCGCCTGCTTCGCGTGCGCAAGTACCTCGATGGCGAGCCGGTCTTCATGGCGAATTACGCCGACGGACTGTCGGACCTGCCGCTCGACCGCTATATCGAGAATTTCCAGTCACGCGATGCGGTCGCAAGCTTTGTCGGCGTTCGAAGTTCGCAGAGTTTCCATGCCGTGCAAGCCGACGCGGACGGCGTGGTGACCCAGTTGGGTGCCATGCCGCAACAGGCGCTATGGATCAACGGCGGCTATTTCGTGCTCCGTTCGAGCATATTTGACTACATACGTGAAGGCGATGAGCTGGTCGAACAACCGTTTTCGCGCCTGATCGAGCAGCACAAATTGATTAACTTTCGCTGGGAAGGCTTCTGGCAGTGCATGGACACGCTGAAGGACAAGATCACGCTTGACCGTATGGAGGCGCGCGGCACCTGCCCATGGATGGTCTGGAATGCCTAGCCGCAAGCACATGCAGGTGCTGGGACTGCATCGGCCTTCAAATGCCGGGCGGTTGCAGATTCTGTGCATCGGTGCGCATTGCGATGACATCGATATCGGGTGCGGCGGGGCGCTGCTCAGTTTGCTCGAGCGCTACCCCGGTGCCCATGTGACCTGGGTGGTGATGGGGTCGACCCCGGTGCGCGAGCGCGAACTCAGGGCGAGCGGCCGGCGTTTCCTGCGTCGCGCGGGTAAGGCCACCGTGCTGGTGCATCAATTCCGCGACGGCTTCTTCCCGGCCCAGTACGCCGCCATCAAGGAAGCATTCGAATCGCTCAAGCAGCTGCCGGATCCCGACATCGTCTTCAGTCATTATCGCGCCGACCGGCATCAGGATCATCGCGTGGTCGCGGAACTGACCTGGAATACATTTCGTAATCACCTGGTCCTTGAATATGAAATTCCCAAATACGAGGGGGACCTGACGACGCCGTCGGCCTATGTCGCGCTGACGCGCGCGCAGGTGGCACGAAAGATTTCAATCCTCTGCGCTTGTTACCAGAGTCAGCGCACCAAACGCTGGTTCACCGATGACACCTTTCGCGCCTTGATGCGTCTGCGTGGAATCGAATGCAACGCCGAATCGGGGTGGGCTGAGGGCTTTCACGCCAGCAAATTCCTGATTGAATGAGGACGTTACGATGCCCGGCGACGGCCGCGTGGCCGACCAGTGATGCATGAGTGAAAAAATCGATTGCGCGGTGATCGGCGCCGGGGTGGTCGGACTTGCGGTGGCTCGGGCACTGGCGATGGCGGGTCGCGAGGTCATCGTGCTGGAATCCGAAAGCGCAATCGGCACCGGCATCAGCAGTCGCAACTCGGAGGTGATCCACGCCGGCATCTACTATCCGGTAGGATCGCTGAAAGCGCGCTTGTGCGTAGCTGGCCGGGAACTGTTATATCGATTCTGTGCCAGCCATGCCGTCGAGCATCGGCGACTCGGCAAGCTGATCGTCGCAGTCTCGAATCACGAAGCGCCGATACTCGACACCTATCACGCCCAGGCTGAGGCAAACGGCGTAGCCGATCTCAGGCGACTAACGCGTGATCAGGCGCTGGAAATGGAACCGGAGGTGCGTTGTGTAGCGGCGCTATTCTCACCCTCTACCGGCATTGTCGACTCCCACGGCCTGATGTCGGCGTACCAGGCCGACCTGGAGGCGAGCGGCGGCATAATAGTTTTCGACAGCCCGGTGGTCGGCGGTAGCCTGCGGCGAAGCGAGATCGATCTGCAGATCGGGGGCGCCGCACCTACCAGCGTGCGTGCAGGCAGCGTGATCAATTGCGCCGGCCTTGGCGCGCAAACGGTCTCCGGAAAGTTGCAGGGAGTGCCTTCCTCGACGATCCCAAGGCGCTACCTCGCCAAGGGCTATTATTTTTCACTGGCTGGCTGCTCACCATTCCGTCATCTGGTGTACCCGCTGGCAAACTCGGCCGGACTCGGCATGCACGTGACGCTGGATCTGGCCGGCGAGGCGCGCTTCGGGCCCGATGTGCAGTGGATCGAGGATATCGACTACGGCATTGACGGCGCACGCAAGGCCGGCTTCGCCGAGGCGATAAGGCTATATTATCCGGCCCTGGACGATTCTCGCCTGCAGCCGGCCTACACCGGCATAAGGCCCAAGATCAGCCCCGCGGGTCAGCCTGCCGCGGATTTCTGCTTTCGCGGACCAGCCGAGCATGGCAATTGTCCTTACGTGGCCCTGTACGGCATCGAGTCACCCGGTCTGACCGCTTCGCTCGCGATTGCTGAGCATGTGCTGACGTTGCTTGAATGACGTGGCCGATTATGTTCCGCTGCCGCTCGATTTTCACGGTTGTGACACGTGACTGGAATGGGCCAGCATCGGTATGCCATCATTACTTACGGCCGCAGTGCCGAAAACCACCATAGTTTGCAATGAAGATACTCATCACTGGAACGGAAGGTTACATCGGCACCCGGCTGGCCCCGATTCTCATGGCGGCTGGCCACGAAATCGTCGGACTCGATACCGGCTTCTACCGCGATGGCTGCCTGTACATGAGTCCCATGTCGATGCCGGTCGTGCCACGCACGCTGATCCGCGATCTGCGACGCGTAGGCCCTGCCGACCTGAGCGAATACGATGCGGTGGTTCATCTGGCCGAGCTGTCGAACGATCCGATCGGTGCGATCAACCCCGACGTCACATACAAGATCAATCATGTGGGATCGGTAAGCCTTGCGGTCGCCGCCAAGGCGGCCGGCGTACGGCGCTTCATCTATGCCTCTTCCTGCAGCGTCTATGGCCTGGGGTCGGGTGAAATCCTCGATGAGAGCAGCCCGACAAATCCTCAAACCGCCTATGCGAAATGCAAGGTGATGGTCGAACGCGACGTGGCGCCGCTGGCGGACAAGAATTTCTGCGTCACGTTTCTGCGCAATGCGACGGCGTACGGCCCGTCGCCGCGCATGCGCTTCGATATCGTCATCAATGATCTGTGCGCTCTGGCATGGACCACCAAGCGCATTGCCATGACCAGTGACGGCAGCCCCTGGAGGCCGGTGGTACACATCGAGGATATCTGCGCGGCTATCAGTTGCACGCTCGAGGCTGCGCCGGAAGCGGTCAATGGTCAGGTTTTCAACGTCGGCCAGAATTCCGAGAATTATCGCGTGCGCGAACTCGCCCAGATCATTGCCGAGGTGTTCCCCGGCTGCCAGGTATCGATGGGTACATCGGGCGCCGACAACCGCAGCTACCGAGTGGCATTCGACAAGATCGGCACCCAGCTGAAGAATTTCAAGTGCAAGTGGAGCGCGCGCCAGGGCGCGGAAGAGCTGCGCGCATTATTTGAGCGCATCGAGTTCAACCGCGACACTTACGAATATCGTGCCTTTACCCGGCTCAAGCAGCTCAAGTACCTGACCGCTACGCATCAGATCGACCAGGATTTCTTCTGGCGCGGCTAACGTTAGTGTTCCGAGCGCTTCGGGACCTTCGTGACCCAGTTGCTCATGCGACGCATGGCGTCGTAGCGAACCAGTGACTTCAGTGCGCGAAACTCCGGCGCGTGCCGCAGGTACTTGCGCAGCACGCCGATCCTGAACGCGCCACGGCGGCGCAACTCGCGCAGGATGTTCATGGCCGCGGGCCGATTGCCGGCCTCGAGGAAGCCTACAAAGACGGCTAACAGATAGCTGTCGAGAAACTCCCGATGCTCAGGGCGCTGCAGGAACTCGCGGTGCTTGTCGATCACGCGCAGGTCGATATTGGCGCCGCTCCGAAGACTGGTGCTGCGACTCAGGCTGCCGACCAGCTCGTGGACGTCGATAATGGTGCGCGGGAGCACGGTACCGATGTAACCGGCTCGCGCCAGCCCTATAAACAAATCACGATCTTCCGATACACGCAGCTGCTCATCGAAACCGCCGAGCGCATCAAACACGCTGCGGCGAATGGTGAAGGCCGAGTTGGTCGCGATTTTCAGCACCAGGCTCAGGAAGTCGGAACCGCTGAGCGGGGTTGCGATGCGCGTCCAGTCGTCCTCGCGGGTGCCGATGTTGCGACCGACCGCATCCATTTCGTGAATCAGGCGGCCGCCCCAGAGGAAGTCCAGTTGCGGATTGGACGTCATACACTGATAGATGGTCGCCAATGCATTCGGACGCAGCTCGTCGTCGTCATCCAGGAACGTGATCAGCTCGCCGGTGGAGGCGGCGACGGCCCGATTACGCGCAGCGCTGACTCCAAGGCTCTTTTCGTTTCGAATGACGCGGCATCGTGGGCTTTTCACCAACTCGAGGTACGTCGGGGTGGAATCCGAGGAGCCGTCATCGACCACCACCATTTCGTAGTCGTCGAAGTTCTGCCGCGCGACACTGCGCAGCGCCCGGTCGACGATGCCGGCACGGTTGTGAGTAGGAATGATGACGCTGATCAGCGGGCGGCCCCGCACAACCAGTCGCGGCGGCCTTGATTGTTCCGGCGGCCAGGCCGCGGCCGGCAGATCGGCCAGCGCGTTAAGCCGCTGTTCGCGCCTGAGCATGCCCGGGGTGGGCGGCAGATTAAACGTATCGAACACGACCTTGAGGCGATGCAGCCAGTCGTGTCGACGCGCGGCGTTGGTGACATTGTTATATCGAATTCGCGCCAGGCGCTCCGGGTCGGCGTCCAACCGGGCGAGGATATCGCCGATGTCCGGAGAATCGAACGGCACTCGAATGATCGCGTCCGGCCAATTGAACTCCTGTGCGAAGGAATCAAGATGCGGCGGCTCGCCGATCATCACGGCGCCGGCGGCAGCGCCCTCATAGAAGCGAGCCGACATCTCATCGCGGCCCTGGGTGTAGCTGGGTTCGTTGATGCGCGCGCGATGCGCAAAATAGTAGCGGCTGCGCTGCAGCGTGCTCGCCAGCAACAGCCGATGCTCACTGGCGCTTTGCACGCGAAATGTGCGCTGGTTTCGATCGAAACCGCTGGCCGCCACGGTGTCGTAGCTGTAGAACATCTCGCGCTGCCGCGCCAATCGCATCAGGGCGTAATGCGTGATCTGTGAGCGCCGGCCGATGTTGAAGACGTCGATCTCGCGCGCCGGGAATTCGGGCGCGGGCGAGAATTGCAGGACGTCCGCTGCCAGCGGCAGGTAGCTGCACGGGCGCCCGCTGATCTTGGCGACCTCCTGCACGCAATGGTGAACGCCGAGAAAGATATGGTCGAAATCGGCCAGCAGCTCCAGCAGATAACGCGGCAGCAGATGCAGCCACAGCTCGCTCACATAGCAGGCAGCAAAACGGCAGCGCTTGCGCCAGTCGGGTATGGTTGCGAGCGTGTAGAGCTCGTGTGTGTCGTTGAAGATCGGGAAGAACAGATCATAGTCGCGTTGCAATCGATATACCGATGGCCGCACCGCCAGCGCCCGCGCGACGCGCTGCGACTGGGTCGCCATGCGCGTCAGCTTGTAGGCGCGGCGGGACAGGTCGAGGGCCGCCTGATCGTCCGCGTCCACGCGATCGGCTCCAGTCACCTCGCTGATGACATCCTCGAACTCGTAGGTCATGCAGTAGCCGACCAGATCTGCCAGCCGCCGCACCGACAGCAGCAATGTGTTGCCACCGGTGCCCGGGACCATTCTCGTGCCATCCTGCAGTCGATCGTTAGTGCTGGCGATCAATTGAATTCCTCAGTGTGGTCCGGATGCACGCATGTGGGCGCATTCGTCATGTAAGGCTGCCAGGGCATTCGCGTCGCAACCACCGGCAACAGCGTCGGTGATACGGTCCGGCCGGGACGAGGAGAACAGCACGACGCCGGTCGCATTTGCCGCGATCGCGTCGGCGAGCAGCAGACGCGCGACTCCGGGGCGGTCATCCGGCGCCAGGCCGGTTCGCTCTCTCCAGCGCGACGCCGCTTGCGGATCGGCGGCAAGATGCTCGAGCAGGCGCGGCAGGCTCTGCTTGATCGGCGTGTGCGTCACCACCAGCTCGGCCCGGCCCGCCGGCAATCTGCCAACGTTGCGATTGAGAGCGTCGCTGGCAAACTGGGCCACCCGCGCCGTCTGCGGTGCCTGCTCCAGCAGCTGGCAGGTTTCGGGGAAGTGAGTGGCGATACCGAAAGCGCGGATCTTGCCCGCCGCGCGCAACTGCCCGAGGAACGCGACCACTTCCGCACCCTGAGCGTCCTCGGCACTGCATTCATGAAGAAGAAGAATGTCGAGATAGTCGGTGCGCAGGTCCTTCAGGCTCCGATTCACGCTGCGCACCAGATCGGTTCGCCGGAAGGCGCCAAAGCGGGGAGCGGACGGCGGCGGTGCCGGCACCAGCGCGCGTCCGAGCGGGCCGGCAAGCCGCACCAGCTTGGCCGCCTTGGATGCAAGTCGGGGTCGATGCAGCATGCTCCACGGCAGAATGCCTGCCTTGCTGGTGATGATGACCTGGTCGCGAATTCGCGGCAGCACGCTGCCGAGCACCGATTCCGCCTGTCCATCGCCGTACATTCGGGCCACATCGAAGTAGCGGATCCCGGCGTCGAGCGCGGTCTCGATCAGGCGCACCGATTGCGCGTGTGCCGCCTTGCTGTACAGGTCGCCGCAGCCAAAGCCGAGACGCGGCATGCCGGCGCGCAGCAATTGCGATGCGATGTCGATGGATGTCGGCGCCACGGGGCATGCTCTCCGAGCCTGATGATCAATGTCGCCGGCGCTATGCAGTATCAATGGCTGATACAGGCGGGGGCGGCTGCCGCAGCGCCCTTGCGCACCGCGCGATCTCGCTCGCGCTGGAAATTTCCGGCGGCATGGTCGCAGGCGCGGGCCGTCAGCGCAAGGATGGTGAGCGTTGGGTTCTGCGCACCCTGAGACGGGAAGGCGGAGGCATCGGTGACATAAAGGCCCTTGGCCTCCCAGCACTCGTTATTGAGATCGAGCACTGAATTTGCCGGGCTTTGCCCCATCCGGGCCGTGCCGCACTCATGAATGGCGCTGCCTGGAGGCGCAGGCAGCTTGTCGATGCGGTGCAGCCGCACGCCTAGCAGCTCGCCCACCTCGCGCAGCGCGGTGCCCTGATCCGCGGCGAGCCGCAGTTCCGCCTCATTGTGACGGCACATGATGCGCAGTGCCGGCAATCCCCAGGCGTTGCGCCTGTCGGGGTCGAGCACCACGCGATTTTCTGCGCGTGGAGTCATTTCCGCAAACGACACCGCCGTGAAGCTGGAGCTGCCACGTCTGGCCGAGGATCGATAGATCTGCACGCCATAGCCGCGCTCGCCGGCGTGATTGCCATTGCGCGTGTCGAAACGCGGCAGATAAACGCATCGTCCCGGCTCGCCCGGCACCGGCTCGTCGGGAAGTGCGCCTCCAATGCCATTCGCCGACAGCAGGACATGGTCCATCAGGTATCGCCCGAGCGCACCCGAGGAGGCACCGATGCCGTCCGGACTGGCGGCGGAGCGTGACGACAGAAGAATGCGAGTGCTTTCCAGAGCCGATGCGCACAGGAACACGGTGTGTGCCCGGGCGCTGCGAATTCCGCCGGCCGCGCGGTCATACCAGCTTACGCCGGTGGTTTGTCCGCTGTTGTCGACCTGCACGTCGCGAACCATCGCTCCGGTGCGGCAATACAGGCGCGAAGTGCGCGCCGCCGCATCGATTGAATCGAGCGGTGGAGCCGAACGCCCGAGAATCGGATGCGCAAGCTTCCAGCGGTTCCTGATCAGTTCGAATACTTCGGCTTCCGCGGCGGACGGCTCCAGAACCGTTGCCATCAGGCTATCCGGGACCCACGGACAATGTTCGTGTCCGCCGGCAAGCCCGAGATAGCCCTCGACCAGGTCGTACCAGTAGCTGAGTTCTCCCGGCGCCAGACCCCAGGATGGGCTCAGGCCGTCCTCGGGCATGAAGTCCCGCTCGCTCAATCGATAGTACTGTCGCCCGTGACCGGGAATGACCATGCGGCCGCCAATCTGATGCGCGCGAAACCAGTTGAAATCGCTTCCCGGCCCATTGATATATGGATTCTCGCGATCATCGACGAAGCACTCCGGTGCCAGTTCCCAGGCGAAGCATTTGGACTGTACCGGCTGGTAGATCCTGCCTGCGACGCGCAGAGCCCTGCGTCCCAAGTCGATTACCCGTGGCGGCAATGCGGCCTGTAGCCGCGGATCGGCGACGAACTGGATGGCATTGGAAGTCAGTCGCCGCAACGGCGCCTGGAAAAATGGAGTTCTCCAACCGGCGTCGAGTACCAGCACGCTCAGTCCGGCATTGGTGAGCAGCATCGCCGCCATGCCGCCCGCTGCGCCCGCACCCACCACGATCGCGTCAAATCCGCGAGCGTCCAGCAGCCGATCGTAAGTGACGGCATCGATCGCCGCGCGTAGCTGCGCGTTGCCGTCCACCTGTGTCACGCTCTTGGTCATACCGGCGCACCGTACGGCTACAGGATATGCGGCTCCGGAATGGGTACGATGAATCGACCGCCCCAATCGCGGACAAAGCTCATTTGGGCGCTGATCTCATCCTTCAGGTTCCAGGGCAGGATGAACACGTAGTCCGGCCGGGTTTTGCCGATCTGATCAGGCGAGAGAATGGGAATATGCGTGCCCGGCGTGTATTTGCCCTGCTTGTACGGGTTGCGATCGACCGTGTAGTCGAGCAGATCGGTTCGGATGCCGCAATAATTCAGCAGCGTATTGCCTTTGCCCGGTGCCCCATAGCCGACAATGGTCTTGCCGCGGTTCTTGAGGTCGATCAGCATCGACAGCACCTTGCGCTTCGTTGACCTGACCTGCTCGCCGAAGTTCAGATAGGTCTGCAGACGGTCGAAACCAGACGCCAGCTCGCGAGCGCGCAGCTGACGTGCCCGCTCGGCAACCGGCAGTGCGCTGTTCTCGGAATGACGGGCGAATATGCGAATCGAGCCGCCGTGTGTCGGCAGCTCCTCCACATCGAACAGCGTCAAACCATGCGCGGCAAAAACCTGCTCGACGGTGAAAAAGGAGAAGTAGCTGAAATGTTCATGGTAAATCGTATCGAACTGATTCTGCTCCATGAGCCGCTGCAAATGCGGAAACTCCATGGTGATGACCCCGCTGGGTTTCAGCAGGCGTTTCATTCCGGCGACGAAGTCGTTCAGATTCGGCACATGCGCCAGGACATTGTTACCCAGCAGCAGGTCCGCCTGACCGTACTTTGCGACGATCTTGTCGGCGTTGGCGCGTCCGTGGAAGCAAACCTCGGTGCGAATGCCGCGCTCCAGCGCCACTTTGGCGACATTCGCAGCCGGCTCGATTCCGAGCACGGGTACGTTAGCGGCGACAAAGTGCTTGAGCAGATAGCCGTCGTTGCTGGCGATCTCCATGACCAGGCTATTGGACGAAATTCCGAAACGTTCGCGCATCATCACGGTATACGCGCGCGCGTGTTCCACCCAGCTGTCGGCATAGGATGAAAAATAGGCGTATTCGGTGAAAATGTTGGCCGGCGCGACGTACTCTTCGAGCTGTACCAGGAAACACTTCTGGCAAACCCAGGCGTGCAGCGGATAGAACGGCTCCATCTGGTTGAGTTGCTCGCGCTCGATGTGTGTCTGGCACAGAGGCGACATGCCCAGATCGACAAAGGTGGTTTGCAGCGGCTGTGCGCAAAAGCGGCAGCCGGCGCCACCGATGACGGCGGGTTGGGCACTGATGGCGGGGGCATTCATGCGGAAACCCTCGGTTAGCCGTTGGCCGGCATTGTCATCGGTCGGGCGAACGGAGCACTGCATGCGACCATTGGATCAAAGTAACCGAGGTAGTTCACCACCCGGCTCTGGTCGGCTCCGTTCTTGAAAAAATCGCTACAGATCAGGTACTGCGTGGTGACCCGCTCTTCACCGTGGCGGATAGCATCGTCCAGAGCGTCATGCGAGTCCAACGCCAGACCGGTGTACAGGGGGCCGCTGGCATCCAGCGTGCGCAACCGGAAGCTCGATATCATGTGGTGTACCCGCAGGTCGCTGGCAAAGCGACGCACGCCGGCATCGTCGAGCCGCAGATAGTTCAGGCGCTTGTGAATCACCTTGATGATGGCTGATTCATCGCTGCCCGACGCGTAGCGGTAGCCAATGGTGCCACACACTGCCGCTACAGCCGATAGCAAAACCTGTCTGCGTTTCATATTACTTCACTCAGGCCGCATGGCTCAGGACGTGGTCGGCAGCCCACAGTCCCAGCGCCGATATGGTCAGCGTGGGATATGCCGGGGCGGCGGTCGGATAGGAGCTGGAACCCAGCACCAGCAGATTTCGGTATTGATGGTGCACCAGGTGGCGATCGACGATGCTGGTTTTCGGATCGGTGCCCATGACGACAGTGCCCTGGATATGCGCGTCGGTCGTGCCGATAGCCATGTTAGCGATCCGTTCGATCGGCAGCGCGCGTGCCAGCGTATCGATCATGCGTGGGATCTGGGCGGCGCCGCGCAGGGCATAGTCGGAATAGCCGTGAAAGCGCGTTTCCGCGAGCCGAGGATCGGCCGCATACACGGTGACGGTATTGTCATCGCGCGGCAGGTCATCGAACACGAAGCGGACGATGAAGCGCTCGGTCCAGCGACCGTTCTCCATGCGCAGTGCGCCGGGCCTGGATGAAAACGGGATGTTCCACGATTCGACCAGGCAGGCGGCGTGGTCGCGCCGATGCTCGCCTTCGTAGAACATGTAGCCCAGCCCGGTCAGCATGGTGCTGCCGTTGTATGCCTTGACCCCGGCGAGGTCCAGCGTGACATCGACTGGATACTGTTCGTGCAGGCGTTTGCCGAGTAATGGATGGTTGATACCGGAGCGCAACAGGATGTGCGGATTGAACAGGGCGCTGGCAGCCAGCACGATCAGGTCTGCCTGGGCGCGTTCGGTGCTGCCGTTGCGGGTGTAGGCGACGCCGCTGACGATACCGGCCTGGGTTTCGATCGTGTCCACCGCCGAATGAAGTTGCAGGGTGACGCGCGGATCGGCATAGATCGAGGCCAAGCCGTTCTGGATCGTGAACTTTGCGTCCACGGGGCAATGCTCGCAGTAGCCGGTAGCGCAACATACCCCGCGCTGGCCGGTGGGCGCGCTGGCGCGCGCGGTCGCGACGTTGAACCAGCCGTCGGGGAAATGCTTCTTCAGCAGCACCTCGGGGTCGGACAAGCGGTGCGGCGGAAGCGGGAACGGTCGGGAACGCGGCATCGGGCTGTCGGGCGGCCCGGATACCAGCATGATCTGCTCGACCGTGCCGTAATGTTCTTCCAGATCGTCATAGGTGATCGGCCAGTCGAGGCCGACCCCATAGCGCGACTGGAGCTGAAAATCTCCCGGCATCATGCGCAAAGTACCGGCCAGCCAGCACTTTGAATTGCCACCGAACCCAGGGCTCGTATACCACTCCTTGGGCGGCGTGGCGTTGTGGAACACCTGTTCCGGGGCGATGCTGCTGGTGCGGCGATTCTGCACCTGCCAGGCCTTGCTGTCGCTGCCGCCGCGCTCCAGTACAAGGATCCGCGCCCCGGCCGGCGCGCGCTCGAGGTAGCGCATCAGAAAGAACGAGGCGGAGAAGCCCGTGCCTACGATGATCACATCATATTGTGACGCCATTAGTCGAAATTCCGGGTGCGCCGACGCCGGTACGCGGGCGGTGCTGGTTGCCAGGGAACGGACATATTAAGGATAACGCAGGGCTCCGATCCCGTGCACAGATCACATGTTCCCGATAGAGCGGGGCACACGCTCAGGGG
>Ga0182024_10019578_pt1 | contig 12459 bp, 13 predicted proteins | sample P32metaG_FD_120480 | JGI IMG/M metagenome (GOLD analysis project Ga0182024, IMG submission 120480) | Permafrost microbial communities from Stordalen Mire, Sweden - P3-2 metaG (Illumina Assembly) | ecosystem: Environmental > Terrestrial > Soil > Wetlands > Permafrost | place: Sweden: Stordalen... | reverse complement strand
GGAATCGCAGCGCGACCTGGAAATCAAGAGAGCGCAATTTCTGGAAGTCACCAAACGTCAGCAGGCACAGGCCGACAAGGCGTACGACATCCAGACCAACATCATGCAGCAGCAGGTTGTGGCCGAGCAGGTGAAGGTGCAGCAGATCGAGAAAGAGCAGCAAGTGAAAGTGCAGGAAGCAGAAATCAACCGCCGCGAAAAGGAACTGATTGCGACCGTGCTCAAAGGAGCGGAAATTGAGCGGCAGCGGATCGAGACGCTGGCTGCCGCCGAAAAGCAACGCCTGATCGCGGAAGCCGAGGGACATGCTTCGTCGATCCGGGCACAGGGCGAGGCCGAAGCGGAGATCATCTTCAAGAAAGGTGAGTCGGAGGCGAAGGCCATGAACGTGAAGGCCGCGGCGTATCAGGAGTACAACCAGGCTGCAGTGATCGACCGACTATTCACCACCATGCCCGAGGTGGTAAGGGCGTTGGCCAGTCCGCTGGCGAACGTGGACAAAATCACCATAGTTTCGACGGGAAATGGCGATACATCGGGGATGAACAAGATCACAGGCGACATCGCAAAGATGGCGGCGCAAGTGCCGGCATTATTCGAAACGCTCTCCGGCATGCCGCTCTCGGAGTTGCTTGGCAAGGTGCGGCAGCTCGGGGACCATGGGCCCAAACCGCCGGTCGTGGATGTGGCGAAGTAACAAAGCTTGAGTGAGGGCAGGCTCCTCGCGAGCCTGCCCTGTCGGGGCGGAAGAAATCGGAGTTGAGATTATGAACCGAAAATCGAAAGGAATGGGATTAGGAATTGCGTTGGGCGCAGCGCTAGGCGTTGCCCTCGGAGTGATGGCCGGACATATCGCGATCTGGCTTGGGATTGGGGTAGGGATTGGAATGGCGATCCGCAGCACGTTGCGACGGACGACGTGCGCCCAATGCGAAGCAGCAAAACGAAACCAAGAGCTAGAAGCTAGAAGCTAGAAGCTAGAAGCTTAGAGAAAAAGGAGTTCATCATGGCATTACTAGAGCGAGTTTCCACATTGGTGCGGGCTAACCTCAACGACTTGATCGATAAAGCCGAGGAGCCGGAAAAGATGATCAAGCAGGTGATTCTCGATATGCAGAATCAGCTTCTGCAGGTGAAGACCCAGGTGGCGATCGCGATTGCCGACCAGCACTTGCTGGAAAAAAAGAAAACCGAGAACGAAGAAAAAGTCGCGGAGTGGATGCGCAAGGCCGAACTCTCGGTCGACAAGAAACAAGATGACCTGGCGCGGGCCTCACTGCAAAGGGTGGAGAGTTATCGCGAGATGAGCGAAAGTTTCGCGCAGCAGGTCAGCGATCAGAAGGCCCAGGTAGAGAATCTGAAATCCGCGCTGCGGCAACTGGAGCAGAAATTGACGGAGGCGCAGGCCAAAGCCGATTTGCTGATCGCGCAACATCGTCGCGCGCGTGCCGTGAGTAAGGCCAGCGACGCGCGTCTGGCCGTCGGAGACGGTTCCAAAGCCGCCGCCTTCGACCGCATGAAACGCAAGGTGGCGCACTCGGAAGCCCTGGGTCAAGCCAAAGCGGAAATTGCCGGCGAAAACATCGAAGACCGATTGGCGGCGCTGGAAAAAGAAGATCGCATCGAGCAGTTGCTGGCTGAGTTGAAGGAGAGGCGGGGCGCGTAGAACCGCTGCTTAGTGTTCCTGCGACCTGGGAACGTAAGCCACCGCGCGGCATCAGAAATGCAGGCCACGGGACATCCATGGGTTGAAAATGGCATAGTCTTAGAAAGGCGAAAGAAAGCTTTCACACTCAGTGGGTGTCTTCGCCCTGAGTCGAGCCTTTGCCAAGTTTATGGATAGGCCACTAGACCGATTCCGCCTTCCGCACGGTGCTCGACTTTATTCCTGACACCGAGAACGGGTGACCATTCTGGCAGACGGCGACAGGGTCGGCGCGCAGAACGAACTCCACCATTTCGATTTCCGACATCTGGCTATTGTCGAGCACATTCCATTGCGTGCGGGAGTGACAGCCCGGTTCGCCACACTCGAGCTCGGCGCTCAGGAAATCAACCCGGGTTTCTTCTTGCAGCGGACGGGTATAGGGGGCCCACTGGATATCTTTTTCCTCGTAGATGTACCAGTGATCGCATTCTCGACAGATCAACCGCAGCTGCCAGTCATCTTGCGGCCATTCCGGAGCACCTTCTCCGGCGGCGGGTGGGTTAGGAAAAGGAAGGCGGATGCGGGCGGCGGTGGGCAGAGGACAATCCGGATTCTTGCACCGAACAACAGGCTGTAAATACATGGGAATATTTTATCTCCAGACGGATAGTCATTCTGGCCCAATCCGCTTGCGGAGCGCAAGGTCCACACGTTATTAAAGTGAATACGAAAGCGCCCGCATTACATCCATTGACCGCTCAGGGCGCATCTCTGTAATCTTGCTGCAGAATATTTTGACTTCAAACTAAGGAAAATGAATGAAAGAAGTTGCCGTCCTACTTTTGGTGGCGCTCATGCTCAATGGCTGTGGCAGTAGCACGCATACGGCTCAGTCGGCATCCGGCGGAGTGTGGCAGGCCCAGTTGTCAGGTGGAGACGGGACGGCCTCTGGACTCAGCTTTGTCGCACAATTTACGGTGGGTGGTAATGGCGCCTTGAGTTTTCAGAACTTTCAGTTCTTAACTCAGATTGACGGGGGATGTTTTCCGGTCACTGGAGCATCTCCGAGCGGTACATTGGATCTGACTGCCAACTCGGCGGGTACAGTGACTGGAACTTTATCCTTCGTGGTCGTATCCGGCGGAAACACTCTCACCCTGACGAGCACATCAGTGACCGGAACGTTGAATACTACAACCAACGTGATAAGCGGCGGCTCCATCATTGGTACCTGGGCGGTTACGGGCGGTACGGGCTGCAATGCTGGCGGAACTTTTACCATGTCGCAGTCCTCCTAAGTCCGTGGCTAGAAGATTCTGGATTCAAAACCAATCGCTACGATAGGCGACCCACCAGGCAATAAACACAATGGGGATCGTCGCGAATAAGCCCCACCAGATAGGCAGCAGGAAATCGGCTACCAGTCCTAGCACCATGAAGACTATCCAGAAAATTTTCCGTTCCATGACGAGATTGTAGTTCTGAACGCTCCGAGGCGAAACTCAAACAGAAGAATGATTTATAGTATTCTCCAGTAATTGAGATGGATACACGTTTGCGCCGCTCCTTCCACAATCCATGAACGCTAAACTTTTTGCTTGTTCTTCCGGCCTGACTTTTCTGCTGTGGACCGCGACAGTCTTCAGTCAGGCATCCGCTCCTGCGACCGCACCCCATGCAACTCCGCAATACTTCACCCAGGGAACGGTCGCGGCCGCGCAACCGGCACAGAGTGCACCTGTGTCCTACAGCTCGGTGAATCAGCTCAATGGACTGCTGGGGCAGTTGGACTCCTCGTCGAAAATTACGCAGGCCGATCTGGCTAAGTTGCGAATCGAGCGTTGGAAGACGGATGGCTCGTCGAAGAAGCAATCGTCGAGTGATGTGGAATCAGTTCAACGAAACTTGCAAAATGCCCTGCCGGAGATGATTGCAGAACTGCGCAACAATCCCGAAGACATGCCGGCAACCTTCAAGTTGTATCGGAATCTGGACGCGCTTTATGACGTGTTAAGCGGCGTGGTGGAGTCTGCCGGGGCGTTTGGACCGAAGGACGACTTCCAGTCGCTGTCGAACGATCTGAACAGTTTCGAAGCCACGCGAAAGCAGATGGCAGATCGTATGAATACTCTGGCAGCGTCGAAAGAGCAGGAAATCGTGCATCTGCGTGCCGACCTCAAAACTGCGCAAGCCGCCATTCCAGCCGCGCCACCAAAGAAAACCGTTGTCGACGATAACGAGGCGCCCAAGAAGCCGGCGGTCAAGAAGAAGCCGGTAGCGAAAAAGCCAGTTACGCCTCCGGGGACCACCCCCGCTCCGCAGACAACGCCTCCGTCGCAGACTAAGCCGCAGTAGCTGTTCACCCGGCAAGGCCCGACAAATCGCACGGGTATTTCGATCTAGCGCTGTATGACAGCGGCATCTGATACGCCGTGGGGCTACGAATCTGATACGCTTCCCTCCGCATCAAGATTGAACTCGAGAGTGCCGGCATGAGCTATCACGTCCACATTCCCGCGATTCTTACTGGCGTCGTCATCATTGGCGTCGTGCTGCTCGATGCGTTCGAAACGGTGGTGCTGCCTCGCCGGGTCACGCGTCAGTTCAAGCTGACAGCCTGGTTCTACCGTCAGACATGGATTCCATGGAAGCGGATTGCCGGACACATCCAGACGCTTTCCCGGCAGCAAAGTTTTCTGGGTTACTTCGGGCCGCTCTCTCTCTTCTTCCTCCTCGGATTCTGGGCCACCGGCCTGATCCTCGGTTTCGCTCTACTGCAATTCGGCTTTGGCGGACACGAACAGCTGGGGAACGAACCGATCACGTTCGCCAGAATTCTCTACCACAGCGGCGAAACCTTCTTCACACTGGGTTATGGCGATATCGTGCCCACTTCTCCCGGAGCGCGCTTTTTGTCGGTGTTCGAAGCCGGAATGGGCTTTGCTTTTCTTGGCGTGGTGATTGGTTATCTGCCGGTCGTCTACAACTCGTTTTCGCGACGGGAGATTCAGATCTCGATGCTCGATGCACGTGCCGGATCGCCGCCGACAGCGGCCGAGTTGCTGGTGCGGTTGGCAGGCACTTCGGAGAACCCTGCGATCGAGCAGAGCGTTCTGGATGAGGTCTTGCGCGACTGGGAGCGCTGGGCGGGAGAACTGTTGGAGAGTGGCTTGTCTTATCCGGTATTAAGTTTCTTTCGTTCACAGCACAGTAACCAGTCTTGGCTGGGAGCGCTGATGACCATGCTGGACGTGACTTCGTTGATCATCACTGGCCTTGAAGGAATTCATCCGGGTCAGGCGCGTCTGACATTTGCCATGGCTCGGCACGCTGCCGTCGATCTGGCGCAGGTGGTGAATGCGAGGTACGATCCCAACACCCCAGACCGTTTGCCTGACGCGGATTTCAATAAATTGCGGGATAAGCTGGCGACCAGCGGATTAAAATTGCGCGACACGGAGGAAGCACGGCTGAAACTTGCCAAGCTGCGCTCGATGTATGAACCTTACGTTCATTCGACGGCAATAAATCTCATGGTGGCACTGCCGCCATGGCAACCCGCCTCGAAGACTCGAGATAACTGGCAGGCAGGTCCGTGGGACCGAGCGATTCAGGCCAAAGGCCTTGCCGTGCTTGGCCAGAAGTCGGTACAGCCGCCGGAAAACCTGGATCATTTCTAGCGAACCCGATGTGGCATGCTAACATCCTCTGCTCTAACCTTCAGCAAATGAAAACTATCGGCGAGAATGTGGTGCGGATCGAAGCCGAAGCGTTGCTCGCTCTGGCAGACCGCATCGCCGGGCCGATGGCTGCGGCTTTCGAACGAGCTGTTGGTTTGCTGCTCTGCTGCGCGGGCCGGGTGGTTGTGACCGGAATGGGGAAGAGCGGGCTCATCGCTCGCAAAATTGCGGCAACCCTCAGTTCCACAGGATCGCCGGCATTGTATCTGCATCCGGTGGACGCGCTGCACGGCGACCTCGGCATGGTGGTAAAAGGGGATGTGGTGCTGGCACTTTCAGCCAGCGGGGAAACAGAAGAAATGCTGGCACTGTTGGCCACAATCAAGCGGCTGAGGGTCCCATTGATTGCGATGACAGGCGACATGACCTGGGAAGACAGGGCCGAGGGCGCCCGTCCCAAACACGCTTCGACGCTCGCTACGGCGGCCGATGTGGCTCTCGATTGTTCAATCGCAGAAGAGGCCTGCGCGCTGGGACTGGCGCCGACGGCTTCAACGACCACGATGTTGGCATTAGGCGATGCGCTCGCAGTTACGCTAAGTGAGAAGCGCGGCTTCAAGGAAGAAGATTTCGCCAATCTGCACCCCGGTGGGAAACTCGGCAAGAGGCTGGCGCGCGTGGAATCGCTGATGCATATCGGCGACGCACTACCATGCGTTGACCCGAAGACGAAGATGCCGGATGTGATCTATGAAATGTCACGCAAAAAACTAGGCGTGACGGCAGTGATCGATGGCGAAAAATTGGTCGGCATTATCAGTGATGGAGATCTTCGACGTTTGCTCGAGAAGCGCGGGAAGGATGTGCTCGATTTGACCGCCGAGCAGGCCATGACGAAGAATCCGCGTACGATTTCAACGGCCGAATTCGCGGCAACAGCGCTGGCCTTGATGGAAGAAAAAAAAATTACGTCGCTGATGGTTGTCAATGAAGCAGGGAAGCTGGAAGGGATTGTGCATCTGCACGATCTGTGGGGAACGGAGATGATGTAGAGATTGAGATCGGAAATTCAGCAATTTAGGTAATTTGGTAATTGGAAACCTCCGGCACACGCTGAGCCGGATTAGGCTTTCAAATTACCAAATCACAAAATCACTCAATCACCAAATCAGGTGTTCCTATGTATCACTATGATCCCAAAATCGCGCTGGAAGAACTCACGGAAGATGCGACCCTGCCCAATCCGGTGCATGTTCGCGACATGATGCTGCGCCAACATCTTTCCGCCGATAAGTCTCTGGAACTAAACCGGCTGTTCGTGGAGTATCAGAAGTTTTTTGGCGAGACGCAGAAGCTGGGGAAAGAGATTCTGAAACATCTGACTTCCTAGTACCCAGTCCCGAGTGCCGAGCTAGCCGTCTTGAGCACTATGTCCAGGATTCTAGCGCTCGGACGAAGGTCAGTCCAAAACGAATTCTGGCGGTGGGCCGGGTTGAATTACCGCGTCGTTTCGGGTTGCAGATATTCTGGTTCTACCCAAATCGTTTCGAGGTAAGCGTCTTTCCCTACTACGTCTCCAACCTCAAGCTGCACAAGTTGGTACGGTAGCCCCTCAACCGTCTCCAATCCGGCAATGGCGAAAGTCTTTCCTAGACATTTTTCGAATAACGTACGAGTCTGCAAAGTCTCGTCATCATTAGCGTCGGGCGGAATACCGATGAGTCGGACCTTGTCCCCAATTTTCACACCACTCCTCCTGTCGCCTTTCTGCAATAATCCTACCAATCCTTTTAGACTCCAAACGTGATCGTTCAAAACAGTCCGCTACCCGACGTCGGCTGAGATAGCGAAAGCCGCCCGCTCCAACGTACAATAACCAATTCCACAACCAAGGGAATCATCCACTATGCATCGATGGTCACAGCTTTTTATTCCTACCCTGCGGGAGGCGCCTGCAGATGCGGAGGTTGCCAGTCACAAGTTTCTCGTCCGGGCGGGCTACATCCGTCAACTTGCGGCGGGAATTTACTCGTATCTCTTTCTAGGTAACCGCTCTTTCAACAAGATCATGGCCATCGTGCGTCAGGAAATGGACCAGATCGGGCAGGAGTTCTACCTGCCGGTGCTGCATCCCCGTGAACTTTGGGAAGCCAGCGGCCGCTGGGATTTGATGGGCGAAAATCTCTTTCGCCTGAAAGACCGCAAGGGCGCCGACCTGTGTCTGGGTATGACGGAAGAAGAGGTGATGACCGACATCGCCCGCAAAGAGCTGCGCAGCTATAAGCAGCTGCCGCAGATCTGGTACCAGATTGCGCCTAAGTTTCGCGACGAACCCCGGCCTAAATCCGGGCTGTTGCGGGTGCGGCAATTCATGATGAAAGATTCCTACTCTTTCGACATCGACGCTGCTGGCCTGAATGTTTCCTACAAGAAACACTATGAGACGTATTGCCGCATCTTTGACCGTTGCGGGTTGAAATACATGGTTGTGGAGGCAGACTCGGGCGCGATGGGCGGAAAAGAATCGCACGAGTTCATGGTGCGCTCGCCGGCGGGGGAAGATCAGATTGTGAGTTGCGACGGTTGCAACTACGCGGCGAACATGGAAAAAGCGAGCTCGAAGCTTGAACCGGAAGAGGATCTTGCTGCCGAGGGAGATGGGAGGCCGCTCGAGGTACACACGCCGGGCCAGAAGACGATTGAAGACGTGGCCCGCTTCCTGGGAGTGTCGCCAAGAAACAAAATCAAAACCCTGGCATTGATGGCGGATGAAAAAGATGAAAAGAGCGGCAAGGTAAAGTCACGAGCAATTGTTGTCTTGATGCGCGGCGATCACCAACTGAACGAAGCGAAGCTCAATGCCAACGTCGCAGTTGCGACGCGGCCGATGGATGAGGCCGAGATCAAGGCGCTGTTCAAGTCTCCGGCTGGGTATCTGGGCCCACTGGGAATTGAATGGGCGAAGGACGTGAAGAAAGATACGCACTTACCACTTCTGCTGGTAGATAAGGCTCTTGAAGGCCGGGCGAATCTGATTGCGGGGGCTAACAAGGAAGATTATCACGTCAAGAATTTGACTCCCGGGAAGGAATTTCAGCCCACGGCGTTCGTCGATCTGCGCAGAGTCTCGGCGGGAGAAGCTTGCCCGAATTGCGGGAATGCGTTACGCATCGATACCGCGGTGGAGATTGGTCACATCTTCAAGCTGGGTTACCGTTACACAGAAGGCATGGGCTCGCGGGTGCTCGACAAGAACGGCAAGGAAGTTATCCCAATCATGGGTTGCTACGGTATCGGCATCGAGCGGATTCTCACGGCCGCGGTGGAGCAAAGCAACGACGAGAACGGATTCTGGCTGCCACCGTCGATCGCTCCATTCGAGATTGTAGTTACTCCGGTTAATGTGAAGGACGAAAATGTATTCAAGGCAGCGATCGACATCGCCAGTCAACTGGAAGGTGCGGGCTTTGATGTAATCTTGGATGATCGCGACGAACGCCCGGGAGTGAAGTTCAAGGACGCGGATTTAGCTGGAATTCCCTTTAGAATCACCGTCGGCAAGAAGGTTACCGAAGGTACCGTGGAAGTGGTTCTACGCTCGACTCGCGAGGTACGCGATGTTACGATCTCGGCATTAGTAGAACACTTTCAAGGGGTGTTGCGAGCCAAGGCCTGAAGTTTAGCGCCGCGGTTCGCGGCGCAATTTCAGACTATGGGAATCATTAAGGCGTTCGTCGGATTTATCGCGATTGCGGCGGTCGTGGTGGGCCTGTTTCAGGTCGCTCCTCCGATGCTGGCGAACTACAGTTTCTCGGACGATCTCAAGACCGTTTCCATGATGGATAGCGCCAATTTTGCGAAATCCGATGACGACGTCCGCAACGACGTGCTGCGCAAAGCCAAAGAACACGATCTGCCGATTGACGCCAAACAGGTAACCGTGCAGCGCATCAATACTCCCGGCATTTCCGCGGTCTACGTGGCTGCCGACTATACGGTTACTATCAATCTGCCAGGTTACGCCTTCGATATGCACTTTAATCCCACCAGCGGGAATAAAGGCTTCTAAAGAAGCCGGATCCCCCGGAATCTTAGCTAGATACCTCCTACCGAATCCCGGCGGATACTGAGTATTTGCCGAAGCGTAATAAGCTTCGCTCGAACCTGTACGCCCGATTTATTAACCCATTGTTGACACCTTGGAGACCCGCACGACCCACGGGGCTCTTTTCGTATGCGTGGCCGGCGGTACAATACAAATACAGCATCATCCGAGTTAGCTTGGTACAACCATCCCAGGCAGGGAGCCTTTTGGGAATTGTGTCGGTCAAACCTTTTCATGCCTCTTCTCGTCTGATCAGCAGGGAGTTTTTTCGTAGAGTCTACAGTGGCCATTAAAATAAAGATCCCGAAAACCGGCAAAGTTAGTGAGGGATGGCGAGGTTTGCCGCGCGACCCCGTAATCCGTGCCGCACTGATCGTCTTCCTCGTAGCGGCCGTGGCCGTGGGTACGTTCTTCTGTTACTTCTACGTCAAATACGACCGGATCATTGCGCAACGATTCCGTACTTCAGTTTTCACCAATTCGGCCAAGATCTACGCCATCCCGCGCACGGTCCATGACGGCGATAAGGCCGATCCCAAAGAGCTTGCAGCGGCCCTGCGACGCGCGGGTTACTCCGACAAGGAAGGCCAATCGCAGTTCGGCAGTTTTCAGCTTGTCAGCGGGGGGATCGAAATTACACCCGGGCCTGAGTCTTACCACAGTCCGGAGGAAGCGCGCATTACGATTCATGATGGTCAGGTGGAAAAGATCACCAGCAAGGGCAACGAACTCTCCGCCTATGAGCTCGAACCTCAGTTGGTGACGGCTTTATTCGATGCCGAGCAGCGGTCCAAACGCCAGATCGTTAAGTACAGCGACATTCCGAAAGTGTTGGTCGATGCGGTGATGGCGATCGAAGACCGCCGGTTCTTCGAGCATAGCGGCGTGAATTTCATTCGCATGTTCGAAGCGGGGTGGATCGATCTCACACGCCAGCGTCACGAGCAAGGTGGCTCGACGATCACCATGCAACTCTCGCGCGGCTTTTTTCTGACTCCGGAAAAAACCGTGCGGCGAAAATTGACGGAGATGTTGATCGCGGAAGAGCTCGAACAGAAATTCAGCAAACAACAGATCTTCGAGTTCTACAGCAACTGGGTGAACCTGGGGCAGCGCGGATCATTTGCCATCAGCGGGTTTGCCGAGGCGTCGCGGACGTATTTCAATAAAGATCTGAAAGACATTACGCTGCCTGAGGCAGCGCTGCTCTCCGGCATCATCCAGGGCCCGAGCCGGTTATCGCCGTACCGGCATCCGGAGCGCGCCCTGGAGCGACGTAATCTTGTGCTGGATTCAATGGTCGACACACACGCCATTACGCGGGAAGAGGCTGAGAAGGCGAAGGCTGCTCCTCTGAAATTGGCGCCGCCCAACGTGGAAGCCAGCGATGCGCCCTATTTCGTCGACATGGTTCGCGACACGCTCATCAATAAGTTCAGCGAGCACGATTTGAATGATGAGTCCTATCGCATCTATACCACGCTTGATCCAGATCTGCAGAAAGCAGCCGCACAAGCGGTTGAAACCGGAATCAAGTTGGTGGACGAGCAAGTCAAGAAGCTCCGCACGAAGCGGGTGAAGGTGGGCAAGAAAGTTGAGACCCAGGTCGTGCCGGGCCCGCAGGCGCAGGTGGCGATGGTGGTGCTTGACCCGCACACCGGAGCCGTTCTCGCGCTGGTGGGTGGTCGGGATTACGGTTTCAGCCAGTTGAATCATGCGGTGTCCAAGCGTCCCACAGGTTCGATTTTCAAGCCCTTTGTGTATGCGGCGGCGATGAATACCGCGCTGGATGGCTCTCAGACTGTCATCACCCCAGCTTCAACCGTTACCGACGCGCCTTCCAGCTTTGCTTACGGCGATCAGATCTATGAGCCACGCAACTACAAAGAGGAGTATCACGGCGATGTCACGTTGCGTTACGCGCTAGCTATGTCGCTGAACAATGCAACGGTAAAAGTAGCGGAAGAAGTTGGTTATGACAAAGTGGCAGACTTAGCGAAGTCTGCGGGGATCACTTCGGTGAAGCCCACGCCGGCCATGGCTCTCGGCTCCTACGACGCAACGCCTCTGGATATGGCGGGCGCTTACACTTCGTTTGCGAACAACGGCGAGCGTCTTTCTCCCGTGCTGGTGAACTCAGTGCGTAATGCTAAAGGCGACGTAGTCTCGAACTTCAAAACCGACGAGCGCCAGGTACTCGACCCGCGCGTCGCCTACATCATGACCAACATGATGGAAGGCGTAATTAACAACGGTCTGGGTTATACGGCGGTGCGCTTGCGCGGTTTTACATTGCCGGCCGCCGGTAAGACCGGAAGTTCGCATGATGGCTGGTTCGCGGGATACACGTCCAACCTGTTATGTATCGTGTGGGTCGGTTATGACGATTACAGCGACCTGCGCTTGAGCGGGGCGCAAACAGCTGCGCCTATCTGGACAGAGTTCATGAAGAAGGCATCGGCGCTGCCGCAGTATTCCGGCATGAAACCGTTCGCCCAGCCCACGGGCGTCGTGGATGTGCAGCTCGATAAGGCAACCAACCGCCTCGCAACTCCAACCTGTCCAGACGATTACGTCGCCGCCTTCGTCGCCGGAACTGAGCCCCGTGAAACCTGCGATCAGCAGAGCGGGGTGGCGGGCCTATTCTCCCGGTTCTTTGGAGGGGGCGGCCAGCAGCCTTTGCCGCCTCCCACCCAGTCGGCCAACGGTCAGGATAGCCAGGATCCGAAGAAAAAGAAGGGGTTCTTTGGCAAAATAGCCGGCATTTTCAAGGACGACAAAAGCTCGCCTCCCGAATCTAAACCGCCCGAAAACGGCCAAACTCCGCCGCATTGACCTCGCCCGCCCTCGAATTAAATCTTCGCCGCTTTTATAATTCTGTGGCAGAATGGCCTCTTAGAACGTGGTCGCTTTTGGAGGTCTGTATGTCCTACCGGAACGCCTGCCTGCTTTTCCTCCTGCTCTGTTCCAGTGCCGCGCTTGCTCAAGTTTCTCATCCCGAGCAGGTGCAGATCGCTCCGCCTCTC
>Ga0182024_10019577_pt1 | contig 12460 bp, 12 predicted proteins | sample P32metaG_FD_120480 | JGI IMG/M metagenome (GOLD analysis project Ga0182024, IMG submission 120480) | Permafrost microbial communities from Stordalen Mire, Sweden - P3-2 metaG (Illumina Assembly) | ecosystem: Environmental > Terrestrial > Soil > Wetlands > Permafrost | place: Sweden: Stordalen... | reverse complement strand
GGCGTTCGGCATGAACTCGATCGGGTAGGCGGCGCGAGTGTTCTCGGTAATCGCGGCGCTGGAGAAATCGACTTCGCGCGTGGCAGGGTCGTAGACGGTGTTTTCCAGCACGGTGCCGAAACGGATCGCATCATAGATCTCCGGCTCGTTTTCGGCCGAGAGGTTGATGCACTTGGCGTAGCAACCCCCTTCGATGTTGAACACGCCCTCGTCGCTCCAGCCATGCTCGTCGTCGCCGATCAGCCGCCGGGCCGGATCGGCCGAGAGCGTCGTCTTGCCGGTTCCCGAAAGACCGAAGAAGAGCGACAGATCGCCGCCGCGCCCTTCGTTGGCCGAGCAATGCATCGACAGCACGCCGCGCTCCGGCAGCAAATAATGCATCAGCGTGAAAATTCCCTTCTTCATCTCGCCGGCGTATTCGGTGCCGAGAATCACGTATTCGCGGCGCTCCAAGCTGAGGTCGATGCTGGTGCGAGAAGTCATCTGGTGGGTATGCGGATTCGCGGGGAACTGGCCGGAGTTGAAAATCACGTAGTCGGGCTCGCCGAACTCGGCCAATTCAGCGTCGCTCGGCCGCAGCAGCATGTTGCGCATGAACAGGGCATGATAGGCCCGCGCGCAGATCACGCGGATTTTCAAACGATACGGCGCGGCCCAACCGGCGTAGCCGTCGAGGACGTAAACGGTGTCGCGCGTGTTGAGGAAGTCGATCGCCCGCTGGCGGTTGATGATGAAAATGTCTTCCTTGAGCCGGATATTGACCGGTCCCCACCAGATTTTGTCGCTGCTCGCGGGATGATCGACGATCCGCTTGTCGAGCGGACTGCGGCCTGTTTTGGCGCCGCTGCGGATCATCAAAGCGCCGCTGGAGGCGATCGCCGCGCGTTCGTGAATGACGGCATCTTCATAGAGCACCGCCGGCGGCGCATTGCGAACGACGTTCGCGACCTGAATCTCATACTGCCGCAGATCGATGGAAGCCATAGTCGCGATTTTCCTGATACCGATTCTCAAGCCCGCAGCGCAAGCAAGAAAAAGGTGCAAGCCTTCCTCGCCTGCTGCGTGACGCGTAGTGGCCGCCTGGGCAAATTATACGGCAGATGCCTGGAGCCGGTCATCGCCAAACGGCGGTGAATGACGCATCACTCCGAACAGAGCAGGGGTTGAATGCGTAAGGTTTTTGGCCGGGCGGACATTTGCGATGGGCTGTTTCGCAGTGCAAAACATCCGTCGGCCGAATGATTGTGGTCTTGTCGATTTGCCGTAAGAAGGTAACATCAAAGCGGTTGCGGTTGCCCGCCGCGCCGCTTGCCTGTTCCTGCCCGCCGCCCGTTCCCACCCACCGACTGTTTCTTTCCGCCGGCCGACTGATGCTCCAACTGAAAAACGTGAAGAAATCGTTCGAGGAGCCCGGCGGCGGAACGCTGCCGATTCTCGATATTCCGCAGTTGGAGGTTGCCGTCGGGGAGCAAGTCGTACTCGTCGGCCGTAGCGGCTGCGGCAAGACGACGCTGTTGCACATCATCGCCGGCATCATTCGGCCGGACGAGGGATCGGTGACGATCGACAACATCGATATTGCCCGGCTCCCGGAGGCCGCCCGCGATCGCCTGCGGGCCGACAAGCTGGGCTATGTCTTTCAAACGTTCAATCTGTTGCCCGGCTTCTCGGCGTTGGAAAACGTGCTGCTGGGCATGGCGTTCGCCAGCCGGCATGTCGACACCGCGCGAGCGACGCATTTGCTCGAACGCGTCGGCTTGAGCCACCGGCTGACGCATCGGCCCAGCATGATGTCGGTCGGCGAGCAGCAGCGAGTGGCCGTGGCTCGTGCGCTGGCCAACAAACCTGAATTGCTGCTGGCCGACGAGCCGACGGCAAACGTCGACGCCCGCCATCAGAAGCAGATCATCGACTTGATCCGCGAAACTTGCCGCGAGGAAAAAGTGGCGCTGTTGCTGGTGACGCATACGGCGGACGTCATGGCGCAGTTTGATCGGGTGGAGAATTTGGAGCAGATCAATCGTGCGGTCAATGGGCCGCCGGTGAGTGGTAGTCCAAGTGCGAGTTGATAAACAGCGAGTCAATCGATGAGTCTCTGGAAAATTGCCTGGCGGAGCATTCAACAGCGGACGTTGGCCTCGTCGCTGACGGCCGTGTCGATGGCGCTCGGCGTAATGCTGGTCGTCGCGGTGCTCGTCGCCGGCAATATCGTGCATGATTCGTTTTCCATCGGCAATCGGCTCGGCTACAACATCGTCGTCGGCGCCAAGGGTGGCCGGCTCGATCTGTTGCTCAATTCCGTCTATTATCTGAGCCGCCCGATCGAGAACATTCCTTGGGAATACTACAAGGAATTCTTGCCCGCGAGCGCGCACAAGGACGGCAAGGCCGGCAAATACTCGGGCTACGTCCTCGAGGACGATCCCAACGAAAAGGCTCGCGGCCTGGCGATTCCCATTTGCCTCGGCGACTTTCTCGGCGATGAAAAGGAGTCGTTCCGCGTCGTCGGCACTCCGCCGGAAATGTTCACCAAGCTGATGAAATCGAAGTTCTCCTCCGGCGAGGTTTTCAAGTCGAGCGATTTTGCGACCGCCGTCGTCGGCGCCGAAGTCGCCAGCCATTTGCACCTCAAAGTCGGTGGCGACATCGCACCGATGCACGGCGGCATCGGCGGCGAAGTTCACATGCCCTTCAAAATCACCGGTATCCTCGAGCGCACCGGCACGCCCAGCGATCGAGCCGCGTTCGTGAATATCGAAGGCTTCTTCCTCATCCCGGACCATGCCAGGGGACACGTCGAAGAGGTACACGTTCCCGGCCAGCCCGAGGAAAAAGAAGAGATGCTCAAGACGCCGCTGCCGGAAGATCAACGCGAAGTGACGGCCATCTTGATTCTCACCGCCAGCCTCGGCGGCGATCCGGCCAAAGGGATCGACCCCAACCCGCCCGAAGCCGTCGCCCCCGAACTGGTGAAGACAGTCAACAAGGAGAACGTCGCGCAGGCGATTCAGCCGGTGCAAGAAATCAATGTGCTGATGGGGTATCTCGTGCAGCCGTTGGAATTGATCATGGATGCGCTCGCGGTGATGGTGGTGATTGTCGCCGGCATTGGAATCCTGGTCAGCATCTACAATTCGATGAGCGAGCGGCGGCATGAAATCGCCGTCATGCGGGCCTTGGGAGCCCGGCGCAACACCGTGATGTTGATCGTCCTCTTCGAGTCGATCCTGCTGGCAATGGGGGGCGGATTGGCGGGCTGGTTCGCGGGCCATTTGTTGATCGGGTTGGCCGGGCCATTCGTTACGAGTTCCACGGGTATTGCCGTCGGGTTCTTGCAGTTTGCTCCCGGATTTGAGTTAATCTTGATACCGGGACTAATTGTCCTAGCCTCGCTGGTCGGTTTCCTGCCGGCATTGGCCGCCTATCGAACCGACGTCGGTAAGGCCTTGACGGCCACCCCATGACATGCGGAACACGTGCAACACTAACCCGAAGCGTTAGCGAGGGCGACGCGGGTGGATGGCACGCCCTCGCTAACGCTTCGCCCTTCGGATTCTGCTATAATTGAAGCCGACCGTATAATTCATTCGACATTCCAAATATGCCATCCACTCTCGCCGGAGGATCAGCCATGCTCGCCCAAGGAAGTTCGCGCCGCTGCCGTGGCAACTTCATAGCCCTGACGGCTTTTGGCGCCGCCGCTTCGTTGGCGCTAGCCATGTCGGCAGCGCAAGCATGGGCCTGCCCGTTCTGCGGCTCCGTGCAATCGACGTTGGCGCAAGACATCAAGGGCTCCGACGTGGCGGTTATCGCCAAGCTGATCGCCTTGCCCGAGCGTGCGGAAACCAAAGACGGCGAATTGAACGTCGCCACGCCGATGGCGAAGTTCGAAGTTCGAGAAGTGCTCAAAGGCGCCGACTCGCTCGCCCGAGCGAAAATGGTCGAAGCTCCGTTCTTCGACGACAAACCGCTGGGGGGCGAATATCTGATCCTCGGCGCACAGCCGCCGGCCATTATATGGGCTCCGCCTTATGCCCTCTCGCCGCGCAGCCGCAAATATGTCTCCGAGATCGTCAAGCTCCCACTCGCCGGCCCGGAGCGCCTGGCCTACTTCCAAAACTATTTCGAAGACACGGAAGACCTGCTCAAGAACGATTCCTATTATGAATTCGCCTTGGCTCCCTATCCGGCGCTGCAGGCGATGAAGGATCGGATGCAGCACGACAAGCTGGTCGCTTGGGTGCAGGATCCCGTCGTCGTCGTCAGCCATCGCCGGCTTTATCTGACGATGCTCGGCGTCTGCGGCACACTGGGCGACGTGCCCATGTTGGAAACGCTGCTACGGTCCGACGATCCGAAATTCAAGACGGGCCTCGACGCAACCGTCGCCTGCTACCTGACGCTGAAACATGCCGATGGCCTGCCGCTGGTCGAAGACTTGTTCCTGAAGAAGAAGCAGGAAGAGTTTACCGATATTTTCTCGGTCGTCATGGCTCTGCGATTCCTGGGGCAGGAAGATAATGGCCCGATCCCGCGCGAGCGGTTGGTTCAATCGATGCGCTTGGTTCTCGACCATCCACGATTAGCGGATCAGGCGATCATGGACCTGGCGCGGTGGAAGGATTGGTCGGTGATGGATCGGCTGGTCAACTTGTTCACCAGCGCCGATCCGGAAACTACGACTTGGGTGCGCATTCCGGTGATCAACTACCTGCGAGCCTGCCCCTTGCCGAAAGCCAAGCAATACATCGAAGACTTGCGCAAGATCGATCCGAAGTCGGTGCAGCAATCGGAAACGCTGTATGCCGTCGGGCCAGACCCAACGCCGAATGTAACGAGCCAACCGGCCGATACGACGACGACGGCCGGCTCCGCAGCCGCTCCGTCGAACACCGCAACGGCGCCGGCCGATGCATCCGCTCCGGCAGCGCCCGCAGCCGCAGCCCCGATTTCGAAAACCTCAGCCGAATCGCCGACCGCAGCTTCGGCAAACTCGCCCACGACTTCAACCGATCCTTCCCCCGCTTCCTCCGACAAGCCGATTCCGATCTCCGGATTGGTCGTGGCGCTCGGCGCCGTGATTGGAGCGATCGTGTTGGCAGCCGTTTGCCGTAGCGGTCGGGGGAAATCCGTCGTTGCCCAGTCGAAAGAGTAAACCATTTTCCGTAGCCCAGGCGTTTACGCCTGGGAACGCCGCGAAAAAAAATCGATTTCCAGCCCGCTTCAGCGGGCTTCCCGAGAGTTGATGGCTTTAGCCAAATGCGCGTGATGAACGATAACCTGCCCGATTTGTCAACGACGGACGAGGGATTCGTGGGCCCACGGGCGGCCGAAGCCAGCGAGAAGCCCCGTGAACGGGGCTGAAAAAGGAAATGTTATTTGATCCGGATTCCCAGGCGTGAACGCCTGGGCTAGAGAAAGACGAACTCGACAACGATTTCGCGCTATCGCAACCCCCACCAAGTGCCATGAGTATCGACCTTCATCAAGACCGGCAATCGGACGCCGATCGTCCGATTGACGCGGAGGACGAAAACGCCTATTTGTATCGAGCGCTCAGTTCCGGCGCTGTCGTGGCGCTCGTGCTGGGGTTGCTGTCGCTGTTGGCGTTGACCGATTATTGGCTGGTCGCCGTGCCGATCGTCGGCGTGATTTGGGGCGTCGTCGCGCTGCGGCAAATTCGCGCCCGGCCGGAAGAATTGACGGGCCGCGGCATGGCGTGGGCCGGGTTGGCGCTGTCGGCGCTATTGATTCCAGCGGGCCCGGCGTGGGTGTATTACGAGGAAGTCAGCCCGGTGCCGCCGGGTTACAAATGGATTTCCTACGATCAGTTGCAGCCCGATCTGAAAGTGGTCGGTGAAGTGGTTCCCCATTCAGCGTTGTCGCTAAAGGATGAGAAGGTTTACATCAAGGGTTACGTTTTCGCGGGAAGCGAATCCGCGGGGATTCAAAAGTTCATGCTTTGCCGTGACGCCGGCACATGCTGCTTCGGCGGCAATCCGAAGCTCACGGATCGAATTATCGTTTCCCTGGCCAATCCGAGCGGTATCATTTATACGAAGCAGCCGGTGCGCGTCGCCGGCACGTTCCGATTGTCGCCGCAGCAAGCGCCCGGCGGAATCGGGTTGGTCTTCTATCACCTCGACAATGCGGAGTTGCGATGAGCATTTCGCGCGAGCGACTTGGATTGGGCGTATTGGCCTGGTTGGTCATCGCTGGACTGGCGGTGACGTTGCCGGCCGGTGGATGCGGCGAGCAATCGTCTCCCGCCGCCACGCGCCCGATCGACGCAACCACCGCCTCGGATAGCACATCCACGACCAACGGCGCCGAGAAACCCGGCGGCCCAACGACCTCGGCTGCCGCGTCGCGCCCGCAGCCGATTCGGAATATCACGTTCGACACGGTCAAGCTCAACCTCAAGAAAGACGAGCCTTTCCATAACGACGTGCTCACTCCGGCGGTCAAGAAGCTCGACGGCAGCCGGGTGCGAATTCGCGGCTTCATCCTGCCGCCCCCGCAGCAAACCGGCCTGACGCGATTCGTATTGGTGCGCGACAACATGGCCTGCTGCTTCGGCCCGGGCGCGGCCATCTACGATTCGATGATCGTGCAGATGCCGAAGGGACTAACGATGGACTACACCGTCCAGCCAGTCATGGTCGAGGGGACGTTCAACATCCAAGAAGTCCGTTTTCCCAACGGCCGATGCATGTCGATTTATCACATGATGGCGGAGAAGGCGCAGTAAGGCACGCGAAACCGCCGCCATTTTCCTCTGGGCAAAACCCTCCCTGCCGCGTACTGTAGACCGGCGTATGCCAAGCACGGTCTCTCCGCAAACTGTTCGTCCCGTCGCATCTCCGGCCGCCGCAAGACCGCCGCAGCCGCCGGTTGCCTGGTTTCGCACGACTTTCGCCTGGGCGCTGGCCGGCAGCTTCTTGATGTACGCGGCATTGCCCCCCTGGGACCTTTGGCTGCTGGCTTGGATCGCCCCGGTGCCCTGGCTGATGCTGGCCCGGCGCGTGGAACTCACCGGCTTGCGGCCCTACCGCGCGATCTGGCTGGCTGGATTTCTGTTTTGGCTCGGCGTGTTGCATTGGCTGCGGCTGCCCCATTGGGCGACGAGCTTCGGCTGGGTGGCGCTGTCGTTTTACCTGGCGTTCTACATTCCTCTGTTCGTCGCGTTGGTGCGAGTGGCAGTACATCGATTGCGCGTGCCGCTGATCGTGGCGGCGCCGGTCGTTTGGGTCGGCATTGAACTGGCGAAGGGCCATTTTCTCGGCGGCTTCACGATGGGCAGCCTGGAACATACGCAAACCCACTGGCTCGACATCATCCAATCGGCCGACCTGATCGGCGGCTACGGCGTCAGCGGCATCATCATGCTGGTCGCGGTCTGCATCGCGAGGATGCTTCCTTGCGACGGCCGGCGCATGGCGATTTGGCCGATCGTGCCGCTCGCTGCGACCATGGCGGCCGCGCTCGTTTACGGACATTTTCGTCTCGGCGAAACGCCGACCGGCCCGATCGCCCGCGTCGCTTTGATTCAAGGTTCGATCGACACGGAAATCAAGACCGATCCGAAGCAAGCCGAAACGGTTTGGAAAGATTACATGGGACTCACGGGCAACGCGGTTCGCGAAGCGGCGAATCTCAAGCCGGCCAGGCCGCTTGATTTGATCGTTTGGCCTGAGACAATGTTTCGCAATCCGCTGTTGTCATTCGACGATGACTTTAGATTTCCGGATGGCGCTCCAGGCGAAAAAATTCGCAGCAAGGCCGACTGGATCGCTGAGACGCCTCACCTCTTGGCCGACATCGCACGGCGTTGTGACTCGGCGCTGCTCATTGGAGTTGACCGCGAGCATTGGCATACGTATTTTGCGCCGGGCGATCATTACAATTGCGCTCAATTCGTCGCCGCCGATGGCCGCTTGCTGGCGGCTTACGACAAGATGCATCCGGTGATGTTCGGCGAATACGTGCCGCTGGCGGAATACTTTCCTTTTCTCTATCGGCTGACGCCGCTCTCCGGCGGGCTCAAAGTCGGCGACAAGCCAATTAGCCAGACGATCGACGGCGTTCGCTTTTGCCCAAGCATCTGCTACGAAACGGTCATCCCGCATTTGATTCGCCGGCAAGTTCTCTCGCTGACGCAACAAGGGGTCGAGCCCGATGTTTTGGTGAACGTCACCAACGACGGCTGGTTCTGGGGCTCGAGCGAATTGGATTTGCATTTGCAGTGCGGCGTGTTCCGCGCCGTGGAATGCCGCAAGCCATTGTTGATTGCGGCGAACACTGGGCTCTCGGCATGGATCGACGGCAACGGCCGAGTGGTGCGACAATCGCCGCGGCGGCAAGACGACATCATCATCGCCGACGTGCAGGCCGACGGCCGCCATAGCTTTTATGTCGCCCACGGCGACTGGCTCGCCGGCACATGCTTCTTTATTTGCCTCGGCCTGACCACATTCGGCCTCTGGGACAATCGCCGCCGGCGCGCCGCTTAGGACGCCACATGGATTTCCCTAGCCCAGGCGTTTACGCCTGGGTAATCGGGTACAATAAGGAGCTCGTCAGCCCCGTTCACGGGGCTTACCGAATCGGCGGCTTTAGCCCTATCCGAACTTGGGGAGGTTAAAGCCGAGGAAAGCCCTCTGAAGGGGCTGAACGCGGATGGAAATTAGCGCCGCGGTCTCCAGGCGTAAACGCCTGGGCTAGGGAGATGCGACGCCGCGCGAACGGGGATCGGACCGTGGTGCCGCGCGGGTCCGTTCAAAGAGGCGCCGCCAACGCCGGTCCAGAGATGAGGAACCCGTAGATCAAAAGTCTCCGCGGTATCGATCGAACCTTTAGCCCGCGGAATTGTTCCGAATCAATTGCACCGACCGACATGCCCGCCGCCGAACGCAAACGCCGCTGGTTTCGTCCCTCGCCGGATCGATTCGTCGTCGGATTGCTATTCGCGATTTGCCTGTTGTGGCTGTCGGAGCGATTGCAGTGGTTCGGCTTCAATCATCACAAGGGTTGGACGGTGTTGATCGCCGTGGCTGCGGTCGGAGTCACCGGCTTCCGACCCGCGACTCGCCTATTTTCGTCGCTGCCAGTAGCCGGGCCGACGGCTCGTGTGCGCGACGGCGACGACTAACACGCGATCATCATCGCAGGATTCAAAGATCAACAAGTACGGAAAGCGACGGACGCGGATGCAACGATAGGGAGCAACAAGTAGCGGGTGAATCCGCGGATCGGTGGCGATTCGATCGATGGCGTAAGAAATTGCCTTGCGAAATCTGGAACGGGCTTCTTCAGAGCGAGCTCCATACCACGCCGATGCCGCGTGCAACTCCTGCCGTGCCAGGCGATGGAATGCAATCTCGCGCATGAGACTACAACTCGTCCCGCACCTTGCTCCAGGGGATTGTGCCTTCGCGGTCGGTTGATCTCCGTTTCAGTTCCTCCACGAGGTCTGGATCATCGAGCGACAACCCGCAGGGTTCGTCCGGCACCGTTTCCAAGAGCCGGGAGGCCAAGATAAGTCGTTCGTCCTCTGGCAGCTTGAGAGCGGCATCGAAAAGGTCATTGGAGGCAGGTTGCACGGTTGCATTCCATTTGATTGAAGACCAACGAAACGTCAAATGTCATGGCTACATTATGCGGCCGATCGCGCGGATTGTCGAACCGAATCGGCCGCCACGGCGAAAAATTCGGTGGCGTGAAACGGGGCACAATCTACCCGGTCCAAGTTGGTTCGGCGCGCCGGCCTTTTCCCTAGCCCAGGCGTTTACGCCTGGGAAATGGATTACAATGAGCAAGTCTCCAGCCCCGTTCACGGGGCTTATCGAATCGACGGCTTTAGCCCTATCCGAACTTGGGGAGGTTAAAGCCGAGGAAAGCCCTCTGAAGGGGCTGAAGGCGGATGGAAATTAGCGCCGCGGTCCCCAGGCGTAAACGCCTGGGATAGGGAAATGCGACGCCGCGCGAACGGGGATCGGACCGTGGTGCCGCGCAGGTCCGTTCAAAGAGGCGCCGACAACGCCGGTCCAGAGAAGAGGAACTTGTAGATCAAAAGTCTCCGCGGTATCGATCGAACCTTTAGCCCGCTGAATTCTTCAGAATCAATTGTGCCAGCCAACATGCCCGCCGCCGAACCCAAACGCCGCTGGTTTCATCTCCCGCCGGATCGGTTCGTCGTCGGACTGCTGCTCGCGATTTGCCTGCTATGGCTGTCGCAGCGATTTCAGTGGTTCGGCTTCAATCACCACAAGGGCTGGACGGTCTTGATCGCCGTGGCGGTGATCGGCGTGACTGCGATCGTCATGCTGCTCTGGTGGGCCGCAGGTTTGATCTTCGGCTGTCGATTTCAATTCGGCCTTCGTTCGCTGCTGGCGTTTTGCTTGGCCGCGTCGATTGCCGCCTGTTGGTTAGCGGCGGAAATCCGGAGTGCTCGCAGGCAACAGGTGGCGGTAGAGTGGCTAAACAATGCAGATGGATGGATCGTGTACTATGATTGGCAATTCGATCAGAACAGCACAACACTTTCGGTGCTGTATAAATCCGCACCGCCACGATCAAGTTGGCTGCTAAACGTACTGGGGATTGATTTCCTATCAGCGGTAACCCGGGTCGATTTCGACGACCTCCACAGCCAGAAGCGAGTGACGGACGACGGGATTAAACACCTCGAAAACCTGCCGTTGCTCAGGCGTTTGGACCTCGACGCCACTGGGGTCACCGACGACAGCTTGGAGCATTTGGAGGGTCTGACCGAACTTCGAGAGCTAGACCTCAATTTCACGTCTGCCACGGACGCTGGGCTGAAACACCTCGTTGGAATGGCGCACCTTGCACGGCTGCACCTGGCCAAGACCCGGGTCACCGAAGCCGGCGTGAAGAAGCTCGAACAAGCATTACCAAACTGCACGATCAACCACTGATACCAATGGTCTTGGCCGCTGCGACTTATCAAGGGGAAACGGGCTCGCCGGCCTCGCTGACGCTCCGGGTTCGTGTCGCCGGCTACTGCTTCTTCTTCATCGACCGCTCAAGATACTGCACGTTCGCGCGGATGCCGTCTAGTTCGGGGTTGAGGCCCAGCGCGCGGCGGAAGGATTGGAGGGCGGCGGTTTGGTCGCCGAGGCGGAGGTGGCATTGGCCCATGCCGGCGGCGGCGCCGAAATGGTAGGGATTGATTTCCAGGGCCTGGCGGCAATCGTGGATCGATTGCTCGAAATGGCCCAGGCCGAATTGGGCGATCGCCCGTTGGTTCCAAACCTCCGCCAGCCACGGCGCCTCGCGGATCAAGGCCGTGGCGTCGCGCAGGGCGACGGCGAATTCGTGCGACCGATTGAGCATGACCAGGCCGGCCAATTGCTGCCGCTGGGCCGCCGTGCCGATCCGCAGCCAAACCGAGCGGATCGCCGTCTCGGCCATCAGCCGGACGCCCCGGTCGGTGTCGCTCAACGCCCGGCCGAGAACGGCGTTCGACTCGTAGTCGGCCACGAAACCCAGGGCCAGCACCGCCGATCGCCGCACAAGCCGGTCGCCCATCGCGGCCAGCCGGCAAAGCGTGGCGACGGTGTATCGCAGGCCCGTGCGATGCACGAACGCCGCCGTATCCTGGTCGGCGAGGTATTGTTGATACAACTCGCCGAGAACCGGTTTGCGGTTGAAATCGCTTTCCATGATCGAGGGGCCGCAAGGATTTGGAAACCGGTTCGCTCAGTCGCCCGTCCCTGCCGTACGCGGGACCGCCGGCGCCAATCTCTTAGTGTAATCAGAATGGAAAAGAATTAAACTGGAAGGGGGGAAATTATCGCTTTTGGCAGCCGAAGAACCGCCGGAAGCGGAAAGGAATCGATATGTCGCTGAATATCCGGTTTGCAGGGCTGCGGGCGACGATTGCCGGACTCTTTTGCGTCGGCGCGCTATTGGGGCCGGCCCAAGGAGCCGATCCGCCGACCGTCTGGCTCACTGGCGAAAAACTCCGGCAGCAACTCGATCAAAAAGTCCCAATCACGCTTTCGTCCCGCTCCGGTATTCCGCTTCGCCAAGCACTGGCGCATCTCAGCCAAGCGCAGCAGGTGGCGATTCTGGTCGATCGACGTGTCGATCCGGATCAGAAGATTGAGTTGACAACCGACGATGCCACGCTTGATGCGACGCTGAAGCTGATCGCATTGCGGGTGAAGATCGGCGAAGCCCAAGTCGGCTCGGTGATTTATTTCGGACCCGAGGCGACGGCTCGGCGAGTGCGAACGCTTGCGATGTTGCGGCATGACGAGGCCATCAAGCTCCCGTCGGCGGCCCGATCACGGTATCTGCAATTGCGACTGTGGAAATGGGACGAACTCTCCACGCCGCGCGATTTGCTTACTGGGCTGGCGTCGCAATGCAAAATCGAAATCAAGGGGCTCGATGCCATCCCCCACGATCTCTGGGCGGCCGGCGATCTGCC
>Ga0182024_10019576_pt1 | contig 12460 bp, 12 predicted proteins | sample P32metaG_FD_120480 | JGI IMG/M metagenome (GOLD analysis project Ga0182024, IMG submission 120480) | Permafrost microbial communities from Stordalen Mire, Sweden - P3-2 metaG (Illumina Assembly) | ecosystem: Environmental > Terrestrial > Soil > Wetlands > Permafrost | place: Sweden: Stordalen... | reverse complement strand
TAAACCGGAAAACAGGCGATCAGCTCGCCCAGCACGTGTTGCAGCCCAGTTAGCGTAAAGTCATGAGCGCGCCGATCCCGGCGGCCAAGACGCGCGATAAGGCGGGTCAACCGCCGCCAATCGGTTGCCAGCGACGTTTCCAGTATCATCCGCTTTTTCTGATATGACAGTTCCTCGAAATCGTCGGTTTGCCCCGTGATCGACCGATATATCCGCGTGAATTCCGCCTCATTTGCGGCATCGACGAACAGCTCGTTGACCAGGGCCAGAAAATCATATCCGCTGGTTCCGCGGCACATCCAATCGGAGGGCAGGCGTTCATCCAAAGCCAGGATCTTTTCGACGACAACAAAGAAGGACAAATCCTGCGGAGCCGCTTTATGCAGCTTTTGAAGAAGAGAGCGTTTGGCTTTCATCCAATCAATATCTCGATACTCCGCGCGGTCCCGTGCAACTTGCTCGGCGCAGGCCAGAACAAAATACTCCTGCAGTCGGCGTAAATATTTCTTTGGATCGTAAAGCCCATCGGGGTGATCGATTCTTAACCCGCCGATCTTCCCCTCGGCGGCCAGTTGAAGTACCAGCGCGTGAACGGCCCGGACTACTTCGCCATGTTCCATTGCCAGAGCAGCCAGACCGTTGATATCGAAGAATCGGCGGTAGTTGATCTCCTGCGGCGCCACGCGCCACCATGCCAGCCGATAATTCTGTCGCGCCAGAAGCGCGTCCAGCCGATCAAAGCTGCGCGGATCGCCGGGCTTTCCATTGAAGGATTCAACGATCTGCGCAATTCGCGGCCGAGCCGCTTCATTCCCCAACAGTTGGATCTCTTGACCAAGAATCAATTCGTAACTTGCCCGCGCGATAGGAATGCGCCGCTGGAAATAATTGAGAAAGAAGCACTTCTTGTCCGCATCAAAAGCGAGTTTAATCTGTCCCTCTTCCAGAGCTTTCGCGTAAGGTTGGCCGAGAATCGGCAGGAGCAGGCGGTCACGAAGTTCTGGATTGTCCGATCCACGCCAGGCGATGTCGAAATATCGCGCAAAAGGCGAAGCGCGGCCGTGTTCCAAAACGCTGTTCCACCAAACGTTGTCATTGGTATCGACACCGACGTGATTGGGGACCATGTCCAGAATGTGCGAGAGTCCCGCTTTTTCCAGAGCACTGAGAAACGCCGCGTAGTCCTGCGGCGTTCCGAGCTGGGGATTAACGCGATTGTGATCGATAACGTCGTAGCCATGCGTGCTGTCCGCAACTGCCGCCAGGTAGGGCGATGCATAAACATGTGTCACGCCCAGATCCGCCAGATAGGGGACAATTGCAGTCGCATTGGCAAAGGCAAAACCCGCGTGAAATTGGATGCGGTATGTGGATTGGGGCGGGGCGCCCAGCGACCGGGCCCGTTCCAATGCGAGCCGCAGCAGCTCATCGATGGCGTGGGCGTTCATGGCTGCCCGTCCAACCCGGCCACTCGCTCGGCTTGTCTCTGCTGCTCAACCTGCTGTTCGTGGCGGTATTCTGCATCGGTGAGTTTCGCGGGTTTCAATATGGTTGCACTATGTCCGGGAATTCGCCAGTTTTCACCCGGCAGCCGCCAACCTTCGCCGCGTGTTTCAAGCGGCGGGCTGCCGCTTCCTCCGAACCGCGCCTCCTCGGTGCAAAAGATAATATCCCAGCGCATGCCCGTCGGAGCCGCCAACAACGGCTCGGGAATAATCTCCAGGTGTAGATCAGTGCCCAGATTGATCACCAGCAACCGATCAGCACCCTTTTCGTCAAAGAAGCGCAGCACAAACGCGTCATTTCCCAGAACCGCGCCATCGATGTCGCCACGCCGCTGTACGCGATCGAACACCGGGTCTTTTCGCCGAAGCTCCAACAGCACCTTGTGCATCAGGCAGACCTGCGCATGGAAACCGCGCTCGCGTTGCGACCAGTCAATCTTGCATCGCTCAAACGTCTCGAGGCTGGAAGGATTTGGCATGCACGACTGCATGTCCGGCTGCGCGTTGCTGGGAAACTGCGACAGCTCCTTCAATCGCCCCTGGCGAATTAATTTATTCAGATCGGCGTTGTGATCGGCGAAATAATGAAACGTGCTGGATGCCGCGAATTCCTGGCCTTGGAACAACATCGGCGTCTGCGGGGCCAGCAGCAAATAGGTGGTTACGGCCCGGAACTGGGCCAGGCTCGAAAGCTGGTGGACACGCTGACCGTGCCCGTAATTGGCGATCTGGTCGTGGTTCTGAATATAGTTGACGAACGCCGTCGGGGGCAGATCAAGCGCCGGCGTTCCCCGCCGTTTCTTCTGCCATTTATAGAATTGCCCCTGATAAAGATATCCCCATTTGGCGCAGGAAATGAATTCCTGGGGCTTACCAAGATAGTCCGTAAAATATGCCTCATTGCGGCCGGTCAGTGCAACGATTGCGGAGTGGTGGAAATCATCGTTCCATAAAGCATCCATCCCATATCCATCCTGCTCCCTGGTTCGCACGAGCCGGGTTTCCTGTTGCTCGTTCTCGTTAATCAGATAAATCCCCCGTTTGCCCGCCGCTTCTCGGGCAGCGCGGCAAATCTGGGCCAATATATGTTCGTTCGATTCGTCGAGGATGGCATGCGTGGCGTCGAAGCGAAATCCGTCGAGGTGGAATTCCTCGATCCAGTAGCGGGCGTTGGATTCGTAAAATTCGCGTACCCCCGCCGATCCCCCGTCGTCGAAGTTCAGCGATTCTCCCCAATCGTTGCGATGCTTCTTGGTGAAATACTGTTCGGAATATTCTCTGAGATAATTCCCATCCGGACCCAGATGGTTGTAAACCACGTCCAAGATGATCCCCATCCCCAGGCGGTGGGCCGTGTCTACGAATCGGCGAAAATCATCAGGCTGGCCGTACAGGCGCGTCGGGGCAAAAAGATAAACGCCGTCATATCCCCACCCAAACCGGCCGGGAAACTCGGCCAGCGGCATGACCTCCAGGCATGTGATCCCCAGGTCCTTCAGCAGGGGCAACTTCTTCGCCGCCGCTTGCCAGTCCCCTTCGGATGTGAACGTTCCAATATGCACTTCATACAACACCTGCCCGGCCGGACCGATCCCTTTCCATTCTTGATCCGTCCAGCCGAACGCGCCCGGATCGACGATCTGCGAGGGTCCATGAACGCCCTGGGGCTGAAAACGAGAACACGGATCAGGATAGGTCTGGTCCTGACCGTCGAGCCGCAAGCGATACAACATCCCCGCGCGGGCGTCCGAAGCAATTCCTGAAAAATGCCCGTCGTCTTCCCGTTCCAAGGATACGCTGTTGGCGGCCATCCCATCTTGCGGATCCGCCTCAAACACGACTTGGACATTTCGTCTGCGCGGCGCCCAGACGCGAAAAGATACGCCATGTTCGGTCACTTCCGCGCCGACAGGCAGCCGCCGATTTATTTTCCGCTCCGCAACGCTTAACTCTCCAGCTTCTCTTGTGTCCTTTGATCTGCCGGACATTACATCCTCTTTTGATAACTCATCCGATCCATCGCATCAGGGCATTCGTGGTCCCGGAGGCGTAACGTTGGTGCGACGACCGGTACGCCGCATCGACTCGACTTGCGTGGAGCTCAGTTCGTGAGTCGCCTGCTCCGGACGGACCGTTCGCAACAGCGCCAATGATCTTCCATAAAGGGGATACTGCTCACGCTGCGGACGAACGCGCACCGGCAGGGGGCGATCGGGCTCGGCAGTATCCAGCAGCGTCTGCCACACGTCGCCATCGCTGGTGTCCGGAAGCGCGAAAGGAATCTCTTCCCAATGCGCATTGAGTAGCAGCAGCAAGGTATCCCCTCTGATCGGTTCGCCGCGCTCATTCACATCCTTCATCAAATCGCCGGCCAGCCTGATGCCAAGACATTTGGTGAGATTGGCGTTCCAGGCCTCGTCGTTCATCTCCTCGCCGGAAGGGGTGAAGAAGGTGATATCCTTGACGCCGGAGCCGCGGATGGCCCTGCCGACAAAAAAGTTGCGCCGCTGCATCACCGGCTGCTCGCGCCATATCCGGGTGCACATTTGCGCGAATTCCAGGAATTGCCGCTGTTTGTCGTTGAGGTCCCAGCTCAACCAGCTGTTTTCATTGTCTTGGCAATAAGTGTTGTTATTCCCTGCTTTGCTGTGGCTTAGCTCATCGCCGCTGTAAATCATCGAAACGCCCTGGGAAAACTTTAGGCTGGCAAAGAGGTTACGCTTCTGCCGCTCGCGAAGGGCGGTGATGCTCGCATCTTCGGTGGGTCCCTCGGCGCCGCAATTCCAGCTGAAATTTTCGTCGGCGCCGTCTTTGTTTTCCTCACCGTTGGCTTCGTTGTGCTTTTGTGCGTAGGTGACCAGATCCTGCAGGCTGAACCCATCATGGGCGGTGATAAAGTTAATGCTGGCGTACGGCTTTCGGCCATTTCCTTCGTATAGATCGCTGCTGCCCGCAATTCGCGTGGCCAATTCGGAGGCCAGGCCGCCGTCTCCCTTCCAGAACCGCCGTACGCAATCCCGATATTTGCCATTCCACTCCGTCCAGAGGACGGGGAAATTGCCCACCTGGTATCCTCCGGGTCCCACGTCCCAGGGCTCGGCGATGAGTTTGACCTGTGAAAGAATCGGATCCTGATGGATGATGTCGAAGAACGCGCCCAGCCGATCCACCTCGTGCAGTTCGCGGGCCAGCGTGCTTGCCAGATCAAACCGAAATCCATCGACGTGCATCTCGGTGACCCAATAGCGCAGGCTATCCATGATCATCTGTAAGACGCGCGGGCTGGTCATGTTCAGCGTATTGCCGCAGCCGGTGAAATCCGTGTAGTAGCGCGGATCCTCGGGAGAAGGGCGATAGTAACATGTGTTACACACGCCGCGCCACGACAGCGTCGGCCCCATCTGGTTCCCCTCGCAGGTGTGGTTGTAGACGACGTCGAGAATGACCTCGATCCCTGCCGCGTGCAGGCTCCTCACCATCATCTTGAATTCCTGCACGCTCTTGCGCGGCGACTGGTGCGAGGCGTATTCCACATGCGGCGCAAAAAAGTTCAGCGTGTTGTATCCCCAGTAATTCGTCAGCCCGCGCTCGATGAGATGCCGATCGTTCAAGTGATAGTGCACGGGCAAAAGCTCGAGCGCCGTGACATTTAGATCGAGCAAATGATTGATAATTTCCTCCGACGCCAGGCCTGCGTAAGTACCCCGACGCTCCTCCGGCACCCCCGGATGTTTCATCGTCATGCCCTTGACGTGGGCCTCGTAGATCAAAGTCTTGTGCCAGGGCGTGCGCAATGGGCGGTCTTCGCCCCAGGTGAACGCCGTGTCGATTACCGAAGCCAGCGGACAGAAAGCCGCGCTATCACGCTGATCGAATGAAAGATCGTCCGATCCCACCGTGTATCCAAACAGCGAATCGTCCCATCTGACGTTTCGGCCGATCGCCTTGGCATACGGATCCAGCACAACCTTGTTGGGATTGAAGCGGTGGCCTTTCTTGGGATCGTACGGGCCGTAAACGCGATATCCGTAAAGCTGGCCGGGCTCAACATCCGGCAAATAGCCGTGCCAAACAAGGTCCGTCTGCTCGGGAAGAACAAGCCGCTGGGCCTCCTTGGTATCATCGGAGGAATCAAAGAGGCAAAGTTCGACCTTCTCGGCGTGCTCGGAATAAATTGCGAAATCGACGCCTGCTCCGTCCCATGTGGCCCCTAACGGAAATGGTCTCCCCGGCCAAATTCGCATACACAACGGTCCTTTCTTTCCGCGGCCCGTAAAGCCGCTGGTTAACGGCCGCGCATGGTATTCATACTGTTATACTTTTCCGGCCATTTCCCGGGGACGGGGAATCTGGCGTCTTTTATTTGGGAACCAATTGCCGCAGCAGTTCGCGCGCGCCTTGGATCGCATAACCTCCGTAATCGTTGTTGAAATACGCCCACACCCGCCTCGGACGGGCTTGGCGGATCCGTTTGGCCCATGCCGCCAGTTCGTCGGACGTGTAATCGTGTCGATACCAACGCTTTGTCCCGTGAAAACGCAGGTAAATTTCATCGCTCGTTTGGACCAGTTCATCCGGGAGGCGAGGTGCGCTGCAGGAACAGAAGATGGTGTTCGTCTTCTTGAATGCAAGCTTGGTCTGCCTGTTCCACCAACTGCTATGCCGAAACTCCACCACGTTTCTGCGACCGGGGTCGAGCTGATCGAGAATCCGTTTGAGCCGCGCCGGGCTGTAATGAAGGCTGGGCGGGAGCTGAAATAGAAAGCATCCCATCTGAGGCCCCAGCCAGCGGTCGATAAAGCAAAAGTCCTTGATTAACTCGCCGGTCCTCACAAATTCCTTGACATGCGTGATCAGCTCGCAGACCTTGACGGTGTAGACGAATCGTTTGCCCAAAGCCTGACGCGCCCAGGACCCAACGGTCCCGACGGTCGGCCATGAATAAAACGGCGCGTTCAGTTCGACCGTGTCGAACTGACTTGCATAGTGCTCAAACCATTGCTTGGTCGGGATTCCCGGCGGGTAGAAGCGGTCCCGCCAGTGCCAGTAAAACCAGCCGGAGCAACCGATGTTTAGTCGAGGCACTGACGGTTGCGATCCCACCGATTCATTTCCGCTTGCCTCGTAGGCCAGGCGTGCGGCACGCATTTTCAACGCGCGGGCCAGGTTGCCGGCCCGTTGTTTGGCGCGGCGTTCTTCTCGCCGACGACGGCGTTGCTCGACGCTGAGCAGTGATCTGGTCGGCTTCATGTGAGCGCAAGCAGGTCCCGTACAAACTTGGCTTGCGACGGATTGGACGGGTTGCTCTTGAGAAATGTTTCAAACAGTCGCCGCGATTGTTCGCAAAGCACGCCGCCCAGAATCCGTGGCATCTGACTTTCCGGGCTTACTGGCGGGCGAACCCGCTTACGCCCACCATCCGTCGGCGCGCAAAGCCCGAAGAGAATCGCATCAACCGCCGCTTCCATGGAGGCGCCCAGGCACATCACGCAGGGCTCGAGCGTCGAAACCAGGATGAGATCCAGCGCGTCGGTCGGCACTTTTCCCGCCGTTCGTCCGAAGGCAACCATTTCCGCATGCGCGGTCTTGTTCTGAGAGGAATTCAATTCGTTGTGGCCCCGCGCGATGATCGTGCCGTCGCCGCGGGCAATGACGCAGCCGATCGGCACTTCGCCGGCTTCGAGCCCCCCACGAGCCATTGCCAGGGCCTCATTCATCAGGGATTCGATTAACTTTTGATTCAGCAACGCCGAGCCCGGCGATGCGACTCGCAGCGCTTCCTCGAGATGCGCCGCGATGTCGGCCGGATCGCGATAAACTTTTCGCATGCCGGTGGCCCGAAGCTTTTGCTGGTCATTCATTCCGCCGCAGGTAACGCCAAGGCAGACCGCGCCGGCGTCCCGCGCGGCATCGGCGTCATATGGAGTATCGCCCACCATCGCACACTCGGTCGGCGACAACTTAAGCTTTCGGATAGCCGCTTCCAGGATTGCGGGCGCCGGCTTGCTCTCTGCGCCATCCTCGGCGGTTGCGATGGCGTCAAAATGGTCGAACCAATCGACGCCGGCGCTGCGAAACGTGGTTTGCAATTCCTTCTTTTTGCTGGATGTCGCCAGCGCGAGCTTAAGCCCGCGCCGGTGGATTGCCGCCAGAAGCGGTTCCACCCCGGCAAAAGCACGCAACCGGGTTGATTCGGCGATCTTGGTATATTCGACGGTATGTGCCTTGCGCAATGATTCGCCATCGCGCCGCTCAATTTGCTGCCCGAGAATGGACGGGACAAGCTTGTCCCCACCTTTGCCGATCTCGACTTCGATGCGATCCAACGACACGTGATAATGATGCTTTTTCAGCGCTGCATCCCATGCCTGGAAGTGCGCCGAGTTGGTATCGATCAGCGTGCCGTCGACGTCAAAAATGATTGCGCTCAAGGCCATGTGGCGTTGGCAATTTATCCCACGCTGGTCTACTGAAGCAATGAACAAAAAGGGCGCGATATGAAGTCTGTCTTACTTTACGATCGTGAAGGCCGCAGGCAGGTCCTGCGTCGCCAACTCAAGCTTGTGATAGCCCATGTAGCGATAGGCCGCGATGGAAGTGATCCAGCTCAGCACAAAGATGCCGATGATAATGACGCCGATGAGCCCGATGTGATAGTCGTCATTCAAAGTGCTGATGCCGTTCCAGAAAGTTCCGTGGAGGTCAAACTTATCGCCGGCGACGCCGAGCAGTTCCAGTCCACCGACGACGATGGCAATCAGCACAGAGACGGCCGTAATCGTCAGGTTGTAATACAATTTCCGAACAGGATGGATAAAAGCCCATCCATAGGCGCCAAGCATGAGGATGCCGTCGGCGGTATCGACCAGGCACATGCCGGCCGTGAAAAGCAGGGGGAACAGGAGGATGTCGCCAATAGCCATGCCATGCGTGGCGGCCGTCGCGGAAATTCCCAACATGCCCACCTGGGTTGCCGTATCAAAGCCCAGGCCGAACAGAAATCCGACGGCATACATCTTCCAGCTTCGATCAAGCAGGCGCAGCAAGGGCCGCACCATCCGCCCGATGCGGCCCATGGAATCCAGAATGGCCGGCAGATCCTGATCCACGTACGCTTCCCCTCGTTTGATGCGCCCGAACGTCTGCGCGATGCTGCGCAGCACCAGCAGGTTCATCGCCGCAATGGCGAACAGAAACACCGCCGAGATCAGCGTGCCGATAAGGCCACCGGTGTTTGCCAATGCCCTGAAATGCGATTGAACGCCGGCCGCTGCCACGGCGATGGCGATTGTGAGCAAAAGAACCACCGTTGAGTGCCCCACGGAAAAGAAGAAACCAACCATGGTGGGGCGTTGACCCTCCTGCATCAACTTGCGCGTCACGTTGTCGATAGCGCAGATGTGATCGGCGTCCAGGGCATGGGCGAGGCCCAGGAGGGATGCCACTGCTCCCAATTCCAGGAGGTTTAAATGTGCGCGAAATACCAAAAGCGCCGCGGCCCAGACGGCGGCATTCGCGCCAAACGTCAGGCCCATCGTGGCCAGCGCCCTGGCTTTAATGCCCCAAATCCGCATGAACGCCTCCTGATCCCAAATCTCCCACCAGACGATGATTTGCGGACACACGCGTTTGGAGAAACCGCATCCATTGCTCCATTCCTTCGCCCGTTTTCACGGACACTTCCAGGATCTTCATGCCCGGCCTGACCGACTGGATATTCCGATGGGCCGTGGCTGAATCGAACTCCACCGCGGCGGCCAGATCGACCTTGCTGATGACCGCGACATCGGCGGTGTTGAAGATCGTCGGATATTTGAGCGGCTTGTCCTCTCCTTCGGTGACCGACATTAGAACCAGACGAAGATTTTCGCCAAGGTCGTAGCTGGATGGGCAGACAAGATTCCCGACATTCTCGATGAACAGCATTTCCAGTTCCTGGGGCATCCATCCTTCCAGCGCGCTGCGGATCATTTCGGCTTCGAGGTGGCAGACCGTGCCGGTGGTGATCTGCTTGACTGGGACCTGGCTGCGGGCGAGGCGGTTGGCATCGTTGTCGGTGGCAAGATCTCCCACCAGGGCCGCGGTGCGATATCCGGGGCGCGCCATGGAAAGAGTACGTTCGAGGAATGCGGTTTTGCCCGAGCCCGGACTGGAAACAAGGCTGACAACAAAAATGCCCGCTTCGGTAAATCGGCGGCGCAATTCGCGGGCAACCAGGTCGTTGTGCTTCAAGACCTTTTGTCGAACCTCGACCAAACGCGGCGTGTTGCTCATGAACAAAGCTCCATCGCGGTAACTTCCATCTCGCGGCCGCTCACCACATCGGCAGTCGCGGTCGCGCAGACGGGACAAAACATCTGTTGCATCGAGGCGATCGATCTTTTTACTCCACAGACCGGGCAATTGACGACAATCGGCACTTCCTCGATGAACAGTTGGCAGGCTTGCAATGCGGTTCCCTCCCGCGCCAGCTCGAACGCCGCAAGGAGCGATTCTTTCACCACGCCCGACAGTGGGCCCAGCTTCAAATAGACTGCCGCCACCCGCGCCTCGCCGTGGTGCTGCGCTTCTTCCTCGACAACGTCGAGGATGCTCAATGCAATCGACAGCTCATGCATCCGCTCTCTCCTGTCACATGCTCTTGAGCTTAAGGTAACGGATGAAGTCCGGTATCATCGGCAGCGCGCCGATAATCAGGATCACAATGATGATGATGCCAATGACGCCAACCACATCAACGATGATCTGGCAGGTGCCTGCCAAATCCGGGTGATCCTGGGAGAACGTCTGTGCCACAAAGGCGGGAATCTGAGTTAACATAGCTGGATGCTCCTTTCGACTGTTTTTGCACGCTCTCGTCGCCTGCAGGAATCTTTGCGATGAGCGATTCAATCAGGTTAATTGCCTCGGGGATGGCCGACCGCACGGGGGGACTGAGGCTCATGTCGATATCCCGTTCGGGATCGAACGGCGAAGGCTCGCAGCCGACGACCAGCACGCGTTGTAATTTTCCCCCCATCGCGCTGACGAGGCGAAGGACTTTGGCCGGGTGCATGCCGTGGGTTTCGATGAGCAGATCATTCTGCAACGGTTCGTCGCCACAACCGGGAGTTTCCGGGCTCGACGACATAAAGCGTGCCCGGCGCTTGCCCGCGCGGCAAGGCATCCACAATGATCGCGGCGTCATAGTCTTCGAGCAGCGCGTATGTCAGATCCAATCCGCGGATTCCAAAATCGACGATGCGCACGCCGGGCGGAAACGTTCGCCCGGCCATCTGTTGAACGACCTCAACGCCGAACGCATCATCTCCCAGGAAGATGTTTCCAACGCCGGCGATCAGAATACGCGGATTCATTTCGGATCATCCCATCTGCGCGTCCGCAAGGGGCTCGATCTCTTCGATGCCAAAGAAGAAGCGGTGTCCCGGTTTTCCGGTGCGGCCATAATCATTGCCGGGATCGTCATCGACAGTGACGGCAAGGTACACCCGGTTCTCAAAATCCTGCTCAATCGAGACGACGGTGGCGGTTTTTCCGTCCAGGGCAATATCGAGAATATCCGCCCCGCCCAACGGCCGCAGCTTCACGCGATCGCCTGGCCTTATCTCCGCGCCGCCGACGGTAACCCGGTCCGGATGCGTGCGTTGTGCGAAATCCGGTGTGAACGGGTCGTGGCTATCCATGGCTCTGCTCCTGCCGCGCGGGTGTCAGGCCGCGAAATGTTCCGTGGAGATTCATCAACTGCTCGCGGGCCAGCGATTCGGTGCGGGCTAGAAGATCGCGGGCCCGCGCGTCGACGCTCGCCGCGCAGCGCTTCTCCTGGTCGGTAAGCGTCAGAATCCGCAGCGTCAGGATCTCATCAATCTCGGTCGAGTCAAAAAGATCGCCGGGGCTTTCCGGGGCGAGCTGCGGATAATCGTAAAGAATGATCGGGCAGGCCAGCATCGTGTCATGCTCGATGCCGGTCCCGATCAGTACCGGCCAAAGGCCGATATTTTTGCATTCAGCTACGCAGCTCTGCCATTTGTCGGGGGCCTCGGTGAGGGAAACAAACTCGCCACCTTGCACGCCGAATATGACGTGCATCGAAACCAGCGATCGCATCAGGGCGTCGTCCCGATTGCTGGTATGGGCCGCATCGAGGCTGGTTCGATTAAGAATTTTGAGGGTAATTCTTCGCAGATCGTCCGCCCGTTGGACGGCGGCGATCTCGACCATTGCTGTTGACGAAGCAGTACGCCGATGATTTTGTCGTCGGTGGATTTCAACGGCTCGACTGCTCGGGCCTGGGGAAACGCAAAACGGATTTGCCGGGGCTTGCGCAGCAGCTCATTTAACTCGAACTCACCCAGATCAACTTCCCGCTCGGTCGCTTCCTGCCACGGCTGGTAAACGGTGTCGCCGACTTGAAGGGATTGCACGGAGTGACAATCGCCGACCCCGTTGGCCGGCAAGGCGGCCAGCGGATGAGGGAACTCTCCGACCGTTCGATCGACCAGATGAAGGAACCGAATCACCGCCTGGAGCGACACATCGGCGGTCCCGGCGACAAGAACCTCGGTCTGGAACGTGTGCGGGTCGGTGTTCTTCTGCAAATCGCTCCATGCTTTGGGATAAATCCCCCCGAACGTCCAGCGCTGGCGACTTTTGATCGATGGACGATAGGGGTAAAGAATGTACCCCTCATAGAGAGTGGCGCGGGCGATTTTGTCGGCCAGATCGCGGTTCATGTGCCGACCTTCTCCCCCGAGTTCTTCCCAATCGAGTTCTCAATCGAGTTCTCAATCAATTGTTCGATGGCGGCTTCCCATGTGGGCAGCGAATGGCTCGACTTAAATCTTTGAAGCGCGTCAAATGCATCCTTGCCCAGGCAAAGCCAGGCCGTATTCGGGTAATAAATCTCCATCATGTCGTTCCAGGTTTTGACGGGCAGGCGGAAATTGGCTTCCTTTTCC
>Ga0182024_10019575_pt1 | contig 12462 bp, 8 predicted proteins | sample P32metaG_FD_120480 | JGI IMG/M metagenome (GOLD analysis project Ga0182024, IMG submission 120480) | Permafrost microbial communities from Stordalen Mire, Sweden - P3-2 metaG (Illumina Assembly) | ecosystem: Environmental > Terrestrial > Soil > Wetlands > Permafrost | place: Sweden: Stordalen... | reverse complement strand
CCGCATTGGACAACGTGCCGGTGGCCGACGAGGCGATGGTAGCGTGGATCGTGTACGTGATCGTGCTGCCGACCGGCAAACTCACTTCTTCGTCATCGATGCTGCCAGTGCCACTTTGGCTAAAGCCGCTGGCGCCGCCGGTTTCCGTGGCAGTGAACGTCGCGCCGCTGAGCGCGCCGGGCAAAGTGTCGACGACCGAAACGCCCGTCGCGTCGCTCGGTCCGGTGTTACTGACCACGATCGTGTAAGCGATCGTCCGACCCGGGACCGCCGTGCCGACGGCGCCCGTGGCGCTCGATCCGCCCAAGTTGTCGGTCTTGGTGATTTCGAGATCGGCCTCGGGCGTCAGCGTATCGGTGTCGGTGGCGCTGCTGTTCTCGGTATCGGTCATCCCGTCCGGCGCCGCCGCCGTTATCTCGTCGGAAATGCTGCCGGTGGCCGTCGGTTTGATCGTAGCATGGACGGTATAGGTGATCGTGCTGCCGGCCGGCATGGTGACCAAGGCGACATCGATATTCCCGGAGCCACTTTGGCCAAAGCCGCTAGCACCACCGGTTCCCGTGGCAGTGAAAGTTGCACCGCTGAGCACGTCAGGCAGGATGTCGACAATCGAGGCAGCGCGGGCATCGCTCGGTCCGGTGTTGCTGACCACGATTGTGTAGGTGATCCCCTGGCCCGGGACCGCCGTGCCAATCGCGCCGGTGATGCTCGATCCGCCCAGGTTGTCGGTGTTAGTGACCTCGAGATCGGCCTCGGGCGTGAGCGTGTCGGTATCGGTGGCGCTGGTTTTGGAATTGGTGTTCAGGCCGGCAGGCGCTGTCAACGTGGCCGCATTGGACAACGTACCGGTGGCTGACGATTTGATGGTAGCCTGGACCGTATACGTGATCGTGCTGCCGAGGGGGATGCTCACGTTCGTATCATCGATGCTGCCAGCGCCGCTTTGGCTGAAGCCGCTCGCGCCACCGGTTTCCGTGGCAGTGAATGTTGCGCCGCTCAGTTTGCCCGGCAAAGTGTCGACGACCGAAACGCCTGTCGCATCGCTCGGTCCGGTATTGCCGACCACGATCGTGTAAGTGATCGTCTGACCCGGGACCGCCGTGCCGCTCGCTCCCGTGGCGCTCGATCCGCCCAGGTTGTCGCTCTTGGTGATTTCGAGATCGGCCTCGGGCGTCAGCGTATCGGTATCGGTGGTACTGATGCTATCGGCAATGAGACCGTCGGCGCTGATATCGCCGGCACTGATACCGTTGCCGCTGATATCCGCGTCGTCGGTCACGTCGACGGGCGGCGTCACCGTCGCCGTATTCGACAGCGTGCCGGCGGCACTCGACGCAATGTTGGCCGTGAGCGTGTAGGTCACCGTGCTGCCGACCGGCAAGTCGACGTCGGTGTCGTCGATGCTGCCGCTGCCGCTGGACGTAAAGCCGCTGGCGTTGCCGGTTTCGGTGGCCGTAAACGTGGCGCCGCTGAGCGCGTCGGGCAACGAATCGGTGATCGAGGCGCCATCCGCGTCGTTCAATCCGACGTTCGTGACCACGATCGTGTACGTGATCGACTCGCCCGGCACCGCGTTACCGGTTGTGCCCTCGACGCTCGAACCGCCGACGTTGTCGCTCTCGGCGACTTCGAGGTCGTAACCGGTGACATTTGACAAGCTCGGATTGCTCGAAGCCGACGGTGCATTGCCGAGCGACTCGCCGGCCGAAGCCGAATTCTGGTTGACGCCCGTGACGCTGCCCGCGGCGGGCAGGGTAATGCCGCTCCAGTTATGCGGAGCGGAACAGCCGGCATCGCCGAAGTCACCGGTCAAGGGAGTTGCGGTTAAGAGTTGGCGCGCTTCGAGCCATTCCACTCTGAGTTCGGCAGCGATCTGCCCAACCTGAGGATGTGGCGCGCGTCGCCCATGGAATCGCAGATTGCGGGACTTGCGATAGAACACAAATGCTTTCCGGGAAGGCGGGTTCTCCCAGTCGCCCAGTTCAATAGACAACCAGCGACAGAACAAACGTTGATGTCTCGACGGTCACACCCACGCTGCCCGGCGCGCGCTGCCCCCATGCGCCGCCGTAATGTATGTGCCTCAACTCCGCGCCTGGAAATCCGCATTGGCACCCGCTCGAGCGCGCGTTGCCTCACCGCGCGCCGACTTGCAGCGCATCGCCTGGTGCGTAGCCCCCACCCTGGCGGGATAGCGGTTGCCAATTCATCGAATATATCAGCGGGCCGTGGCGGCCGCAAATAATCGTAAGGCTTTATCCTTCAACGCGATTGAGCTTTCGAGTGGCCGCTGTTAAGCCGCACCGCCTGGGCAGAATTACCGGCCGCCCAAATACCCCTTGCCCCCCGGCGATCTGGCCGTTCTGCCAACAACTTTTACCGGGCGTCCGCTCATTCACCGACACCGCCGCCGTTTGCTCGACAGCGGGGGTCCGCCGGCCGTGACGACCGCGGCGCACGAACCGCATTCCAATTTCAGGGATGGAGACGCAATCAGGCTCCAAATACTGAAAGAAGAGCCACTTGGCGCCTTTCGCCGCGGCTACAAAAAGTCCCACGATCACACCGAGCCAAAACATCAGTCGGCCACGAATCGGGCAAAATCCCATCGGCGCCGCCAGCGGCGACCAGGGAATCGCAATCGCCACCGCGATCGCCGCCAACGTGACCCAGGCCAAGACTGGACCTGGCGGGCTCCGGAAAAGAGATCTGCGGGTGCGCACCACAAGCACGATCAAAGCAGCCGAAACGACCGATTCAAGAAACCACGTGGTGTGGCGACCGCCATGGGTTGGAAGCCGATCGTCCACGAATTCTGTTCGACGTCGCACGGCTTCGGCGGACGTCCGACCAGAATGATCGATCGGCGACGCACGGGTTCAACGGGCGATCCACGCGATTGTCATCTGAACCAATCTTCGAGCGACAACGCCCACGAACAACACCGCCCATTCACCGTGTCTGCCGCCCCGTGGGAATTCTCTTCGAAACGGGCCGTTTTGCTCGCAACTCTTCGCTGGGCAAAGTGACTTCGATCAAGTCACGGATTTCGCAGCCGCAAAGATTGCGCGTCAACTCGGCCACCGCCAACTGCTTGAGATAGAACGTCGGGAGGCAACCTCGTATCTTCAGCACGCCATTGTCCAGTTCACACGAGAGCGATCGCAATGGCCTATGCGGACTTGTCTGCAAATATGCATAAGCCTGCCGCACGACCGGATCTTTCGTAGCCGATTCCACCATGTGAAATCCCCCGTTTGAGCCTTTCGAGTGCTGCCAACCCGACGAAGCGGCCCCCCCTGATCATGCACAACTCATACCGAAGTCCGGGCGGCAGTTGTCTGAAAGGGCCGCCGCAGCCCGTTCCTCGCGGAAAGGAGTCGCCAATCCAGCGGGATAGAGAGGCAATCGTCAGCCGCGCCCGCGTGCGGAAGCGCATAACGATCGCACAAGGCGCGCGACGTCGCACGTTCATTTCCGGCTTCCACGAGAGAACCAGCCGACTTTCGCAGAAAAGTCAGTTACTCGTTTGTCAGGCAAACCATGAGGTTTAAGTGGCGTCGCGCGGAATAGACACTTTCGTGCGGAGTAAGCAGGCACCATTTTTGCTTTACGCCAATTGTGCTTCTCGCGGCCTGAGGCACCTTGCCCAAGACCGAGGAGGCAAAAGCCCACAAGATCAAGGCAAAAAACCTGATCGCCCCCACTTGTGGCAAATCGCTTGCCTCCACTCCGGGCGCGGCGGCCGTCTCTCGATCGGCCGTCGCTTTTTTTTCGCTTTCGGCGATCCTTCACCGTCAGGCAGCGCGACGAGCTCTCGATTCGTCCAAGCTCGCGCTCGATCGATGCCTTCCCGCGATGTCTGTTTGACGCAACGGCGCGGGCAAGTTGGCTTCGCCGATCCACGATCATCCCGTCGTGTCGATCGATTCCATTACGGAACCAAGCTTGTCGCACCGCGCGCGCAGGTGTGCGACTTTGACGAAAGTGTGCGGTAGCGACACACATGGAAGGGCCTGCCGGATGATCCTTCGAAGCAAAAACGCAAGTTTTGCCGATGGATTGCGATCACTGGTGGAATCCTCGATTCGTGGCACCGACTTTGCGTTAACACCGATCGAGACCTCCCGCTCTGGTCCTCCAACCGAGTCGAGAAAGTCAGGCAAGTCCTAATCGGGATCGACGGCTCGCCAACCGGTTCTTTCGCCAAAGGAATTCAATCCATGAAATCGAAGATCTGCCAGTGCAGTACCTCAAAGTTGGGTTCCGTCGGCCCGGAACAAATGCACGTCGTCAACGAAGGCTGGCGAAATGAATATGCCCTCTGGCACGAGGAGCTGAAGGTCTGGCAAGACGAGCTCAAGCAAGCTCGCGAGAATCTGGCCAAGGTCCTGGAGTCACTCGAGACCCATGCGAAAAAGCTGGAAAAACATGGGGCCTGCCTGACCATCTACGGGCAACAGGCGCTCGAGCACGAGCACGCCAGGGCCAAGTACCAGCGGGGTGGCAGCGGTGTAAAGCTCGCCGCGCTGGCCACCTCACATCAAACCGATGTCGAGCACCACGCCCACCTGCGCGAAATCCACGAGCAGGTCAAACGCCTGCACCACGCGGTCGTCGCCCGTTGCTCGCTGTTGTTGAAAACCTGCTCGGACGATCGCGCCTGCTCGAAGCAGACGTCGCTGCAACTGCCGATTCAAGGATAAGGAACGTTTTCATGGACCGAATCATCGCGCTAGCCTTCTGCGCGTTCGTACTCGTCGCCGGGTTCGACGCCGCCCTGGCCGACGAACCGGCCGCCACTGCCGAGCAGCGACATCAGCCGAGCTTCTGGATGAAAAAGAAATTGGAATACTCCGAACAAATTCTCGCGGGCTTGACCAGCGAGGATTTCGATCGGATTCGCAACAGTGCCAAGGCCATGAACGCGCTGGGTCACATCGAGAATTGGGTACACGCCTCCCGACCCGGCTATCGGACGCAGATGGCGATCTTTCACGACGCAAACGAGCAGCTCATCGCCGAGGCCAACGACGACGATCTCGACGGCGCGACCTTGGCCTACGTTCAGCTCACGCTCAGTTGCGTCAATTGCCACAAAGTCGTGCGCGATACGAAATCCGCAAAAACCAAACCCTGAACCACCGGCAATATCCTTCCAGCAAGGAGTAACCAGCCATGACCGCCAAGATTCTGGTCCCTGTCGATTTTTCGTCCATCACCCCATCGGTCGTCTCCTGGGCAGCGTCGTTGGCCCACGATCGCAAAGCCTCGCTCATCCTGCTCCATGTGCAGGAGCCCGTCGGCGACAATTACGCGGGTGAAATGTATTGGCCGGTGCCTCACGTCGAGAATCCGAACGTCCGTCGTGCCTTGCTGGAGGTCGAACCGGAAGATCCCACCATCATCCGCAAGCATCGGCTCGAGTTGGGGGCCGCGCCCGAGACAATCCTCGACGTGGCGGCCGACGAGCAGGTCGACCTGATCGTGATGGGAAGTCACGGCCGTGGCTGGTTGGGGCGATTGCTGATGGGCAGCGTGGCCGAGCAGGTGCTCAGGCGAGCGATCTGCCCCGTCCTCGTCGTCAAGCCGCCGTGCATTCCAGCCGAGGAATCTCCCTCCATGCCGGCGGCAAACGGGACGGCCAAGGAGACCAGCAAACGGCCAGAAATCTCGGTTCAAAGCACGATTCCGGTACTATAGAGTAAGCTATATCAGGCGTGCGATTTCGCACATGTTCGTGCGAGTTCCGCACATATTCGCTCGTCCAAGAGGTGTCGTTTGGCCCAAATCTGCCCCGCCCAGCCCCCTTGGCGTCTTCGGCATGATGATTGCTTCCAACCCAACAGCGGCAATGGTTTGAACCGCACTTTTGAAAGATCACGGAACTCAGCGATGGCTCAATACTCCCCTGAAAAAATCGACTTGTTGATCGTCGACGATGACGCCGAGTTCCGCGCGACCGTCTTGCGCCGCTTCGGGCGGCGCGGCTTTCGTGTGCAGGAGGCGGCCGACGGCGCCGAGGCACTCCAATGGGCCTCGCGGCGCGACTTCAATGTCGCCATCGTCGACCTCGTCATGCCCGGCATCTCGGGCCTGGAGTTGCTGGCGAAACTCAAGGAAGTGCATCCCGACTGCGAGATCTTGCTGCTGACCGGCCAGGGGACCATCGAGACGGCCGTCGAGGCGATGAAACGCGGTGCCTACGACTTTCTGACCAAGCCCTTCCCGCTGGCCGAGTTGGAAGTGCTGATTCAAAAAGCCTACGAACGCCAGCAACTGCAGAAAGAAAACAAGCAACTCAGCGCCGCCCTGGAACGAACGGAGCCGACGTTCGAAATCGTCGGCAACTCGGCCCCGATGCGGGAAGTCTTTCGGTTGATCGATCGTGCCGGTCCGACCGACAAAGCGATTCTGATTCAAGGGGCCAGCGGCACGGGCAAAGAGCTGGTCGCCCGCGCGTTGCATCGCGCTAGCGCGCGGTCTCAAAAGCCGTTCGTCGCCATCAATTGCGCGGCGCTTCCCGAATCGCTCCTCGAGAGCGAATTGTTCGGCCACGAAAAAGGGGCCTTCACCGGCGCGATCGCCACGAAGCTCGGCTTGTTCGAAGTCGCCGACGGCGGAACGCTGTTTATCGACGAGATCGGCGAAATGCCTGGTGCGTTGCAAGCCAAGTTGCTCCGCGTGCTCGAAGACGGTTCGATGCGCCGCGTCGGATCGCTGAAGGAAATACGCGTCGATGTCCGCCTGTTGGCGGCCACCAATCGCAATCTGCAGCAAGAAGTGCAGGCGGGTCGGTTCCGTGAAGATCTTTACTATCGGATCAACGTCCTCAGCCTGGAGCTGCCGCGGTTGGCCGAGCGGTCGGGAGACGTGCGCTTGCTTATTTCCAAGTTCCTCGGAGACGCCTGGAAAGTCAGCGACGAGGCCCTGGCCGCCCTCGAACGCTACCAGTGGCCGGGAAATGTTCGCCAGCTTATCAACGTCATCGAACGCGCGAAGATTCTCGGTGAAGGAAATCGAATCGAGCTGGCCGATCTTCCCGGCGAAATCAATCGAGCCCAGTCCGCCCCGTCGACCATCCCGGCCAACGGCGACGATCAGTTAGCGGCCATTCAGCGTGCCCACGTCGTCAGCGTCCTCGATCGGACGCAGGGCAATAAGGCCCGCGCGGCCCGCATGTTGGGAGTCACGCGGCGCAGTCTCTACCGGCTGATCGAAAAGTTTGGTCTGCATGCCTCCGCCGACGAAACAAGCAAGGCCGGCGAGCCGGCGGACGCTTGATCCGGGCGAGACGCTGATTTGCCGGGGCCAGTCGGCTGCCGGGGCAATAGAGCGCATTTCAGCAAGGTGTAACGGCTCGCCAAAACTAACCCGAAGCGCAAGCGAGGGACTTCCATCGTAGCCCCTCGCGGGTACCTGCGCTTGCGCGGGTGGCTTCGCGCTTAGTAAGATTGCGGGCGGATCAGTTGCGTGAAACGCGCTCTAGCTCGCTGGGGTCGATGGCTTGCCGGGCCGATGACTCGCCCCCGGTTCTCAGGCATGCCTGCGCAACGTCACGTGGAACGTGCTTCCCCGGCCCAGTTCCGATTCGACCGAGATTCGTCCCCCCTGCTGTTCCACCAGGTTCTTCGCAAAGTAAAGTCCCAGTCCAGAACCCGGCCGATCGTGGTGCATGCGCAGCCGTCGAAACGGGGAAAATATCTGTTCCAGGTTCTCGCGCGGAATGCCCGAGCCGTTGTCGGCAATGCTGATGGTGCACTCGTCCTCGCTGACTTGTGACGATACGGCAACCCGTCCTGGCCGTTTGTCCATGAACTTCACGGCATTCGAGAGCAGATTGTAAAACGCCTCGCGCAGCCGAACCCGGTTTCCCCACACCGGCGGCAGATCGGGGGCGAGCTTCAACTCGATTTCCTGCTGAGAAAGCCGCGGTCCGAGCCGGTCGATCACCTCGTCCAAGACTTGCCGGCTGTCGATCGTGACATTGGCCTCGAAATCTTCCACCGACGCGCTCAGCTCCAGCAGTTCGTCGATCATGACGCTCATGCGATAGGTGCGCTGCTTGGCGGCTTCCACCAGTTCGACGGCTCCGGCCGGCATGCTCGAGCCGAATTCGTCCAAGGCCTCGTCGCACAAATTGGCAACGGTCGCCAGCGGCGTCTTGAGATCGTGGCTCGTAAGCTGCGCGAATTGCCGCAATTCGGTGTTCGCCCGGAACACCATGTCGAGGGCCTGTCGCAGATTTTGGGTCGCTTCGGAAAAGTAGGCTTCCAACGTCAGTTGCAGGTCGAGGAAGACCGCCTTCAAAAGCGACTGGATCTGCTCGACGTACTCTGGAAGGGGCAAGTCCCCAGCAGTCGCCAATTCTTTCAGCCCGTACTGCAAATACTGATTGTACGCCCCCAGGAACATTTGGGGGCTGATGCCGACGTGAGCGTGGACGTCGCCGACACGCCGTCGCTGCGCGATGTAATCGTCGTTGACGTCATCCTCGAGCATCGACTGCAAATGCGCTTGCTGCGCACTCTTCAAACGAGCCACCACCTCCGGGTCTTTGAGGAAACGGGCCGTCTCCTTGAAGCTGAACAGGTGGCGATAAAACTGTTCGACAAATGCATCGCTCGACGCGTTCAGTCGCGGGGCCAAAGCACGCAGCCGCCGCCGATCCTCTGCGGTCATTTGCAAAAATGCCAATTGCTGACCGAGGGTTTCCCATTCGCCAGGTTCAGAAGAATCGGGCGCGGGAGAGTTCTTGTCCATGGTGGCGTCTGGCAAACGTGCTCCGGATGATCCCTGGGCATCATCGAATAATCAAATGTCGGATGCAAGAGCCGGGTCTCGGGCCCCCTTCCCTCCCGCCAAAACAAACAGCTATTCGCTCGCGACCGCGTCGGAAAAGCAACTGATGGCTCGGGCGTAGTTCGCCCGGGCGAACGCGGCCGGATCGGAGCAGCGCAACTGGCTGAGAGAACCTCGCAGCGACTCAACCGACGGATGATTGCTGGCCAGCATCCACCGTTCGACGTCCTGGTGGAGATCCGCCAACGCCTGGACGCCGTTGCGATAGAGCACCGACGCGACCTCAACCACCGTGGCCCCGGCGGCAATCGCCTTCAAAACGTCTTGCCCACGCTGAACGCCTCCGCTGGCCGCCAACGGTGCCTGAACGCGGCCATACAGAATTCCCAGCCAACGCAGCGTGAGCGTCAGTTCGCTCCGGCTGCTCAGTTCGAGCCGTGGTACCACCTTGCGATTGTCCACGTCCATATCGGGCTGCAAATATCGATTGAAAATGACAATCCCCTGAGCACCCGCGGCGACCAGCCGGCTGACGAAGTGGGGCAATGCCGTGAAATACGGACCGATCTTGACCGCCAGCGGCAAACCGGTTTCCGCTCGCACCGCCCCCACGATGTCGACATAGTGATCTTCGATTTCCGTTGCGCTCACCTGCGGATCGACGGACAACAGCATCAGGTTCAACTCCAGCGCGTCGGCGCCGGCCTGTTCGATGCGCTTGGCGGTAGCGAGCCACGCGCCCAGCGAAGTTCCGTTCAGGCTGGCAATCAGGGGGAGCCGAACGGCCTGCTTCGCTTGCTCGATATAGCGGAGGTAGGCGTGCGGCCCACGGTTGTAGTCCATCAGCTCGCGAAAATGGTGCGGGCTCGCCCCTTGAAATCCTTGCCAGGCGGCCGGGGCGCTATCGTTGGCGATTTGCTCTTCGAACAGCGACGGCAACACGGCCGCGCCGGCTCCGATCTCCTCGATTCGCCGCAACACGTCGAGTTCGGCCGTCAAGGGGCAGGAAGAGACAAGGATCGGGCTGCGCAACTTCAAACCCAGATAATCGGTCGTCAGATCAATGGTCGTCATGGCACACCTCCCCCGGCAAAAAAGTCGCGTCCACATTCCGGTGGATCGCCCGACAATCGGAATCGCTCTGACTCCCTGTAATGCAAACAGAGTGCCCGTCGTGCGCGAATTGTCGCGCGCGGCCGCCAGCCCCGCGGAAGACGCAATTCTCCGCCACCGGAGGCCGGATGAGCCGGTGCACATTCGCTCATCCGCGCGCCTTCCGTGCGGTATCGCACAGCGCGGATTTTCGCAGCCGAGTGTCAACGCACAGAGCCGGCAACGTTTGACGGTTGCCGGCTCTGTGCGTCGTCGGAAGAGACTTGTCAGAAGGTGCCGTTAGGGGCGGATCGGGTCGGCAGGCACCGCGGCCGTGTCGTTGTGATAATCCGCCAGGTGAATGACCAATCGCTGCAGCGGCACGCTTTCATTGCGCCCCAAATCTCGCGTGACCACGAATTCCCAGGCGTCGGTGCGAATGACGTTCAAATAGCCGTTGAACCCGCTGCGCTTGATGACGACCGGAACGCCGGCGCCGGCCAGTCGCTGCTGCAATCTGCCGACGCCCAGGATCGATTCCGTGGACCAGATGCTTTCACCTTTTTTGTACATGCGCGCCTCCTTGGGATTCGTTGGCAGGCTATGCAAGTGTTCAGTGCTCGAGTCTGGGGGCTGAAACTCTATCGCAATCGCCCGCTGCGATCAACGTCATTTGCCCCCGGTTCGAGTCCGGCTGGGCGAAGGTCCGAGCCCCGGAGTCCGCCAGGCGCGAGACGACCCGCCCCGGCTTGGCTACAGATCCAAGCGCCCAATCACCGGATCGGTGCCATAGGTAACCCGAAAGCCAAGTTTCTCGCAAACGCGCTGCATGCCTCGGTTGACCGGCAGCATATAAGCGATCAGTCGACCCATCTTCTCGGCCCGCGCCACATCGACCGCACATTGCCCCAGCCGGGTTCCCAAACCGAGATGCTGAAAACCATCACAAATCAACAAAGAGAGTTCGGCATGGCCGGTGCCGGGCACTTTGATCAGCCGCACCACTCCGACGATCTCCGGCTCGCCGGCCGTTTTGCGCTCGACGATCAACGTCATCTCGCGCTCATAGTCGATGAAACAGATCCGCGACAGCCGCTCGTGAGCCACGCGCTGGCTGAGCTTGAGCATTTGCGAATAGCGGTTGTAGACCGTGTCTTCGGAAAGCTTTTCATGGAATTTCACCAGCAGCGGCTCGTCTTCCGGCCGGATCGGCCGCACCAGGACGGTCGTGTGGTCGGCGAGCTCGATCTTCGTGAAATACTGCGTCGGATAGGGCCGAATCGCCAGCCGGGGCAAGTCCTCTTCCTTCCTGTCCGGTGAGTGCAACACCACACGCGCGTCGAGCGCGATCAGCCCGTCCTCGCCCGCCAAGAGCGGGTTGATGTCGATTTCGCGGATCCAGCGCTGCTCGACCACCAACTGGCTGAATCTCACCAGCAAGTGTTCCAGCGCCGCAATGTCGACCGGCTTGCGTCCTCGCACCCCTTCGAGCGCGCGAAAGATTTTCGTCTGTTGCATCATTCGCAGCGCCAGCGTCGCGTTGAGTGGCGGTAGCGCCAGCGACCGGTCATGAATCACCTCGACCAATTGGCCGCCGGCGCCGAACAGCAGCACCGGGCCAAATTGCTCGTCGATCATGCTTCCCACGATCAACTCATAACCCGTCGGCCGCACCATCGGTTGCACGGTGACGCCGGCAAAATGTTCCGGCCCGGCGCGCTCGGCCACCGATCGGGAGATCTCTCGCCAGGCATTTCGCACGGCTGCTTCATCGGCCAGGTTGAGTTGCACACCGCCGACGTCGGTCTTGTGGGTAATGGTGGTGGAATGAAGTTTCAGCACGATCGGATAACCGATCGACGCCGCTTGAGCCGCGGCCTCGTCTTCGCTGCCGGCGATCCGGGTTTCGACCGTCGGAATTCCATACGCCGACAGCAACCGCTTCGATTCCCATTCCGTCAGCAGCGTCCGCCCGCCGCGGCGGGCCGACAACACAATTTCGTCGGCCGTCGATCGCGACGCGGAATCGTCGGGGGCCACCAGCGCCGGCGTTTCATACAGGGCGCGCAGGTTGTAGCTATAGCGCCACAGGTAGAGGAAAGCCCGCACCGCGGCGTCCGGATAATTGAACGTGGGAATTTCGGCCTGCTGCAGAATTGCCCGCCCGGCCGCCACGCCGGCCCCTCCCATCCAACTGGCCAGGATCGGCTTGTGCGACGATTTTGCCAACGGTTTGAGTTGCTCCGCCGTGCTCGTCGGATCGGTCATGGCCTGGGGCGTGAGAATCACGAGCAATCCATCGCTGTCGGGATCCTTGGCGGCAATTTCGACCGATTGGGCATAGCGCCGCGGGTCGGCATCCCCCAGGATGTCGATCGGATTGCCATGGCTCCAGTGGGCCGGCAAAAACGCCTCGAATGCCGCCAGGCTGCCGATGGTTGGCCGGGCCAATTCGCCGCCCCCCGCGATCAAGGCATCGGTCGCCAACACGCCCGGGCCGCCGGCATTGGTGACGATCGTCAACCGAGGACCAGCCGGCCGCGGTTGTTTGGCCAGCACGTCCGCCAT